>ERZ1673962.1631-NODE-1631-length-9937-cov-3.380085_pt1 | contig 9937 bp, 11 predicted proteins | sample MGYA00580188_ERZ1673962 | MGnify/ENA primary metagenome ERZ1673962 (study PRJEB41334, sample SAMN05608104) | rock metagenome | biome: terrestrial subsurface; feature: shale formation; material: shale | place: USA: Pennsylvania ... | reverse complement strand
GTAGAGTCTAAAGAGTATCCGCTATCTTTTATCACTCGGCTAATGGTCGTCTTGCCTGCACCGTTCGCGCCGTAGAAGAAATTCACCTGCTTTAGTTTTGTTATTGCTTGAGGTTCCGTACGGCTATATGTGGCTATATTGGCAAGGGTTATGGATTCAATCATCTCATGCTTCCTTTGAGATTTGGCGGCTCGGTCAGTGCCTGTCTGTTACAAAAGGGCCGCCAAGGGCATCGGCTAGATCTGCCCCCTTCATGCAACTGTACAGATTGTTTAGCGCAATCGTGCTTAATCCGTCGTCATGCTTACCTGACGGTTTGAAAGTGTCAATTCACCACCTGTCGATAACAGACAGGGGCAAGGAGCCTAGCGTTGACCTAAATCAATTTTCCGAGTTAAGCAGTCAGCCCGGGAGCTCCCTTTGGCATCTACTGCTTCCGCTCCGCTGCTAAAACGGGCCGCAGTCCCGATCACTTTACCGTCGCGGCGCTAAGTTGGATCTGCTATATAAAGTTGCGCACTATGCCATTTGCTATGTAGCGTTGCTTCAATTGGGAAAGTTTTTTGCTGCGCCGATGCTTGGTACATCAGATGGGCTCATAATCGACATGAAATGTTCCCGGGCGTACGCGAGCGATATTTACTGCGGCCGCAGGGTTCAGCTGCCTCATAAGAAGCTGAATAACCTTTTTTTGAGCGTCTTTCATTCTTTCGCCTATATCAACTGAAACGATTGCCGCTGGGTCGAAACCTATAGGCCCTGGTTGCAGGGACACAATCCTGAATTCTTTCTCATACTCCCACACCGAGCTTTTCACTCGCGGATTCTCTCGAAACAAATCCGCTGTAAATCTTGGCCCTTTGATTCCCGTAACGTGTGCAAAGCCTTCGATCAGGTCGATAACCGGCGGCTGGTCCATGTAAGACATAAATAGCGCTCGTATGTCTCGCTGCTCGTTCAAAGAAGCCAGGAGCATCTTCGGATTGTAGGTAATACGGATGCCGCGAAGACCATCACCATAGTGACTCCACATTAGTGCCAATTGTTCTGGCGTCGTCTTTGAACCGGTCCTTTCGCTAAATAGACAGCAATAATAGAAAGCCAGATCTTGTTCTGCCTGAAGGTATACGCTGCGAAATCTAGACTCCATTTCCCCCATAAATTTAGCTTTATCAGCTAGATAATCCTCACGCACGCGTTCAGCCGCGGTATCAATCGGGTAGCCTGAGCTATAGCTATACACGTATGCCTCAATTACCCGTTCCGGATCTGGCGTGAATACATATTCACATTCCGCTTCGAATGGGTCATTGAAAGCTTTGATAGGAGAGAACCAGAGGTACGGTCCCGAAAGTGCTTCTATCGATCTTTCGTTGAAGCCCATGAATCGCCGCAAAAGCAGACTGTCTTCGCAAAGAGACTCAATATCCAGTGGGTAAACGTCGAAGTTGATCACCCGGCACCTCCTTTGTGGGCGTCTATGGTTTGGCAACGTCTGGCTGTTTCCGCTACAGCCTATCAGCTACTGCGTCAGTGCATGCGTGCGCATCAATAGGTCATAACGCGGTTTTCCAAATCCGGGCTTGTTCAAATTGTGCTGAGCGCCCAGTACGATGCGCAACACATCGTCGGTCCCGGCCGAGAGTGATCTAGGGCATGCGCAAGGAACGTAATAGTGTTTTACGCTTGGATAGATGGTGAGTATCGGCAGCCTCGCCAGCGAGGGGAATCGACGAGCTGCCCAAGCTGTAACTCTGTTATACACGCCGTTTTTCGCGACGGAGTACCGCCGTACTGGCGCCACCGAAAAGGCGATTGTGACGCATGGTCAGAACCGGAGGGCGAGTGGCACCTCGGCTGGAAAAGGCTTTTCCCGGCTGACTGTCGCGAGATCACGCTTCGATCCGATGGCGAAATGCACCGAGCAGACGTGATGATCAGAGCTTCAGCATTCGCCTATTTCTCGCCAAGATATTGCCATTCGAGAACGGTTTTATTCCCGTATGGGCGGGATGACCTGGGTTGTCCACTTGCATGACGACCAAGGCGCGCTCAACGACTCTCGGTTTTCCGCCTCCCTAACTTTGCTTCCGAAACAGATGGAGTTCAAAGGTCGCAATTTCGTGACTGCCCTTTGGTGTGGGCGGGTTCCCACCTTTATCGAAAAATGGAAGCACTCGAACGCTCATGTCTTCTTTGACTGGCGAGGCCGCTTGTTCTACCTCGCAACTATGCGCGCTTGCCGGGAGTTGGTGGCCAAGCTGGAAAAAGGAAAGTTTGCCGTTTTACCTGCTTCGACGATGGACTTGATGCGTACGATCGGCTGGTCTCCCGAGCGGAACGAGGCCAATGATCAAACAGCACCTGAGCCTAGCGCTCTGTAAAAACTGAAACCAAACGGCGTTTGCTTTTACGCCGGCCCGTAGCGTTCGCCCTGTATCACTCAGCGACTACGGGAAACGCTCCATGACCACACAAGCCCACCCGGCAGCCAGCCAACTGCCCTTTTCTCCTTCTGATCTACTCACGCCTGACCAAGTAGCCGCCGCCCTCGGTCTCTCTCATCGAACCCTAGCCGCCTGGCGTAGCACCCGGCGCGGGGGCCCCGCTTGGGTCAAGTGCGGATCTGCCGTGCGCTACCGCCGCCAGGATGTGGCCGCATGGCTGGAAAGCCAGACCCGTAATGCGGGTGAGCAGGCATGAAGGCCGCTCCGATGAGTACCGGCAAGAACGCGTCTGCTGCGGCCGGCCCGCTCCAGTTCGACCCAGCCACCACCCTGATACGGATGCCCGAAGTTGAGGCCATCGTGGGTCTGGCGCGGCCGACGATTTACAAGCTGATGAAGCAGGCGGACAGCGGCTTTCCACAGCCGGTGAAGCTGAGCAACAGCACCGCGCGCGGCGCCCCGGTGGCTTGGGTGCTGGCCGAAGTTCAGGAGTGGGTGAAATCCCGCATCGCCGCCCGGGGGAGTGCTGCCGCATGAGCTTTCCTCGCGTGCCTTTCGATACCCCGTACTTCGACCCGACCGGCCTTGGCTTCCAGCCACCCAAGCTGACGGGCCTCGCGTGGCGAGCCTTCACCATCGTCACGATCTGCTTTGACCCGCAGGAGCGCGAAGCGCTGTTCATCAATGCTGATGGCTATGCCGTGCCGCTGGAACCGCACCCATATGAGCTGCGCCGACTACTGGAGCGCGCTATCGCCCACGAGTACGGCCAGGTGTGCGGCACCGGCCAGTTCGCGATGAAGCCCGGGCGGATCTCTGCGCTGCAGAGTTCCGGCCAGCTCAAGCGCTGGGTGGTTTACCACCTGGAGCAGCCGGCGCACTACGCCAACGAGCCGACCGCTTGGCATGCCTACGTGGAAAGCGATCTCGCAGAGGAGCGGCGCGCCGCCGAAGCAACGGCCGATGCGGTTGCGCACCTGGTGCGCGTGCCTTGGCAGGAGACGCCGGCGCCATGCGCTGCGCGCGTGGTCGAGGAGCGCCGCGCCGAGCTGATGGCGCAGTACCGGAGGCGCAAGGCGGACAACGATGCCGTAAACGCCTGGCTGCGCGGAGACGCGCCAAGCGCACCGTTGCTGCAGGCGCTCGCCAGCTAAGCGGGCCACAAACAAAAACGCCCCCGGCTGCAACCGGAGGCGTGGGGAGAACACAAAATGCCAACCGAATTTATGTCATGGCCGGTATTCGCGCAAGCCTTGCGCGCGATCGAGGGGCTTGCACGCCTTCTGACAGGGCGCTACAGTCTGCCCGTCGCTGCAAATTCAGCGACCGGGTTTGGCGACCCGATCAGCAAAAGGCGCACAGGCGCCCATACTCTCATTGCAGGCGCTTTTTTTGTGCCCGCAGTGCCGTGTTATGGCGGTCGTGCGTGGGAGACCGAAAGGTCTGCCGGGTTCCTTTTGCCCCGGTTCGCCAACCTGCGCACGGCTGCCACCCTTGATCGTTTGGCGACGGTCCGTGGCAGCTCCTCAGCAAAAGGAGCCGCACCCATGAAGCACTCGCACGCCCTCATTCCGTCCAGCATCTGTAACCGCATCGCGGCCTATAAGGTCCGAGCGATCGCCGCCCTCCACGCCGATTCCTCCCTTTCCGTTCGCCTGCGCCGCTACAACGAAGCGATGGCCAAGGCTCGCGCCCTGGAAGCTATCGGGGGTGCGCAATGAGCAGCCTCACACAGTTGGCCATGAAGCACGGCGACCAGATGATGAGCGCCGGCTACGCGCTGGAAACCCTGGCTGATCTGCTAGGCGGCGACGGGAGCGAGCATCACCTGTCTTCACAGGATCTGGACGGGCTCCGTCATGCGGTGCGTGCCCTGGGTGGCTTCGCACTGCTCGCGGGCGCCGAGCTTTGCCAAGCCGCCGAGCAAGGGGGTGCCCAATGAGCGCCACCAGACTTCGGACGCAGGCTCAGGAGTTCGGCTACTCATCTGGCCGGGCGCTGTTCTCGGTCAATAACGGCTTCGACATGATCGATGCGCTCGAGCATGCCTCCAGCCTGCTCGACATCGCGAACAAGCTGACTCTCAACGTTGCCTGCGAAACAGCCAGTTCGAACGAAGCGCATGCCGCGCAGCATCTAAGCGAAATGGCCAAGGCGCTGGTCGATGCCTGCATTGGCGGCGCCATCACCGGCAAAGGCGGTGCCCAATGACGGAGAAGCGAACCAAGCGGCCGTCATTCGCCGAGGTCAAACGCGCCGCGCTGCAAGCTATTGACCGCGTTCTTTCCAACTGGCTGCCAGGCGGCAAGCGTGTGGACGGCGGTAAGGAGTACACCGCGCCCAACCCGACCCGCGCCGACAAGCGTGCCGGCTCGCTAAAGGTGAACCTTGCCAAGGGAACCTGGTGCGACTTCGCCACCGGAGACAAGGGCGGCGACCTGATCGATCTGGTGCGCTACCTGGACGGCGGCAGCGAGGTGGAAGCCTGCAACAAGCTGGCGGACTTCCTCAACGTCACAGCCGGCAGCACACCGGTTGCCCCCTCGCCAGCTCGCCAGGCAAAGGCCGAATGGGAGCCGGTACTACCGGTGCCGGAAGCGGCGATGACCAAGGTGCCGCACAAGCACTACCGACACGGCAAGCCTTCGAAGGTTTGGATTTACCGCGACCCAGCTGGCGCGCCGCTGATGGTGCTGTATCGCTTCGACTTGGGCCCTGATGAACAAGGCAAGCCACGTAAAGAGTTCACGCCGCTGACCTGGTGCAAGCACGCCAGCGGCGACCGCTATGAATGGCGTTGGCAAGGGCTGCCCGAGCCGCGTCCACTGCTGCGCCTGGATGAGCTGGCGAAGCGAGGCGATGCACCGGTGGTGCTGTGCGAGGGTGAGAAGTCTGCGGACGCTGCCGCCGAGCTTCTGCCGCATTACGTTGCAACCTGCTGGCCTAATGGCGCGCAGTCCTATCACAAGGCGGATTTTTCGCCGCTTGCCGGCCGCGTGGTACTGCTCTGGCCGGATAACGACGCGGGCGGGCTGGCCTGCATGCAGGCGATCGCGGTCCAGCTTCAGACACTAGGAGCAACGGTGCGCACGGTTGCCATTGATGCGTTCGAGGCCGGTGATGGCGACGATGCGGCCGATGCCCTGGCCAGTGGCTGGACAGCTGAGCGGGTTGCCGAACTGGAAAGCAGCGACCGGCTGTTTGCTAAGGCATTGGTGACTGCCCCCGCAAACAATGCGGCCGCGACAGCTACCACAGCTCCGGCACAGGCGGAGAAGCCTGCAGCTGCGAAAAAGGATGCATGCAAGCCCAAGCAGGCAAGCCGGACTGGCGGGTTCAAGGTGAAAACCGATGGTGTGTACTTCTCCGGCGACGATGGCGAATCGCGCATGGTCTGCTCGCGCCTGGAAATTCTCGCTCGCACCCGCGACGAGAAGGGCCATAGCTGGGGCCTACTGGTCGAGTTCGACGACCCGGACGGGGCGCCCAAGCGCTGGAACATTCCGGCGCGCTGCATGGCCGGCGAGTTCTCGAAAGAGGTGCTGGGGCCGCTGGTTGATATGGGTTTGCGCCTGGCACCAACCCGCGATGTGCGCCACTCGCGAAACGACCTGCAGAGCTATTTGCAGAGCTACGACAGTGGCGAGCGTGCGCGCTTGGTTAGCCGCCTTGGCTGGCACGGCGCAGCCTTCCTGCTGCCCGATCAGCAGATCGGCAGCAGCGATGAGCGCCTGCACTTCTATGAGGTCGGTGCGCAGCTCCCGCCGATCAGCCAGGCCGGCACGCTCGAGGAGTGGCAGCAGCATATCGGCGCGCTGTGCGTAGGCAATCATCGGGTTGCCTTCGCGGTGTGCATCGCCCTGGCGGGGCCACTGCTGCACCTGCTGGGCTTGGAGTCCGGAGGCTTCCACTTCTACGGCGTGAGTTCCAGCGGCAAGAGCACCACAGGGCGCGTGGCGTGCTCGGTGTACGGCCCACCTGCATTCGAACGCTCGTGGCGATCGACAGACAACGCGCTCGAATCCATCGCCGCGGCGCACTCGGACGGGCTGTTGGTGCTGGATGAAATCAGCCAGTGCGACCCGCGCATCGTCGGTGAAACCGTGTACATGCTGGGCAATGGCATCGGTAAGGCCCGCGCCAATGACCGAGGCCAGACCGGCCGGCAGGTGCAGGAGTGGCGGTTGCTGTTCCTCTCCAGCGGGGAATACACCCTGGCGCAGCACATGGCCGAGGCAAACAAGGAGCTGAAGGCGGGCATGGAGATCCGCATGCTCGCCATCCCAGCTGATGCCGGGAAGGGCCTCGGCGTGTTCGACACGCTGCACGGCTTCGATAGCGGCCAGGTGTTGGCCGATGAGCTGAAAGCGCGGGTGGGCATGTACTACGGAACCCCGCTGTTGGCCTTCCTACTCGCTCTGTGCAACCCGGCCAAGCAGCGAGGGTACGTCTCCATCATCCGGCGCAGCCTGGAGCAGTTTGCTCGCGAGGCGCTGCCAGCCACCGCAAGCGGCCAGGCACACCGTGCCGCCACTCGGTTCGGGCTCGCAGCCGTGGCGGGAGAGCTTGCCACCAGTTTAGGCATCACCGGTTGGCCCGATGGCACTGCCACGGCAGCGGCACGTGCCTGCCTGGATGCCTGGCTTGCGGAGCGTGGCGGCGCAGGGAACCACGAGGGTGACGCCATCGTCGCGCGTCTGCGGCTGGTGATCGAGCGGTTCGGTGAAAGCCGCTTCACTCGCTGGGAAAGCATCGCGGCGAAGGTGGACGACCACGCGCCGCGTACAGGGGATCGCTTGGGCTTTCGCCGCACCATGGAACATGGCATGGGCGACGCGCTTTACACCACCGTGACCTTCTACTTTCTCTCGACGGCGTGGCGCGAGGAGGTATTCAAGGGAATGAACACCCGCAACGTGAACAAGGAACTGATCGCGCGAGGGATCTTGCTACCGGGCAACGACGGTAAGGCCGCTCAGGTGACTGCGCTCCCCGGCATGGGCAGCACACGGGCCTATGTGGTGAGCAATGCCGCGCTGTTTTCTGAAGCCGAAGCAATCGAGGCCGCATAGGCCGGGATCGCTCCCAGCAGGACAGCGCCGGCCAACCTTGGGCCTGGCCCGCCCGTGAACAAACTGACCCTATATCGAATTGGAGATACACACATGCGAGAGTTAGACGAACTAAAAAATGAGCTGGCTGCTCTGACAACTGAGCACCAGGCGCTCGGATTGCGATGCGCTGAACTGAAGGAAGCGGAAGAGGCGGCACCCAGTGAATGGAACCATTTAGGCCATCTGGTTGGGTCGGCGGAATTTTACGAAGCCCAACGGCAGCGGATGGATGCAGAGATGCATCAAGAGCGCGTTGAAAACCGTATGGCCTGGTTGAGTCGCCGCATTATGTACCTGGAACAGCTCGCAGGCGCTGACAAGGAAATCGCCAAAGCTCGGGAGGAGGAGCAGGCAGCGGCGGAGCGGGTAGCAAGGATCGAACAAAGCCTTTCGAGAGTAGTTGGCCAGCTTGAGGCATTGCGCGCCGAACAGGGAAAGACCGAAGAGCAGCGGCAGCACGCCGAGCAAGAGGTCGCTCAGGCACTTGCAGCGGCTACGGCAGCCGGTGATAGCAAGGCGCTTGAAGCCGCGCGAGCGCAGATGGATTCCTTGACTGCTGAGGGCCGGAGCAGCCGCGCCAAGCAGGAAGCGAATGCTCCGGTTATCACTGCTCTGGGTGCCGAGGAGGATGCCCTAGAACAGCAACTTGCCACAGCGCGCAAGGAGCAGCAGAAAGCGGCTTCTGCAGTCAACGCAGCCCAGCGATTGAAAAAGGGGGCTGAATGGGATCAGGCAGTGAGCGTACTTACTGAGATCGGGACTGATCTCGTTGCGCTTGGTGTTGGCTATCCGTTGACCCACCTGAAGGTGCCGACCTTTGCGCCTGGCGCCGGCGGGGATGTCACTCTGTACTCCTTGCAAATGCAGCACAAACAGGCTGCGGCATGAGCAGCAACTATCGCCGCGACCTAAGCCGCAGACTGCACAACGGCTTTGAGACCGTACAAGGTCTGCCAGTTGTCTGGCAGGTGGTGTGCTGGGATGCGGTGAACGATGGGGCGAGCCATGGAATAGTTCGCCCCATCTCCACCGAGGCCCTGGCGAACTGGGCAAAGGGCGTGCTCGCTAAACATTACCCAGGCCGCACCTATGAGGTTAACTGCTACCCGCTGGCCAAGCCTGTCGAGGCCGCGCAGTTAACCACTTTCGAGTCCTGGGCAATGGATGAGGTCAAACGGTTGGAACTGGCACAACGCCAAGCCGGCTAGACCCAGCTAGCCTCCTTGTTATCCGCCGCTGGTGTAACCGACGCCAGCGGTTTTTTTTGCCCAAGCGATTACACCTATGGTGTATTCAATGGATGGTGTAACGCCTCGACTACAAAGGTGTAATCCGGCTGCAAGCCGCATGGTTAGCGGCGTCCAGCGTTACCATTACACCTTTTACACCTCTTACACCGCATCATTCACCGTATGGCATCTGCAACCCCAAACCCCGTTATGGTAATGCCCGTCAGCGGAACAAGACTATGCGAAGCGCACGTGCTTGAACGGGGTAATCAGCCCTCTGCCAGGCCGGGGGCCCCTGCAAGGCGATTCTAACTACGGGTAATTCGGGCCCCGCTCTCGCGCTAGTGGGTGGGGTCGGAAGTTAGTTAATTGGTTAACTGGTGAAATGCTAGGTTAAATAGGAAAGTGCATGAGCGTGGCTCATGCCAAGTAGGCTGGATATTCGAGGAGAGAGTTATGGGCACATTATCTGTGCCTCACTACCTGGTCATAGCCGAGGCCAGAACCTATCGCGCTGCCGCCCTGCTGCTTGAACAGCACTCGGCCTCTGGCAGAACAGAGCTGTTCTGGCCGGCCGCGATGAACGCAGCTCTGGCAGTTGAGTTATACCTGAAGGCGTTTCTGGTCGAACAAACCTCTCTCAACATCAGACCCAGCAAGTCCGCGCGCAAAGCGAAACACGACTTATACCTCCTCTTTGATGCAATCCCGGCAAGCTGGCGGGCTTCAATCGAAATGGCAAATTCGCAGCTCGATCCGCCGCTGCAGCTTGATGAGCTGCTTAAGCTGTACGCGGACTACTTTGAGAAAGTGCGATACAGCTACGAGCAAGGGGCCCGAAGGTCCATCCGGAGCGAGCTCTTCGTTCTGATGGATCGAATGGAGGACATATGCATCGCGCTGGCTCCGACCGTTGTCACGCCCGACAGCTGAGAAGGCAATACAGCTGACTACCTTGTATGGCTGCAAACGCATCTACCACACCGGGCCAGCAGCACCGACCGTGTACACCAACGTGTACACCAGCAAAACCAGAACAGCGATAAAACCTTATAGACCAGATAGATACATTTCAGGTTATAAGCCCGCCGGAGCGCCATATAGATAGTCGTTTCGAGTCCCGCTCGAAACGCTCCGACAAAGCCCG
>ERZ1673962.1630-NODE-1630-length-9940-cov-3.224785_pt1 | contig 9940 bp, 8 predicted proteins | sample MGYA00580188_ERZ1673962 | MGnify/ENA primary metagenome ERZ1673962 (study PRJEB41334, sample SAMN05608104) | rock metagenome | biome: terrestrial subsurface; feature: shale formation; material: shale | place: USA: Pennsylvania ... | reverse complement strand
CAGCCGCACCGCCGCGCTGCAACTGGCCAATCAACTCGGCGTTCACTATGCCGAGGGTTTCATCAAGAACCGCTACATCGGCCGCACCTTCATCATGCCGGGCCAGAAGGTGCGCAAGCGCTCGGTGCGCCAGAAGCTCAATGCCATCGACCTGGAGTTCCGCCGGAAGAACGTGCTGCTGGTCGACGACTCCATCGTGCGCGGCACCACCTCGCAGCAGATCATCCAGATGGCGCGTGATGCCGGCGCCAATCGGGTCTATTTCGCCTCGGCCGCGCCGCCGGTGCGTTTCCCCAACGTCTATGGCATCGACATGCCGGCGGCCAGCGAGCTGATCGCCCATGGCCGCACCGAGGACGAGGTGGCACGCGAGCTGGGTACGGACCGGCTGATCTTCCAGGATCTGGAGGATCTCATCGACGCGGTGCAGAAAAAGGGCAAGTCGCACGTCGACCGCTTCGATACCTCGGTGTTCGACGGTCAGTATGTGACGGGCGACGTGACGCCCGAATACCTCCAGGCGCTCGAAGATCGCCGTAACGATGGCGCCAAGGAGCAGCGCGCCGCCCGCAGCGAGAGCATCCTTGACCTCCACAACTCCAACTGATCCAGCGCCGGACGATTGGGACGGCGCGGAGGACGCGCCCGGATTCGCCACGCGCGCCATCCGCGTCGGGCATCGGCGCACCGGGGAGAGCGAGCACAGCGAGCCGATCTTCGCCACCTCCAGTTTCGTCTTCGCCAGCGCCGCCGAGGCCGCTGCGCGCTTCGCCGGCGAGCAGGCCGGCAACATCTATTCGCGTTTCACCAACCCCACGGTGCGCGCCTTCGAAGAGCGGTTGGCGGCGCTGGAGGGCGGCGAGTCCTGCGTGGCCACGGCCTCGGGCATGGCGGCGATCCTGGCCGTCTGCATGGGGCTGCTCAAGACGGGCGACCAAATTCTGGCCGCGCGCAGTCTGTTCGGCAGCACCACCATGCTGTTCGACAAATATCTGGCGCGGTTCGGCATCCGGACCGACTATGTGCCGCTGAGCGATCTGTCGGCCTGGGAGGCGGCGCTGGAGCGCGACGGCGAGCGGCGCACGCGGCTGCTCTTCTGCGAGACGCCATCCAATCCGCTCACCGAGATGGTCGATCTGCGCCAACTGGCCGCGCTCGCCCATCGGCATGGGGCGCTGTTGGCGGTCGACAACTGTTTCTGCACCCCGGCGCTGCAACGTCCGCTCGAACTCGGCGCCGACATCGTGGTGCATTCGGCGACCAAGTATCTCGACGGCCAGGGGCGCTGTGTGGGCGGGGCCGTGGTGGGGGACAGCAAGCGGGTCGGCGAGGAGGTCTACGGCGTGCTGCGCACCGCCGGTCCGACCCTGAGTCCCTTCAATGCCTGGGTCTTTCTCAAGGGACTGGAGACGCTGGAGTTGCGGATGCTGGCTCAGTCGCGTGCCGCAGCGGAGCTGGCCGAATGGTTGCAGAGACAGCCGACGGTCGAGCGCGTCCATTATCCGGGACTGGCGAATCATCCGCAGCATCATCTGGTCGGATCGCAGCAACGCACCGGCGGGGCGATCGTCGCCTTCGAGGTGTGCGGCGGTCGCGAGGCGGCCTGGCGGGTGATCGATGCGACGCGACTGCTGTCGATCACCGCCAATCTGGGCGACGTCAAGACCACCATCACCCATCCGGCGACCACCACCCACGGTCGTCTCACGCCCGAGCAGCGCGCCGAGACCGGAATCGGCGAGGGGCTGATCCGGTTGGCGGTCGGCCTGGAAGATCCGGCCGATATTCGAGCCGACCTCGCGTATGGACTGAACCTTCCGAACCCCCAGGTCGAGTGACCCAAGCGTTACATCTGAATCCTGAACCCTGCCCGAGGAGGCCATGATGAGCGTCAGACGACTCCCGGTCTACATCCTGCTCGATACCTCCGGCTCCATGCGCGGCGAACCCATCCATTCGGTGAACGTCGGTCTGCAAGCGATGTTGAGCGCCCTGCGCCAGGATCCCTATGCGCTGGAGAGCGTGCATCTGTCCATCATCACCTTCGACGTCGAGGCGCGCGAATATCTGCCGCTGACGCCCCTGGATCAGGTGCGGCTCGGCGAGATCCAGGTTCCGTCCTCGGGCGCGACCTTTCTCGGCGCGGCGCTGGAGCTGCTGATCCGGCATGTCGATCGCGACGTCAGGAAGAGCACCGACGAGGCCAAGGGCGACTGGCGTCCGCTGCTCTTCGTCATGACCGACGGCAGCCCGTCGGATCTGCACGACTACCGTCAGGCGATCCCCGAGATCCACAGACGTCATTTCGGTTCCATCGTAGCCTGTGCCGCCGGTCCCAAGGCCAAGGACGAGGCGCTGCGCGAACTGACCGATCGGGTGGTGCGGCTCGACACCCTGGACGCGGCCGCCTTCTCGGGGTTCTTCAAATGGGTCTCGGCCAGTGTTGCGGTCGGGTCGAGCAGTACGGGACTGGAGGGGCCAGTGGCTTTGCCGCCGCCGCCGGCCGAGGTGCAGCTCGTCTTGTAGAACTGACAAAGGGGGTCAGGTCATGCGCCGCTTACCCGTGTTCTTCCTGCTGGACTGCTCGGAATCCATGGTCGGAGACAATCTCCGCAAGATGGAGGAGGGGTTGCAGGCGGTCGTGCAGTCGCTGCGCGCCGATCCGCATGCGCTCGAAACCGTGCACATTTCGGTCATCGCTTTCGCCGGGTTCGCCAAGACCATCGTGCCGCTGGTCGAGCTGTTCTCCTTCTATCCGCCCCGGCTGCCGCTGGGCGGCGGAACCGGCCTGGGGGCGGCGCTCGATGCGCTCATGGGCGAGATCGACCGCTCGGTGGTCAAGACCACGCCCGAGCGCAAGGGCGACTGGCGGCCGATCGTCTATCTGTTCACCGACGGGCATCCGACCGACGATCCGGAGCCGGCGATCGAGCGCTGGCGGGCGCGCTATGCCGGGGCGGCGACCCTGATCGCGGTCGGCATGGGCGGCGATGCCGACTTTTCGGCGTTGAAGCGACTGACCGATCAGGTCATCCGCTTCGATGAGGTGCGCGCGGGCGACTACAAGCAGTTCGTCGACTGGGTGAGCGCCTCGGTGCTGGCGCGCAGCCAGCGTCTCGGTGAGGCGCTCGATCAGACCATCGAGCTGTCGCTCGACAAGCGTGTGCTCAGTCTGGTGAAGGAGGCGCCGCCGCCGACACGCGCCGATGAATCCTGCGTGACCCTGGTCGGACGCTGCCAGAGGACGCGCAAGCCCTACATCATGAAGTACGAGCGGGAGCGTCAGCATCTGGGCACCAGCGAGTTCCAGTTCGAGGTGGCGCTGTACCGGCTCGCCGGCTGCTATCCGCTCGACGAGTCCTATTTCGACTGGACCGATCCGCGCACCGGCGATCTCAAGGTCAACACCTCCGAGCTCATGGGCGCCCCCGGTTGTCCGCATTGCGGCAATGCCACCGCTTTCGCCCTGTGCGGCTGCGGCAAGCTGCTGTGCATCGACGGACCGGGCCAGGCGGTCTGTCCCTGGTGTGAGCAAGTCGTGGCCTTCGCGGCGGGGCGGGCGTCCGATGACGGTGGTTTCGATGTCGGGCGCGGTCAGGGCTGAACGGCATGAGCGCACAGGACACAACGACCCGGATCAGCTTCTACGTGCCCAATGCCAGGGTCGGTGTCGAATATGCCGCCAGGATCGAAGCGCGGGGTATCGAGGGTCAGACGCTCATCGTCCAGGAGGTCGAGATTCCGGCGGGATTCGGACTGCGCTTCGACCCCGGCAGCGGCGAGTTGCGCGGTACACCGCTGACGGCCGGCGACCATCGTCTGCCACTGCGCTGGAGTTCGGGCAAGGGCGCCGGCCGTTCGGGTGAGTGTCTGCTGATCGTCAACCCCGATCCCCGGAGTCTGTGGCGGGTCGTCGAGCCGCCCGAAGGCGCGCCCTATCGCAAACCGCACACCGATAGCCGTCTGCTCCAGGCCGAGGAGGCCGGCCTGATCGCCGCCAGCCGTCGCGGGCGCTCGCACGAGCACGCCGGCCGCTTTCGTGAAGACGATTACCGCATCGCACTGGATGCCGAGAACGGCTGGAGCCTGCTGATCGTAGCCGATGGTGCGGGCAGTGCTCGGTTCTCGCGCGAAGGCTCCAGACTGGCCGTCACGATCGCTGGTGAGCATCTGCTGTCCAGCCTTCGAGGTGATCAGGGTGCACGTCTGAACGCCGTCCTGGCCAATTGGGACACCGAGCCGGATGCCAGCGCCAAGACCTTGGGTTCGGCGTTTCAGGATCGCTTCCATGAGGCGGCGAACCGCGCCATCCAGGCGATCGAGCAGGAGGCCGCGACGCGCAGCGCCCAGCCTCGCGACTATGCCACCACCCTGCTGGCCGCCGTCGTCAGACGCCAGGGCCAGGCAACCTTCGTGGCCAGCTTCTGGATGGGCGACGGCGCCATCGCCGCTTATGGTCCACGCGGTCGGGTGCGGCTGATGGGGAGGCCGGACAGCGGCGAGTTCGCCGGTCAGACCCGCTTCCTCGACCGCGCCGCGCTCGCCGATCAGGGCTTCGCCCGGCGTATCGGTCTGGGCTGTTTCCAGGATCTGACCGCCGTGCTGCTCATGACCGACGGCGTCTCCGACCCGCGTTTCGAGACCGACAGCGGACTGGCCGATCCGGGCCGCTGGGACGCCCTTTGGGATGAACTGGCCCCGGTCCTGGATGCCGCCGAACCGGATCGGGCGCTCGTCGACTGGCTGGGCTTCTTCTCGCCGGGCGACCATGATGACCGCACCCTCGCTCTGTACTGGTTGAAGACGAAGGAGGACTGAACATGGCCAGCGTCATCACCTGCCGCACGCTCGACGGTCAGCGGCTGGAGTTCGTCGATGAGGTCATCGGTTCGGGCGCGATGAAGGAGGTCTATTTCGCCCCCGATCGCTCCTATGTGGTCGCCTTCTACAAATCGCTTCCGGATCAGGCCGCGCGTGAGCGTCTGGAGATGATCACCGGCCAGTATCGCGACAACATCTTCGGGCAGGCCGGCGGCGACTACTGGCGCGACCTCTTCTGCTGGCCGACGGCGATGCTGGAACTCGATGGCCGGTTCGGGCTGGTCGCGCCGGCCTATCCGCGTCATTTCTTCTTCGAGCACGGCTCGCGCAATGACGACATGCTCAAGATCCGGGGTCGCGAGAAGGAGGGCAAATGGTTCGCGGCGGCCAATCTGCGCCACCGCTTCATGGACCCGCGCGAGTTGGGCGACTGGCTCGGTCATCTCCGCGCCTGTCTGCGGCTGGCGCGCGCCGTGCGCCGGCTGCACATGGCCGGGCTGGCGCACTCGGATCTGTCCTACAAGAACGTCCTGATCGATCCTTCACGCGGGCTGGCCTGCGTCATCGACGTCGACGGTCTGGTGGTGCCGGGCAAGTATCCGCCCGATGTGGTCGGCACGCCGGATTTCATCGCCCCGGAAGTGGTCATGACCAGCCATCTGCCCAAGACCGATCCGGCGCGTCATCTGCCCCGACGCGAGACCGACCTGCACGCCCTGGCAGTGCTGATCTACATGTACCTGCTCTATCGCCATCCGCTGCGCGGCGGCCAGGTCCACGACCTCGACGACGCGCAGCGTGACGAGACGCTGTCGATGGGCGAGCACGCGCTCTTCGTCGAGCATCCGCACGACCCGCGCAACCGCATCCGGCTGGCCGATGTCCGGTCGACCGAACTGCCCTGGGCCGACACCGAGGCACGGCCCTATCGACTCACCGGCCCCTATCTGGCACGGCTGTTCAAGCAGGCGTTCATCGACGGGCTGCACGATCCGCTGCGCCGCCCCTCGGCCAACGACTGGGAGACGGCGCTGGTCAAGACGGTCGATCTGGTGCAGCCCTGCCACAATCCCGACTGCGAGCAGAAGTGGTATGTGTTCGACAACAGCACGCGCCCGGCCTGTCCCTTCTGCGGCACGCCTTTCCACGGTCGGCTGCCGATCCTCAACCTCTATTCCTCACGCGAGGAAGGGCGCTTCCGGCCGGATGACCACCGTCTCATGGTCTGGACCGGCCAGTCGCTGTTCCCCTGGCATGCCAATGCCCTGATCGCCCCCAACGAGAAGCTCACCGAAGACCAGAAACGGCGTGTCGGCTATTTCGTCCTCCAGGGTGGGCGCTGGTGGCTGGTCAACGAGGGCCTGCCGGATCTGCTGGACACTTCCACCCGGACGGCGGTTCCGATCGGCGGCCGGCTCGAACTCCAGGATGGCCGGCAGATCCTGCTGGCCAAGGGCGAGGGCGGGCGGTTGATCGTGGTGCAGATGGTCGAGGCGTGAGACACTGACCCTATCGTCAAGCCGCCAGATCGATCGGCTTGATCTGCTCAAGTGCGTCTCCGAGTGCATCCTTCGCGCACTCCAGTTCATAGCGCTGTTGCAGGTTCATCCATAGATCGACGGAAGTGCCAAAGACACGCGCCAAGCGCAGCGCTGTTTCCGCCGACACACCGCGACGTTCGCGCACGATTTCATTGATACGCGCCGGAGTCACGCCCATAGCGCGCGCCAGAGCATTGCAGGACAGTCCCAGCGGCTGCATGAACTCCTCGCGCAGAATCTCGCCGGGATGGATGGGGGGCAGCTTTTCGGTCATGACGATCACACCTCTAGTGATAATCGACGATCTCTACATCCGTGGGACCATCGGCCGTCCAGACGAAGCACAGGCGCCACTGGTCATTGATGCGCAGACTGTGCTGACCGGCCCGATCGCCGCGCAAGACTTCCAGACGATTGCCGGGCGGCACACGCAGGTCTGACAGGTCGCGGGCCGCATCCAAATAACTCAGCTTACGCCGCGCCTGGCTCTCGATATTCACGAAGCGCTTGACACGTCGGCGCTCGAACAAGCACCGCGTGTCAGCGCATTTGAATGACTGGATCGACATGCCTTGATCGCATATCGATAACCGATATATCGCAATGGCGTTGATATCAAAAAGCCATTTTCGATCACGAGGCAGAGCTTCGTCATCAGATAGACCCGACTGCCTACTCCTGGCTCAGAATGGCCACACCCACTCATCCACATCCGGCTTGTCGATGCCGTGCTCATAGGCGTAGTTACGGCACTCGATCTGCTGATCGCGCAGCGTTTCCTTCACATGCGCCCCGGCGACCTGGAGTCGCGGCACCCGGTTGATGACATCGATCGCCAGACTGAAGCGGTCGATCTCGTTGTTGATCGCCAGTTCGAGCGGTGTGTTGATGTTGCCCTTCTCCTTGTAGCCGCGCACATGCAGGTTCTTGTGATTGGTGCGCCGATAGGCCAGACGATGGATCAGCCAGGGATAGCCGTGGAAGTTGAAGATGATCGGACGGTCCTTGGTGAAGAGACTGTCGAAATCCGCGTCCGACAGCCCGTGCGGATGCTCGCCCGCCGGCTGGAGCTTGAACAGATCCACGACATTGATGAAACGGATCTTGATGTCGGGGAAATGCTCGCGCAGCAGCGCCGTGGCCGCCAGCGCCTCCTTGGTTGGGATGTCGCCGCAGCCGGCCATCACCACATCGGGTTCGGCGCCCTGATCGTTGCTCGCCCACTCCCAGATGCCGATGCCCTTGGTGCAGTGTTTGATGGCCGAATCCATGTCGAGATACTGCAAGTGGCTCTGCTTGTCGGCGACGATGACGTTGATGTCGTCACGGCTCTTGAGGCAGTGGTTGACGGTCGAGAGCAGGGTGTTCACATCCGGCGGCAGATAGATGCGCGTGACCTCGGGGTTCTTGTTGACGACGACATCGAGGAACCCCGGATCCTGGTGGGTGAATCCGTTGTGATCCTGACGCCAGACGGTCGAGGTGATGAGCAGATTGAGCGAGGAGATACGCGCGCGCCAGGGAATGTCCTCACAGATCGACAGCCACTTGGCATGCTGGTTGTACATGCTGTCGATGACATGGACGAAGGCTTCATAGGTGGCGAAGAAACCATGACGCCCGGTCAGCACATAGCCCTCGTACCAGCCTTCCAGGGTGTGCTCGGAGAGCATTTCGAGCACGCGCCCGTCGGGTGAGAGTTCGCCGCCGTCGGCATCCTCGGGCTTGTAGTCGCACAGCCAGAGTTTTTTGCTGACCTCATAGACCGCATCGAGCTTGTTGGAGGTGTTCTCGTCCGGGCCGAAGACGCGGAAGTTGTCCAGGTTGCGCGCCATCACATCGCGCAGCAGCGCGCCGGTCGGCTTGGTGTTCATGGCGCGTGTGGTGCCGGGCTTGTCGACCCGGATGGCATAGTCGCGGAAATCCGGCATCCGCAGCGCACGGCGGATCAGTCCGCCGTTGGCGTGCGGGCTGGCGCTCATGCGCTTGGTCCCCTGAGGCGCGAGCGCCTTGAGTTCGGGTATCAGCCGTCCCTGAGCATCGAACAGTTCCTCGGGTCTGTAGCTCCGCATCCAGTCTTCGAGCTGCTTGAGATGCGCCGGATTGTCGTGCATCCCCGAGAGCGGCACCTGATGCGCGCGCCAGAACCCCTCGACCTTGTGCCCATCGACCTCGGATGGCCCGGTCCAGCCCTTGGGCGTGCGCAAAACGATCATCGGCCAGTGGGCGCGCGTGGCCTCACCGCTTTCGCGCGCGGCGTGCTGGATGGCGCGGATCTGGTCGTGACAGGCGTCCAGCGTCGCCGCCATGGTCTGATGCAGGGTCAGCGGATCGTCGCCCGCGACGAAATGCGGCGTCCAGCCATAGCCGCGCATGAGACTGGCCAGTTCCTCGTCGGGGATGCGCGAGAGCAGGGTCGGATTGTTGATCTTGTAGCCGTTCAGATGCAGGATCGGCAGCACGGCGCCATCGCGGATGGGATTCAGGAACTTGCTCGAATGCCAGGAGGTGGCCAGCGGCCCGGTCTCGGCCTCGCCGTCGCCGACTGCCACCGCGACCAACAGGTCCGGATTGTCGAAGGCCGCGCCGAAGGCATGCGAGATCGAATAGCCCAGCTCACCGCCCTCGTGGATCGATCCGGGCGTCTCGGGCGTGCAGTGCGAGCCGATACCGCCGGGGAAGGAGAACTGTTTGAAGAACGCCTTCAGACCCTCCTCGTCCTCGCTCTTGTTGGGGTAGATCTCGGAATAGGTGCCTTCCAGATAGACCGGCGCCAGCACGCCCGGCGCGCCATGACCGGGACCGGCGAGAAAGATCGCGTCCTGATCGCGCTCGCGGATGATCCGGTTGAGATGCACATACATGAACGAGAGTCCGGGACTCGCGCCCCAATGACCCAGGAGCCGCTGTTTGATGTGCTCCGGCTTGAGCGGTTCGCGCAACAGCGGATTGTCGCGCAGATAGATCATGCCCACGGCCAGATAGTTGCAGGCGCGCCAGTAGGCGTCGATCCGGTCGAGCTGCTCGGGTGTGAGCGGGGTGGTGGTCGTTATCGGCTGTCTCCTCCTGTGCCAGGGTTGCTTCGGAACACGATACAGAGCGATTGTGAACGTCTGACGGCCATCCGCCCCGATCGTTCAATCGATTCTTCAGCCGTCGATCCAGCCGAGCCAGACGCCTCCTTCATACATGAGGACCAGACCCAGGATCATCAGCATCAGACCCAATCCGCGCAGGGTGTAGAGATAGACAGGCCCGCTCATGAAGGCACGCGACCGCCCGACCAGCAGCGCCAGCGCGATCTTCGCGCCGACCAACAGGGCATAGAAGCTGATCAGGAACACCAGGAGCGCGCCCGGACTCTGGCTCATGGCCTTGGCCATGATGGGCGCGCCGACGCTCGACCAGAACAGATAGGGGTGCGGACTGAGCAGATTGGCCAGCATCCCCTTGGTCAGCGAACGTGAGGCCGGCGCCTCGCCATCGAGTCGGACCCCTTGAGTACCGAGCGTGCGCCAGCCCAGAAACGACACGAAGCCGCCGCCAGCCAGTGACAGCACGCCGAGCACGCCATCGAG
>ERZ1673962.1627-NODE-1627-length-9950-cov-44.112582_pt1 | contig 9950 bp, 9 predicted proteins | sample MGYA00580188_ERZ1673962 | MGnify/ENA primary metagenome ERZ1673962 (study PRJEB41334, sample SAMN05608104) | rock metagenome | biome: terrestrial subsurface; feature: shale formation; material: shale | place: USA: Pennsylvania ... | reverse complement strand
TCCTCGTAGGACGGCACGATCTGGTAACCCTCCATGCGCAGCTGGGTGAGGATGCGTTCAGAGTCGACCGTGGCCTTCGGGCAGCCGAGCGAGACAAATCCTACGGTAGGGGCGTTTTTCGACATGACGGGCCGGACCTCGGGTGATGCGGCGGGGAAAAATGGCGCGAGAGTATACAGCGATTCACGCCGGGCAGTCGCTCGGCGGGATGCCGGCCGTCAGCCGATGCGAGGGGAGGAAGGATGGCAAGCGCGGCCGCGCCAGGCGCGACAGCGGAGTGCGGGGGCTGGCGGCAGGTGGCTCAGACCGCCATGCGGCTGGGCGCCTGCTCGCCGAGTACATCCAGCAGCGCCCTGAGGTCGGCCTGCCAATCGACCGTGTCGAGTTCGAAGGCACTCTCGAAGCGGCTGCAATCGAGCACCGACCATGCGGGGCGGCGGGCCGGCGTCGGGTACTCGCTGGTCGGAATGGGCGACAGGTTCGGCAAGCGGTGGATCAGCCCAACGTCCTTGGCCTGGCGGAAGATTTCGCAGGCGAAGGCATACCAGGAGCAGGCCGAGCGACCGCTATAGTGGTAAAGGCCCCACGCCAGCTCGCCGGTCGTGGCGTAACGCCGGGCCAGTTCGAGCAGGACCGAGGCGATTCGCTCGGCGCTGGTTGGGCAGCCGATCTGATCGTCGACGATACGTAGCTCCGGCCGAGCGGCCAGACGGAGCATGGATTTGACGAAGTTGCCGCCATGCTCGCCGTAGACCCAGCTGGTCCGCAGGATGAGGTGACGGTCGAGCTGCTCGGCGATGGCGCGCTCGCCGGCCAGCTTGCTCGCGCCGTAAATGCCCAGCGGTGCGGTGGTGTCGTTCTCCTTGTACGGCCGGCGCGCCTGACCGTCGAACACGTAGTCGGTGGAAAGATGGAACAGTGGCGCGCCGAGACGTTCGGCCACCTCGGCCAGCACGGCTGCACCGTCCCGGTTGACTGCATAGGCGAGTCTGGAGTGCTCTTCGGCGGCGTCGACCTGGGTATAGGCGGCAGCGTTGATGACGAGCGCGGGGCGAAGCTGTTCCAGCGTCCGCCTGACCCGCCAGGCGTCGGTGAGGTCCAGCTGAGCGTGTGACAGGCCGACTACCTCCAGGCCGTACGCTGATCCTTGCATGACCAGACTACGGCCAATTTGTCCCGTGGCACCACAAACGAGAATTTTCAATGGGGGTTCCTCGACCTTACAACTTCTCACGATTCCCTATGAGTGCGATCGTGCTCGAATGTTCCTCGGCTGCGGGCAATTAGACGAAGCGGGCAGCGCGTCTGGAACGCGCCGGGTAGAGCAGTACCCCGCTGCAGGGCGATTGCGTATAGTGCCGCCGCACCGGGCATCGCCCCGGTTCCCCGCCCGCGGCAGGCGTCGAAGCCCGACGATGACGGCGAACGCCAGCCGCTTTCGTTTCGCCAATTTCCGGAGGCTTCGAGGCCCATGTTCGCCGCCCTGGCCATCTTCGTCGTCACTATCGTGCTGGTCATCTGGCAACCGCGCGGGCTGGGCGTCGGCTGGAGCGCCAGCTTCGGCGCGCTGCTGGCGCTCGGCACCGGTGTGGTCCAGTTCGACGACATTCCCCTGGTCTGGGCGATCGTCTGGAACGCCACGGGCGCCTTTATCGCGATCATCATCATCAGCCTGTTGCTCGATGAGGCCGGCTTCTTCGAATGGGCGGCGCTGCACATGGCGCGTCTGGCCCAGGGCAGCGGGCGCCGGCTGTTCGTACTCTGCGTGCTGCTCGGCGCCGCGGTGTCGGCGCTGTTCGCCAACGATGGCGCGGCGCTGATCCTCACGCCCATCGTCATCTCGATGCTGCTGGCGTTGCGCTTCACGCCACCGGCCACGCTGGCCTTCGTCATGGCCGCGGGCTTCATCGCCGACACCGCCAGCGTGCCGCTGGTCGTCTCGAACCTGGTCAACATCGTTTCGGCCGATTTCTTCGGGCTCGGGTTTGCCGAGTACGCATCGGTCATGCTGCCGGTGAACCTGGTGAGCGTCGCGGCCTCGCTGGCGGTGCTGTTCGTCTGCTTCGGCCGCGACATCCCGCGGCACTTCGATGTCGACACGCTGAAGATGCCCGCCCTGGCGATCCGCGACCGCGCGACCTTCAGGGCGGGTTGGGTGGTGCTCGTGGTACTGCTGCTCGCCTTGTTTGCCCTCGAGCCGCTCGGTGTACCGATCAGCCTGGTGGCAGCGCTATGCGCCGGCGCGCTGCTGGCGGTCGCTGCGCGTGGGCGGGTGATCGGTACGCGCCGGGTATTGCGCGGTGCGCCCTGGCAGATCGTGGTGTTCTCGCTGGGCATGTACCTGGTGGTCTACGGGCTGAACAACGCGGGCCTGACGCGCCATCTCACCGCGCTGCTCGATGCCTTCGCCGAGTACGGCGTCTGGGGCGCCGCGCTCGGCACCGGCCTGCTCACGGCGCTGCTGTCGTCGCTGATGAACAACCTGCCGAGCGTACTGGTCGGCGCGCTCGCCATCGATGCCAGCCAGGCCGAGGGCGTGGTGCGCGAGGCAATGATCTACGCCAACGTCATCGGCTGCGATCTCGGGCCGAAGATCACGCCCATCGGCAGCCTGGCCACGCTGCTCTGGCTGCACGTACTGGCGAGCAAGGGCGTGCGCATCGGCTGGGGCTATTACTTTCGCGTCGGCATCGTGCTGACCTTGCCGGTGCTGCTGGCCACGCTCGCGGCCCTGGTGCTGCGCCTGTCACTGTGACGCCGGCGGTTCCGCGTTGCCCGAGGGGGCGACCAGCAGGCGGTTGCGCCCGGCCTGCTTGGCCCGGTAGAGCGCCTCGTCGGCACGCTTGAAGACCTGTTCGGCAGTCTCGCCGTGGGTTGGCCATTCCGCTACGCCAAGCGAAATGGTGACGGCGCCGACGGTGTCGATCTTTGCCTGCTCCACGCAGTGGCGCAGCCGCTCACCGACCTGCGCCGCGGAATGGCAATCGGCATTCGGCAGCAGCACCAGGAACTCTTCGCCACCGAACCGGCAGAGCACGTCGCTGTCACGCGAGCAGCTGCGCATCAGGTCGGCGACCTGGCGGATCACCTGATCGCCCACGTCATGGCCAAAAGTGTCGTTGATGCGCTTGAAGTGATCGATGTCGAGGGTGATCACCGCGAAATGGCGCTGCTCGGCGCGGAGCATTTCCACCGCGGTGGTCAGCCCGCGGCGATTGCGCAGCCCGGTGAGTGGGTCGGTCTGCGCATCCAGGTTGAGCTTGCCGATCTTCTGGTGCAGCAGGCTGATGCCCAAGAGCAGCGCGCGCTTGAGCTGCGCCGCTTCGAAATACCAGGAACGGATGCGATGGATCCGCTCGGGCGTTTCCGGGGCGTCCATCTCGCTGGCGGCCTGGGCCAGCTGCCAGAGCGGACGGGCGATCAGGCTGGCCAGCATGCCGACCAGCAGCAGCGTAAGCACGGCCATCGGCGCCGTCTCGCGCAGCACCTCCATCATCAGCCCCTCAAGCGCGCTGAGCGTGACCTCGGTAGGGCGCTGCGCGACGATGCCCCAGCCGACGCTGGGCACCTGGGCATAGCCGGCCAGCATGTCCACGCCCTGGCTGTTGATCAGGCGCTGGCTACCACTCTCGCCGAGCAGCACCGCATCGATCACCGGGTTGGTGCCGACCACCGTGCCGAGCCGCTCGGGCTGCGGGTGATAAAGCAGCCGCCGGGTACGGTCCACCACGTAGATGTAGGAGCCATCCTGATAGAAATGCTCGCCGAGCAGCGCCGCCAGTGGCCCGCTCTGCTTGAGGTGAATGGCGCCTGCCACATAGCCCAGGTACTGGCCGTCGGGGCCGAAGATCGGCTGTGATACCAGCACCACCAGATTGCCGCGTGGCGACATGTAGGGCTCGCTCACCGCCGCGCGGCGCAGCCGTAGCGCCTGCTGGCTGCCGGGGTTGTCCAGTTGCTCGCCCTTCAGATGCCGCGAAAGCGGCGACACGCCGCGCACGATCCCGCCGGCATCCACCACCATCACCGTGTCGTATCGGTTGGTTTGCATGCGCAGGTGCCGCAACTCTTGCTGCAGGTAGGCGTCATCGTCGAAACGCGTCGAGAACTGCGCCGAGGCGAAGCCGAGCTGCTGCCGGGCGCCGGCAAAGAACTGCTCGGTGATGTCCGCCAGCTTGGCCGCATAGACGCGGTTGGCCTCCAGCGTGTTGTCGATCAGCATCTGCCGCTGGACCTGCGAACTGGCATAGAAGCCGATCACCAGCGTGACGAGGGTCGCGGCTACCGTGAGCAGCACCACCGACCGCCGCAGATCGATGCGGAACATCCGGGTGAGGGGCATGACTACCTGACATCTGAGCACGTCGAACCAGCATGGTAGGCGCTTCGAGGATCAGGCTCCAGCCCGCCGGCCGCACTTGGCTCAGGTCAGGCCAGGCTAGCCGGCGCGCGGCAGCCCGCTGCGCAGCGGCGGGCGCAGCAGCTCCAGCCGCGAGGCTTCTTCCAGCTCCAGCACCGCGCCGCGTGCGGCTGGCTGGCAGGCATCGCGGTACTCGCTCGGTGTGCAGCCGGTGAACTGCTTGAAGGCGCGGGCGAAATAGGAGGGGTCGCGAAAGCCGGCGGCGTAACCGATGCTGGTGATCGGCATCTGGCTGTTGGCCAGGCGCTGCTGGGCGAAGGTCATGCGCTTGTGCTGGATGTAGTCCTGGTAGCTCATGCCAAAGGCTTCCTTGAACAGGCGGCTGAAGCGCGAGGGCGTCATGCTGCACAGCTCGGCCAGTTCCTTCTGCTCGATGTTCGAGCGGTACTGCGCCTCGATATGGCGCAGCGCCGGCGACAGCCGTTGATGACGATGCGAGTCGGCGGTCAGGCGGATGCTGTCAGGCAGCGTCGGCAGGTGGTCGATGCCCTGGTGCCGGCCCTGCTGCCGCACCTGGCAGAGCTGTGCCAGGCAGCTGCGATAACGGCGCAGCTCGTCGGCATCCAGCGGCAGCACCACGTATTCCCAGATCCGCGCGCGCATCGCCTAGACGGCGAGCTCTTCGGAATGCTGCACCGTGAACATGGTGATCGGCAGGGCCGGCCGGGCACGCTTGAGTTCGAGTGCCAGGTTCAGCCCGCGCGAGTCCGGGCGGTCGTAATGCAGGCAGACCATGTCGGCGAAGGTGCCGGCATCGCCGAGCGCTTCGAAGGTCGTGAGGCTGCAGTGGCAGTCGCTGAAGTGGGCCATCAGTTCGGTCGTCGAACCGTCATGGGTCAGATCGACCCAGCGCAGCACCGGATACATCGTGGCGTTGGACATCATGCTTCGCTCGTTGTGACCACTCGGTCAGTATTGGCGAAGTGCCATCGCATGCCAGGTATTAAGCCTGATTAAAGATCAAAAGTTCTTTACCGGGCCTGCCGCACGGCCGCCAGCGCCGCCTGCACCGGGTTCGCACGCTTCGCGCAGAAAAGTCCTAGCGATACGCAACTGACTCCTAACCCCTACCAGTACCCGCTCACTAGTCTCGAAACCAGGCAACGCAGCGATGCGTTCCACTCGGGAAATCACACGAAAGGTGAGCGACATGAATATTCAGTCAATCAAGGAAGCAGTCAGGAAGTTCGCCCGGGATGAAGACGGGTTGACGATGGTGGAGTACGCCGTGGCGGGGGGCCTGATCACGCTCGGGGCTGTTGCCGCTTTCACAAGTCTGGGGACGGCAGTCGCGGACAAGATCAACGAAATCGTGGCTGAGTTGGACGGGACTTCCGGCTGATCACTGCCATGACTTGGTTACTGATCCCCCTGCTCTTGGCCGCGCTGGTCAGCGACCTCTGGCAGCGCCGTATCCCCAACACGCTGGTACTGCTGGGGATCGTCGTGGCGCTCGGGGGGCAGTACCTGACCACCGGCCTGGCCGGGCTGGGCAGCGGTGTGCTGGGCATGCTCATCGGCTTCGCGCTGTTCCTGCCGTTCTACGCCCTGGGTGGCATGGCGGCAGGAGACGTCAAGCTGATGGCCATGGTCGGGGCCTTTCTCACACCGACGCTGGCCCTGCAGACGGCGCTCGCCAGCCTGATCGCCGGGCTGCTCTGTGCGTTGGTGCTGATTGCGGTGCAGGGGCAGGCGTGGCAGTTGGCGGCGCGTTACTGGCTGATGTTGCGGACCCGAAGCTATCTGGCGCCGCAAGCCGGGGAGGTGGCCGCCAAGCCATTTCCCTACGCGCTGGCGATCTGCCTGGGCACCGCGGCGAGTGGAATCTGGCACTGGGCGGGATGAGGAGGTCGATATGCAGGACGCGAACGAACAGGCCGATGGAGCGACGTTGCGCGAACGCGTGCAACGCCTGGCGCCCTCACCCCGCTGCATTGCCGATACAGGGCTCGGCGAGACGCTGCTGGCCGAGCTCTTGTGCAAACACCTGCTGGATGCCGGTGCGCTGGACCTGCCAAGGATGGCGTCTCGTCTACGCCTGCCAGGGATAGTGCTGGACGAGGTGCTCAACGGGCTGCGCCAGGACGGACGCATTGAAGTGCTGGGCCAGGGACAGGGTCAGACGCTGCGCTACGGGCTTACCGAGCGAGGCCGCGAGGCCACGCGCGATGCCCTGCAGCGCAGCGGCTACCTGGGCCCGGCGCCCTTTGCCGTGGACACCTATCGATCGCTGCTGCGGCTGCAGACGGTGCACGCCTCGCGCGTCGACCGCCAGGCCATCCGCGAGGCGATGCGTGACGTGGTGCTGAGCGACGACATGCTCGATCGGCTCGGAGTCGCGCTCAATTCCAACCGGGCGCTGATGCTCTACGGGCCGCCCGGTACCGGCAAGACCTTTATTGCCAGCCGCCTGATCAGGCTCTTCGAAGAGGCGATCTGGGTGCCCCACGCGATCGCCATCGACGATGCGATCGTGCCCATCTACGACGCACAGATCCACCGGCGTCTGGAAGACGATGCCACGCGCAACAACCTGCTGCTCGGCGAAGGCATCGACCGGCGTCTGGCCTGCTGCCTGCGTCCGCAGCTGCGGGTCGGCGGCGAGCTGGGCATGGATCAGCTGGACATTCGCCACGACCCGGTGGCCCGGCTGTTCCATGCGCCGCTGCAGCTCAAGGCGGCCAACGGCCTGTTCGTGATCGACGACTTAGGTCGCCAGCGCATGCCGCCCGAGCAGCTGTTCAATCGCTGGATCGTGCCGCTCGAGGAGCGCGAAGACTTCCTCAACCTGGGCGGCGGGCGTCATTGCAGCCTGCCGTTCGACGTGCTGCTGGTGTTTTCGACCAACTTCGACCCGCTGGATCTGGCCGACGGCGCCTTCCTGCGCCGGATCGGCCACAAGCTGCACTTCGGCCACCCCGATGCGCAGGCCTTCGAGCGCATCTGGCGCATGGAGTCGACGCGCCTTCACATCGACTTCGACCCGGCGTTACTGGCCTATGTCCTGAACGAGCTTTACGCACCCAGCGGCATGCCGCTGTCGCCGTGCCACCCGCGTGACCTGCTGAACATGGCCTGCGACCGCAGGCGCTACTTCCATGGAGCTGGCGGGCCTCGTTGCGAGGACCTCGCCTGGGCCTGGCAGAACTACTTCATCCAACACGAAACGGAACAAGGAGAACGGCCATGGGCTCGCGCAGCTTCAGCCTCGTCGCACTTTCGTTGTTGTTCGGACTCGGCGCAGCCTGGCTCGCCAACGACTGGCTCAACAGCCGTCTGAACGCCGCGCCCGACGACGCCCAACGCAATGTGGTGGTCGCCACCATGGAGATCCCCTTCGGCCAGATGATCGAGGCACGTCAGCTCGCCCTGGTGCGCATGCCGCGCGACACCGTGCCCGATGACGCCTTCGAGTCGATCGAGCAGGTCGCCGGCAAGATCGCCACCTTTGGCATGCTGCGCGGCGACATGGTCCGCCAGCCGCGCGTCGCCGAGCACCTGGGGGGCAGCACGCTGGCCTCGCTGATCGACAAGAGCAAGCGCGCGGTGTCGGTACGGGTCGACGATGTGGTCGGGGTCGGTGGCTTCCTGCTGCCGGGCAATCGCGTCGACGTGCTCGCCACACGGCGCGTCGGCAACGGCGAGGAATCGCAGGCGCGGACCATTCTCGAGGACCTGCGGGTGCTCGCCGTCGACCAGACCGCCAGCACCGACAAGACGCAGCCGGTCGTGGTGCGCGCCGTCACCCTGGAAATGGCGCCCGAGGAAGCGGAAAAGCTGGTCAAGGCGATGAGCGAAGGCCAGCTGCAACTGGCGCTGCGCAACCCGCTGGACAACTCGCGCAAGGCCGTCCAGCCGGTCGCCGTGGCCCAGCCGGTCGCCGCGCCGGTCAAGGCGCCGGCGCGCCCGCGTCCGGCCCAGCCGGCCGGGGTGACGGTCATCCGTGGCACCGATGTGAACAGAGTCAGGTTGTAGCTCGCTCGGCGCCCGCCGCGGCGGGCCGGAATCGACAAGGAGAATTCACATGAAACCTGTGCGAAACGCCGCCGTAGTCGCCGTAATGCTTGCAGGCGCGATCCTGCCGTCCCTGGTCGTGGCCGCCGAGCCGCAAGCGGCCGTCCGCGCGCTGCCAGCGGCCAACACCGATGCGGTCAAGGTGCCGATCTATCAGTCGCGGGTGCTGACCACGCGGGCGCCGGTCAAGCGCATCTCGGTCGGCAACCCGGGGATTGCCGACATTCTCATCACCACGCCGACCCAGCTGTATCTGCTGGGCCGCTCGCTGGGCAGCACCAATGTGCTGCTCTGGGACGCGCGCGACCGCCTGATCGACAGCCTCGAGTTGCAGGTCGTGCATGACCTGGGCGGGCTCAAGGCACGGCTGCACGAGGTGCTGCCGAAGGAAACCATCGAAGTCGCCAGCGCCCAGGGCGCGCTGGTTCTGCGTGGCCAGGTCAGCAGTGCGGCAGTGATGGACACCGCGCTGAAGCTGGCGACCAGCTACGCGGCGGCCAGTGCGCCGCAGGTCGAGGAGGGCAGTAGCGCGGCCGGCCGCAGCAAGAGCAAGGGCCCGGAAGTCATCAACCTGATGTCGGTCGGCGGCAGCCAGCAGGTGATGCTCGAGGTGAAGGTCGCGGAAATGCAGCGCAACCTGTTCAAGAACCTCAACGTGCGCTTCAACGCGCTGGACTTCGGCTCGTCCTCGCGCTGGTCCAGCGGCGGTTTCAACAATGGCGCCGGGCTCGGCTTCAACGGGGATGGCAACCTCGACCCGACTACGCTGTTCGGTGACGGCAAGGGCATCTTCGGCCAGTTCCTCTCCGACGAATTCCTCTTCAACGTGGTGCTCGAGGCCTCGAAGGACAACGGCACCGCCAAGGTGCTCGCCGAGCCCACGCTCACCACGCTGACCGGACAGCAGGCCGAGTTCATCTCCGGCGGCGAATTCCCGGTGCCGATCACCGAAGACGACGGCATCACCATCGAATACAAGGAATTCGGCGTCGGCGTGAAGTTTCTCCCGGTAGTGCTCGACAGCGGGCGCATCAACCTCAACCTCAACGTCTCGGTCAGCGAGCTTTCGAACACCAACGCGCTGGTGCTCGATACCGGCCTGGAGAGCGTGCTCGGCGATGGCGTCGCCCAGGTCATTCCCTCGCTGACCAAGCGCAGCGCGCAGTCGACCGTGGAGCTGCGTGATGGCCAGACCATCGCCATCGCCGGCCTGATCAGCGAGAACAGCCGCGACTTCGTCAGCCGCTTCCCCGGGCTGGGCGACCTGCCGGTGCTCGGCATGCTGTTTCGCAGCCAGCAGTTCATCAATGGCGAAACCGAACTGGTGATCCTGGTTACCCCGCATCTGGCCACGCCGGTCGATGCGAAGGCGGTGCGCCTGCCGACTGACGACTTCGTGCCGCCGAGCGACCTGGAGTTCTACCTGCTCGGCAAGACCAAGGGCAGCCAGCCGGGCCGCACCGTGCCGGTCAGCCTGGGCGTCAGCGAAGGCCGCTTCGGCCACGATCTGCACTAG
>ERZ1673962.1626-NODE-1626-length-9964-cov-3.558583_pt1 | contig 9964 bp, 8 predicted proteins | sample MGYA00580188_ERZ1673962 | MGnify/ENA primary metagenome ERZ1673962 (study PRJEB41334, sample SAMN05608104) | rock metagenome | biome: terrestrial subsurface; feature: shale formation; material: shale | place: USA: Pennsylvania ... | reverse complement strand
GGCGGCGCTGCCTTCGGGGATGAGGCTCATATCCGGCATGGTGCTCATCTGCTGCTCGTAAAGCTCCATGAGCCGCTCTTCCTCGCCGGGCGGCATCAGATCCTCCCAGGACAAGGTAATTTGACCGCCTTCTTCTTCCGCCGCACTGAGCGGCAGCACCGCGCCCAGAGGCAAAAGAAGCGCCGCAAGAAACAGGAAGCGCCGGAGCAAAAACATCATCACCACCTTTAAACTCTGACCGTCAGACCGTCGGCAAGCGAATTGCGGTAGGCGCGCAGGGCCGGAAAGAGCCCGAGAAGCAGCGCCGCGCCGACGACGGCCAGGATAAGATAGAGATCATAGAGGCCGGGTTGAAGGGCGCCGAGGAAAATTCCAAGCTGCGCCTCGATAAAGGAACGGGCTGCGGTAAGCGCCGTATAGATGGCCGCAATGCCGCAAAGCGCGCCGGCCAGGGCCAAAAGCGCCGCCTCGCTCATCAAAAGCGCGAAAATCATCCAGGGCCGGGCGCCGACGGAGCGCAGGATCGCCATTTCCCGCCGCCGCTCGTTCAGGCTCGTCATGATCGCGGTGAGCATGCCCAAAAGCCCGGTAAAGACGACGAAAGCGGCAATGGAGGTGAGCGCCGTTTCGGCCACCGAAACCACCCGCCAGAGCTGAGAAAGGGCAACGCCCGGAATGACGGCTTGTAAAGGCTCGCTCTTATATTGATTGATTTCGCGCTGCACTTTAAGCGCGGCGATGCGCGATTTCAGCCCCATGAAGAAGGCGGTGATCTCGGCGGGCTGCAATTCCATCTGGCGCACGCGCTCGGGCGTATAAAGCGCGGCAAGCGGGCTGCGTGCGCCGCTTTCCCAGCCCAGGTGAATGGCCTCGATCCCTTCAAGCGGCACATGCACGGTGCTGTCCACCGGCGTGCCCGTGCGCTTTAAAATACCGGCCACGCGGAAGGGCTTGTTTTCATGATTGGCAAAACTCGTCTCGCCAATGCCATGGGACAGCGTGATCGCATCCCCGAGCTCATAGCCGAGACGGCTTGCCACTTCCGCGCCGAGCACCGCATCGAAAACATCCTCAAAAGGCGCGCCTTCGCCAAATTCAAGCGGGCGGCGCTGGCCATATTGGTAATGTTCGAAATAGGCCCCCGTTGTGCCCATGACGCGGAAGCCGCGATGGGAATCGCCAAGGGAGATCGGCACCGTCCATGCCGTATCGGGATGCTCGGCAAATGCGCGGTAGCTTTCCCAGGTGATGTTGTTCGTCGCATCGCCGATCCGGAAGACCGAATAAAGCAGCAAATTGACCGAGCCCGAGCGCGCGCCGACGATGAGGTCCGTGCCTGAGATCGTATTGTCGAAACTTTCTTTCGCGCCGAGGCGGATTTTCTCGACACCCAAAAACAGCATGACGGAAAGCGCGATGGCAAAAAGCGTGAGGAGCGCCGTGACACGCCGGTTCATCAGCGAGCGGGCGGCAAGAGGCAGAAAGAAGAACCGGTTCATGCTCCCTCCTCTTCCGGCGCCTGCGCCGCGCGGTTCACCTCAGGCAGCTCAATGGTGCGGGTGAAGAATCGGCTGAGCGCGGTGTCATGGCTGACAAAGACGAGCGCGCTTTGCGCCCGCTCGCATTCCTCGATCAGAAGTTCCAGAAACCGCCCTTGCGCGCGCGCATCGAGGGCAGAGGTAGGTTCATCGGCGATCAAAATTTCCGGCCCGCCGATCAGCGCGCGGGCGGCAGCCACACGCTGCTGCTGGCCGACGGAAAGCTGCGTCACCGGGCGGCGCAGCAGCGCCTCATCTTTCAATCCAAGATGGGCGAGAAGACGGCGCGCCTCGCCGGTAAGCGTGCCCGTTGCGGCAAGGGCGGCCTCCCGGCGGCGCAGCGAAAAGCGGCAGGGAAGAATGACGTTGTCGATCAAGGAGAGATAGGGGAGCAGATTGAACATCTGAAAGACGATGCCGAGATGCTCCGCGCGGAACCTGTCACGGCCCGCCGCGCTAAGCGCGCCGAGATTCTGCCCAAGCAACATGACCTTGCCGCGTGCCGGCGTCAGCACCCCGCCTATAAGCCCCAGCAGCGTGCTCTTGCCGCTGCCCGAGGGCCCTTCGACAAAGACTTTCTCGTTTCTTGCAATATGAAGTTCGGGAATATCGAGCACCGGCGCGCCGCCCGGCCAGGCAAACGTGAGGTCTTGCACGGCAATGGCCGTCTCACCCGCAGGAGAGTGAGCAAGGCGCCGGCTCATATCGCCTCTCTGCAGCGGACCGGAAAATTCGGCCTCATTCAAACTCCCATCCGGACCTTGCAGGGGTGAGAATTTCCGCCGCCTGCCGGTCCGCGCTCAAGAACACCGCTTCGATTTTTTCAAAGCCGGGGAAAAGAGAAAAGAGCCGCGTTTCGATACGGGTGAGATTTTCAGGCACGGCGCAGGTAAACGCATAAGTTGCCCTTATCTCGGCATGGTGGCTGTCCTTATCATGAGTTGCTTCATGATCATGATGGTGTTCGTCATGATGGGCATCATGGTTTTCTTCCATGCCGCCCAGCTCCTCAAAGCTGAGATCGGAAAGCGCTGCCTCTTTAAACGTGCAGGCCCCGCCTTCGAAGAGGAAAAGTCCGGCGCCGTCTTTCAGCGTCTGCCGGGCCGCGGCCAGTTTGGCGCGCTCCTCCTCCGTTTCCGGGCTGTGCTCGAACCCCGTCAGATTGGCAAGCGGGCTATGCAGCTCAATCTGCAGCGCCTCGCCGTCGAGCGCCATGGAAAGCTCAGCCTGCCCGTGCACATGAGCGCCTGTTTGCCGCCTTTCCTCTGCACCTGCCGAAAAAGACAAAGCGCAAAGGGTAAGCGCCGCACAAGTGCTGCGCGAGGAGACGGAGAAAAAGAGACGCGGTCGTGCAGGGCCCGGCATGAGGCTTCCTCCGGCTGAGGGACGAAAATGTTATGTTGTAACATATGCGCCCGGCCGGCTCATTTCAAGCCGCCTCCACCCCGCTCTCCCGTTTTCAGTTCGACCAGTAAATGAATGTCTCGCCTTCTTCCTGCGGCGTGTTCAAGGGCCGGTCGATGGCGATGGGCGCCTCGATAAGCGAGGGCCAGAGCGGCTTACCCTGACGCGCGTTAATCGCATCGAGTTTCGCCGTCATCTCCGCGAGCTTTTCCGGCGCCTGCTCGGAAAGGTCCTGCTGCTCGGTCGGGTCCTCATTCAGATTGAACAGCCAGACTTTGTCTTGCGTGCCGGAGCGCTGCAGTTTCCAGCCCTCATCCATGAGCACCATATAATTGCCCGAGCGCCAGAAGAGCGGACGGGACGGCGCCGTGGCCCCCTTTGCCAGGGCCGTGAGGTCGATGCCGTCAATCTCACGGTCCTGAGGCTGGGCGGCACCGGCCGCTGCCGCCACGGTCGAGAAAATGTCGATATGGGCGGCAGGTGCGGCAAGCTCCGCACCGGAAGGCAGCACCTTCGGCCATTTCAAGAAGTAAGGCACATGGATGCCGCCTTCGAAGAAGGTCGCCTTCCAGCCGCGATATGGCCGGTTGAGGTCCGGCAGGCCGACATAATGGGCGCCGCCATTGTCGCTCGTGAAAATCACCAGCGTATTTTCCTCAAGGCCGTTTTCTTTCAGCGCGCCCAGCACTTCGCCCACCCCCCGGTCGAGGGCGCGGATCATTGCCGCATAAACGCGCTCGGTGTGATCCTCGATGTGAGAGAGCGCGTCGTAATCGGCGCGGGTTGCCTGAAGCGGTGTGTGCGGGGCGTTATAGGCCAGATACATGAAGAAGGGGCGGTTCTTGTTCGCCTCGATGGCTTTCACCGCCTCGGCGCTCAAATAGTCGGTCATATAGCCATCCGGCTCGAAGCGGTCCGAGCCGTTGAAGCGGATGGCGTAAGGAAGATTGGCCCAGAGGAACGTGTCGATCGGGTCAAACTCCTGAATGGAGTTCACGGCGTCCGGATGATCCTTCGGCAGAAACATCGCCGCGCCCGGCATGAAGCCGAGATATTCATCGAAGCCATGGGCATCGGGGCGCATACCCGGCGCGCCGCCCAAATGCCACTTGCCGAGCATGAGCGTGTGATAGCCGTTTTCCTGTAGAAGCTCGGCGACGGTCACTTCGGAATGGGGGATGCCCATGTCATCGACCGGCGGCGTCTCAGCCTCACGCTCGGCATGGTAGAAGGCGGGCGGGTCCCGGTCCTCGCTGAAGCTCGCAATCAGCCGGTGGAAGGGAACAGGAGCAGGCGTAAACTCAAAGCCGAAACGGGTCGCATAGCGCCCGGTCATGATCGCCGCGCGCGAGGGCGCACAGGTGGCATTGCCCGCATAACCGTTTGTAAAGGTAACGCCGCTTTTGGCAATGGAATCGATATTCGGTGTCGGCACGCTGCCGCCGGCAAGCCCGCCGCCGGCAAAGGTCAGATCGTTGAAGCCCAGATCATCGACCAGAATAAGCAGCACATTGGGCGCGCGCTCGCCTGCCGGCTGCGCTGCCTCTTCCGGCCCCTTCTCCCAGGCGACAGGCCGGTTCGGGCCAATAGGATCGCGCCATTCTGCAAGAATACCCGGCACATAAATCCAATACTGCGCCGCAAGATACCAAAGCGCGGCGCCCACCAGAACAGCTGCCGCCAAAAGGCCGCCGGTTTTCTTCCCAATTGCCATGATCATCCTCCACCCCAATATAATGCATTACATTAAGCTCGGGATGAAGACCTGTCCAGCCAGCTACGCAAAAGAAAAGAGCGGAGATGGATCGCTCCATCTCCGCTCTCAAATCGCTGCGCGGATGCGCATTTGAGGGATGCTGACATCGAGGCACAACGAAGAGGTCTTGGAAGAGGGCGGCCGGAACCGCCCTCTTCATGTCTTAGAACGAGTAGGACACGTTGACGGAGACGAAGTCACGGTCGCCGTCTTTCGAGTATTTCTCGTTACCGAAGAAGTTCGTGTAGGAAATCCCGCCACGCCAGGAGCTCTGATACGAACCGTTCAGAGACAGGCTGACGCGCTTGCGGCCTTCACGGTAGTTGGCAAGCGGTGCCGGCGCGTTACCCGACACGTCATGCTGCCATGCGATGGTCGGGTTCAGCGTGATCGGCGTGCCGAACGCGTTGTTGTACTGCAGCTGGCCGAGGAGCACGTAGCCCCAGGACAGGCTGGTGGGACGGCAGCCCTGACGGTTGTCGAGCGCAAGGAAGGCGCCGAGCGGCAGGTCCGTACCGGCAGTACACACATTGGCAAGCTGCTTGCGGGAGAAGTCGGCTTCATCCGGAACATCCGGCACCCACATCGCCCCGGCTTCCGTCACCAGGATACCGAGGTCGGCACCAAGCGCGCCGATCAGCGGGTTGGACTGGGTGTAGGTCGCCGTCGTGCCGATCTGAGCCGTCAGGACCTCTTCACGGACAAAGCCGGAATATTCCGCGCTTTGGCCCACACCGACGCTGCCGCAGGTGGAGTTCGGACGGAAGGTCTGACCAGCATCAACCTGTGCGGACACGGTGTCTGCACCCAGGATGAAGTCGAACAAACACGAGGCGCCGAGAGCAGCAAGCGTCAGCTGGTCCGTATCGAGCTGCAGCGGCTGGTTCGGGCGGAACGAGGTTTCGCCCTGCACGCCCCAATCACCAATCGTGGTGTTGAAGGAGAAGCCGAAGAGCTTGATGTCTTCCGGGTATTCCAAGAAGAGACCAATGTTGCTTGCGGCACCCGCCGTCGTGGTTGCGGCCAGAATTTCGGCACCGTCCACAGCCAAATCCGGAACGGTATCAGCGTTCAAATCCACAGACTGGTCGGCAATCAACGCACAGTTGAGGATCATTGCTTCCAGCAAGCTGCCACCATTAATGCCGCCGGTCGCAATTTGTGCTACAGGTGCGATAACACTTGCAACAGTCGGGCTACCGTTCAGCGCCAAACCGTTCTTCGCTGCCTGGATCAGCCCGTCCGGGTCATTCACCTGCGTGCTGTTCAAATAAGCCAACTTGGCCGGATTGAAAGTAGCCAGTGCCGCGCCAGGACCAGCACCGCCGCCTAGGCATCCGCTCTGCAATGCGCCGCAGGTTGTCTGCCCTGCGTTCAGGCCCGTTGCGTTATAAACTTGGAGCGACGTGTTTCCAGGACGGTTGATATAGCGCTCGCTCGCGATCGGCACACGGCTATGGTAGTTCATGAAATAGAAACCGAACTCAGTGGAGTTCAGCTCTTCCGAATACCAGCGCAGTGCGAGACCGTACTGGCCGCTGTCGCTTGCTTCCCGGTCCTGATCACGGGCTATATCACCCGTGCCGTCTTTCAGAGCAAGACGAAGGGCTTCATTGTTCCCTGTCGGATAAGCAACCGAGTAGTCGAGATAAGGGTTCACCCCTCCGCCGCAATTGAAACGCGGATCCGATACTTCTTTGTCAAACTCGCCGCTGATGTTACCTGCAGTGGAACAGTTACGGTTGAAGAAACCGGAAATGAACTCACCGCCCGTCACGAAGGACTGGCCGTTCGCCACGCCGCCTTGCGCGGTTACGTCAGAGCCGGAGAAGGGCGTGCCCGGACGGTCGAGCTGGGTTTCTTCCCATTCGAGCTGATAGAAACCTTCCAGCGCGAGATTGTAGGGAAGACCGATGGAGCCATAAGCCGCCTAAACGGGAAGCAGGCCTTCTTTGATTTCGGCGCCCGGACGGCGGAAGGCGTTCACATCGAGCGGGGAAACGGAGTTCACACCATTCAGAATGAACGTGCCTTCGCCCCAGTTGATCACCTGGCGGCCGATACGCAGGTTGAGCGGCAAATCGCCCACGTTGTAATCCGCCGACACATAAAGGTCGAGCAGGTCGATGTCGCGGGCGGCATCCACCTTGCCGCCTTCGTTCAGGGCAAAGCGCTCGTAAGAGCTGTCATTGTCCAGAACCGCGTCGTAGAACGAGTTCACACGGGCAAAGAGCGTGTAGTTCTGCCAGTTCGCCTGAATGTCGTTCGTCATTTTGACGACGCCCGATGTCAGGTCCCATTTGTCGAAGTTCAAACGGCCGTCATCGGTGTTGATCGACCCGGCAAAAGCGTTCGGGCCCGTTTCGCGGTCGAGCGTCACAACCTGATTACCGAAGTTACCGGCAGCAGCAGAAGCCGTAGTGGTCAAACCAGCGGTCGTTTCTACGTCCACTCGACTTTCGATTGGGCCGCCGTTACCGCCCGGTAAAAACAGGTCATTACGTTCGGAGACGCGCGCCGACACACCGGCCGAAACCGTCGTGTCGAAGTAAATCTGCACACCGCCGAATTGATATTCCAATGCGCTGGCCGGCATGCCCGATAGACATGTCATCGCCAGCAGCGACGCCGCGCCTAGCGCGCCGCGTCCGCTGATCTTTCCGATCATCTATTCCCTCCTCACGCGAAGCGATTCGCGCCCCGCATACCTCGATTACTTCGATTGGTGCTTTGCGAGCCCCTCGGCACTCAAGCACACCCTAGAAGATTAATAGACACGCTTCTTGTCAATAACTTCGGGCTTTAATGACTCAGTTTAAATATAACTGTAACAAATCGGCATATATGAAAACCGGATAATTTATCAGTCAAATCAATGAACTAGCTGATTCTTAAAGACTTTCTTCATACGAAATATCACCGTGCCGCACCTGCCGGCACTTCGCCACCCTCCGGGCGGAATCATGACAAAATATCATGGACAGATCTTTCTCATAAAAATCGACACCCTCAATGCCTAAACATGAGAAGACCAAACCCGGCGGCTAAATGCTCGCAGCCCGGCGCGCAAGGCCTTACGTTTATTCCATGAGATCCGGCGCAGGGGAGAGCCAAGAGGGTGTCGAAGACCCACAAAGTCAGTTTCGTCAAAAAAACCGATGGCCGCGCCGCGCGGGGCGCGCAGACGAAACAAAAAATCATCGACGCGCTGTTCGAGCTGATCGAAAGCGGCCAGTCCGCGCCAACCGGCGAGCAGGTGGCCGAAAAGGCACAAGTCGGGCTTCGCTCCGTCTATCGGCATTTCGATGATATTGACACGCTTTATGCCGCTATTCAGGAACGGCTCGATGCCTCCCTGCGCCCGCTCATCCAATCGGCGCAAGAAAAGATCACGGGCGATCTGGAAGCGCGCACCCGCGCCATGACGGATATCAGGGGCGAATTCTACGAACGGGCAGGCCCTTTTATCCGCTCCGACCGCATGCGCCATTGGAACTCGCCCGAAATCGAACGGCGGCGGGCCTCGGGCAATTTGGAGATGCGCCTCTGGCTTTGGACCTGTCTGCCCGAATGCGCCAGTGCCCCTGCGGCGGCGCGCGCGGGGGTAGAAATGGCCGCTTCTTTCGCCGCTTGGGACCATTTGCGCAATGAGCAAAAGCTCAGCGTGGAAGAAGCGAAAGCCTGCACAGTCGAGGTAATCTTGAAATTGCTCGAGCCGGCGTGACGCGCCTTCAACCGCGCCTTTCTCTTTCCAATGTTCCCCTACGTCACGCGGATGAAGTGATCAAATCTGCGGCGAGAGTGCTAGAGCGCGCGTTTCAAAGGGTGTAAAGGAAGGGCAGCTTTTATCCGCATAAAGGGCAAAAGCCCTGACCCATAACGGATTGCGTTAACAGGAAGGAACTCACTCATGGCAGAAGCATATATCGTTGCTGCTTCGCGCACGGCAGGCGGCCGCCGCGACGGCAAACTCAAAGGCTGGCATCCGGCGGACCTCGCCGGCGCGGTGCTCAAAGACCTCGTCAAGAAAACCGATATCGACCCGGCCCGCATCGACGATGTGATCATGGGCTGCGTCGGCCAGGCGGGCGAGCAGGCCGTGAATATCGGCCGTAACGCCGTGCTCGCCGCCGGTCTGCCGGAAAGCATTCCGGCCACCAGCGTCGACCGTCAGTGCGGGTCTTCCCAGCAGTCGATCCACTTTGCCGCTCAGGCTGTGATGTCCGGCTTCATGGACTGCGTGATCGCCGCCGGCGTTGAAAGCATGACACGCGTGCCGATGGGCCTGCCCGCGTCGCTGCCCGCCAAAAACGGCTTCGGTGTTTATATGAGCCCGGAAATGCAGAAGCGCTATCCGGACATTCAGTTCTCCCAGTTCATGGGCGCTGAAATGATGGCGAAGAAATACGACATCTCCCGCGATGAGCTGGACGAATTCGGCTACCGGAGCCATCAGCGCGCGATCGCCGCAACCCAGGCCGGCGCGTTCGACGATGAAATTCTTGCCGTGGAAGTGGAAACGGAAAACGGCAAGGAAATGCACAAGGTTGACGAAGGCATCCGCTTCGATGCCAGCCTTGACGGCATCAAGGGCGTGAAGCTGCTTGCCGAAGGCGGCCGGCTGACGGCGGCAACCTCCAGCCAGATCTGCGACGGCTCGGCCGGTGTCATGATCGTCAATGAAAAAACGCTGAAGGAACTCGGCCTGACGCCGATGGCCCGCATCCACCACATGACCGTTGTGGGCGGCGATCCCATCATCATGCTCGAAGCCCCGATCCCGGGCACGCAGAAGGCGCTGCAGAAAGCCGGCATGAAAATCGACGACATCGACCTTTACGAAGTCAATGAAGCGTTCGCTTCCGTGCCGCTTGCCTGGTTGAAGGAAACCGGCGCCGACCCGGAAAAACTCAACGTCAATGGCGGCGCCATCGCGCTCGGCCACCCGCTCGGCGGCTCCGGCGCCAAGCTCATGACGACGCTGGTCCATGCACTGAAAAACCAGAACAAGCGCTATGGCCTGCAAACCATGTGCGAAGGCGGCGGCCTGGCCAATGTGACGATCATCGAACGTCTCTAAGCGCCGCACCTTAGCGTGAAACGGACGAACCGGCGGGGCCTCCCCGCCGGTTTTTCTTTGCCTGTTTCTCCGCATCTCAAGCGGGAACCAATGCCCCTGCCCGCGCGTTTAAACTGAACTAGCTAAAGTGCGGCAGCTGTGCCGCCTTGAGATGCCGACATGGGATGCCGACATGGGATGCAGACA
>ERZ1673962.1625-NODE-1625-length-9984-cov-80.139188_pt1 | contig 9984 bp, 10 predicted proteins | sample MGYA00580188_ERZ1673962 | MGnify/ENA primary metagenome ERZ1673962 (study PRJEB41334, sample SAMN05608104) | rock metagenome | biome: terrestrial subsurface; feature: shale formation; material: shale | place: USA: Pennsylvania ... | reverse complement strand
CACACCATGCCGCTATCTGGAAGAAGCGGGGAGATGGGTTCGGCGGACGGTTACGTTGAAACCGTCGGCCGCTCGAGTTTCGAACCATTTCTGCAATGTATTGGCGATTGTCTCCGGGCTGCCGCAGATGACCCAGTGGCCCCGGGCAGCAGCCGTCAGACTGTAAAGGTCGCGCAACGTCATCTGCTCGCGGCGCGCCTTGGAGAGCAGCACGCGGGTGAACGCGTGATAGGTGTCCGGCAACTCGAGGTCAGGCACCGGGGCATCAAGATCATAACCTGAGAAATCCTGACCTAAACGTTCGGACAGGACCGCCATAGCCTTGCCGTCGCCAATATAGCCCTGCAGTGTATTCAGCTTCTCGCGGGCTTCCTTGTCGGTCCGTCCCACGACCGGCATGACGCCAGGCAGCACGGTAACCTCTTCGGGACGCCGTCCGAACATCGGCAGGCGCTTTTTCAGGTCGGCGTAGCTCGCACGGGCTTCCTCAATGTCCTGGACGACCGAAAACGCGACGTCCGCCGTTCGAGCAGCCATTTGCAAGCCAGCTTCAGAGCCACCCGCCTGCAACACCACCGGCTGCCCCTGGGGCGATCGGCTGATGTTCAGCGGCCCCTTCACCTTGAAGAACTCGCCTTCGTGATCGATGGCCCGCACCTTATGCGCATCGATGTAGAGCCCCGAAGTCCGATCAGCCACCACCGCGTCATCAGCCCAGCCGTCCCATAAGGCCTTGACCACATCGACGAACTCGCCGGCCATCTCGTAGCGCCGGGCATGATCGGAGTGGGCGGTGCCAAAGTTGGCGCCTATGACCGGGTTGGATGTAGTGACGGCGTTCCAGGCAGCGCGGCCGCCACTGATGAAATCCAGCGACGCGAAGGCCCGCGCTACCGTGAAGGGATCACTGTAGGTCGTCGACACCGTGGCGCCGAGGCCGATGTGGCGCGTCGACGTGGCAAGGGCCGCCAACATGGTCAGCGGCTCGAGCCGTGGCTGGCCTGCGGGTCAAGGCCGAGCCATCGGCCTCGGGCAGCATTCGCGGTAACCGTCACGTCATGAGTGATGACAGCGATATCAACGGTTCACGTCATGCGCGGGCGCTGGTCGGCGGCGTCCTGGCGGGTCGGCTGGGAGATACGCGACTGTTCGTCTCGGGGGGGGGCCGAGCACCAAGGTCCGAATGGCGGCGGCCCGCTGGCTAATCGTGCGCACTTAGATTGTGAAAAGCCGGGGTCAGGCCTGTTGGAGGCTGTTGCGCGCCTCGGACAGCATCGACAGGCTGATCTTGCGTACTTCGATCTTGCTTTGTTCGATATGTGAGCGCAGCATCATTTGCGCCTCATCGCGCTTGCGCGCGGCCAGTGCCGTCAGAATGCGTGCGTGTTCGTTGTAGGTTTCCTCGATCCGAGCGCTCTTGTAAAAATCCAGGCGCCGGACAATACGGATGCGATCACAGACTTCAGCGTGCACACGCATCATTTCCCGATTTCCGGCGGCTGCGAGCAAACCGCTGTGGAAGGCTTCATCCAGATCGGCGACCTGCTTCATGCCGTGCTCGCGCTCGCCCGGCGGCACCATCCAGATGCGATTGAGTTCCACAAGCGCGCCGGCCAGATCCGGCAGGCCGCATAGACGCTCGATGGCGACGCTCTCCAGTACCACACGCAGGTCGTACAGCTCGTCGATCTGGTTGAAATCCAGCGGCTTGACGGTCCAGCCGCGGCGAAACCCCACTTCCAGATAGCCCTCGCGCTCCAGACGATAGAGCGCATCGCGCACCGGTGTACGCGACACCTGGTAGCGCGCGGCCAATTCGGTCTCGCTGAAGCGGTCATGGGGCAGCAGCTGATAGTCGAAGATTTCCTGCTTCAACCGTTGATAGATCTGCTGCGCCAGGGCATTGGTCTGGTGCTTGAGAATGGCATCACCTGTCTGTCAGAGCGTACTGAGATCGACACTTACATGTGCCGAAACCACTTTCCAGCCGGCGGGAAAGCGTACCCAGGTCTGCATTTGCCGGCCAGTACGCAGGGTTTCACCGTCGCTGAATTCCGTGCTGACGGTGGCATAGTTCTCATCAAAAGTGGATATAACCGTGTTGCGCAGCTGGCGGCCGGGCCCTACCGGCGTGCAGATGCGCCGGTAGGCGGCGATATCCCGCGCACCGTAGAGGTTTTCGGCAACGCCATAACGCACGGTATGGTCGGTGTCCCAAAAGTAGTCGTCCAGCACCTCCAACTCATTGGCCAGCAGGGCGCGCTCGTAGTCCTCGAAGGCCAGGCGCACGGCCTCGACCACATGGGGCAGATTGATCAATGGCTCTTTGTCCACGCTCATTCCTCGTTCATGGCAGCGTCCAGCGCTGCCAACGTGGCGGTATGTCCGACGATCCCCCCCTGGGCGACGATCATCTCCAGGGTCGCCTGCTTGAAGGCAGGGAAATAACTGTCGGTTGCGTCTTCGATCAACAGGCAGCGATAGCCCCGGTCGTTGGCCTCGCGCATGCTGGTCTGCACGCAGACCTCGGTGGTCACACCCGCGAAAATCAGACACTCAATGCCCTGTGCGGCCAGCCTGTCCCCCAGACCGGTCGCGTAGAACATCCCCTTCCCCGGTTTGTCGATCACCCATTCACCGGCAATCGGCGCCAGTGACGGGATGATCTGATTGCTCGGCTCGCCACGCACCAGGATGCGTCCCATCGGCCCCGGATCACCGATACGCAAGCCTTCTGCGCCGCCTTCCCGCTTGGCTGCAGGACAGTCAGACAGGTCCGGCAGATGCGACTCTCGCGTGTGGATGACCAGCATGCCCTTCTCCCGGGCCAGCGCCAGCAGCGACTCCACCGCCGGGACGATGGCCTGCAACAGACTTACGTCGTTACCCAGCGCCGCACCAAAACCACCTGGTTCGAGAAAGTCCCGCTGCATATCGATAACGACCAATGCGGTACGTGCTGGATCGAAGCTGAAGGCGCCCGGCTTGCCCGGCACGCTGATCATGCTGCACCTGCCGTATGGCCAGCGCCGGCCATGTAGTGACCCAACGTGGCACGGTCAGCTTGGTCAGCGGCGACCTCGAAATTGATTTCACCCTCGTGGATCACCAGGATGCGGTCGGACATTTCCAGCAACTCGTCCAGATCCTCGCTCAGCAGCAGCACGGCGGCACCCTGGGCGCGGGCATCGCGCAGACGCTGGTGGATGATCGCCACCGAGGCGAAATCCAGGCCGAACACCGGGTTGGAGACGATCAGCGTGCGCACGTCGTGGGTCAGCTCGCGGGCCAGGACCGCACGTTGCACGTTACCGCCTGACAGCGTACCTATCGGCCGCAGCGGGTCCGCCGGGCGCACGTTGAACTGTTCGATCAGGGCCTCGGCCTGGGTCTGAATCGCCTTCCGGTTGATCAGCCAACCCTGGCGGCACAGTGGCGGCTGGTCGAAATTGCGCAGCGCCAGATTGTCCGCCACGCTCATGCCGGCGATGCAGGCATTGCGCAGGGGCTCTTCCGGCAGGCTGAATACCTTCTCCCGTTGCATCTCCCGGCGGCTGGCCTGGTAAGGAGCGCCATTGATGCGAATCTCGCCACTGACCGACTGCCGCTGACCGAGCAGCGCCTCGGTCAGTTCACGCTGGCCATTGCCGGAAATGCCGGCAATGCCGACGATTTCGCCAGGGCGCACGTCCAGCGACAGCTTGCTGACCGCCAATGTGCCCTTGTCATTGGCCACGCTCAGTTCGCACACCTCCAGCCGAGGTGCGGCGTCGCGGTCTACCGGCTGCTGGCTGGCCGGCTCGGCAGCCGCTTCGGAGGCGCCCATCATCCAGGTGGCCAGTTCCTCCTGGGAGGTGGCGCTGACCTGGGTACTGCCGACCAGCCGGCCCTTGCGCAGCACGCTGACATCGTCAGCGAAGCGCGATACCTCGCCGAACTTGTGGGTGATCATCAATACCGAAATATCCCCACGGCGAGCCATATCGTGCATCAGGCCCAAGACCTCTTCGGCCTCCTGCGGCGTCAGTACCGAGGTCGGTTCGTCGAGAATGATCAGTTGCCGGTCCAGATACAGCTGCTTGAGGATTTCCAGCTTCTGCTTCTCGCCCGCCGCCAGCGAACTGACCGGACGTTCGATATCCAGCCGGAACGGCATACGCTGCATGAAGTCATTGAGGCGCTTGCGCTCCAGAGGCCAGTCGATGCGCCAGCCCAGATCGCCACGCGATAGCACCAGATTCTCCGCCACACTCAGGCCCGGCGCGACGGTGAAGTGCTGGTAGACCATGCCAATGCCCAGCGCATGAGAGTCTCGCGGGGTACGAATCTGCTGCTGGCGGTTGTTGACCAGCAACTCGCCGTCGTCCAGCGGACCGTAGCCGACGATACCCTTGACCAGCGTGCTCTTGCCCGCGCCATTCTCGCCCAACAGCGCATGGACGGTACCGGCGCGCACGGTCAACGACACCCCCGCCAGCGCCTGAAAGCTGCCGAAGGATTTGCTCGCGCCGATGATTTCCAGGCTGATCGCACGCATGCTCAACGCTCGCTCAACAGCTCGACGAGCGACGCCGAGTTGGACACAGCACCAAACACCCCACCCTGCATCTTGACCATGTGCAGCGCAGCCAGGTGATTACCCGGATCGGTGGCACCACAGCAGTCTTCCAGCAACAGGCACTCGAAGCCGCGATCATTGGCCTCACGCATGGTGGTGTGCACGCAGACGTCGGTGGTGATGCCGCACAGGATCAGGTTCTCGATGCCGCGGGTACGCAGGATCAGTTCCAGGTCGGTGGCGCAGAACGAGCCCTTGCCGGGCTTGTCGATGATCACTTCGCCAGCCAGCGGCTGCAGCTCCGGAATCAACTCCCAGCCCGGTTCTCCACGCACCAGAATGAGGCCACAGGGACCCGCATCGCCGATGCCGGCACCGATGCGCCGGGATCGCCAGCGCTTGTTGGCCGGCAGATCGGACAGGTCCGGGCGATGCCCTTCGCGGGTGTGGATGATATGAAAGCCCTGCTCGCGCATGACCTTCAGCACACGGTTGATCGGCTCGATGGGCGCACGCACGGCCGCCAGATCGTAGCCCATGGTGTCGACGTAGCCGCCTTCACCACAGAAATCAGTCTGCATGTCGATGATGATCAGCGCGGTATTGGCCGGATGCAACCGCCCGTCATACGGCCAGGGATAGGGATCGGAAACAAGAAAGCGCTCGCTCACGGTGTTACTCCTGGCTGTGCGGGTTGTAGAGTCGCTCGGGCGCGGCAAAGCCGCAGCTGCTGCCATCGGTATGGACCACTTCGTCCTCCCAGGGCAGGCGGTACTGGCCAGCCGCAAGGTCATGCATGTAGGTGTAGGGGCAATCCTGCGCCCCGCCCTTGACCGCCACATAACCGCGGTGGCCGAACTGGTAGATATTGTTCTCCACGCCCCAATGCTTGCGCGCCTCGCGCACCAGGTCCGGACGCATTTCGCAGGAGACGATCTCGTCCGCCCGTCCGCCGCCCTCGGCCATAGGTGTGCCATCGAAATCGACGAACATGGCCTCGCCCATCGAATCGAAGGTGCCGTCGGAACCGCACATGCACACGCTGGCGGTCTGCATTAGGTTGGTGAAGGAATTGACCTGGTTGGTGATCTTCCATGAATGGCGGATCGGTGCGGTGTAGCCGGCAGTACGGATCATGATTTCCGCCCCCTTATAGGCACACTCACGGGCCATTTCCGGGAACATGCCGTCATGGCAGATGATCAGGGCCAGCTTGCTGCCGCGCGGACCGTCGCAGACCGGGATGCCGAGGTTGCCCGGTTCCCACGGTTCGACTGGCACCCAGGGGTGCAGCTTGCGGTAGTACAGGCGCACTTCACCGGTATCGTCGACGATGATGCCGCTGTTGTAGGGATTGCCGTACGGGTTGGCTTCCATGATCGAGAAGCAGCCCCAGATGCTGTGATCGATGCAGGCCTGCTTCAGCGCCGCTACTTCCGGCCCATCCAGGGTACACATGATGTCGGGTGAGGTGTCCATCGACAGCCCGTGCAGCGAGTACTCCGGAAATACGATCAGGTCCATGCCTGGCATGCTGCGCCGGGCCTTCCCGATCATCGACACGACCTTCTGCGTCTGGGTCCAGAGTTCGTCGCGGGTGTGCGGGTCGGGCAGTGTCAGCTGTGCGAGCCCGATCACGACGCCATTAGGTGATTTGTTCAGCCCACCAAGTCCACTTGCCATGTCATTTACCTCTATCGATTGAGACTGAGCTCGCCGGGAGCTCCCGTCAGTGTTCGGTTCGGACGACAGGTCGCCAGCATCACGAGCATCGTCAGGATGTAAGGTGCCGCGCTGTACAGGTAATAGCCGGAGCTGATGCCTACCGATTGCAGCGCCGGACCGATGGCGCCGGACGCACCGAAGACCATCGAGGCCCACAGGCAGTTCAGCGGTTGCCAGCGGGCAAAGATCACCAACGCCACCGCCATCAGCCCCTGACCGCTGGACAGCCCCTCGTTCCAGCTGCCTGGGTAATAGAGCGACAGGTAGGAGCCGCCGACACCGGCCAGAAAGCCGCCCACGGCCGTGGCCATGATGCGTACCCGCAGGGGCCGGTAGCCCAGCGCCTGGGCCGACTCGGAATGGTCACCGACCAGCCGCAGTACCAGACCCCAGCGCGTGCTGCGCAAGCTCCAATGCAGGAAGATTGCCAGCGCCACGCCGATGAAGAACAGCATGTTGATGTTCAGAGCCGAACACATGCTGGGATCGTCGCTCCAGGCGCCGAGGGAAATCGATGGCAACATGGGTGCTTGAGGCTGAATGAAGGCCTTGCCGAGGAAAAATGCCAGGCCGGTACCGAGCAACATCAGCGCGATGCCGAAAGCAATGTCATTGACGCGCGGTAGCGAGCAGACGATGCCATGCAGCAGGCCAAGCAACAGCCCGATTCCGCCCGCTGCAAGCACCCCGGTCCAGGCCGACCCAGACAGGTAGGCCACGGCATAACCGACCATCGCACCAGCGACCAGAATGCCTTCCAGCCCCAGGTTGATGCGCCCACTCTTTTCCGTCAGACATTCGCCCAAGCTGACGAACAGGAACGGCGTACCGACCCGCACCGCACCCGCCAACAGGGCCAGCAGGAAGGTTACGAAATCCAGATCACCCATGTTGCACCTCGGCGTTTTTTACCTTATTGGCATGCTCCTCCAAGGCAATGCGCCATCCAGTGATCCTGCCTACCAGTGCCTCCCAGGCAAGAAGGTTGGTGAACAGTAGCCCCTGAAGAATAAGCGTCGTGGCATCGGGCAGATCCAGCCGTCGTTGCAGAAGGCTGCCACTGGCCTCGATGCCGCCGACCAGCGTCGCGCAGAGGATGATCGCCAGCGGGTTATGCCGGGCGGCAAAGGACACCAGAATGCCGCTAATGCCATAACCGACGATCAACGAGGCGTTGGCACTGCCCTGCACCGCGCTAACCTCGTACATCCCCGCCAGCCCGGCCGCCGCTCCACCGAGCACGCAGGTGAAGATCACCAGTCGATTGACCGGAAGCCCGAGCATGCGCGCTGCCCGCACGTTGCCGCCCACCACGTCCAGGGCAAAGCCTTTGACGCTGTGGCGAACCAGCACCCAGGCCATCACGCAGGCAATAATGCCGGCGACTAGACCCCAGTGAACGCGGAACGAGTCCTCACTGATCACACCGATCATCAGTGGATAGTCCAATCCCACGGTGGACGGTTTGTTCAGGCTGGAGGGATCACGTAATGGCCCTTCGACCAGATGGTTGAACAGGGCGATGGCGATATAGGACAGCAGTAGACTGCCGATGGTCTCGTTCAGCCCGCGCTTCTGCCGCAACCAGCCGTTGAGTCCGATCCAGATGCCTCCGACCAGCATCGCCACCAGCCCCATGGCGATAAGCGTCGCCAGCGGAGGCAGTCCGGTCAGCCACAGCGGCAGCGTCGCGGCCGCCAAGCCACCCAGCACCAGTGCGCCTTCGCCGCCGATGATGATCAGACCGGCACGCGCCGGCAGCGCCACGCACAGAGCCGTGAGCATCAACGGCGCGGCGCGCTGTAAGGTATTTTCCCAGGCAAAGGACGAACCGAAGGCGCCTTCGAATACCAGGCGAACGGCCTCGAACGCCGGCCTGCCCTGAAGGGCCAGGAACAGCACGAACAGCGCAAAAGAGCTGATAATCGACAGCATGGTCGGCAGGCCGGGCAATGCCAGCCTGGCCAACCTACTTGCAAGATATTGTGAATTCATGGATCAGATATCGCCGCGCACGCCTTCGACGAGGTAGTCCATCTGCTCCAGCGCCACGTCGGTCTGACCCAGCGACTCGCCCTCGGCCAGAACCACATTGCCCTTGTTGTCGTTCAGCGGTCCCTTGAACAAAGTGAACTCGCCTGCAATCATCGCTGCCTTGATCTGATCCGCCTGCTCACGGGCTGCGGCACTGACATTGGTACCGTAATCCGAGGTCTTGACGAACCCTTCGGCCAGGCCGCCGCGCAGGAAGTTATTCATGGCCTGGCCCTTCTGAGCCGCTTCGACGTGTGCGCGATACGGTGTTTCCCAGTTCCACTCGGCACCGGTCAGGTAACCGTTGGGTGCAAGAGCCGCCTGGCTGGCATGGTAACCACAGCTCATTACGCCTCGACGCTCGGCCGTTTCAACGATGACCTTAGGGCCATCCACGTGACAGGTCAGCACGTCACAGCCTTGGTCGATCAGACCGTTGGCGGCTTCCGCCTCGCGCACCGGCAGCGACCAGTCCCCGGTAAAGATCACGGTCGTGGTGATTTCCGGATCCACCGAGCGCGCGCCGAGGGTGAAAGCATTAATATTACGCAATACTTGGGCAACTGGTTTGGCGGCGATGAAGCCGAGGCGCTTGGATTTGCTCATGTGGCCGGCCACCACACCGTTGAGGTACTGGCCCTCATCGATATAGCCAAAGAAGCTGCCCACGTTCTCCGGGTGTTTGCTGGCGTCCCACAGGCCACCGCAGTGGGCAAAACGTACGGCGGGGTACCGCTGGGCTACCCTTAATACGTGGGGATCGAAATAACCGAAGGAAGTAGCAAAGATCAGTTCCGCACCGTCCTGACGGATCATGGCCTCCATCGCCTGCTGTACTGCAGACGTCTCGGGCACATTTTCTTCCTCGACTACCGTGACGTTGGGCATGCTGCGAATGATGCTCGCAGCTTGGGCATGAGCTTGGTTGTAACCGAAGTCATCACGGGCCCCGACATACACGAAGCCAACTACAAGAGGTTTGTCCGCTGCGCGGGCAATACTAAACGGCATTGCAGCAGCAATACCGATGATACTTGCGAGCCTAAGAAATTTACGACGGTCGAGATCTGACATGGCGAGGCGTCCTTTATGGGCATGGATTCATGTGTTCATTCATGTATTCATGTTCAAAAGCACGATGCATGCCAGCCATGAGATCCATTTAATGGCACAGTTACTAGACGTTGCGCTTTATCTTCGAGCATCCCGGAGAACTTGAGCGCCCTAATGGTGCGCCTCATAAAGGCCATCCAAGGCGCCGTTTCCCGTTGTTGTGCTGTGTCAACCGCTGGGGCCGTTAGGGATGGTCTGAAAAAGACTTCCCGAATCTGGTGAAATACGCCGATCCCGCCAGCCGAGTTTTTCCATGAAGCAGATGACCTTCGCCGACGCCGAGTACGCCGGCAAGCGCAAGCAGACCCGTAAGGAATTGTTCCTGATCGAGATGGATCAGGTGGTGCCGTGGAAGGGATTGATTGCCCTGATCGAGCCACACTACCCAAAGGGTGAAGGTGGTCGTCCAGCCTATCCGCTGATGGCCATGTTACGTATCCATCTGATGCAGAACTGGTTCGGCTACAGCGACCCGGCCATGGAAGAAGCGCTCTACGAGATTTTGCTAACCCACCACTTCATATGTCAGGAAGTACGCACCTCTCTGGCTGACA
>ERZ1673962.1624-NODE-1624-length-9989-cov-4.036441_pt1 | contig 9989 bp, 7 predicted proteins | sample MGYA00580188_ERZ1673962 | MGnify/ENA primary metagenome ERZ1673962 (study PRJEB41334, sample SAMN05608104) | rock metagenome | biome: terrestrial subsurface; feature: shale formation; material: shale | place: USA: Pennsylvania ... | reverse complement strand
CGCCGGGACGCCCGCCGTTTGCAGGGCCGCCAGCGCGTCTTCCGCCTGCTCGGGCGCGAAGGTGATCAGTAGCCCGCCCGAGGTCTGGGGATCGGTCAACAGCAGACGCTGCCATTCCTCCAGCAGCGGGTCGAACTCCAGGCGTTCAGAATACGCGCGCAGGTTGGTCCTGGCTCCGCCCGGAAAGAGTCCCTGCCGGGCCAGCTCGAACGCCTCGTCGAGCACCGGCACCGCATCGAACCGGAGTTCGGCGCCGACGCCGGCACCCGTGACCATTTCCAGCAGATGCCCCAGCAGCCCGAAGCCGGTGATATCGGTCGCCGCGCGCGCGCCCTGCTCGACCATGATCTCGGCGGCACGGGCATTGGCCGTCAGCATCAGCTCGGTGACGCGCCGCAGTCCCTCGGCGTCGAGACGCTCGTTCTTGATCGCCGTGGTCAGGACACCGATGCCCAGCGGCTTGGTGAGGACCAGCACATCGCCGGCCTGTCCCGCTCCCTTGCGCAGGATCCGATCCGGATGGATGACGCCGGTCACGGCCAGCCCGAACAGCGGCTCGGAATTCTTGACCGTATGCCCGCCGAGCACGGGCACGCCGACGCTCGCCGCGCCCGCGACCAGTCCGCGCAGCACCTCGGCCAGCACGTCGAGCGGCAGGCGCGTATCCGGAAATCCGGCCACCGAGAGCGCCGAGAGCGGGCGCGCGCCCATGGCATAGATGTCGGAGAGACTGTTGATGGCCGCGATGCGCCCATAGTCGAAGGGATCGTCGACCACGGGCGTGAAAGCATCGACCGTCGTCACCAGCGCCAGATCCTCGCGCACACGCATGACCCCGCAGTCGTCAGGCGTTTCGAGCCCGACGAGCACGTCCGGATGGGGGACGATCGGCAATCCGCGCAGAACCTGCGACAGCTCGGCTGGGCCGAGTTTTGCCGCTCAGCCCGCGCAGGTGGCGAGTTGTGTCAGTCGAATGCGGGTGGATGGATCGAGCATGGCGTGGATCTCTGGAACCGGTCGGCAACAGGTTGAAGTTCTGGGAACGACGGCTAAGGTAGCGCACCGAACCCCGAAAACCAACCGCTCCGGCTCTTCGCGGCTACAGTGCGCCTGTCGCGGAGTAGGATCAGGCGCAGGCTTCGCCCGTGCCGAGCCAGAAGCCCAGACTCTTGCGCAGGAACTCGTGCCAGGGCATGTAATGCGAGCCGTCGCACGAAAAATTCAGCCCGACCATGCCATTGAAGATGTTGAGCGAGCCGGAGCGCAGATAGATGGTCTCGTCCATGAAACGCAGCTCGCGGAAGGTGTGGAAGACATCGGCGACCCGTGACTCGGGGATCGACGCTTCGCTCGGGTAGTCGCGCCGGGGATAGGCCAGACAGATGCCCGGATCGGCCAGATCCTCATAATCGAGCAGCCGGTAGCGATAGGGATCGTCCAGCGTCCAGAGCGTGGCGCGCGAGCTGGAGAAGTGCAGCTTGCCGTGGAAGACGCCGTGCGCGGTCATCAGCTCGACCAGGAGCGCCAGCACCTCGTCGATGCGAGCATCCATCAGGCTCTCGACGCGCTGCTGGCTGAAGAGCCCTCCCCGGATGGCCGGGTCGCCCTTGAGCTGCACCCAGTCGCCGGAGGGCTGATAGAGTTCGCGCGTCAGCGGCAGCTCGCGCAGGTCGAAGTCGGCACCGAGGAAGCCGAGCCAATTGCCCGACTCGTCCTCGATACGCTGGATCGCGGTCAGCGAGGGGCGGCGCGCGTTGCGGCTGATGTAGACCGGTGAGAGCGAGAAGCGCTCGCCGGCCAGCGCCTCGGCCAGATAGGGACGGTCGCTTCGGTCGCGACCCAGATGCTCGGGCAACAGTCCCTGGGGCGAAGCGTTGGCCGTGATCTGGTGTGCGCTCCGGTCGAGCACATAGAGATATTTGCAGGACGGCAGGTTCGGCAACGCCTCGGCCAGGAGCCGCTCCAGGGACGCGCGTTCGGGCCAGTCGTCACGGGCCTGGAGCGCCAGCCGTTCGAGCAGACCGGCCAGCCGTCCGCGCAACAGGAGACGTTGACGGGCGACGGCCGTTTGCAGTGCTTCACTCATGACGTCACCCGCTTGATCCTGGAACGCTCCTAGAGCCCCATCTTCTCGAAGAAGCTCTTGACCCCGTCGAGCCAGGAGTGCGATTGCGGATTGTGCCGCGATCCGCCTTCCTGGACGCTGGCCTCGAACTCGCGCAGCAGCTCCTTCTGGCGCTCGGTGAGATCCACGGGCGTTTCGATCAGCACCCGGCAGATGAGATCCCCGACCACACCGCCGCGCACGGGTTTGACGCCCTTGTTGCGCACCCGGAACATCTTGCCGGTCTGGGTGCCGGGCGGGATCTTGAGCATCACCTTGCCGTCGAGCGTCGGCACTTCCAGCTCGCCGCCGAGCGCCGCCGTGACAAAGCTGATCGGCACCTGACAGTAGAGATTGGCGTCCTCACGGGTGAAGATCGGATGCTCCATGACCTGGATCTGGACATAGAGATCGCCCGGAGGCCCGCCCTGCTCCCCACGTTCGCCCTCGCCTGCCAGCCGGATGCGGTCGCCGGTGTCGACACCCGCCGGCACCTTGACCGCGAGTGTCTTTTCCTCCTGAATCCGCCCGCGTCCGTGACAGTGCGTACAGGCCTCCTCGATCACCGCACCCGTGCCCCGACACTCGGGACAGGTCTGCTGGATCGAGAAGAAACCCTGCTGCATCCGTACCTGACCATGTCCGCCACAGGTCGGACAGGTCTTGGGCTTGGTGCCGGGCTTGGCGCCGCTGCCGTTGCAGAACTGGCAGTCGACCCAGGTCGGGAGCCGGATCTTGACCTCTTTGCCGGCGACCGCCTCTTCCAGCGTCAGCGACAGGTCATAGCGCAGATCGACCCCGCGCTGTGAGCGCCGGCCGCCCGCGCGTCCGCCGCCGCCGAAGATGTCGCCGAAGACGTCGCCGAAGATATCCGAGAAGGAACCGGCACCGGCGAAGTCGCCCGGACCGCCGCCGAAACCGCCGAAGCCGGGGCCGGCGCCATCGACGCCGGCATGGCCGAACTGATCGTAGGCCGAACGCTTCTTGGGATCGGTCAGCACGTCATAGGCCAGCTTGGCCTCTTTGAACTTGGCCTCAGCCTCGCTGTCGCCCGGATTGCGGTCGGGGTGATATTTCATCGCCAGCCGCCGGAAGGCCTTCTTGATGTCGGCCTCACTGGCGTTGCGCTGAACCCCCAGCACTTCGTAATAGTCGCGTTTTGCCATGTATCTGTTTCCGGCTGCTACGCCCGTCCGGCCTTAAAGACCGACGGGCGCGCGAGCCTGGCACCTTATCGCTTGTCGTCCTTGACTTCTTCGAACTCGGCGTCGACCACGTCGTCGTGGCCCGCACCGCTCGCGCCGGCACCGGGCTGGGCGTGCTCGGCACCCGCCGCGCCCGCGTCGCCGGACTTGGCATAGAGGCGCTCGGCCATCTTGCCGGAGGCATCGCCGAGCTTCTTGGTCAGCGACTCGATGCGATCCTTGTCCTCGCCCTTCATGGCTTCTTCCAGCTCCTTGATGGCCGCTTCGATCGCTTCCTTCTCACCGCTCTCGACCTGATCGCCGAGCTGTTCCATCGACTTGCGCGCGGCATGGATCATGGTGTCGGCCTGGTTGCGCGCGGCGACCAGCTGATGGAACTGACGGTCGTCCTCGGCGTGGGCCTCGGCGTCCTTGACCATCTGTGCGATCTCGGCCTCGGAGAGACCCGAGGACGCCTTGATCACGATCGACTGCTGCTTGCCGGTCGCCTTGTCCTTGGCCGAGACGTTGAGGATGCCATTGGCGTCGATGTCGAACTTGACCTCGATCTGCGGCACGCCGCGCGGCGCCGGCGGGATGTCGGAGAGGTCGAAACGACCGAGCGACTTGTTGCTCGCCGCACGCTCGCGCTCGCCCTGGAGCACGTGCACGGTGACGGCGGTCTGGTTGTCATCCGCCGTCGAGAACACCTGCTGGGCCGAGGTCGGGATGGTGGTGTTCTTCTCGATCAGCTTGGTCATCACGCCGCCGAGGGTCTCGATGCCGAGCGACAGCGGGGTGACGTCGAGCAGCAGCACGTCCTTGACCTCGCCGCCGAGCACGCCGCCCTGGATCGCCGCACCGATGGCCACGGCCTCGTCCGGGTTGACGTCCTTGCGCGGGGTCTTGCCGAAGAACTGCTCGACCTTCTCCTGCACCTTGGGCATACGGGTCTGACCGCCGACCAGGATGACCTCGTCGATCTCGCCGGCGGCGAGACCCGCGTCCTTGAGCGCGATGCGGCAGGGTTCCATGGTGCGCTCGATCAGATCCTCGACCAGCGACTCCAGCTTGGCACGGGTGAGCTTGACGTTCAGATGCTTCGGCCCGCTCTGATCCGCCGTGATGTAGGGCAGGTTGATGTCGGTCTGCTGGCTGGAGGACAGCTCGATCTTGGCCTTCTCAGCCGCCTCCTTCAGACGCTGGAGCGCCAGCGGGTCGTTGCGCAGATCGAAGCCCTGCGACTTTTTGAAGTCATCGACCAGGAAGTCGATGATGCGCATGTCGAAGTCTTCGCCGCCGAGGAAGGTGTCGCCGTTGGTCGAGAGTACTTCGAACTGATGCTCGCCCTCGATCTCGGCGATCTCGATGATGGAGACGTCGAAGGTGCCGCCGCCCAGGTCATAGACGGCGATCTTCTGATCCCCGCGCTTCTTGTCCATGCCATAGGCGAGCGCGGCGGCCGTCGGCTCGTTGATGATGCGCTTGACCTCGAGACCGGCGATGCGTCCGGCGTCCTTGGTCGCCTGACGCTGCGAGTCGTTGAAGTAGGCCGGGACCGTGATGACCGCCTCGGTCACGGTGGTGCCGAGATAGTCTTCGGCGGTCTTCTTCATCTTCTGCAAGACCTTGGCCGAGATCTCGGGCGGGGCCATCTTCTTGCCGTTGACCTCGACCCAGGCGTCGCCATTGTCGGCCTTGACGATCCGGTAGGGGACCATGTCCTTGTCCTTGCCGACCACACCGTCCTCGAAACGCCGTCCGATCAGGCGCTTGATGGCAAACAGCGTGTTCTTGGGGTTGGTGACGGACTGGCGCTTGGCCGACTGACCGACCAGCACTTCGCCGTCGCCGGTGTAGGCGATGATCGAGGGCGTGGTGCGGTCGCCTTCAGCGTTCTCGATGACCTTGACGTTGTCGCCTTCCATCACGGCCACGCACGAGTTCGTGGTGCCGAGATCGATGCCGATGATCTTTCCCATGGGTTCTATTCTCCGAAAGCGTTTGGAATGGCGCTCGGGCGCCAAATGATTGGTTCAGTTGGGGCAAGCCCCCAAGCCCTTCAAGTCTATTGCGCGGCCGCTGCCTGCGAGACCATGACCAGCGCCGGGCGCACCAGCCGTCCATTGAGCGTGTAGCCCTTCTGGATGACCAGCACCACCGTGTTCGGCGGCACGTCTTCGCGCGGCTGCATCGACATGGCCTGATGGAACTCGGGATCGAAGGGCTGATCGACCGGATCGACCACGCCCACGCCGAATTTCTCCATCACATCGCCGAGCAGCTTGAGCGTCAGTTCCGTGCCCTCGCGCAGCTTGTCGACATCCGCGCCAGCCTCCTGTGCCGCGTTGCAGCCGAGTTCGAGACTGTCACGCACCTGGAGCAGCTCGCGCACGAAGCCGTCGAGCGCGAACTTGTGCGCCTTCTCCAGCTCCTGGGCGTGACGGCGTCTGAGGTTCTCCAGCTCGGCACGCGCGCGCAGTACCTGGTCGCGGCTGTCCTCGATCTCGGCGCGCGCGGCATCCAGGGCGGCGCTCAGCTCCTCGATCGAACGCTCCTCGGTCTGGGCCTCGGACTCGGCGCTCGCCCCGTCCGCCGACGCGGGCAGCTCGTCGAACGTGGTGTCGGCGTCCTTGTAGGCTTCCACGGCCGCGCGCAGGGCCGCCTCGTCGCGCTGGGGCGCTTCCTGGGGCGCCGACTCCGGGCGCTGTGGTTCCGTGCTCATCAAAAAACCTCCGGTTGAAATTCCGCCCCTGGGGGCGCAATCGTTGATTCAGTGTCAGCGGCCCGTCGGCGGGGCCTGCCTTTGCCTTCGCGATCGGGCTTCACTGCCGCAGCGCCGCCGACAGTAGCCGTGCCGTGACATCGACGATCGGGATCACACGCTGATAATCCATGCGCGTCGGGCCGATGACGCCCAGTACCCCGACGACCCGTTCCTCGACCCGATAGGGTGTGGTGACGAGACTACAGTCGTCGAGCAGCGAATAACCCGATTCCTCGCCGATGAAGATCTGCACCCCATCGGCGGCGATGCAGCGGTCCAGGATGTGCAGGATCTCGTGCTTCTGGGTGAAGGCGTCGAACAGCGACTTGAGCCGGTCCATACTGGCCAGCTCGCCGAATTCCATCAGATTGGTCTGACCGGCGATGTAGCAGTCGTCGCGGCCCTCGGCCGAGGCCATCACGTCCTGCGCCAGAGCCAGGGCGCGCATCATCATCTGATCCATATGGGCGTGGGTGCGCCGGAGATCCTCCAGCAACCGCTTGCGCACATCCTTGATGTCCTGACCGGTGAACATCTGGTTGAGATAGTTCGCCGCCTGTTCGAGCTGCGAGGGCGTGAAGCGCCGGTCGGTGTTGAGAATGCGGTTGTGGACCTCGCCCTCGCTGGTGATCAGGATCGCCAGCACACGCGAGTCCGACAGCGGCAGCAGTTCGATCTGACGAAAGGCATGGCGCTCGTGGCGCGGCAGCATGACCACACCGGCCAGATGCGTGATACCCGAAAGCAGGTTCGAGGCCGTCTCGATCAGGGCCTTGGGGTCCAGACGCGCGTTGAACTGGGTGCGCAGTGCGGCGATGTCGTTTTCCGATGGCGGACGCACCGTCAATAGCGCGTCGACGAACAGCCGGTAACCGGCCACCGTCGGCACCCGCCCCGCCGAGGTATGCGGCGAGGCGATCAGCCCCAGATCCTCCAGATCGGCCATGACGTTGCGCACGGTCGCCGGACTGAGATCGAGTCCGGTATCCTTGGCCAGGGTACGCGAGCCGACCGGCTGACCTTCGCGGATATAGCGCTCGACGAGCGCTTTGAGGAAATGCTGCGCGCGCTCGCTGACCTGACCCTCGGAGGTCTGGAGCCTGTCGCCGGCGGATGTGCGTTTCCCGGTGCCCACGATGTTCCTGTTGGATGCTGTCAGAACCGCATGCGTGAATGACGTTTAGCACTCACTGAGCTAGAGTGCTAACACGCAATTTAGGGATTCCTACTCAAGCTGTCAAGGTTGGGACACACTTGGGCGCACAGCGATCCGGTCATCGAAAACGGCTGGAGCCATTGCTAGAATCCGCGACGTCGTCCGACAGGACACCTTTTCATCCACCCACAGACGCGGTTGAACCTATGCCCGCTTTCCAGACGCTCGGCCTCATCGCCAAGCAGGGCGACCCCGAGCGGGTTCGCGGAACCCTCGTGCGCCTGCGCGAACATCTGCGCGCGCGCTCCATCGAGGTGCGGCTGGAGGCCGAGAGCGCCCATCTGCTCGGCGCCCCGATCGGCGAGGCACTGGCGCCGGCTCGGCTCGGTGCGGTCTGTGACCTGATCGTCGTAGTCGGCGGCGACGGCACCCTGTTGCATGCCGCGCGCGTCATGGCGCCGCACGACGTGCCGCTGCTCGGCATCAATCTCGGGCGGCTGGGCTTCCTGGTCGACGTCTCGCCCGATCACATCGAATCGGCACTGGACCGCATCCTGGCCGGCGAGTTCGACTCGGATCGGCGCTCGATGCTCGATGCCCGGATCGTCACCGACCAGGACACCGGCGAACCCGAGGCCGCACTCAACGACGTGACCATCCACAAGTGGGGCACGGCGCGCATGATCGAGCTGGAGATCTGGATCGACGGCGTCTTCGTCAGCGCCCAGCGCTCCGACGGACTCATCGTCTCGACCCCGACCGGCTCGACCGCCTACGCGCTCTCGGGCGGCGGTCCGCTGGTCGATCCGGCGCTGGACGCAATCCTCCTGGTGCCCATCTGTCCGCACGATCTCAGCAACCGCCCGCTGGTGGTGCCGGGCGGGCGTTCGATCGAGGTTCGGGTGCGCGGCTCGGAGCAGGGTCACGTGCAGGTCACCTGCGACGGTCAGACCGATCTGCGGCTGCCGCCTGAAGCGCGGGTGCGTATCGCGCGCCACCCCCACGCGGCGCATCTGATCCATCCCAAGGGACACGATCACTATCAGATCCTCCGCGCCAAGCTCCATTGGGGCGGGCATCACATCACACGGACTCCGCCATGCTGACTTATCTCCAGGTCCGGGATCTGGCCATCGTCAGTCATCTCGAACTCGAATGCCATGCCGGCATGACCGCGCTCACCGGCGAGACGGGGGCCGGCAAGTCGATCCTGATCGAGGCGCTCGGTCTGGTGCTCGGCGACAAGGCCGACGCGAGCCTGATCCGCGCCGGACGCGAGCGCGCCGAGATCCTGGCCGAGATCGATCTCGATCACGCCCCGGATGCGCGCGACTGGCTGGTCGAGCAGGGTCTGGACGATGACAACGCCTGCGTGGTGCGGCGGCTGATCGTGCGCGAAGGGCGCTCGCGCGCTTTCATCAACGGGCGCGCGGCCACGGGCGCCCAGTTGCGTGATCTGGGCGAACGGCTGGTGGATATTCACGGCCAGCACGCGCATCAATCGCTGCTGCGCGCCAATGCCCAACGCGAGCTGCTCGACGCCTATGGCGGGCATGGCGATCAGGTCGCGGCGGTCGCGACGACTTTTCGCACCTTCCGCGACCTCGATCAGCGGCTCCAGGCGCTCGAAGCGGCCAGTGCCGATCGCGCCGCGCGGCTGGATCTGCTGCGCTTCCAGGTCGACGAACTCTCGGCGCTCGGGCTGACGGTCGAGGCGATCGAGTCGCTGGATCAGGAACAGCGTCGTTTGAGTCATCTCGGACGGCTTCAGGAGACGGTCGGACGTCTGCTGATCCTGCTCGCGGATGGAGAGCCGGCGATCGACGACCAGTTGCGCGGTGCCACGCGCGAGATCGAGGAACTGGCCGGCATCGATCCGGCGCTGGCCGAGAGCCGCGACCTGCTGGAGACGGCCGCCATCCATGCCGGCGAAGCGGCGGCCGGACTGCGCCGCTACCTCGACGGGCTGGATCTGGACCCGGCGGCGCTCCAGGAGGTCGAAATCCGTCTCAGCCAGCTCCACGACCTGTCGCGCAAGTACCGGGTCAAGCCGACCGAACTGCCCGAACTGCTCGACCAGCGCCGCGCCGAGCTGGAAACGCTCGAACAGTCCGACGTCACACTCGGCGACCTGCGCGAACGCCGCGAACGGCTCTGGCGCGATTTCCTCGCCGCCGCCGCCGGACTCACGCGCGCCCGCCAAGTCGCCGCCGAGCGTCTCTCGACCACGGTCACGCGCTCGATGCAGCAGCTCGGCATGAACGGCGGTCAATTCAGCCTCCAGCTCGACGCCCTGCCCGAGACGCGCGCGAGCGCCAATGGTCTGGAGCGCGTCGAGATGCTGGTCAGCGCCAATCCCGGTCAACCCATGCAGCCGCTGGCCAGGGTCGCCTCCGGCGGCGAACTCTCGCGCATCAGTCTCGCCATCCAGGTCGCCACCGCCGAATGCGGGCGGGTGCCGACCCTGGTCTTCGACGAAGTGGATGTCGGGATCGGCGGCGGCGTGGCCGAGATCGTCGGACGGCTGCTGCGCCGGCTCGGCGAGTCGCGTCAGGTGCTGTGCGTCACCCACCTGCCCCAGGTCGCCGCCCAGGCCCACAATCAGCTGCGCGTGCGCAAGGAAACCATCGACGGCCAGACCTTCACCCGCCTCGAACCGCTCGACGACCGCGCGCGCGTCGACGAGATCGCCCGCATGCTCGGCGGTACCGAGATCACCGCCCGCACCCGCGACCATGCCAGCGAGATGCTCGATTGGACACGTTGAACGTCGCGCCC
>ERZ1673962.1623-NODE-1623-length-9999-cov-8.133146_pt1 | contig 9999 bp, 4 predicted proteins | sample MGYA00580188_ERZ1673962 | MGnify/ENA primary metagenome ERZ1673962 (study PRJEB41334, sample SAMN05608104) | rock metagenome | biome: terrestrial subsurface; feature: shale formation; material: shale | place: USA: Pennsylvania ... | reverse complement strand
TTTGTCAAAGATGTTGTTTCCGACATGACAAACCTAACAGGCGTGCGCATTGATGGCCTAGATAAAGGACAGGTAGCGCAAGCCGTTCGCAATATAAAAGAGGGGAAAGAAACCGTTGCGTCTAAAAGATTAATGGATGCATTGGACTTAATGTACAGGGAAGGAATCGTTCAATTTGACGCAAGCATTCGGAGAGGGGGGACGGCAAAGACTGTGTCATTATCTGATTTTAGAAAATCACTACAAAGGTCGGCGGAGCGCGAGAGAGAAATAGAAAAAGAGGCTACCGATGTTGTTACGGAAGGACAAGCAAAAGCAGTTGAGCAAGCCACTGGCATCAAGCCTAAGAATTTGCGTGATGTCTTTAAGGCAGGAAGAGAAGTATTCGGATTAAATAGAAGCCAGGCGTTAGCACAAGCCATTATTGTAGACAGAGTAATAGGCAAGATAGCAAAAAGAAGAGGAGTAAGCAAGAAGAAAATATATGATTCCGTTGAGTTTAAGAAAAGCGACATAAGCTATTTTTCTAACAAGGGTAAAAAATTATACCAACTTATTGGAGAAAATGCACGAATGGATAGCGCCATTAAGAACAATCTGTCATTGGCAAGAGAGATGGAGGCGAGTGGAGCGACAAAAGAAACGACAAGAGCAGCTACTGGATGGGAACGCGGAGCAGATGGCAAATGGAGGTATGAGATAGATGATGCGAAATTGACTGTTAAAAAGACAGGCAAATACAAGATAAGAAGCGCAGTGGAGGGTGATGTGTTGAAGGCATATCCAAAACTCAAAAAATACACAATAGAGATATTACCCAAAAGGAAGGACGCAACTATTACAGGTGGTTTTAGCGAAAAGAATAATAACATACGGATATATGCCAACTCCATTGGAGAGGCAAATAAGACTCTATCACATGAGTTGCAACATGCCATTCAACACATAGAAGGCTTTGAGACGGGGACTAGCAGCAAGGTGTCAGGAGAGGACGTGTATTGGAAGTCTATGGGTGAGGTCGAGGCTAGAAACGTTCAGGCAAGATCAGACATGACGTCAGAGCAGAGAAAAACAACCACTATTGAAGAAACAGAGGATGTTGCGCGCGACGAACAGGTAGTATTGTTTCAAAAAGGACAAGGCGCAAAAGGCGCAATACAATTCTTAGAAGATGGTAACGCTATTATCCATGCATTAACCGACCCGAATGTAAGCACACCGCTACACGAGATAGCTCACTTGTACGAAAAGTACATGACTAAATCAGAACGCGATGCAGTATTGAGATGGGCAAAAACAAAAGAGTGGAACGTAGATACAAGCGAGAAATTCGCAAGAGGATTTGAAAAATATTTAGCAGAAGGTGTTGCACCAAATGAGGCGTTGAAGCGCGTGTTTGATAGATTTAAGGCATGGCTAACAGACATCTATAACGGAATAACAGGTAGCGAAATAGATATAGAGTTAAACGATGAAATGCGTAGCGTGTATTCTGCTATGCTTGGAGAGGGTGTTGTTAGACCGAAGAAAACACAAAAGACAAAATACAAAGAAACATTTGATGATGTTGATGGACTTTTGTTTCAAGATGGCACATTATATCAAGGTGAAGATGTAACAAAACGCCACACGGAAGCAGTAAATAAGCTAATAGATAACTACGAGAAGCAGGGCAGAAAAGACGTATCTAAATCCGTGCGTGATTACTTAGAGGAAAGAGGGAACCCAGTAAGTGAACAAATAATAAACAACGTATTAAAAGAAAGAGGATATGCCAAAGAACAGCCGAGTGGCAAGGTGCAAAAGGAAAGTCCAAAGAAAAGTGAAGGACGAAGGGAAAGCGATAGCGATATGCCAAAAGGCGACAGGTCAAAGCTACAAGACGGGAAGAAAAAAGAAGAAGTAGGGTACAAATCTTCACGATTAGGTGTTAGGTATGCTTTCGGAGAAGGTTTCACAGAAGAAGCAAAAGAAGCCTATCGCGAAAACCAACTCCATAAATACAAGCCTGAGTCACAAGAGGAAGTTGTGGCTGTGGCAGAGGTGGTGTTTAACACCAATGATGACGCTGCGATTGAGCGTATTGTTAGAGGCAAAGAAACACCAAGACGAGTGAGACAAGTATTAGGAGTAATGCTTGGTAACAAATACTCACAAGACGCAGAAAATGCGTTAAGAGAAGGCAACACAGAGTTAGGCGACCAAATGATTGATGCTGAACAGCAGATAATGAAAGAAGTTCAGCGTATGGCTACTGAGTCAGGTCGTGATGTTGCTATTTTTAATTCGGAGTTTATGACAGACATGCTTACTCCGTACAAAACTGCTCGCATGGTAGAGCGTGCCATGAGCAGTCACGCAGACAAAGTACGCAAAAGCCATGGATATAAGAAAACTAAAGAGATAGTTCAAGAAGAGCTAGAGAAGCTACGCCCAAGCGTAATGAAAGCTGTCGGGAAAGACAAGCGCGTACAGGCTGCTAAAAAGAAAGCCAAACGCAAATCAGAGCAAGACCCACGCAAAGCTAAGATACGCAAAGAAATATCTGACTTGACAGATATGCTTAGAGCGACCAAGGGTAGTTCGGCGAGTGTATCTATTATAGGCTTATCAAACGAACAAATAGAGATAGGCGGCAAAATAGCAGCTAAGTATCTTGAATTAGGAATAGTAAATGTTCAAGAACTAATCCAACGGCTAAAGAAAGAGTTTAACAAAGCAGGCATTGAGATTACCGATGACGAAGCAAGACAGATGATTCCTGAGCGTGACGGTAAAACAGTTGAAGAACTCGAAAAAGAACAAGCATTAGAAGCTGCTGCTGAAAAGTTGGCACAAGAAGAATTTGGATACGTTGCAGATAAACGCGCACCAAAGACAGACCCGATAGCTCAAATGGTGAGAACGTTAACTTCTAAGTTCAAGGAAAGAGCAAAAGAAGGAGGACGACCTATGCCGCGTAGCAATATGGATATTATTAAAGAAGCCATACTGAGCAAAACAGATTACATGGGAGTGTGGAACGAGGCGCGTCAGGCAGCAATGGATTTAATTGACAAAATGGTAGCCGATGAAAAGGTCACAGAAGCCCAAGCCGAAGTCTACAAACAAAGAGTGGAAGATTCTTACAAAAGAGCAACTACATTTTCTGTGTCGGAGTCTCGCATACAGCAACTAATCAGAGAGTCGTTTAAAGAAAGAGAGATATCTATTGATGATGTTGTACGCGACCACTACGAGCGTAGAGAGTTACACAAGCAAGAGTTAATTGATGACTTGGTTGCGAAATCTGGATTAACCAACGAAGCAGCTAAAGAGTTGGCAGATGTGATTGACAATGCTTTCCAAACGCTAATGGTTCAAAAAGGTGAAGCGTTGATTAAAAAGTATCTTAAAAAGAAAGACGTTAAGCCTAAAAAACAGGGTGCAAAAAGTCCTATCGCAGAGCTTATCGAACTAATAAACATAGGAGCGTTAAACAATCCTGAGTTTGATGCTATCTTTGATGAGATGTACGGCGTGCCACAATTAACAGATAGGCAGCGCAACGAGATTATACGTCGTGGTAAAAAAATACAGAAGATAAAAGCAGCAGATGTGCGTCACAAAGCAGAGCAAGACTTGATGGCGTATGTGATGGATTTGGAAGGAGTAAACGGAGCAGAAGTGTTAACCGCGTTTTGGTATGCGCATGTTCTTTCAGGTGTTCCTACGCATATAAGAAATATCTCTGATGCGTATGTTAGTTCTTATTTAGAGACATTAAACCTTGCAGGCTTCGACATAAGAGCAATAAGGGGGATGATTAAAGCCCATAGACGAGGGATGAAATACGAAGGTCGTCAGCGATTGATTGAAACCATGACAACTGGATTCACGCCGCTTGCTAAGAAGTTAGAGATTCCTTCGGCGTTAGAGCGAATAAGATTTGAAACAGACAGTCAGGATTACTCGGTAAAAGCAATGCACAAGATAGCTGAGACATATAGAAGAATGATTCGTTATATTCCACGATTACTGTCTGCTACCGACTCGTATATCTACGCAGGTGCTAAAGAGGCGAGTGCGTACATTGTTAAATTCAGAAGAGAAGTTCAACGATTAGAGGATGAGAAAGGCCGTAAGCTAAATCGTTCTGAAAGAAAGGCTCTACACAAACACATGAACGAACTACTGTATGTTGATAAATCGACAGTAGAACGTATTCGTGCGGAAGTGGAGCAAGAGTCAGAAGATTACAAACAAATTCAGCGTGACTTCGGTGAAGAACCAACAGGATACAACCAAAGAGAGAAATATCTTCGAGAGTTTGAGTTAATAGATCAACAGAGAGGATTAGATGTCACTGATACAGCTTTTGACATCGCAGGTAGAGCTATTGGGAACATCAAGTCTTACGGTATGCTTGGAGCAGTTGTTGATGGCGTGTCTCGTTTTTTAAGGAAGATAAGTTTCACGGTAGGCAAACCAAGCGTAACTATGCGCAAAGGAAAACCAGTTATAACTTTCGACCAAACAAAACAGGTGACAATACGACCACTTGCGTTAGTTATTCCGTTTACCAGAATTGTAGCCAACGTTGCAACTAGGAACTTAGGATGGAATATGTATTGGGGAGCAATGAGAGCATCCACAGGCGCGTTTGGTAAGTTTTTAGGAAAAGACAGTCAGTATTACATGGAGATGTCACCCGAAGAAAAGAAAGTGGCATGGCAGAAAGTACTCAAGATTGGTATTATTCATTCAGTTCTTTTCATGTTAACACAGCCCGACGACGATGGTGATTCGTTTATCACTATTACTTTTGATGGCACAGGAAACTACGAGAAGAATAAACAACTAGAAGAGTCAGGATGGAAGCCATATTCTATTCAGATTGGTGATGTTAGTTTTAGCTATTTGACATTAGGTGGATTGGCAATGCTGTTCGCTCCAATCGGATACATGCGCGACAAACAGAAATACACAGACACAGATAATTCAGATTTAGAATTATACGCGAAGGGTAATCTGTTTGCTATCGGACACGTAATTAAAAGCACACCTGTTTACGCAATCAACAAAGTGTTTGAGTTGATTAACAAAATGATGACAGGAGACGAAGAACAATTCTTTAAGAAACTGTCTCAAACAGTAGGTAGCATGGCAACAGGATTTGTGTCTCCGAAAGCCGTTAGTGATATTATCAACCTAATGGGAGTAATTAGCCAAAACCCACGCGAGAAACCTGAGACAGCACTTGCCCGTGCGTTGCAATATGTTCCGTTAGTAGACTTAGACGAGGGGCGTATCCATTATGATGTTTTCGGGGAAGCAGTACCAAAGAATATGTCATTGTCTCAGATAGTCGAAAAAGTTAAAAGAGATGACAATGTTCAGTATTACATCGAACAAGGTTATTTCAGACCATCATTGAGCATCCACCAGACGAAGTTCGAGATAGCTGACGACAGAGATAATAGGGTTAGGCGTCCACTTAATCCGAAAAGGAAACTAGAGGTTGAGTTGTTTAATAAATATGAGTCTACAGTTGGTCGCAGATTTAAAGAAGAGGTAATGCGATTGCGAGAAGATGGAGTAGAGGGAGAAGAATTTGTCAATGAAATGGAAAGCAGATGGAGAGAAATAATAAAAGACGCCAAAGCTGACGTGTATAGTGATACACGCGACAGGCCGTTGAAGTATGACAAAGACGCAGAAATAAAAGAATAGTAAATGCCCATTTTGTGTGGGCTTTTTTCATACCAAAAATATAAGAACCTATCTTTGTGTAGGAGAGAAGATGAGAGGAAAACATTATGACCCGTCAAGAGAAAATGAGTGACAATATTGATAAGCTAGAAGCCATTGTCGTGCGCATGGAAACAGTCGAGAAGACATACGAAAAGAGGTTTGAAATGTACAAAGAAACTATTGATAAAAGTTTGGAACTTTACTCTAGTAGTATGGCGGCGAATGACAGTAGGTTTTTGTCGCTTAGAAATTCGCTGATAGGGTTGGTGTTGTCTTGTGTTTCTCTTTTGTCGGCAGGCGGGATTACAATGTCACACAAAGTAGGCGACACGGAATTAAAAGAAATGGACTACGCAACAAAAACGGAGGCTATTCGTGGCGACCAAGTAGTTATTGAAGGACTAATGGACGTTATAGGAAAACAGACGGACATAGACGACTTTGAAATTTATAATACGACAAACGAAATACAGTCGAAAGTATATCAGGGAGTAACAGGAGAGGTAAACCGATCAATGAAATAATATGTCATTCAAAATTCAAATAAGCAAGGATAGCGCACAGGCGAATATAACAATACGCCAAACAGACCTAACAGACATTTCAAGTCTAACAAGCGTAACGGCAAAAGTTTACACATCCAGCGTGTCAACGCCAGTTAATTCGTATTCGTTTTCAGCACAAGACCTGACAGACTTTAAGGCTGATGGCGTGACTATTGATGCGTTAACACTTTTAGGCTCAACAGATGACGACTTCTATCAGATAGTATTAGAAGGCGATACAATTAATTCGGAATCTGCATATGTCGGAATAACACTTCAAGCACAGGGCAAGGTTCTCTCTAATCAGGGTTTTATAGACGTTTATTCGCCCGATTTCCATGCAGATGACGTTTTATATATAACGTCCATGTTAGTGTGGGAAATGGACGCCATAGAGAACCAAGAAGCATCCTATCAAAAAAGGGTTGACTACACTCACAGATTAAACACACTTAAAAGCATATTGAATTATGAATAGCACACGACTGCGTGACATAAAAGAAGAGGCAGCACGAGTGCTAATACAATACTCAAATGGGTATTTAGACGCTAGGTTTAGGGGTTCTGCCAACGAAAAGCAAGTCTTCAACAACATGAAGCGGATGCACTATCTATGGTCGATAATTAGGAGTGCGTTTTTAAGCGACACGGATGTTTACGTGGGCGACACCATTATGGCTGATAACGATTTTGAAACCGTTTACGAAAAACTACAACACTACAACGGTATTTACTCAAATGTGGATTTATCTGTTTACTCTGATATAACACCAGATGACGGAGATGGAGGTTCGGACGATGGCGATTCAGGCGGAGGAAGCACCACAAGTACCGACCATTGGAGGGCAGGCAATTTGCCGGTTGTGGCAGGAGCAAATGCTGTTACGTTCTTGGTAGGAGGAGTGCCTTCTCCGTTGGCAAGTGCAGATTACACTATCAACGCTTACGTTATCACATCTGGAGGACAGCGCCAAGACAATCTGCAAATTACTACGCAAACGGCAGGTGGTTTTGTTGCGAGTGATGTCTTAAAGGCAGGCACATTATTCTATACAGCAATCCTTAATACTTAAATAGTTTCACATATTTTATTCTTAGCGCCTACGGGCGCTTTTTTAATGCTCAATCTTCTCGTGTGTATCTTTGTGTAGTTACTAAAAATACAACGATGAAGCACATTTTTAGCGTCATATTCGCGCTCTTATTGTTTTCAGGCATAGTTAATGCACAAGTAGTAGAACGCAGTGTAGAAGCCATAGAATACCTCCAAACAAATTATGAAATGATTTATCAGGGTGTACACATCCCAATGCTGGACATTTCGTATCACGAATGGAGTTCAGATAGCGTGACATGGCGTAAAAACTACGTAGATGGGGATTGTTATTTAAGGATAAGCAATGACGTAAAAGACACATGGGTAGGTATTAATATGTGTGGGGAAGGAACAGGTACATCTCTGATAGACTCTATTGTAATTTGCTCCAATGGCGTGTGTGATACAATAGCAACCGGAACGGTAACAGTAAGTATCCCTGCGCCAATATCTATTACAGGAAGCACAGGCAACACACAGACAGACCTAACACACACGCACGACATAACGTTTTATATGGGAGATGTAGAAGATGTAGATGTTGCGGGTGCTGAAGACGGACAGATATTAAAGTGGAATGCTACGTCGGGGACATGGGTGGTAGCCGATGACCTGACTGGCGCTGGTGCAAGTGGTGAATTGACAGTAAGAGATGTGGATTTAACACCAAGCATATCAAACGTGACCACCATAAACATAGAAGATGGGCATTTAACAGACGACGGGGCGGGTGCTGTAACGATTGATTTTTCACTCAATCCATCAACAGGTAAGCAGGACTTTTTTAGAACAGATACCGTTGATGTTGCAGCAGGAGATGCATTCCTTACGTTCTCGTCTCCGTTGCCTGCAAACGACTATGTGGTAGCCAGTGCCTATGCGCTGTACCCTGACGGAGAGCGACAAACACTGAGCTATGATAGCACAGCAGCAGATGGATTTCGTGTGTTAAATGTTTTAGGCGAATCAGAAGTACATTATTTAGTAATTCGGGACTTAGATTCAATAGGTGTTATTTTGGACAGCTATGGAAAGGTAGGAGCATCAAGTAATGATGTGTTAGGTTTCCTTGACAGCAAGACAGATGATTCAACTATTACGGTAATAGACAACCAACTTGTATTTATGGCAGACACGGTTGACATTAATCAGATAACAAGCGATGAATTTATATTTGACGGAGATACGCTAAGAAATACAACACAACTAACAAATGCAGATACTACGATAGCAACAGAGGATTGGGTGCTTAGCGTAGCTGGTGCAGGAAACGGATGGGATAGCCTTACGTGGAATGCAAATAGCGGATATGTGTCGTGGTGGTATGCAGGCGTCGCACTTGATTCAGTATCTACATTGGGGAGATATGTGGAGTTAGATGATGCAACAACAGGCTATGTTACGCCTACACAATTAATGGATTCAATAGAAAATGCAAACGGATTAAGAACTATGATATACGACATAAAATTACCATCAGCGTCTTCGTTAAACGAAAGGATATTAGCTATGAGTGAGGGTGATGCTTTTGATTTAGGATGGACGCTAACTGTCAACGGAACTGTTGACTTAGATATACAGCATAATCTGAACAGAAGAGTTGTCAGCGTGGCTGTATTTGTTGTTACAGGGAGCGAAGAGCAGGAACTATACGACACGGCAGCGCACAACGGATTGCTGTCTATGGACTTAAACAATGTAAGAATACGAAGTCTTGCAACATCTTTCCTATCAAAAGACATAGTTGTTTATTTAACATTTAAGTAATGAAGTTTATAGTATTATCCATATTGCTACTGCCTATTTACGCATTCTCACAGGATGCGTTTTATCGAAATATAGATTGGAAGTTTATTCCTCAGAATGTAATAAGGCTAACAGACAGCACCTATCAGGTCGATGCTGTACCTTTCGATTACAACGACCCCGGAGCAGCAGGGCGTGATATAGGTAATTATGTAGTTGATTTTGTAGGCAGAAGATATTTGGTTGTTAGTTCAACCTCTACGACACTGACAGTCTTGGATGAGGGGTTAAAAAACAAAAAAGCACCTCAGTCTGGGCAAACAGCAAGATGCTATCAAAGTGTTGGCAATGGATTGTACCCGTATGTAGGAAGTGTTGATTACTCTCCGCTGGATATGAGTGCAAGATGGAGGCTTAATGGCTCTGACAACGAGTTACTGTGGAAGCATGGGGAGGAATATGGATATCCATTTAAGCGGGTTGTTATAGATACTGCTTACACCCCAACAGGAACAGAGCCGGAAGGAACAAGCTATTGGGACTCTTCGGATAGCACGGTTAAAACAGTATTGAAGAACAGGGAAATATATGAGTGGGGAAAATTGCAAGGGCTAATAAATGTTGCTAACAAGGAAGCTGATTCCACAGGGCAGACTATATTTTGGGACGGAGATAGTTCCTATTTTGATGTAGGGTTTTTGGGGATTAATAGCATAGAGCATTTGAGAGATACTCTCGAATCACACTTGGGGTCAATAAACGCAAACACCCAAGCTATAAAAGACACGGCAAGTCAAATCCGCGCGGACATATCCACCAACCAACAAGCAATAATTGACAGTTCAGCTAGTTTGCAAGGGCAGATAGATTTAAACACAA
>ERZ1673962.1622-NODE-1622-length-10002-cov-4.114708_pt1 | contig 10002 bp, 9 predicted proteins | sample MGYA00580188_ERZ1673962 | MGnify/ENA primary metagenome ERZ1673962 (study PRJEB41334, sample SAMN05608104) | rock metagenome | biome: terrestrial subsurface; feature: shale formation; material: shale | place: USA: Pennsylvania ... | reverse complement strand
CGCATCTGACCTGTTCCTCAGTTCCAATGCGCCGGTACATATGAAAACGGAAGGCGCCATCAAAGTCGTTGATGACGTACCACTGTCTGCAGAAGACACCGCAGAGCTGGCCCGCTCCCTCATGAGCGAGCACCAGGCACTGAAATTCGACAGCGAGATGGAATTGAATTTCGCCTATGATGTTGCCGATATTGGCCGCTTCAGAATCAACGTATATCGCCAGCGCGGCGATGTAGCCCTGGTCATTCGCATGATTCGCCGTCAGATCCCCGGCATAGAAGCGCTGAATCTGCCCGACGTACTCAAGCACCTGGTCATGCAACGCAGCGGACTGATTCTCATAGTCGGCTCCACCGGGTCCGGCAAGTCAACCACCCTTGCCTCTATGATCGACTACCGCAACCAGCATGCCAGCGGTCATATCCTGACCATTGAGGATCCGGTTGAATTTCTGCACAGCAACAAGAAATCGCTGATCAACCAGCGCGAAGTCGGCGTAGATACCCTGTCCTATGCCAATGCACTGAAAAACGCCCTGCGCGAGGCGCCGGATGTGATTGTGATCGGCGAGATTCGCGATGGCGTCACCACCGATCATGCAGTGCGCTATTCCGAGACCGGTCACCTGTGCCTGTCGACCCTGCATGCCAACAACAGCATTCAGGCCATTGAACATATTGCCAACTTTTTCCACGATGATGACAAGCACAAGATCAACACCGACCTGTCATTGAACCTTAAGGCAATTGTATCCCTGCGCCTGGTGCGCAATTTGGATGGTCATTTCATTCCGGCAACCGAAGTGTTGATCAACACCCCCTATATCGCCAAATTGATCGCCCGTGGTGAATACGCTCGCATCCAGGAAGCGATCGACCAAAGCAGCAACAGTGCAGCTCACACCTTCGACAGCAACCTGCTGCAGCTGTATCAGGACGGCAAGATCAGCATTGAAGAAGCGTTGCGCAATGCCGATTCACGCAATAATTTAACACTGCGACTCAAGCTGCTGGGCGGCCAGTAGGCCCTTCGAGGCCTGCCCGCTCTTTACCCGGGTGTCATATTCGAGTAATTTACGCCGTTTTCCCCCAGATGTGCCGAGTAGCCGAGGACCCAAGATGGAAACAGCTTACGCCCAGATCATAGAACAGCTCGGAGAAGACCTGAACCGTGACGGGCTCAAGGACACTCCCACCCGGGCGGCCAAGGCGATGCGTTTCCTGACTCGCGGCTACAACCAGAGCCTGGAGGAAGTGGTCAACGATGCGCTTTTCCCGTCGGACAACAGCGAGATGGTGGTGGTACAGAACATCGAACTGTATTCGCTTTGCGAACACCATTTGCTGCCGTTCATCGGTAAAGCACATGTCGCCTACATTCCCAACGGCAAGGTACTGGGCCTGTCCAAGCTGGCACGTATCGTCGACATGTATGCCCGTCGCCTGCAGATCCAGGAAAACATGACCAAAGAAATTGCTGAAGCGATTCAGAGCGTCACGGGTGCTGCCGGCGTGGCCGTGGTCATCGAAGCCCAGCACATGTGCATGATGATGCGTGGAGTCGAAAAGCAGAATGCATCGATGAAGACTTCCATGATGCTGGGCTCCTTCCGCAGCAACCCGGCTACCCGCGCCGAGTTCATGGCACTCGTAAGCAAGTAACAACGCATCAGGGAGGGCGCAGAGCCCTCCTCTGTCAGCCTTCTTTCAGCACCACCACCGCTACCTGACTGCGGCCACCCAGCACACTGGGCACCAGCGCACCCACTCCTCGCCCCTGAATACGCGTGCCATCACCGCCTTCTTCGATCAGTAACCGAATCAAGCGTCTCACTGCTTCCTCTGACTGGCGCAGGCTCAAATCCAGATCCTGGCTACGCCAGTGCACAACCAGCCAAAGCTCACGATCAGGGAATGTCTTTTGCAAATCCAGCAGCGCCTGAACAGAACGATCGGGCGAGTCCGGCCAGTCCGGCAGCTCTACATAACCCTGCTCACGCAAACGCACATCCAGCTCGGTAGAGGCGGCACTTTCGTGCTCAAGCAGGTCCAGATGGAGAAAGACACGGCCGTTCCCTCTGCGCACGGCATACAAGGCCAAATGGGCTTCAGGCAAAGTAAGAGCAGCGTAAAACTGGGTATTATCGACGCCATACAGGCGTGACTGGCCAAACACATCATTGGCCCAGAGACTGCTGGGACCACACTGACGCCCGGCACATTCGAACAGAACCTTTGCCCCCTTGCCGAGCAACTGGTCGCGAAGGAAATTGAAACCTGCATCGGGACCATGACCGGCAGGCAGCTGCCAGGTGGTCCGAGTCAGTTGTGCCTGCAGCCGCTGTTCACGATCACTGCGCACCAAACCGTTGATCTTGACGATCCCGCCCAGCATAAGACGGTAATCAGGATCATTGCGCTGGGACTGACTGATCACGGTAGACAGCGGAAACGCCTCAACCCCCTGCGGCAATGGTGACTCTTGCGCCTGCAGCGGCAGGGACATTAGCATTGCGGTCAACAAGGACAACAGCGCAGCTTTCATTCTTCTCTCCTTGAGGGTTACACCCTCGCGTGGAATGCATTGATTGCAGACGCTATCGGCTCGGCTGCCGACGCTTCCATGTGCACATGATGATTGCCGGTAAATGTCAGACGCTCGAGACCTCGAATCACAGCGGCACGTTCATCAAGCAGAGGGGTCACTATGCCATCGCTGGCCATAACCAACAGCGTCGGACATTCAATCCTGCGCAGAAACGCACGCACCTGATCCTCCGACAGACGCAACACCGATGGTAACACCAGGGCGGGATCACTGCGCCAGCGCACTCCCTGTGGGGTATGTACTATAGAGCGTTCGACCAGCCAGCGAGCAGCCTGTTCCGTAACCGGAAAACGCCCTTTCATGCGAGCCGCCACCGCTGACTCGATATCAGGATAGAATTTAACTCTGCGTTCACGGTGCTGACGTCGACGGATCGCCAGTGCCATCTTCTCGGGCAGCTCGTCCGGCTCATCCGCCATCGGCGCCAGTCCCTCCAGCAGCACCAGGCTGAGCACCCGTTCAGGCATAGTGCCGGCCAACAAGGATCCAATCCCGGCCCCCATGGAATGCCCCAGCAGATGAAACTGCTGCCAGCCCAGCTCATCGGCAACCGCCAACACATCGGCCACATTGTCCCAGATGTAGTACGGCATGGCTTCGGGACGATGGGCAGAGAAGCCATGACCAACCAGATCCAGAGCCACCAGGCGAACGGCACCCAAATGCGGCTCCAACGCCCGAAACGTGGCCGCATTATCAAGCCAGCCGTGCAGCGCCAGCACCGGCAGGCCATCAACCGGGCCTGTGGCGCGTGCCGCCATTAACTGTCCATTGACTTCAAAACGCAGCTCTTCCGCAGCCATGTCAGACCTCATGATTACAAGGGATCGGGAGCCAGCCAGCGAACCAGTCGCGCCATGCCGGCAGCAGGCCAATCCAGCTCAAGCAGAGCACCGCTGCAGGGCGCAACAGCAAGTGGTTGGTCATGCCCTTCTGTCAGCCAGTGAATCAAACGACCACAAAGCGGCTGATGAGTAACAATAACCAGCGCGGATTCACCAGCAAACAGAGGCTCGAGCACAGCGGCTGCATCGGGTACTGCAGCCGAAGGCTTTAGCGCAACCGAGGCAAGATCGCACGGTGTTCCCGCGCGCAAAATTGTGGCAGTGGCAGCAGCACGCCGCCAGGGCGAGCTGATGACTCGAAAACTGCCCAGCAGCTGATCAAGCTGACGCGCCATGACGTCAGCCTGCTGCCGGCCAACCAGCGTCAGCAGCCGATCCGGGTTATTGTCGGCGCCGGGTTCTGCTTCGGCATGGCGCAGAATGACCAGCCGCATCAACACTCCTGACGCGGCAGGACAAATTCCACATCGCTGCTCTGCACATTGAGCATCATGCCACGAGCCACTTGCTTCACCGGAGCGTGATTGAATACAACCTCATAGAGCCCGGCGACCAGCGGCATGTAGATATCCAGGCTTTCGGCCTTCTCCTTGACCAGCTTCAGCGTGTTGACTCCTTCAGCCACTTCTCCCAGAGCATCAACCGCCTGTTCCAGCGTTTTACCCTCGCCCAAGGCAAAGCCAACACGGTAGTTGCGACTCAGTGGCGACATGCAGGTCACAATCAGATCACCAACACCCGCAAGCCCCAGGAACGTCATGGGATTGGCACCCAGACTGACCGCAAAGCGGCTCATCTCGGCCAGACTGCGCGTCATCAGCATGCTTTTGGTATTTTCACCCATACCCAGAGCGGCACTGAGACCGGCGGCAATGGCATAGATGTTTTTGAGTGTGCCTCCCAGCTCGACACCATAGGTATCCGTACTGGCATAGACACGAAAACAGGAGGTATGCAGCAAAGCCTGAACCCGTTCACGCAGCTCGGCATCACTGCTGGCGATGACCGTGGCCGTCAGCTGTTTCTGCGCAATTTCTTTCGCCAGATTGGGGCCGCTGAGCACACCGACTCGTGCCAGCGGACACTCCTGCTCGACAATCTGACTCATCAGACAGAAGGTCCCCGCCTCTATCCCCTTGGTGGTACTGACCAGCAACTGATCGGGCTTGAGCCAGGCCGCCGCCTGTTGCACCACTTGCCGGAAGGCACCGCTGGGAATGGCGATAAAAACGGCGTCTACTCCGTCAAGGGCCTGTTGCAGATCCGTGGTCGCCGTCAGCGTCGGAGCCAGATCCTGACCCGGCAAATAACGCTCATTGCGATGACGCTCATTGACCTCGTTGACCGAAGCCTCATTGCGCATCCAGAGACGAACCTGCAGACCTTTTTCAGCCATCAGATTGGCAAGGACAGTACCAAAACTACCGCCACCCAAGACGGCCACAGGGGACTGGGAATGCATATTTTCTCCCTCAGGTTGAGCGTGAAAGCGCCTGCGCGCCTTCCTCAGGACGGATCAATCCTGTCCAGCAGGCGACCTATTCCGAAAAACAGAAACTTGACGACGGCAAACGCCAGTACAGCCAGACCTAGAAACAGCAATAGCTGACTGACATCCTCGGTTCGCTGATAGCCGGCAACTGCCACGGCAGCGAAGAAGGCACTGGCGATGATCGCCAGCACCGTACTGATCCGCTGCAGATTGTGCTTGTCACTCATTTCTCTGCTCGAACGCTTTCTTCATCCTGACGGGGCTCATCTGCCCGGGCTGTTTCGACCGCTTTTTCAGCGCTTTCTACATTATCCGTGCTTGCCTCAGCTGCTTCAGCCTGGTTGCGTCTGGGCGTCTCCATGGGGGCGTCCTCCGACTGAGCAATCGGGGCTTCAACCAGTGTGTCGCCGGACGTCTCAGTCTCAGCCGACGTTTCAGTCCGGCCCTTCTGATCTTCCTGATCGTCCCGAGTTTCAGCCTGCACCGCATCGACTGCTTCATCAGCACCCGCTTCGGCGTTTGCTTCGGCATTTGCTTTTTGCGGTTCAACATCAGCATCGGCCTGAACAGGTGCTTCAGCAGCATTTAGTTCCTCAGCTTCTTCAGCCGCCTGGTTCGCCTGCTCATCCCCAGCCTGAGGTGCATTGACTGCAGGCATTTCAGCAGACTCGTCACTGGCGGGCTCAGCCTTCACTTCTGCAAGCGGCTTCAACAACTCGGCATCCGGATGAATACACTCAAGTTTGACACCGGTTTCACGCTCGATGTCCGGAATCAGGAAGGAGTCATTTTCACAGGCGAAACAGATGGAAGTACCACTTTGTCCGGCACGTCCGGTACGACCGATACGGTGGACGTAGTCGTCGGCATCTTCCGGCAACTGGTAGTTGATCACATGGGTCACACCGTCGATATGAATCCCGCGGCCTGCCACATCCGTCGCCACCAGCACCTCAATCTTGCCGCTGCGGAAATCCTCGAGCGTTTTGAGGCGCTTGTGTTGCGGAATCTCGCCGGACATCAGCGCGGCCTTGATACCATCCTTGCTCAGGCGCTCAGCCAGGGCACGGGTTTCATGGCGACGGTTACCGAATACGATTGCACGCTCAATGCCGTTAACGCGCAGGTAGTTGCGCAACAGCTGGTATTTTTCCTTGCTTGATACCAGAAATACTTTCTGTGCCACATTATCGGTGGTCTTGTGGTCGGATTCGATCTCGATGGTGATCGGTTCCAGTGTCCACTGCTCGGCCAGGCGCATCACATCATCGGTGAAGGTGGCGCTGTAAAGCAGCGTTTGACGGTCCGCACCCTTGCGTGGCGTCTGACGGATGATGGTGCGCACATCCGGGATAAAGCCCATGCTGAGCATGCGGTCAGCTTCGTCCAACACCAGTACTTCGACGTTGAACAGGTCCACTTCCTTGGAACGAACGAAATCGATCAGTCGACCCGGTGTGGCCACCAGAATATCCACCGGACAGGCGGCCAATGCCTTGCGCTGCTTCTCATAATCCATGCCACCCACAAGTGACACTACGGACAGTTCGGTGTATTTGCCCAGCCCCTCGGCATCGGCTGCAATCTGCAGCGCCAGCTCGCGAGTCGGTGCAATGATCAAGGCGCGCGGCTCGCCCTTTTTGCGCTCGCCTTCCAGCGGGAAGTCGAGCAGATCCGTCATGATGCCGATCAGGAAGGCGGCTGTCTTGCCGGTACCTGTCTGAGCCTTGCCGATCAGGTCACGCCCCTGCAGCGCATGCGGAATGGTGGCCGCCTGGATCGGAGTACAATATTCAAAGCCAAGGTCGGCAATGGCGTGCAGCAGCACGTCCGGTAAACCGAAATCGTGAAAGCGTCGCTTGCCCTCTACCACTGGCACCTTGAACATCACCGGCGTCCAGCTGCCCTGCTGAGTGCCTGCATCACGCGGCTTGCGTGAGCGGCGACGACGGCGCGGACGGTTGGAATTGGGCTTCTGTTCTGAGCCCGCTGCAGCTGTGGTCTGTTTGTCTTCAGTACTCAAGATCGGATCCATTCAGATTAACGGTTGATTTCGCGCCGAAACGGAGGCAAAGAGTCTAACAGTTGTCGGCCGTAGCGTCGCGTGACAACACGACGATCCAGCAGCACAACCCGGCCACTGTCCTGTTCTGTACGCAACAGACGTCCGACCGCCTGGGTCAGACGCATGGAGGCCGCCGGCACGGTCCAGTCAGTAAAGGCATTGCCGCCGCGCGCTTCAATCCATTCCGCCATGGTAGCATCGACCGGGTCATCCGGGACACTGAACGGCAGTTTGGTGATAAATACATCGGTCAAATAGTGCCCGGGCAGATCAACGCCCTCGGCAAAGGATGCGAGACCAAAAATAATGCTGGCCTGGTCATCATCGATACGCTGCCGATGACGCCTCAGGGTTTCCTGTTTACTGTATTCGCCCTGCGCCAGGACACTATTTTTAATGGATTCGTCGAGACGTTCAAGCACCGAGCGCATCTGCCGCCAGGAACTGAACAGCACCAGGCCAGCCCTGACGGTTTTGAGCTGCTGATTGAGCAGTTCCAATACCTCATCGGTATGCGCTTCGGGCTGACCCGGATCGGTTTTCATCGCGGGCACCTGCAGCACGCCATGGCTGGCATAGTCGAAAGGACTGTCCAGCCGGATCGCATCGGTGTCTGCAGGCAGTCCAAGGGACGCAAACAACTGATCAAAGCGTCCCAAAGCCGTCAGCGTCGCCGATGTCAGAATGGCCGCATGACACACCTGCCACAAATGTTCCGACAGGGTATCGGCCGCCGATACCGGCGCACTGCGCAGCTCCAGATCATCACCTGAGGGGGACTCATGGCGATTGATCCAGCGCGCCGTGGGCGATTTGCCCTCGGCATCCTCACGGGCGTAGCTGTGCGCCAACCAGGCGATATGCTGCACCCGTCCCCATAGACTGCCAAGCTGAGGGAACCAGCGCTCGGCCGCGGCCCGGGGAATATCCGCCAAACCGCCTTCAAGCGCTTCCTTGAGCACATCGACGATCTGCTCAAGGTGCTGCTGGGCACGATCGGCAGCGTGAGCCAGCATGGCACTGGGCTCGATCAACGGTGTTGGCAATTTGCCACCGGCAAAGCGATAACGATCACCGGAATGCGCGTTCATCATCGGCCGCAACAGAACTTCCAGCTGCTCCAGTGCCAGACTCATATCGTCAAAGGGGCGGTGCAGACGCTCAACGGGATCGGCCAGCTGGACCGCAGAGCCGGTATCCTGCAGCATCTGTGCGAGCTGCTTCTGCGCCGAACGCAACATCCGCCGACTGCTGTCCAAACGTGTACCGAAAGCAAAATGACCACTCGCCTTATCGGCAAGGTGATGGCCTTCGTCAAAAATGTAGATGGTTTTTTCCGGCTCCGGCAGGATAGCACCGCCACCCAGCGCCAGATCAGCGAGCACCAGGTCGTGATTGGCCACGATGACATCGGCTTCTTCCAGTCGGTCACGGGAACGGTAAAAAGGACAGGCACTAAAGTTCAAGCAGCGGCGATTGCTGCACTGCATGTGATCGCTGGTCAGGGGCTGCCAGATCTGATCATCGACCTCTTCACTGAGCGCATCGCGGTCACCATCCCAGCGTCCGGATGCGTAATCATCCATCAAGGATTGATAGCGCGCCAACACACCAGGCTCAAGCTGCTCCGCCGCCTCGTCCTCATAGAGTGCCATCTGCCCCAACACTCCCTGTTGCTCCAGCAGATTTTCAACCTTATTGAGGCACAGGTAACGCCCGCGCCCCTTGGCCAGACGATATTTCATCGGCAAGGCAGCGTGCTGCTCTACTTCCGGGAGGTCCTTGTTGATCAGCTGCTCCTGCAGCGCGACCGTAGCCGTCGACAGCACCAGTCGTCGATCGCCGGCACGGGCCAGGGGTATGGCAGCCAACAGATAGGCGATGGTTTTACCCGTACCTGTGCCGGCCTCAACCACGCCAACGACGGGACGCTCCTCGCGGTTGTGTTCTGCTGAGTCGGCCGCTGCGAGCGTACGCGCCACGGCCGCCACCATCTGCTTCTGAGCCGGGCGCGCCTTTAGCCCCCGACTCTTGAGAAAGCGGCTGTACGCCCCCTGTATCTCCTGTTTTTGTGCGTCGCTCAGCACAGCCTGCCCCCATTCATGTTCAGTGGCGCGATTTTAACAAGATACTGGATATTTAGACAGATAATGCTTGACCACAAGCATTCACTGTATAAAATCACAGTAAATCGATTAAGTAGTGGCCGCCATGAAACTGACTAAACGACAAACCGAGGTTCTGGAGTGCATCAAGCAGCACATCAACTCAACCGGCTACCCGCCTACACGGGCTGATATTGCGCGTGACCTGGGGTTTCGTTCTGCCAATGCCGCCGAAGAACACCTCAAGGCACTGGCCCGCAAGGGTGCCATCGAGCTGACCAAAGGCACTTCAAGGGGTATCAAATTGCCCGAGAACGTTGAAAGCACTACCGGCGAGGGTTTGCCCATTATCGGCCAAGTGGCTGCCGGCGAACCTATTCTCGCTCAGGAACATGTCGAGGATCAGTGTGCGATTTCAGCCGATTTTTTCCGCCCTCGTGCAGACTACCTGCTCAGAGTGAAGGGCATGAGTATGAAGAACATCGGCATTATGGATGGCGACCTTCTGGCCGTTCATCAGACACCCGATGCCAGGGATGGGCAGATCGTTGTTGCCAGGATCGGTGACGATGTGACGGTCAAACGCTTCAAGCGTGATGGCCACAAAGTATTTCTCATTGCCGAAAACGAAGACTTTGCCCCGATCGAAATCGATCTGTCCGAGCAGGACTTGATCATCGAAGGGTTGGGGGTGGGAGTTATTCGGCAAGGTCACTGAAGAGGTTGAACCATGCCTGCCATCGATTATGCATCGCGTTTCTGTGACATCACGGCTCAAGACAACACACAGCAGGACGCCAGCCGAAATGACGCCAGCCGTGTAACCGAGATTCTGCTGCACAACAGTCGCGTTTCACTGCACCCGGTGCTTATGCCCATGATTACACA
>ERZ1673962.1621-NODE-1621-length-10002-cov-5.289635_pt1 | contig 10002 bp, 8 predicted proteins | sample MGYA00580188_ERZ1673962 | MGnify/ENA primary metagenome ERZ1673962 (study PRJEB41334, sample SAMN05608104) | rock metagenome | biome: terrestrial subsurface; feature: shale formation; material: shale | place: USA: Pennsylvania ... | reverse complement strand
CTCAAGCGTCGGGTATTTACCTTTGGCGTTGAAAACGGCGCTGCGGATATCAGTGCCGGCCGACTGCAGATGAATGCCGACGGCAGCTGGCGTTTTGTGCTTGATGACGGCACCGATCAGTTGCCGGTCAATTTGCAGATTCTGGGGCGCCACAACGTCGCCAACGCCACGGCAGCGGCCGCAGCCTGGGTGGCGGCCGGTCAGCCGTTGACACAGATTGCGGGTGTGCTGGACAGGTTTACTCCGGTGTCGGGCCGTTTGAGTCCGCACCGTCTGAGCAGCGGCGCACTGGTCATTGACGACAGTTACAACGCCAATGCCGATGCCATCAAGGCGGCTACCGATCTGCTGGCCCAGTTGCCCGGCGAGCGCATTCTGGTGCTGGGCGACATGGCGGAACTGGGCGAAGACTCGCCGCGCTTGCATGCCGAAGTCGGTCGCTATGCGGCCGAAAGGGGTATTGAACGTCTGCTGGTGACCGGGCCCAAGATGCAGGCGGCGGCGAATGCCTTTGCGTCGCTCAGGAATGGTGCCGAACACTTTACGGAACAACTGACATTGATTGAACGCGTGAAAACACTGCTGGCGCCCGAGACCACTCTGTTGGTCAAGGGATCGCGCAGCGCGCAGATGGACAGGGTGGTTGCAGCCCTGGTTGAAGGGGAACACTGATACCATGCTTTTGCTACTTGCCGACTACCTGGCCCAGTTTCACACCGGCTTCGGGGTGTTCCGTTACATCACCCTGCGCGGCATCCTGGGGATTCTGACGGCCCTGGGGATCTCGTTGTTTTTTGGTCCCTGGCTTATACGTCAGCTCAAGACCAAACAGATCGGTCAGGCGGTGCGTGATGATGGTCCCCAGTCCCATCTGAGCAAGGCGGGCACACCGACCATGGGCGGCGCCCTGATCCTGCTGTCGATCGCCGTCAGCACCCTGCTGTGGAGTGATCTGAGCAGCCGCTATGTCTGGGTGACGCTGATCGTAACGTTGATCTTCGGCGCTGTGGGCTGGGTCGACGACTGGCGCAAGGTGGTGGAAAAGAATCCGCGGGGACTGCCGGCGCGCTGGAAGTATTTCTGGCAGTCGATCGGCGGCATAGGTGCGGCGGTGGTGCTGTACGTGACCGCTCAGTCACCGGTGGAAACTCAGCTGATTCTGCCGTTCTTCAAGGATGTGGCGATCGATCTGGGTATCTTCTTCATTGTGTTTACCTATTTCGTTATCGTCGGCAGCTCCAATGCGGTCAACCTGACCGACGGCCTGGACGGTCTGGCGATCATGCCTACGGTGATGGTGGCGGCGGCGCTGGCGGTGTTCGCCTACCTGAGTGGCCACGTGCAATTTGCCAATTATCTGCAGATCCCCTATGTGGCAGGTTCCGGTGAGTTGATTATCTTCTGTGGTGCCATCGTCGGCGCCGGGTTGGGTTTCCTCTGGTTCAATACCTACCCGGCTCAGGTGTTTATGGGTGATGTGGGGGCGCTGTCGCTGGGGGCTGCCCTGGGCATTATCGCCGTCATCGTGCGCCAGGAGCTGGTGTTGGTGATCATGGGCGGCGTGTTCGTGATGGAAACCGTCTCGGTGATCCTGCAGGTGGCCTCGTTCAAGCTAACCGGTCGCCGCATTTTCCGCATGGCACCCATCCATCACCATTTTGAACTGAAGGGCTGGCCGGAGCCGCGCGTCATCGTGCGTTTTTGGATCATCACTGTGGTACTGGTGCTGATCGGCCTGGCCACATTGAAGATTCGTTAACGGTTTTGCCTATTTAAGGAGAGCAGAGTGGGTCTGATCACCACTGACAAACAGCGCATCATTATCGGTCTGGGCCAGACCGGGCTCTCCTGTGCGCGCCATTTTCAGCGCCGCGGCATTCCCTTTGCTGTCTGTGATACCCGTGAGGCGCCGGCTGCAGCCGATGCCTTCCGTGCCGAATTTCCCGCCGTGGAGTTGCGCCTGGGTGAGTTGGACAGCGATTGGCTCAGTCGGGCGCAGGAGCTGGTCATCAGCCCCGGCATCGACAAGCGTCATCCCGCCATTATGGCGGCCACCGTTGCCGGTGCGGCCCTGATCGGCGATATCGACCTGTTCTGCCGTGAAGCCGCGGCTCCGATTGTGGCGATCACCGGCTCCAATGCCAAAAGTACGGTCACGACGCTGGTAGGTGAGATGGCGGCTGCTGCGGGTATCAAGACAGGGGTGGGCGGCAATATCGGCACCCCGGCACTGGATTTGCTGCAGTCTCCGGCTGACCTCTACGTACTGGAACTGTCCAGTTTTCAGCTGGAAACTACCCATGAACTGCGTGCGGCGGCGGCCACGGTGCTCAATGTCAGCCCTGACCACCTGGACCGCTACGAGGGCATGCAGGACTACACCCTGACCAAGCAACGCATCTACCGTGGTGCAGCGGTGGTGGTGGCCAACCGTCAGGATGCACTGACCCAGCCGCTGCTGGCTCAGGGGGTGGAGCTGCGCAGTTTCGGTCTTAACGAACCGGATCTGAAACAGTACGGACTGCGTGAGCAGGACGGCGAAACCTGGCTGGCCTGTGGTCTGGACTGCCTGCTGCCGGCATCGGCACTGAAAATCCGTGGGCGTCACAACCTGGCCAATGCGCTGGCAGCGCTGGCGCTGGCCGATGCGGTTGCCATTCCCCGCGCAGCAGTACTGCAGGCGCTGCAGGATTTTGCCGGGCTGGAGCATCGCTGCCAGTGGGTGGCCGAAATTGCCGGTGTCAGCTGGTTCAACGACTCCAAGGGCACCAACGTGGGTGCCACTCTGGCGGCACTAGAGGGCCTGGGCGCGACATTGGCTGACGGTTCCCGGTTGATTCTTATCGCCGGTGGGGTGGGCAAGGAGCAGTCCTTTGCCGAGTTGAACGCCCCGTTGCAACGCTACAGCCGGGATCTGATTCTGATCGGCCGTGATGCTGAACTGATCGCCGCTGAAGTATCGGCGGTGCAGACGCACTTTGAGCCATCAATGCAGGCCGCGGTCGAGTGTGCGCAAAAATTGGCGCGTGCCGGTGACATCGTACTCTTGTCGCCAGCCTGTGCGAGCTTTGACATGTTTTCCGGATATGCCGAACGGGGCCAATGCTTCGTGGCGGCCGTGGAGGCGCTTAAGTGAAACCGAGCCTGAGGCTGCCAACACCGGCGCTGCCGGCACCACTGCGGATTCCCGAGGGCGTTGCTCCGATGGATCCGTTGCTGCTGTGCTGCGCGCTGGGGTTGATGCTGACCGGGCTGGTGATGATTACGTCTGCCTCCATGGATGTGGCGGCGCGGGATTTTGGTTCCTCGGCGCACTTCATCATTCGCCACGGCAGCTTTGTCGTGCTGGCGTTGATTTGTGCGCTGGCGGCCGCCTTCATTCCGGTGCGCACCTGGGAAAAGTACAGTGTGCCGCTGCTGTTCTTCGGTGCGCTGCTGCTGATTCTGGTGCTGGTTCCGGGCATAGGCCGTGAAGTGAACGGTTCCCGCCGCTGGATCGGACTGGGGCCGGTCAACCTCCAGGCCTCTGAAATCGCCAAGGCGTGCATGGTGATCTTCGTCAGCGGCTATCTGGTGCGGCGCCTGGATGAGGTGCGCAGCAGCTGGTGGGGGGTGATCAAGCCGGTCATTCCCATGGGCATCTATGGTGCATTGCTGTTGGCTGAGCCGGACTACGGCGCGCTGGTGGTCATGGTCGGCACTGTTGCCGGCATCGTCTTTCTGGGGGGCATGCAGTTTGCCCAGTTGGTGGTGGTGGTACTCGGTGGAGGTGGTTTGATCGCGGCGCTGGCGTTTTCACAGAGCTATCGTCTGGAACGCCTGAAAAGCTTTACCGACCCCTGGGCCGATCCCTACGGCGCCGGTTATCAGCTGTCGCAGGCACAGATCGCCTTTGGTCGAGGTGACTGGTTTGGTACCGGCCTGGGCAACAGCGTGCAGAAACTGTTTTATCTGCCCGAGGCCCATACGGACTTTGTCTATTCGGTGCTGGCCGAAGAGCTGGGACTGGTGGGTGCGGTTCTGATCATAGCGCTCTATGTGGTGATGGTTGCCCGCATGTTCCGTATCGGTCGCCAGGCCGAAAAACAGCAGCGTTTTTACATGGCATATCTCACCTATGGCTTCGGCTTTATTATCGCCGGTCAGTCGCTGATCAACATCGGCGTGAACGTGGGTGCCTTGCCGACCAAGGGACTGACGCTGCCGCTGCTGAGTTACGGTGGCTCCAGTCTGCTGGTGTGCGCCACCATGATCGCCATCGTGCTGCGGGTGGATTACGAACTGAAATGTCAGCGGCTGCAGCTGCAGCCGCGTGAGTTGCCCTGGCTGCGGCGGCTGTTGAGACTTGAGGAGAAAGCGCAATGAGCACCCGGGCACGCAAAGTACTGATCATGGCCGGTGGCACCGGTGGTCATGTGTTCCCGGCATTGGCCACGGCCGAGAAGCTGCAACAGCAGGGCGTCGAAGTCGAATGGCTGGGCAGTCGCAGCGGCATTGAGAACGAAATAGTACCGGCAGCGGGCATAGTGCTGCACCGAATTTCCGTCACCGGGCTGCGCGGCAAGGGGCGGTTAAGCTTGCTGCTGGCACCCTTCCGCCTCGCCAATGCACTGGGACAGGCGCTGGCGGTACTGCGTCGGGTGCGTCCTGATGCGGTGCTGGGCATGGGGGGCTTCGCTTCGGGCCCCGGTGGTCTGGCCGCCTGGCTGCTGCGCACTCCGTTGGTAGTACATGAACAGAACGCCATCCCGGGCATGACCAACAAGACGCTGGCCCGTTTGGCCCGTCGTGTGCTGCAGGCCTTTCCCGAGGCGTTCGCCGGTCGCAAGGGCGTAGAGACCACGGGTAACCCGGTGCGTGGCCCTATCCTGGAACTGGCGGCACCCGAGCAGCGTATGGCCGGTCGTGAAGGCCCTCTGCGTCTGTTGGTGGTGGGTGGCAGTCTGGGGGCGCTGGCGATCAACCAGGTGGTGCCCGAAGCGCTGGCCAAACTGCCGCCGGAGCAGCGTCCGCAGGTCTGGCATCAGAGCGGTAAACGCCATCTGGAGTTGACTCAAAAAGCCTATGCTGACGCCGTGGTAGACGCCAGCGTAGTGCCCTTTATTGACCGCATGGACAAGGCTTATGGTTGGGCCGACCTGGTACTTTGTCGCGCCGGTGCGTTGACGGTGAGCGAGATCGAAATTGCCGGGCTGGCCGCGATTTTTGTGCCCTTTCCCCATGCGGTGGATGATCACCAGACCGCCAACGCGCTGCACCTGCAGCAGGCAGGGGCGGCCAAAGTGGTCCAGCAGGTCGATCTGGATGCGCCGCGTCTGGCTGAGCTGCTGACCGAACTGAACGAACGAAATACATTATTGGACATGGCAGGGCGCGCACGACAGCAGGCGCGTCCCGATGCCAGCGACAGGGTAGCAGCGGTCTGCCTGGAGGTTATGCAGTGAAAGCGGTAAACCGCAGTGTGAAAGTATATGAAGTGCCCGAGATGCGCCGTATCCGCCGGATCCACTTTGTCGGCATCGGCGGCGTCGGCATGTGCGGCATTGCGGAAGTGCTGCTGAACCAGGGATACGAGATCAGTGGGTCCGATATTCGCCCTTCGGCGACCACTGAGCGCCTGCAGGCACTGGGTGCCGAGATTTTCATCGGCCATGCCGAAAGCAATGTCAGCCGTGCCAATGTGGTCGTGACTTCGACGGCCGTGAAAGCGGACAACCCGGAAGTGGCGGCGGCCCGTGAGCTGCGCATTCCGATCGTGCGTCGCGCCGAAATGCTGGCCGAGCTGATGCGCTACCGTCACGGCATTGCGGTGGCCGGTACCCATGGCAAGACCACCACCACCAGTCTGATGGCCTCGATCATGGCGGAAGCGGGGCTGGACCCGACTTTCGTCATCGGCGGTCGTCTCAACAGTGCCGGTACCAATGCCCAGCTCGGCGGCAGTCGCTATCTGGTGGCCGAGGCTGACGAAAGCGATGCCTCTTTCCTGCATCTGCAGCCGATGGTGGCGATCGTGACCAACATCGATGCCGACCATATGGATACCTATGGCGGTGACTTTGGCAAGCTCAAGCAGACCTTCGTCAACTTCCTGCACAACCTGCCGTTCTATGGTCTGGCCGTGCTCTGTACCGAAGATCCGGTGGTGCGCGAGATTCTGCCGCAGGTGAGCCGACCGGTGCTGACCTATGGTTTCCATGAAGACGCCGACTATCGCGCCGTGGATATTCGCCAGCAGGGCATGAAAACCTGTTTCACGGTGATGCGTCCGGGCAATCAGGCTCCGTTTGAGGTCTGCGTCAACATGCCGGGCCGACACAATGTACTCAACGCCCTTGCCTGCATCGTAGTGGCGCTGGACGAAGGCATCGACGAGGCTGCCATCGTGCGTGCGCTGGAACGGTTCGAAGGTGTCGGTCGTCGCTTCCAGGTGCTGGGCGAGTTGCCGGTAGCCGGTGGCAACGTCACCCTGGTGGACGATTACGGCCATCATCCGACCGAAGTGCAGGCAGTCATCCGTGCCGTTCGTGAGGGTTGGCCCGAGCGTCGTCTGGTGATGATCCATCAGCCGCACCGTTACACCCGCACCCGTGATCTCTATGAAGATTTCGTCAAGGTTTTGTCCGACGTCGATCTGCTGCTGTTGATGGAAGTCTATCCGGCCGGTGAGGAGCCGATTCCGGGGGCAGACTCGCGCAGCCTGTGCCGCAGCATTCGCCAGCGCGGGGTAGAGCCGGTTTACGTCGATGGCCCCGAGGGGGTTGCCGATATTCTGCGTAACCTGCTGCAGCCGGGCGATCTGCTGTTGACTCAGGGTGCCGGCAATATCACCAGTCTGGCACATCAACTGATCAATGAATCACTGGTTGCGACGTCCAGGGAGGCGCAATGATGACTGACTCGATGAATGCAATCGACCTTGCAGCCTTTGGCCGTGTTGCTGTCATCATGGGCGGCACCTCGGCCGAGCGCGAGATTTCCCTGCGCAGCGGCAGTGAAGTGCTCAAGGGGCTGCTGGCGGCGGGCGTGGACGCTTTCGCTATCGATCTGGGCAGTGACGGCGCCAACCCGGTGGCTCAGCTGCTGGAGCATGATTTTGACCGTGCCTTCCTGATCCTGCACGGCCGTGGCGGTGAGGATGGCACTATCCAGGGCGTGCTGGAGATGCTGGGCAAACCCTACACCGGTAGCGGTGTCGCAGCCTCTGCGCTGGGCATGGACAAGCTGCGCTGCAAACAGTTGTGGCAGGGTGCGGGTCTGCCGACACCGGCCTTTGCCGTGCTGGATGCGGACACTGATCTGAGTCTGGTTGAGGCGCAGCTGGGCTACCCGATGATGGTCAAGCCGGCCCACGAAGGCTCCAGTATCGGCATGAGCAAGGTGCGCGACCGCGCCGAGCTGGAAAGCGCCTATGCGGCTGCCCGCGAGTACGACAGCTGTGTCATCGCCGAGCAGTGGGTGAACGGTCCCGAGTTCACCATTGCGCTGCTCAACGGTCGTGCGCTGCCGGTCATCCGGCTGGAGACGCCACATGATTTTTATGATTTCGACGCCAAGTATGCGGCGGCGGATACGCACTACCACTTCGATACTCGGCTGACCGAGCAGCAGACCGATGCGCTGCAGAAGCTGGCGCTGCAGGCGTTCAATGTGGCCGGCTGTCGTGGCTGGGGACGGATCGATGCGATGATGGACGCCGAGGGGCATTTCCAGTTGCTGGAAGTGAATACGGCACCGGGCATGACCGATCACAGTTTGGTCCCCATGGCAGCGCGTCAGGCCGGCATCGGCTTTGAGCAGCTGGTGGTGGACATTCTGAGGATGGCCGAGGCGTGAACAGGGCACAGGCAGAGGTGCAGCAATCAACGGCCAACGGCCTGGACCGTCACTGGCGGGCCGTGGTGATTCTTACCCTGCTGCTGGTGTTCATGGGGATTGGCAGTTCGCTGCTGCGTGAGCTGTGGCATTGGCTGAATCAGCCGGTGCTGGAGGTAAGAATGGGCGGCGCGACGCGCCATCTGGACAAGGTAGCACTGGCGCAGACCCTGGCGGCGGGCCTGGATCGGCCGCTGCTGCAGCTGGACCTGAAAGTGTTGCAGGAACGGCTGATACAGGATCCCTGGGTACACGGAGCCAGTGTGCGTCGACACTGGCCTCCGGCACTGGAGGTGCAGCTGGAAGAAGAAGTGCCGGTGGCGCGCTGGGGCGACAAGGGCCTGCTCAACCATCAGGGCGATATCTTCTGGCCCGAGCTGAAGCCCGAGTACGCGGCGCTGCCGAAGCTGACCGGTCCGGCCCATGAAACGGCCAGAATCATGCAGCAGTACCATGATCTGAACCGGATGTTTTCAGCGGCCGGACTGAAGCTGACCGGACTGGTACTGGAGTCCCGTGGTGCCTGGACACTGGAGCTGGATAACGGCATTCGTGTGATCGCCGGTCGCGAGGAGCTGGTACCTCGGCTGAAACGCTTTATTCGCATCTATCAGCAGAGCCTGGCCGCCCGGGCAGGGCAGATAGAGCAGGTTGATATTCGCTATACCAATGGCGTGGCCGTAAGCTGGCGCGCAGGAGCAGGTAATAACAATGCAGGTTAAGGGTGATATGGCAGGCAACATGATTGTTGCACTCGATATCGGCACCTCGAAAGTGGTGTGCCTGGTAGGTGAAGTGACGCCTCAGGGTACGATCGAAATTGTCGGTGTGGGCTCCCAGCCATCGCGAGGGTTGAAGCGCGGTGTAGTGGTCAATATCGAGTCCACCGTCAACTCCATTCAGCGGGCGGTGGAAGAGGCCGAGCTGATGGCCGGCTGCAAGGTACATGGCGTGACCGTCGGCATCGCCGGCAGCCATATCAGCAGCCTTAATTCCCACGGCATCGTCGCCGTGCGTGACCGCGAAGTGTCCGATTACGACCTGGAAAGAGTCATTGATGCCGCCCGTGCGGTGGCCATTCCTGCCGATCAGAAAATCCTGCATATCCTGCCGCAGGAATACCTGATCGATAACCAGGAAGGGATCAAGGAACCGCTGGGCATGTCCGGCGTGCGTCTGGAAGCCAAGGTCCATCTGGTCACCGGCGCAACCAATGCGATTCAGAATATCGAAAAATGTATCCGCCGCTGTGGTCTTGAGGTGGATGCGGTGGTGCTGGAACAGCTGGCGTCCAGCTATTCGGTGCTGACCGAAGACGAAAAGGATCTGGGTGTCTGCATTGTCGATATCGGCGGTGGTACCACCGATATTGCCGTCTTCACCGCCGGTTCCATCCGCCATACGGCGGTGATTCCGATCGCCGGTGATCAGGTAACCAACGATATTGCCATGGCATTGCGCACACCCACCCAGCATGCCGAGCAGATCAAGATCAAGTATGCCTGTGCACTGGCCCAGCTGGCGCAGGCGGACGAAATGATCAAGGTGCCCAGTGTGGGCGATCGTCCGGCGCGGGATCTGTCGCGACAGGCGCTGGCCGAAGTGGTCGAGCCGCGCTATGAGGAGCTGTTTACCCTGGTGCAGGCCGAATTGCGACGCAGCGGATTCGAGGATCTGGTGGCCGCAGGTATCGTATTGACCGGCGGTACCGCGAAGATGGAAGGCGCGGTGGAACTGGCGGAAGAGATCTTCCATATGCCGGTTCGACTGGCCAAGCCGCAGGGGATCCGCGGCATGGAAGCTCAGTTGAGCAACCCGATTTACGCCACCAGTATCGGCCTGTTGCATTACGCCCGTCAGGATCATGAGCCGCCCATGGCACCGATTGCTGCGGAGCCTGTACGGGAAACCGGTCGTGAGATGGGGCGTGAGCCAAGCCGTGAACTGATGCCGATTCTGCAGCGGGAGCCGCGGCGCAGTATCGGTGATCAGCTGAAACGGTTTAAAACCTGGCTGCAGAGCAACTTTTAGGCACGGTTTTCAAGTGCCTGTATTGAAGAATTCAATTTTAAAATAAAAGCCCGGACACGCCGGAAGGTAGTAACAGGCGGCCGGATAAGGAGGGGA
>ERZ1673962.1620-NODE-1620-length-10006-cov-2.920711_pt1 | contig 10006 bp, 9 predicted proteins | sample MGYA00580188_ERZ1673962 | MGnify/ENA primary metagenome ERZ1673962 (study PRJEB41334, sample SAMN05608104) | rock metagenome | biome: terrestrial subsurface; feature: shale formation; material: shale | place: USA: Pennsylvania ... | reverse complement strand
CTGCGGGTGTCGATGAAACGCAATTCCTGGCCGGCAGCGTTGAACAGCTGCACCCTGGTGTGGGCACAGGCTGGCCTGGGCTCCTGGAGCCAGAGAAACTGGCCGGTCATGCGCAGGTGCACGCCCCAGGTTCCGGCGCCCAAGCCATCTCGGCTCAGTTGGCCCATGAGGTATTTCCCCCGCCGTTGCCAGGCCCCCACCGTGGTGCCGATGAGCCCGGCGGCGAAAGCTGTGGGCGTGGCCGGACTGGCGATCGCCCGTGCCCGGAGCACCTCCACCTGATCGATCGCGAATCCCTGGGTCTGCTGCTCGAGTCCTCGGCGGACAGTTTCGACTTCAGGCAGTTCCGGCATCGGCGCAGGCTGGATGGGCTGAAGAAGCTTCTCCCGGCCCAGGGATATGAGCCGGGCTTAGGCCTTGTCGAGTTCTGCTTCGGCGAAGTTGTTGGTGTTGATGCCGCCCTCGGAGCCGCTGAAACCGTTGTAATTCACCTTGTCAAAGCGAACTACCACGGGGTAGCGGATGCCGGAGGTGTCGATCGAAGCGACGGTGCCGACTTCATTGAACCAGTAAGACTCAGGGCGCCTGATGCGCACTTTGTCGCCGCGGGAAATGGCCATCGCTGCGCTTGTAGATCGGGTGGCTACAGAGGGAAGATAGCCGCGGCGGCGGGGGGTTCATTTACCGGCGTCACGATTCGTCGCCCTTGCTGGGGCCATCCCAGCCCGTGGCACGATCAGCTCCTCAGCAGCGCGCCCGATGCTCAGCCTGGAGCTGCCCGATCCCGAAAGCGACTCGATTAGCACGATCGAGTTCCTGGCCCGCCTTGAGGAGGCCTGGGCCGTTTGCGACCGATTCGACCTGCAGACCGAGATCTGGCGCGGCCGCATCCTGCGGGCTGTGCGGGATCGCGAAAAGCGCGGCGGCGAGGGGCGCGGCACCGGTTTTCTGCAGTGGTTGCGGGAGCAGGAGATCAGCAAAACGCGTGCTTACACCCTCATCCAGCTGGCTGAATCGGCCGACGGCCTGGTTGGGGAGGGGCTGCTGGAGGAGGCCAGTGTCAACAATTTTTCGAAGCGGGCCTTTCTGGAAACCGCCCAGGCCGATCCGGAGGTCCAGCTGATGATTGCCGAGGCGGCCAATGAGGGCCAGGAGATCACCCGCAAACAGGTGCGGCGCCTCAGCGATGAGTTCACCGCCGCCACCAGTCCGCTTTTGCCCGAGGAGATCCGCCAGCGCACGGCCGACAATCTCTTGCCGCCCAGGGCAGTGGCTCCCCTGGTGAAGGAGTTGGCCAAGCTGCCCGAAGGGCAGCAGGAGGAGCTGCGTCGGGTGCTGCGGGAGGAGCCCGAGCTTGAGCGGGTGAAGGATGTCACCAGCACGGCCCGCTGGCTCAGCAAGGCAGCGGAAGCTGGCCTGGCGGTGCGGGCCTTCCAGCAGGGGCAGCTGGATTTCGACAAGGCCTTGCAGGAAGCCCAGCGGCTCGACGCCCTGGGCCTGCTGGCCGATGCGGTCGGCCAGGCCCAGGCGCTGGAAAGTGCCGTTTTGAAGTTGCACACCAGTTGGCGGCGGCTCGGTGGGCTGCAGGAGCGTCTTTGGCTGGAGAGCGGCAGCAGCACCCCCCACCTGCGGGAGGTGCTCACGGCCCTGCAGTCGCTCAGCGGCAGCACCCTGCGGGTTTCGCTGGGGGAGTTGGCCGGTGGCAAGCGGGTGCGGTTGCAACTGGTGGAGGAATCTCCCGAGCAGTTGGACCCACCGCAGTTCACCCCTGACCCCGCATCTGGTGGCCGCTAGGGTCGGGGGGCGCTACAGGTAGGTCCATTCCCGAGCCGGATCTGCTGGAGCAGGCCTTGAGTCGCCATTTTGGTTGGTCGGCCTTTCGGCCGGGGCAGCGCCCGGTGGTGGAGTCCCTGTTGAAAGGTCAGGACTGTCTGGCCGTATTGCCCACCGGTGGCGGCAAGTCGCTTTGTTATCAGTTGCCGGCGTTGGTACGCCAGGGGTTGGTGCTGGTGATTTCGCCCCTGGTTGCCCTGATGCAAGACCAGGTGGCCCAGCTGCAGCGACGCGGCATCCCGGCGGCTTGCCTGCATGGGGGACTTTCCTTGCCGGAGCGGCGAGGCCTGTTGGAGCGCCTGCGGGACAATCGCTTGCGCCTGCTCTATCTGGCGCCGGAACGGCTCCAGGCGGAGGCCACCCGCCAGCTGCTGGACGACGTGCTCGACAGCGGCCAGCTGGTGGCTTTGGCGGTGGATGAGGCCCACTGCATCAGTGCCTGGGGTCATGACTTCCGCCCTGACTATCGCCGCCTCGGCCAGTTGCGCGCCCAGTGCCCGGGCGTGCCCCTGGTGGCCCTCACCGCCACCGCCGCACCCCAGGTGCGAGCCGACATCATTCGCCTGCTGCAGCTGCGGCGGCCCTTGATCCAGGTGCGCTCAGCCCGCCGCACCAATCTTGTCTATGGCATGCAGCGCCGGCCCGAGGATGCCCTGCCCTTGGTTTTGACAGCGATAGGGGCGAGTCGCGGGGCTGTGCTGATCTACGGCCGAACCCGGCGCACGGTGGAGCAGTGGGCCGCCAGGTTGACGGCAGCCGGGGTCGAGGCGATCGCGTATCACGCTGGGATGGATCCGGAAAGTCGCCTGCTGGCCCTGGAGCACTTTCAGCTCCAGCCCTCGCCGGTGCTGGTGGCAACGGTGGCCTTCGGCATGGGTGTGGACCGCCCGGATGTGGGGCTCGTGCTGCATCTCGATCTGCCCGCCAGCGCCGAGGGCTATTTGCAGGAATCGGGGCGGGCGGGGCGCGATGGCTTGCCGGCCCGTTGTCTGGTGCTCTACGACCCGGCCGATCGCACCAGCTTGGGATGGGCGATTCGGGGGGTGGGTACGCCGCCACCCCAGCAGGATCAGCAGCGCTCGGAGTTGGCCCAGCAGCAGCTGCGGCGGATCGAGGCGGTGGCGGAGGGCGAGGGTTGCCGGGAGCAGGCGCTGCTGCTGGCCATCGGTGAGCTGGCGGCAGTCTGTGGCCGCTGTGACAACTGCCAGGGCTCCCTGGAGCAGCGGGATTGGGCAACGGAGGTGGCCATGGCTCTGGAAGCGCTGGAGGCCCGTAAGGGGCGAGATCTGCGCAGCCTGGCCGAGGAGCTGGCCGCCGCCGCCCCGATCGCGCTCAGGCCCCGGCAGGAGGCCCAGTGGGGCTGGCTGTTGCGGCGGCTTGTGCAGGAGGAATTGCTCAGCGAGAGCAACGACGGCGCCCAACGCCTCTACCTGCAGGCATCGGGCCGACGCTATCGACGCCAGCCTTGGCCGCTGCACTGGGCCGCCTGACCTAGCTGGATCGGGCCTTGCAGATGTCGGTGATCAGCTGTTTCTCGAAGTCGGTTTGGGGTGAATCCCAGCTCTTCCACTGGCCGGATTGGCTGGTGGCATTGAGCTTGCGGGCCCCGCAATTAACAGCCAGATAGACGGGTTTGCCCTCCCCGTTGAGGGTCGGAGCCACAAAGCTGCCGCCCATGGGTTGCCAGTTGGCCCAGTCCACCTGGAGGGGCCCGTAGCTGCGCCAGTCGGGTCCCTTGGGCTTGCTGGCGGCGACTTTGGTCGGAGCAGCGGTGGCCGTTGCAATTTTGGCTGCGGCCGGTTTGACGCTAACCAGGGCCTTCTCAGGCACTGGCTTGGCCTCAGCCACCGGCTTGGTCTCGATCACTGGCTTGGCTTTGGCAGGGGGCTTGGCAGCAGTAGTTGCAGCAATAGTGGTAGCAACAGCAGCAGGGATTGGCGTAGGACTTGGCCTGGCGTTTGGCGTGCTGGTGGCAGCGCTGGCGGGTTGGGCTTGGGCCACTGGTTTGGATCGGACCACTGGTTTGGCTTGGTTCACCGGTTGGGCTTGGGCCACTGGCTGAGCTGGTGATGGCTTGGTGGGGGAACTAGCAGTTGTGGTGGTTGTGGTGGTTGGGGCCGGCGAGGAAGATTCCTTGGCGACGGGTTTGGGGCCGGGTGTGACGGTGGCCGCGGGCTTGGGGGGCAGTTTTGCTGTGGGCTTGGCCTGGGCCGCCGGTTTGGCAGCCTCATCGATTATAGTGAGGTGCAGGTGGCTGTTGCTTGGCCGATACCGGGGGGGGAGCCTGCAGTTTCAGGCGGGTGCCGGAGATCACCAGGTCGGGGTCGTCGATCCTGTTGATTGCAATCAGTCGCTCCACGGGAACCCCGTAGTTGTCGGCGATGGTGGAGAGGTTCTCACCACTGCGTACCACATGTTCCTTCGTGTTGCGCGGTGCAGGGCCCATGGCTGGGGCAACCGCGGGGCTCGGCCGCCCTGGGATGGCCAGTTGGGTGCCGGCAACCACCAGATTCGGGTTGCTGATCCGGTTGATCTGCATCAGCCGTTCGGTGCTGGTGCCGAAGCGATTGGCGATTTCCGAGAGCGTTTCCCCACTTTTCACCGTGTATCTGGCGGTGGGCAGGGGCTTGGGGGCCGGGGCGGCAGCGGTGTTGCGGGCGCCGGGAATGACAAGCCGTTGACCGGTGATCACCAGGTTTGGATTGGAGATGCCATTGGCCTGCATCAGACGGGTGAGGCTGACGCCATTGGCTGCGGCGATGGTCGAGAGGGTGTCGCCTGGGCGCACCGTGACGCTGGCGCCCGCCGAACCGGCCCGGCGGGCTCCTGGCAGCACCAGCTTCTGGCCGGCCACCACCAGGTTTGGGTTGGTAATGCCGTTGGCCTGCATCAGCTGGGTCAGGCTGACCCCATTGCGCTCGGCGATCTCCGAGAGGGTTTCGCCTGGTTTGACCACCACGTCCGTCAGACCAGGCAACGGCAACACCATCGCTAGGGCCAGGGCGACGAGGTATCTACGCATGAACACTACAGATAGCTCCTCGAACGTTAAGGGGCCTGCCTAGGCCGATCCAGTGCCGTTGGCCGATCGGTGCATCAAAGCTGCTGATCGGCCAGGCCTGGATCAGCCCAGCAACCACTTCATTAGGGCCAATTTCCCGGCATAGGGGGGGTATCGGAAGGGCAGATCCAGCCAGAAGGGCCGGCGCAGTACCGCCCGCTGGTGGGAGAAGGTAAGGAAACCCGACTTGCCGTGGTAGCTGCCCATGCCACTTTCCCCCACGCCGCCGAAGGGCAGGGCAGCGGCAACCTCCTGCAGCACGACGTCGTTAAAGCAGACGCCGCCGGAGCTGGTGGTGGCGAGGGTGCGCTGCTGGGCGGTGCGGTCGTGGCTGAACAGATAGATGGCCAGGGGCTTGGGCCTGCTGCGCACCTCGGCTAGGGCTTCCTCCAGGTTGGCCACGCTGAGCACCGGCAGGATCGGACCGAACAGCTCCGCCTGCATCAGCGGATCGTCGCCGCTCTCCACCGCCACCAAGGTGGGTTCGATGCGCCGCCGGGCGGGGTCGCTGCGTCCACCTGCCAGCACCTGCCCCCGGCTGCGGGCTCCCGCCAGCAGCTCTTCGAGCCGACTGAACTGGGCGTCGTTGACGATGCAGCCCAGATCCTCGCTGGCCAGGGGATCGGCGCCGTAGAAGCGAACCCACTCGGCGGCGATGGCCGCCACCAGGGCCGCGCGCGCCTGGCTTTGCACCAGCAGGTGGTCGGGGGCGACGCAGCTCTGGCCGGCATTGAGCCCCTTGCCCCAGGCGAGGCGCCTGGCGGTGGTGGCGATGTCGGCGTCGGCCAGCACGATCGCCGGGTTTTTGCCCCCCAGCTCCAGGGTGACCGGCGTGAGGTGGCGGGCTGCAGCGGCCAGCACCAACCGCCCCACCCGGCCCCCGCCGGTGAAGAAGATGTGGTCGAACTGCTGTTCAATTAGAGCGGCGGCCACGGCCCCATCACCGCTGACCACCTGCACCACCTCGGCGGAGAAGGCCTGTGGGATGGAGCGGGCCAGCAGCTCGGCGGTGCTTGGCGCGTGTTCGGACGGCTTGAGCACGGCGGTGTTGCCCGCGGCCAGGGCGCTCACCAGCGGCTGCAGGCAGAGCTTGAAGGGGTAGTTCCAGGGCCCGATGATCAGCACGCAGCCCAGGGGTTCGGCCTGTATCCAGGTATGGCCGGGGCGCAGAATCAGATCGAGGACGACAGGCCGTGGCCCCATCCAGCCCTTCAGCTGCCGGCGGGTGTGGGCCAATTCTTTGCGCACCCCCACCAGTTCGAAGTTGGCCTCCAGGGGCGGTTTGCCCAGGTCGGCGGCCAGGGCCTCGAGCACCTCCCCCTCGTGGTCGCGCAGCAGCCCCTCTAGACGATCGAGCTGCTCCAGCCGCCAAGCAAGGCTGCGGCTTAGGCCGGCGCTCACCGGGGCCCGCATGGCGGCAATCGGGGTGGTCAGAAGTGGGTTAGGGGTCATAGGCAACAACAGCTATTTCCAGACTGACTACCCCTTGGCATCGACTGCTGCTGCTCAGAGCCAGGCCAGCTCGGGCAGTTGCCCATATTCCCGCAGGTAAACAGCGCGGATTTGGCTGATCAAGGCCTGCACTGCCGGCCGCTCCAAATGCTCCTGGCGCAGCACCACTGCATCGAGGTTGGTGCCCCTGCCGCTGGTCTGGATCGGGTAACGCACCAGACCAATGGCTACCAGATCGCAGAAGGCAAAGGGTTTGCTGCTGTCCTCCCAGCCCGGTGGCAGGGTGTCGAAGCCGTTGACCACGGCCAGATCCAGCACCCGCTCGCGCACCAGCTCCAGGGTGCGCCCTCCCATCGATTGGAGAGCCTGTACGTACCAGGGGTTGTCCTGCCATTGTAGCTGGCCCCTGCCAAGGCGCAGCAGCTGGGAGGCTTGCCGCAGGGAGGCCAAGATGGCGTGGTTGGCGTGGGCCCGGTACTGGCCGTTGGTTTTGCGGAAATCCAGGCTGACGCGGCGGCGCAGGCGCGAAACGGAGCTTTGGTCGCAGTTGGTCAGGGCCGCCACAACCGAAGTGCTGGCAGTGATCTCCAGCAGATCCAGAACTGGCAAACCGTCTAGCAGGACGTCGCGCATCCTTCTGCTGCGCAGAATGGCGACCTTATGGATTTGTGCACGCCCACCGATAGCCTCCTACCCCCTATTGGGTAGCCTCCTTCCCCTATTGGGTAATAGGCAGGGCCGGAGCGGCGGGAAAAATCAGTCGCACTTCGGCGCCGCCCAGGCTGGAGCGGCCAATGGCCAGGGAGCCGCGATGGTTTTCCATGGTGGTCTGCACCACAAACAAGCCCAGACCACTGCCATTGGCCTTACTCGTTTCCAGGGGGGCAAGGGCCGTTTGCGGTGCCTGGAACCCCGGGCCGTTGTCTGCCACGCTGAGCACAACCGCGTCGCCTTCGCTTTGCAGCCGCACCACAATGGTGGCGGGGGTGGCTGCAGCAGGGCCGGCTGTTTCCAGCGCTTCAAGGGCATTGCGCAGCAGGTTGACCACGGCTATCTGGATCTGGGCCGCATCACCCAGCACCGCCAGGCTGGTTTCGAGGCCCTCGCGCTGCACCGTGATGCCTGCGGCCTTGAGGCTCGGGCCTGCGTAGAGCAGGGCGCTGCGGGCCACGTTGGCCAGGTTGAGACGCCGCTGGTGGGTCTGCACATTGCGCAGCAGGGTGCGCATCTTTTCAATCGTCGTTACGACCTCATCGGCGTTGCTGGCGATCGCCTGGAGGTGCTCGTTCAGGTTGGTGGGCAGGGGAGCTTCTTGCTGGTGCAGCAGCAATTTGCTGTTCAGTAGCAGGGTGCTGAGGGGCAGGTTGATTTCGTGGGCAACGGCTGCGGCCTGTAGGCTGCTTTTGAGCTTGTCTTCCAGCACCAACACGGTCTGGGCGTCCTTGAGTCGCTCCCGTTCGATGGCTTCAGCGAGTTGTCGCCGGGCCTGGCTCAGCCGCTCCACCAGGGCTCCGAACGCCTGGGAAACGGCCTCTATTTCTCTGGCGCTGCCCTTGGGCAGCCCTGCTTCAAATACAAGATTTGCGTCCCCCTGGCCCACCTGCTCCGAGGCGCTCTGGCAGCGCCGGCGCAGCAGCTCCAGCGGCGCCAGCAGCCAGTCGCTCACCCGGATCGTTACCAGCACCGCGGTGGCTACCGCCCCCAGGCTCAGCAGCAGGGCGATCAGGGCGTAGCGCTGACTGGCCTGCACGATCTGATCTGAGCGCAGGGCTGTGATCAGCAGCCAGTCGAGCTTCTCCGCCTGGCCCCAGGAATCGAGGCCTACCAGGTAGGTGTTGCCCCCGTATTGCACGGTCTGGGTGCTGGTTAGGGAGCTGGGGGCAGCGAGGCCACCCACCTCCTGCAGGCGGCGGAGGGTGGCCTGCACCAGGGGATCGGGCAGTTGCTCCAGCCGCACTCGTTTGGGTTTGGAGCCCGTGCCTGTGCTGGTCAGGCCAGGCCGGGAGCTGGCCACGACCATGCCGTTTCGTTCCACGATCAAGGCGAAGCCGCTCCTGTCTTTCCAGACTTCCGCAAGCCAGGTATTGAGCTGGCTGAGAACGAAGTCGACGCCGATGACGCCGAGCAGTTGGCGTCCAGGGCCGTAGAGGGGTTGATTGAAGGCAATCGCCAGTACCTCGGGCTTGTCTTCCCACTGGTAGATCGAGCTCCAGGTGGGCTGGCCGGCCTTCACCGTCTCGACATACCAGGCCTCCTCGTGGCTGTCGGTCATGCCTGGAATTGACTCCAGCAGGGCGCCCCGTTGTCCCTTTGCTCCCATGGCGTAGACGCCCATCGTGCCCTTGCCGAGGGGGCTGGTGAACGCGTCTTCGTTGATCACAAAGGCGCCGCTGTCGAGCCTTTCCACCCCGAGGAATTCCCCTCGAACGCTGCCGTAGTTGATGTAGCCCACGGGGAAGAGCTGCATCTGACTCCAGAAGCGCTGCCCCATGGCGTCGAAGTCGTTTAAGGAGAGCTGGCCCTGCTGGATGGCGAGCACGTTGAGGCTGTTGATCAGCTGTGGTGCCGCCAGGCGGCCCGAGAGCTGCTCCGAAAGGTCGGTGATGGCGTCTTGCTGGCGGTAGGCCTCGGCCAGGCCAAAGCCACTCCTTTGGCCGCTGAAATAGGCCAGGCCGCCCACCGCCCCACTCACCAGCAGCAGCTGCAGACTCGTCGCCCAGACGATTCGCTTGCGAAGTCCCCTGCCCCTCATGGCACCGGGCCCAGATCCAGGGCTGCCCGGCGCACCAACTCAGCTCCGCTGCAGTTGAGGCGGCGAGCAATGGCCTTGCGGTGGGTTTCCACCGTGGCAACTGCCAGCCCGGTGGCGTGGGCGATCGCCTTGTTGCTGAGGCCCTGGCCGATCAGGTTGAAGATCTGCCGCTGGCGTGGGGTGAGAGCGGCCACTGGCCCGTTTGATTCGGCGGCCTGGGGCGTCTCTTGCAGCAGGGCGGCCTCGATCACATCCCGCAGGGTTTCGTAGGTGGAGGTTTTATCCACCACCCCCACCAGCATCGCTTCGAGCTCCTCCGGGCACACAAAGCTGCTGGCCTGGGCCGAGAGCACCAGCGCCTTCGCCTCGGGTCGGAGCAGCCGCAGGAAGCGGGCCACCCCCAGGCCATCGCCGTCGGGCAGGGCCAGATCGAGGATCAGGGCATCTGGGCGGAGTTTGCGACAGGCTTCAAAGCCGGCATGGCAATTCGTGGCGGAACCCACCACCTCCAACCCCGGCAGCCCCTGCAGCATTTTGCAGAGCAGCTGCAGGAACATGACCTGGTCTTCCACGATCAGGCAGCGGAGGGTCACCCAGGTGAAGCCGATGGTCCAATCTTGCTTGAGGAGCGGTGCCAGCCCCTCTTTTTGTAAGCCCTTGACGAGATTTGAACTCGTGACCTCTCCCTTACCAAGGGAGTGCTCTACCACTGAGCTACAAGGGCATGTGGAAGGTGGGCCGGGTTGGATTTGAACCAACGTAGGCAGAGCCAGCGGATTTACAGTCCGCCCCCATTAACCACTCGGGCACCGACCCGAACCACACCCCAAGAACTTACCAGCCGGACACGCTTAAAACCCCTCCCCTTGCCATGCAGCTGCTTGTCCTCCACGGCCCCAACCTGAACC
>ERZ1673962.1619-NODE-1619-length-10016-cov-124.314828_pt1 | contig 10016 bp, 8 predicted proteins | sample MGYA00580188_ERZ1673962 | MGnify/ENA primary metagenome ERZ1673962 (study PRJEB41334, sample SAMN05608104) | rock metagenome | biome: terrestrial subsurface; feature: shale formation; material: shale | place: USA: Pennsylvania ... | reverse complement strand
ACGCAGCATGGCGGGGGCTCCCAGGCGGGAAAAAGGAAGCGCGGCATTATACCCACGCACCCCTTCACGCTCAATGCGGATGTGAGGCGCGTCGCGCACGGAGAAATGCGCGGCATCGCCGAAATGACCGATCGGTCACGGCCGATCAATCACCAGCGCCACCTTGAAGCCCAGGCGTTCGGCGAATTCATCGAGAAACGACTGGCGAAGGCCGGCCTCGCCCCAGCCATTGAAGATAAAGCCGAGATTGGAAAAGCCGCACGCCGGAATGAACAGGAAGCCGTTGATGTCGTCTTCGAAGCCACATTCCGGACAGGTGAAATTGTCGGTCTGCTTAGGCATCCACTCGTCGAGGCTTTCAAACAACGCCTCGCCAATCTCGCGACGGCATTCGGGGCAGCCTGCCTCCTCGGCGAAATCCCGTGTTGGCGTATAGATGCAGCGCTTGGTCACCACTTCAAGGCCGTTGATGGCCTCGCCAAAAGGCAAGCGTTCCGGATGCTGCACGACACTGCGCGCGCCGGAAGCGATAGCGTAGCCCATGCCGCCAACGCCGCGACCGCAGGTGGTCGGCAGCGCCTCGACGATGCGCCGCTCGGCCAGCCAGCGCAGAATCATGCGCGCCTTGGCTTCGTGCGCTGGGAATGTGGAAATGCGCGGCACGATGATCGCTTGACTGTGGCTCATGGCGGCTCGGAACGGGAGATGAAGAAAGGCCGCGCAGCTTAGCGCCACCCATTGGCCGGTCAAGGCCCGCTGGACGGACGCGAAGCAGATTCGGCTTGCGCCTGGCCGCGCCCGGCTTATCATCGCCGCCATGCTCAAAGATCCCTTCCAGCGTCTCAATCTCGATCGCGAAGTACTGACCGTCAGTCAGCTCAACGGTCGCGCCCGCCTGTTGCTCGAGGACGTGTTCGCCCAGGTCTGGGTCGAAGGCGAGATTTCCAACCTCGCCCGCCCGGCTTCCGGCCACATCTATTTCACCCTCAAGGACAAGAACGCCCAGGTGCGCTGCGCGCTGTTCCGGCAGAACGCGGCGCGTGTTCGCCAGGCCCTGCGCGACGGCCTGGCGGTGCGGGTACGCGGCAAGGTTTCGCTGTTCGAGGGACGCGGCGACTACCAGCTGATTCTCGATACGCTGGAGCCGGCCGGTGACGGAGCTTTGCGCCTGGCCTTCGAGGCACTCAAGGAAAAGCTCAGCACCGAAGGTCTGTTCGCTGCCGAACGCAAGGCCGCCCTGCCCGCCCACCCGCGACGCATTGGCATCGTTAGCTCGCCGACCGGCGCGGTCATTCGCGACATCATCTCGGTGTTCAAACGCCGCGCGCCGCAGGTCGAGCTGACGCTGATCCCCACCGCCGTGCAAGGTCGCGAAGCCACCGGGCAGATTGTCCGCGCACTGCAGCTGGCCGATGCTCAGGGCTTCGATGCGCTGATCCTGGCTCGCGGCGGCGGTTCGCTGGAGGACCTCTGGTGCTTCAACGAAGAAGCGGTGGCGCGCGCGGTGGATGCCTGTGTCACGCCGATTGTCAGCGCCGTGGGCCACGAAACCGATGTCTCGATCGCCGACTTCGTCGCCGACGTCCGCGCGCCAACGCCATCCGCGGCTGCCGAGCTGCTGGCACCCAGCAGCGCCGACCTGCAACACCGGCTGAGCGGGCTGCAACAGCGTCTGGTGCTGCGCATGCGTGATCGTCTGCACCGTGACGCCATGCGACTGGAAGGCCTGACCCGTCGCCTGCGCCACCCCGGCGAACGGCTGCAGCAGCAGGCCCAGCGCATCGACGACCTCGAGCAGCGCCTGCTGCGCGCCGTCGACCGCCGCCTGTGCAGCGGCCGGGAGCGTCTGGCCCGCCTGGAAACACGCCTGGCCGCGCAACACCCGGGGCGTTCGCTGAATCTGTTGCTGCAGCGACTCGAACACCTCTCCTCGCGTCTGCCGCGGGCGATGCAGGCCAATCTGAAAGGCCGCCGGCAACAGCTACAGGGCCTCGCCCAGACACTTAATGTGGTCAGCCCGCTGGCCACACTCAGCCGCGGCTACAGCATTCTGCTCGACGAGCGCGGCCAGGCGATCCGCAGCGCCAGCCAGACGCAACCTGGCCAGCGCCTCAAGGCCAGGCTCGGCGAGGGCGAATTGGAGGTGCGGGTGGAAGACAATCATCTGGCACCGGTCACGCTGCCGCTGCTCTGACCGGCGGTCGCCAGATGGCCAGCCTTTTCCCCAGCGCAGCTTTACGCGAGGATGGGCCGTTTATTCCAGCGGATCCTTTCATGCCACGCCTTCTCGCCCTGCTGTTGTGCCTCGCCCTTCCCCTTTGCGCCCATGCCGAGGGCTTCATCACCCGTCTGCTGAACAAACCCGTACCCGGCGGCGTTGCCGTGATCGAGCTAGGTGACGGCGTTAGCGCACCGCAGGCTCGCTACCAGGGCAAGCCGACCCTGGTGGTGCGTGAGGATGGCAAACGCTGGATCGCCATCGTCGGCATCCCGCTGTCGGTGAAGCCGGGCGCGCAGCAGCTGGAGATCGATGGCCGTCCCCAAACCTTCCAGGTCGAGAGCCGCGACTATCGAGCGCAGCACATCACGCTGAAGAACCAGCGCCAGGTCAATCCCAATCCGGCAGACCTCAAGCGCATCGAGCGCGAACTGGACGAACAGACCCGCGCCTACCGGCAGTTCAGCGCCAACCAGCCAAGCAATCTGTTGTTCGATCGCCCGGTGGACGGCCCGCTGTCGTCGCCGTTCGGCCTGCGCCGTTTCTTCAACGGCGAGGAACGTAACCCGCACTCGGGCCTGGATTTCGCCGCCAAGAGCGGCACGCCGATCAAGGCACCGGCGGCCGGCAAGGTCATACTGACCGGCGACTATTTCTTCAACGGCAAGACAGTCTTCGTCGACCACGGCCAGGGGTTGATCAGCATGTTCTGCCATCTCTCCGAAATTGGCGTGAAGGTCGGCGACCAGCTTGTGCGAGGCCAGGTGCTCGGCAAGGTCGGCGCGACCGGGCGTGCCACCGGCCCGCACCTGCACTGGAACGTGAGCCTGAACGATGCCCGTGTCGACCCGGCCATCTTCATCGGCGCCTACAAACCCTGAACCACGAGGAAGCACTGCGATGCGTATCAAGGCAACGGATTCCACCCTGCTGATCATCGACATCCAGGAACGCCTGTTTCCGGTGATCCTCGACAATGCAGCCATGGCCGAGCACACCGCCTGGCTGCAACAGGTGGCGCAGCGAGTCGGTGTGCCGGTGCTGCTGACCGAGCAGTACAGCAAGGGCCTCGGCCACACGATTTCGGCTCTGCGTGACAACGTCGACGAGACCGCCATTGTCGAGAAGCTGCATTTTTCCGCGGCCGGCGACGGCGAGCTGTTCCAGCGCCCGGGTGGCGAACGCCGGCAGTTCGTCATCTGCGGCTGCGAGACTCACGTGTGCGTGCTGCAGACGGTGCTGGACCTGCGCGCCCGTGGCAACGAAGTCTTCGTCGTCGAAGAAGGCGTCAGCTCGCGGCGGGCCAGCGACAAGGCGCTGGCCCTGGAGCGCATGCGCCAGGCCGGCGCGGTGATCGTCTCGCGGGAGATGGTTGCCTTCGAATGGATGGAACGCGCCGGCACCGAACTGTTCAAGAGTATCAGCCGCGAATTTATCCGCTGACCCAGCCACACCGACAAGCCGCCGCGGCCAAGGCAATTTGCCAAGGCCGCGCCCTCACCTCTCAATGGAGATTCACATGTCTGACGATCTGGCCGGCTGGCTGGACTGGCTCAGAGCCCACCCCGAACTGCAGACGCTGCTCGCCAGTGCCACGCTGATCTTCGCCGCCTGGCTGTCCAACTGGATCGTCAAGCGCATCCTGGTGCGTGGCCTTTACCGTTTACTGCGCCACACCCGCGATGGCGAACTGCAGGATTTCGGCATCATCAAGCGGCTGTCGAACATCGTCCCCGCACTGGTGCTGTCGCTTGGCGTGACGACCGTACCGGGCCTGCCGGAAGCCGCGGTGACCGTGGTGCAGAACGTCTGCGGCGGCTTCATCGTGCTGACCATCGCGCTGGCGCTCGGCGCGGTGCTCGACATCATCAACGTGGTCTACCAACGCCGACCGGACGCGCGCCTGCACCCGATCAAGGGCTATCTGCAGGTGGTGAAGATCGTCATCTACGCGATCGCCACCATCCTCATCATCGCCACTCTGATCGACCGTTCGCCGCTGATCCTGCTCTCCGGCCTCGGTGCCATGGCGGCGGTGCTGATGCTGATCTTCCAGGACACCCTGCTTTCGCTGGTGGCCAGCGTACAGATCACCTCCAACGACCTGATCCGCGTCGGCGACTGGGTGGAGATGCCGCAGCTCAATGCCGACGGCGACGTGATCGATATCGCGCTGCATACCGTCAAGGTGCAGAACTGGGACAAGACCATCACCAGCATCCCGACCAAGCGCTTTATCTCGGATTCGTTCAAGAACTGGCGCGGCATGCAGGAAAGCGGCGGCCGGCGCATCAAGCGCAGCCTGTATCTGGATCAGCAAAGCGTGCATTTTCTCGATGCCGACGAGCGCAAGCGGCTGTATCGCTTTAGCCTGCTGGAGGATTACCTGGTCAACAAGCGCAAGGAGATCGACGAGTGGAACGCCAAGCTCGCCGAGCGTGGGCAGGACCCGGTCAACACCCGCAGGGTGACCAATCTCGGGACCTTCCGCGCCTATGTCGAGCGCTATCTGCGCGCCCACCCCGGCGTGCACCAGAACATGACGCTGATGGTGCGCCAGCTGAGCCCGACTGCGGACGGCCTGCCGCTGGAAATCTACTGCTTCACCAATACGGTGGCGTGGACGCAGTACGAAGCCATCCAGTCGGACATCTTCGACCACCTGCTGGCGATCCTGCCGGAATTCGGTCTGCGGGTATTCCAGCACCCAAGCGGCGGCGATGTACGCGATTGGCGCGATTCACTGCGCCAGCCGGGCGCGCCAGCATTGCAGCAACCGGAAGGACATCCGGCCGAGGAGAGAAGTTAATCGTAGGTTGGCGCTGAGGCACGAAGCCGCTGAAACCGCCTTGAGCGCTGCCCATGCGTCATCCCTGATGCCAGCGCCGCGAGCCGCTCCAGCACGCCCCGCGCCTCAGCGCCAACCTACGTCCGGAGCGAGGCGAACCCTCGCTCCTTTACCGCCGTTCTCTCGTTAGAAGCTCATGTCGACCCGCGCCCAGTAGGTGCGGCCCGGTTCGTTGACTCGGCTGGTGGGCTCAAGGCCGTAATCGGCGAAGCCCGCACTGCCGGCTAGATTGAGATGCTCGCTGTAGGCCTTGTCCAGCAGGTTGTCGACGCCCGCACTGAGCTTGAAGTTCTTGTTCAGCCGGTAGGCGCCGTTGACCGCCAGCACGCCGAAGCCGGCGCTCTCGTCGAAGTCCTTGCCGACCACCGTGCCCTGGTTCTCTGCGACCCGACCCTGCGAGGCGACCACGCGCCAGAGGCCACTGGTGCTCCAGTTGTCTCGCTCGTAGGTCAGGCCCAGACGTCCTTCCAGTGGCGGGATCTGCGGCATGGCACGATCGTCGCTGCGGTTCTTGCCCCAGGCATAGGCCAGGCTCGCATCACCCTTCCAGTTGCTGGTGAAACGGTAGCTGGCGCCCATCTCGGCTCCAGCGATGGTAGCGTCGATGTTGCTGACCTCGGCGCGAAGCATGCCGGGCATTACGCCGGGCACATAGCTGAACAGAATGTAATCCTCGACCAGGCCGGCATAGGCGGAAACCCAGGCCTCCAGCGGCCCCTTGGCGTATTGCAGGCCGACGTCCAGCTGCGTGGTCTTCTCCGGCCGCACCGAGTCGAAGGGTTGCAGCGTGCCCACCGGGCCGGGATTGGAAACGAACAGCTCCCAATAGTCGGGGAAGCGTTCAGCATGGCCGAGGCCGGCATACCAGGTCGCGGGCAGGCTGACGAGCTCCTCCTCATAGCGCAGGAAGCCGCTGTAGAGCGTGTCGCGACGCGTTTCACCGGCAGTAGGGTTGTCCCAGTTGCGGGAAACGATGGGCATGCTCGAAGCGTCATGACTGCGGAAGAACTCGCGCTCGTCGGTCGCTTCGTGCAGGTCCAGGCGCAGGCCGCTGATGAGCTTCTCGCGCTCGCTGAGCTGCCAGGTCAGCTCGCCGAAGACGCCGTAGCTGTGCAACATCGCGTCCGGCACCCAGGGCAGTGCGTCGCTTCCCGCAGCGGTGACCATCTGGTTGGCGGCGCCGGCCGGGTTCATGACCTTGCGGTGCTCGCTACGCTGAGCATCGACCCCGGCCTTGAGCTCGACATCCGTCCATTGCCAGGTGCCGACCAGCCGGCCACCCAGCGTACGCCGGTCGACCCGCGACAGCGTCGGGTTGGGCATCATCATCGACGGCACGAAATCGCGCAGGCTGTAGTTGTCCATGATGTGGTCGGCGTAGTTGTAGTAGACCTGCGCCTCCAGCCCGTAGAAGGTCTCGCCGAGATTGGTCTTCTCGAAGCGCAGCCCCAGGCTCTCACGCTGGAACTGGCTGCCGTCCATCCCGCGCCCGGCATAGCGTGCGTAGCCATCGCCGCGGTCGGCGGTCAGCTCGACCAAGGTGTCCGCATCCGGCGTCCAGCCCAGGGCGATGTCGGTGTTCCACTTGTCGTAACGCGATGGCACGGTATCGCCGTTGCCATCGGCGTAATCGTCAGCCTGGGAGCTGTTGGCCATCAGCCGGGCATAGCCCTGACTGTTGCCGGCAGCGGCATCCAGGTTGCGGTCGACGCGACCGTTGGAGGCGGTCAGCAAGCTGCCGTTGAGGCGATAATCCGGCTCGCTGAACTGCTCCGGCTCGCGCTCGAAGAGCACGGTGGCGGCCGAGGCACCTGGCCCCCAGAGCACGCTCTGCGGCCCTTTGATGACCGTGAGCTTGTCGAAGGTGTCCGGGCTGATGTACGAGCTCGGCGAATCCATGCGATTCGGGCAGGCGCCGAGCATTTCGCCGCCGTTGGAGAGCAGTTTCAGGCGCGAGCCGAACATGCCGCGGAACACCGGATCGCCGTTGACGCCGCCGTTACGCACGGCGGAAAAGCCGGGAATGGTCTTCAGGTAGTCGGCACCGTCGCTGGCCGGCATCGGCTGACGGGGAATCTTGGGGTCGGTCACCACGGTCAGTGGGGACTGCTGACCGACGCCGGTAATGACCATCGGCGCCAGTTCAACGGCTTCGGCGTGCTCCGCATGGCCGGCATGCTCAGCCTCCGCGGCCAGTGCGCCACTGGCGAGCATTCCCAGCAGCGCGGCATGGGCGAACTGCCAACGCAGGCGGGATGGTTGAATCAAAAAACGCTCAGACAGGCGCGCTCGCGCCGTACAGCCATGAGTAATGCTGGACATAAGAACTTCCACTTCTGCATGTGATTAGGCCGCAACGAGGCGGCTGATTACGGTCAGCAGTGGATAGACGGTGGCGCGCGGGGGTGGCCGCTGCTGCGGCGCAGCGCAGGAGCCTGCGGCTGCTCGGGAAGTGGGTGGAAGTAAGCCGGCGCGTGGCGAGGCAGCACCAGATCGACGGACAGGCTGAGCGGCGGATTGACCGTCAACAGCTCGCAGTAGCCGCAGAGTTCGAGCGCTGCCAGCCAGGCGGGATCGCCCGCACGTGCCTGGCCGTGATGACCGTGGGCGGTTGGCTCATGCTCGGCGTGGTGATGAGGCTGCGCACTGGCCTGGGCGGCCTGGACGGCGGAGAACAACGGGCCGACATGAATCATCAGCATGGCGAACAGGCCAAGCCAGATGCTCATTGTCGAAAGCCGTTTGCGTGTCACCGGCGTGTCCTTCGTGACATGACCCTATGAAGTGGCGGGATGATCGCACAGCCTTTTCGCCCCGGCCGCTGCGACATGAGGCCGCAACAGAGCCGCGCAATCAAGCTTGGATTTTCATGACCAAACCAGCATCAATCACCAATAAGCATCACTTACAGCAATAAACCATCAATTTTTTAACAAGCCTTGCAATGCATAACCACGAAGCACTAGCTTTGCACCATAAACCGATGCCCGTAATGGGCAGACAAGTTGCTAGCTCAAGGATCGCCTGGGGAAACACCATGACCATGCTCAAGAACCCATCGAAAAAATATCGCGCCTTTCCGGCCATCGACATCCCGGATCGCACCTGGCCATCCAAGTCGATCACCCAGGCACCGATCTGGCTGAGCTCGGATCTGCGCGATGGTAACCAGTCGCTGATCGAGCCGATGGATGCCGCGAAGAAGATGCGTTTCTTCAAGACGCTGGTGCAGGTCGGCATCAAGGAAATCGAGGTCGGCTTCCCCTCTGCTTCGCAGACCGACTTCGACTTCGTCCGCGAGCTGATCGAAGGCGGCCACATCCCTGACGACGTCACCATCCAGGTGCTGACCCAGGCGCGCGAAGACTTGATCACCCGCACCTTCGAGTCGCTGAAGGGCGCCAAGCAGGCCATCGTCCACTACTACAACGCCACCGCGCCGAGTTTCCGCCGCATCGTCTTCAACCAGGACAAGGCCGGCGTGGTGAACATCGCGGTCAACGCGGCAAAGATCATCAAGCGCCTGGCCGCACAGAATCCGGAAACCGCCTGGCGTTTCGAGTACTCGCCGGAGATCTTCAGTTCCACCGAGCCGGAATTCGCGGTCGAGGTATGCAACGCCGTGATCGAGGTGTTCCAGCCGACCCCTGAGCAGAAGCTGATCCTCAACCTGCCGGCCACGGTGGAAGCCGCCACACCCAATATCTACGCCGACCAGATCGAGTGGTTCTGCCGCCACGTCGACCGTCGCGACAGCGTGCTGGTCAGCCTGCACACCCACAACGACCGCGGCACCGGCGTGGCCGCCACCGAGCTGGGCCTGATGGCCGGCGCCGATCGCGTCGAAGGCTGCCTGTTCGGCAATGGCGAGCGCACCGGCAACGTCGATTTGGTGACCGTGGCCCTGAACATGTATACCCAGGGCGTCGACCCGCAACTGGACTTCTCCGACATCGACGCCGTGCGCAAGGTTGTCGAGGAGTGCAACCAGTTGCCGGTGCACCTGCGCCATCCCTATGTCGGCGATCTGGTGCATACCGCGTTCTCCGGCTCGCATCAGGATGCTATTCGTAAAGGCTTCTCCCAGCAGGACCCGGACGGTGTCTGGGAAGTACCCTACCTGCCGATTGACCCGGCCGACATTGGTCGCAGCTACGAGGCGGTGATTCGCGTCAACAGCCAGTCCGGCAAGGGCGGCATCACCTTCCTGCTCGAGCAGGAGTACGGCATCAGCCTGCCGCGGCGCATGCAGATCGAGTTCAGCCAGGTGGTGCAGAAGGAAACCGACCGCCTGGGCCTGGAGATGAGTGCCAAACAGATCTACGCGCTGCTGGAAGCCGAGTACCTGCAGGCCACCGCGCCGTACACGCTCAAGGGCCATCGTCTGCAGGAAGAGAACGGCACCAGTGCGGTGGATGTGGAAGTCGCGACCGATGGCGAGATCGCTCACTGGCGCGGCATCGGGAAGGGGCCGCTGGAAGCGCTGGTCGCCGCGTTGCCAGTGAAGCTGGAGATCATGGACTACCACGAGCATTCCATCGGCGCCGGCAGCAACGCCAAGGCCGCTGCTTATATCGAGGTACGCCTGGACGGCGAGCGCCCGCTGCACGGTATCGGCATCGACGAAAACATCACCACCGCCAGCATCCGTGCGCTGTTCAGTGCCATGAACCGGGCCTTGCGAGAGGCGCAGGAGCAGGCCGCCTGAGCCCCTGCGGCGAGCCCATCGGGCTCGCCATTCCTGAGCGCCACGCCGGCAAGCTCGTCCCGCCGGCGCCATCACCGATGGCGCCGGCACATTGTTGCGACGCCGCCACGCGTCGCCGGTCGCGCCCGACTGCGGTGAGCGACTGAACTGTTCGCCTCCCAATACCCTCCCAACTCAGTCAGCCAGGCCCGGCAATTCGGCAGAAACACGTCAGCCATCGGCAGGATTGTGCAAACGCTCCT
>ERZ1673962.1618-NODE-1618-length-10019-cov-4.490967_pt1 | contig 10019 bp, 11 predicted proteins | sample MGYA00580188_ERZ1673962 | MGnify/ENA primary metagenome ERZ1673962 (study PRJEB41334, sample SAMN05608104) | rock metagenome | biome: terrestrial subsurface; feature: shale formation; material: shale | place: USA: Pennsylvania ... | reverse complement strand
CACCAGCAACATGGTGTTTTTCAACAGAATCGGCGGAGAGCCGACCTTCGCTGCGGGCGCGAAGCCTGACCCGGCCCCATCCAGAAACGGACTTCCAGACAGGATATCTTACCGGAGCTTGATCGATCGACATTGAGGGAGTGAGAAGACATCCACTGCGCGCACGACGAATATACAGCTTGGGATCACGCTGTCTGTCCGTTTCCGAAGAGCGAAGCCGATAAAGCAGACAACCAGTATTGGTTCGGCCCTCCACCGGCGGACCGTGCTGGATACGACTCTTAACACACCTGCGGCACCGCCCGATCGAGCTAAGTTTGAGCGAAACCTGCAAACTTCCGAAAACCGTCTTCGCACGGCCCGCTCAGCCGTTCTTCAGGATGTTGTAGGCCCCGCGCCCTCTGACAGCAGGGTGTCGGCGACATCCATCGCCTCTTCGCGTGTCAAGGCAATCCTCAACGGAAAACCCCAGAATTTAGAAAAGACCGCGCCGAAAGTCTTGAAGGCCAGACGCTTGGTGGCGCTCTGCTCAATCACAATCATCGCCAGCACGAGCGTCCGCAGTTCGGCCTTGTGCTTCTTCATCCACAGCGCAGTGCGCTTCCTTTCTTCCTGGCTGTGGTCGTGGTCTTCGTCTTCGGTCGGAGCATTATCGCTCAAGATCACGAACGGTGCGCCGCGCTTGAGGCACACCTCTAACGCCTCGAAATCCTCGTCGTGGTCGTGATCGGGCGCTTCGTCATAGCTCATCCAGACAAGCGGAAAATTCGTGATATCCAAGGGCATGTGTCGTCTCCTAGCGAGAATGGATGGTTTCAGGTCGAGCGAATGTGCCGCCACGTAAAGATAAGCGCGACCACGCCCGGCAGCGTGACAGCCAGCAGTTCCAGGCCCACAAGATGGCCGCCGTCGCGCGAGCCATCGAAGACGCCAGCGAGCGTGCTCATGATGAACAGCAGACCGCCGAGGACGAGCATCGCCCAGTCGGTCGCGCGCCTTGCGGCAAGCGCCAGCAAGGGCGGGACGACCCAGGCGCCATAGAAAATGGACACTCCCCACAAGGAGGCGGGATCGAACGTCTTGGCCTGCATCGTCCCGCCGCTGCCGACATAGACGTTCAGATAGGAAAAGCATTGGATCGTGACAAAGAGTGCGGCACCAACTGCAGGGATGAGCCATGCGAGCGCGAGCTTAACCGGGGCATCGTCGATCACGTGAAAACTCCTGTGCCTATGTGTCGGGCAGGTCAGCTCTGCCCCTTCAGTAACGGAGCGCGATCACAAGATCCGCCGGCCGCCTCTGCCTCACAGCAATACGCCAGTCGGCACGTGGCGTCATTGCGCAACCCTGCCACTATATGTTTTAATCCGGCCTAATCTGATAACGCCGAGGTCTGAGATGTATCTGGACGTCCGTCGCGACTGGCTCGCCTATGTCGACAAGATCCCGCGTGCGCTGGTGGCAGCCAACGCGGTCGCCACCCTTGAAGCCCTGGAGCAATCGCCCCGGCACCACCATCAGAAGGCGCAACTGTTTTTCACGGTGCGTGGCGTCGTCAATTGCGAGGTCGACGGCGCAGTCTGGATCGTACCGCCGCAATGCGCCGTGTGGATTCCCGGCGGGCTGCCACATTCCGTTTTCGGCTCGGGCGAGGTGGAGTGTCTCTCTCTCTTCATTGACCCTCCCGACTCCGCGAACCTGCCGAAAGACTGCTGTACGATCACGGTATCGCGTTTTTTCCGTGAGTTGCTGATGCGGGCAAGCGCTCTGCCGGACCTCTATGACGTTGACGGTCCGGACGGGCGGATCGTGTCCGTTCTTTTCGATGAGCTGGCTGTGGCACCGGTCGAGGACCTCTGCCTCCCCATCCCCGGCGATCCCCGCCTGAAGAAGCTCACCGACCTGTTGATCGCGGCGCCTGCGGATCATGCGAGCGTCGCGGAGTGGGCCTCCCGCGTCGCGCTCAGTGAGCGCGGCCTGAGCCGTCTTTTGGCCGAAGAGGTGGGCATGAGCTTCGGCCGCTGGCGCCGACAGTTGCATATCGTGCTTGCCTTGCGGCGACTGAGCGCTGGCCAGTCGGTTCAGGCCGTCGCCATCGATCTCGGCTATGAAAGCGCGAGCAGTTTCGTGACCATGTTTCGAAAGATGGTCGGCAAGCCTCCAGGCCGCTATCTGCTGGAGCGGAGTCGTTCACGATAGGGAAGAGCGGCAGGAGCTGCCGGGTGTCGTCCACAATCGCCGCTTAGCGAATGCTCCGGCGGGGCGTTCGCCCCGACACGCGACGTGTTCACGTTCAAAACCTCCTTGTGACCCCATGCAGGTCTCAGTGCTCGCCTTCGCAAGCCTGATGATCGGCCAAGGCGTGCAGCACCCGGCAGGGTTGCCCATCGGACTGACCGTCGCAGGTCTTCACGACGCGCACCAATTCAGCCTCAAGCCGCCGCAACCGCGAGATCCGATCACGGATTTCGATAATCCGATCCTTCGCGATGCGGTGCGCGTCGCCATGGGCAGCATGGGGTGTCTCCTGCAACGCGATCAGTTCAGCGATGGCGTCGAGGTCGAAACCGAGCTGCCGGGCATGGGCGATAAAGGACAACCGGTCCAGCTCGGCATCGCCGTAACGGCGCTGCCCCCCACCCGTGCGGCCGGGATCGGGCAAAAGACCGCGCCCCTCATAGTAGCGGATCGTCGTCACCTTCACGCCCGTGCGCTTGGACAGCGCACCGATGGAATGGCCCTGCATCACGATTACCCCTTGAAGCTACAGTGGCTGTAGATCGTATCTACCATGGGGACGAAACGAATCAAGAGCACTGCCATGACCGACCAACACCTCCGCAGCCCCGCCCTGCCGGACTTCGATGCCCCCACGATCCACCACGGGATAAACGCCCGCGTCGCGCGCCCGGCTGACAAGAGCCTTTGGGCGGAGGGGCGGTGATGGGACACGATCACAGTCACGGGCACGATCATGCACACAGGCATGGGCACAGCCACGCACATGGACACGCGGGCCATTCGCACGGCCCGACCCTCTCGGCAAATGACACGCCCGAAGCGCGCCGGTCCAAGGAACGCGCCATCCTCATCGCCGCCGCCCTGACGGGCGGCTTCATGGGGGCCGAGGTCATCGGCGGGCTCATCTCCGGATCGCTCGCGCTCTTGGCCGATGCGGGCCACATGCTGACCGACTTCGCCTCGCTTCTGCTGGCTTGGTTCGCCTTCCGGCTGGCACGGCGACCGGCGGACTGGAAGCGGACCTACGGCTTTGACCGCTTCTCGGTGCTGGCCGCCTTCGTAAATGGGGTCACGCTGTTCGCCATCGCGGGGTGGATCGTCGTCGAGGCCATCCAACGCCTGCGCGATCCGCACGAGGTGCTGGGCGGGCTGATGCTCTGGGTCGCCGTGGGAGGGCTCGTGGTGAACGTTCTGGCCTTCTGGGTGCTCAGCCGCGCGGAGGGCGACAACCTCAACGTCCGTGCCGCCGCCTTGCACGTCATGGGAGATCTGCTCGGCTCGGTTGCGGCGATTGCGGCCTCTCTCATCATCATCTGGACAGGTTGGACCCCCATCGACCCGATCCTGTCGGTGCTGGTCGCCCTCATCATCCTGCGCTCGGCGTGGTCCGTGGTGCGCGAGAGCGGCCACATCCTGCTCGAAGGCGCGCCCGCCGGCTTCGATCCCCGCGCCGTCGCGGCCGACCTGGAAGCCACGCTGCCCGGCGTGGCCCGCGCCCATCACGTCCACGCCTGGTCGATCACTCAGGAGCGGCCCATGGCCACACTGGAGGTCGAGCTCGCGCCGGGCGCGGTGGCGGACGACGTGCGCCGCGCCGTGAAAGGCCGCGTGCGCGAGACGACCGGGATGGAGCACGTGACCGTCGAGGTGACGGCAGGCGTAGAGCGCCGGACGGGTTAAACGCTATCCATCCCCCAGGCAGGAACGGGCCATGGGTGTATCCGAACACGTCAGGTCTTCGCGCGTAGCGTCGCGAAAGCCTGGTTTGTCCAAGGTTTGTTGCTGCTGTCATCGCGAGATGCAGCGGCGACAAATCTGACAGTGAGGAAAGCGCGGGCGGACTTCCCTCCCCCGACGGTTGCTACACGCTGGTGCGCACGGCTGCTTCGGGTAAGTCGTACCGCGGCGTCGGTCTTCCCGTCGAAGGCCTGGTCAGGGCCGTCTCTGCCGGGCAGACCCGCTCATCCGGGCGTCCTTCACGCCGCACCGCCGCATGGCCGCTTCGAGCCCAAACTGGATTTCCTCATTCACAAAGTTAGCGATCAGCCACTACATTTCGCATCCAATCCAGCAGCGTCTGTGAGGCACTCGTTATCCGTCGATCCTTGGGCACCGTCAGCCAATAGCTCCCGAGTGTCACGGTCGTTGCGACCGGGCGTATCAGCCGACCTGAAAGAAGCTGACGTTCGAACATTGCCACCGGCAGCAGCGCGATGCCGAAGCCCTCAGCGGCGACGTCGGCCAACCCGATCGAGCTGTCCAGAACCGGCCCCGTGAGGGGCGGACAGACCTCTGCTGTCTGGGCGAACCAAGCGGACCACTCATCGGCCCGGTAGCTGCGCAAAAGCGTGTGCCGACGGATATCCGCCAAGGTCTGGATGCCCAACCTCGGGGAACAGAGCGGGGTCATCGGGGCATCCATGATGTGATGGGCTTCGACACCCGGCCATTGGCCATCGCCGAAACGGATCGCGACATCCAATCCCTCGCGGGCTATTTCCACGCGGTTGTTATGCGTGGACAGGCGCAGCGTTACTTCAGGATGTGCTCGAGTAAAGGTCTGAAGCCGGGGAATAAGCCATCCCACGGCGAAGGTTGTCACGACTCCGATGTTGAGAATTTCGGTCGGCGGCCCTCCGGTAACCCGGTCAAGGCCTCGGGCAATGTCGTCCAGACCCCGCTCCATCACCGGGAACAGCGCTTGTCCGGCATCGGTCATGACCAGCCCCGCCGGAGTGCGGTGAAACAGGGTCACACGCAGCGTATCCTCAAGCCGCGCGATCTGGTGGCTAACGGCCGCTTGCGTCACACGAAGTTCGATGGCAGCGCGGGTAAAGCTGCCCTGACGCGCGGCCACCTCAAAGGTGCGCAAGGCGTTCAAGGGGATGTCGGGACGATCTGGCATGAGCTGAACTTATGCGAAGTTCAATGTTTTGTCGTCTTATTATTGTCCGCAGCCCCCGATATTTCAGCCTCGAACACTGAAAAGGACCAGACATGAAACACACTTCAATCCTTTCCGCCCTGATCGTGACAGCTTCTTTCACGCCGGCGCTTGCGCAGGACAGCCAGCGGACGTTCGAAGCTGACGCCGCTGCAAGCTTTGAGAAGGCGATCGCGGACTATGATATCCCTGGCCTAATTGTGGGCGTGACCCGTAACGGGCAGCACCAGTTCTACCAGACGGGCTTGGCATCGCGCGAAGAGCAGCGGCCTGTGACACCCGACACCCTGTTCGAACTCGGCTCCATCAGCAAGATTTTCAATGTCACACTGGCGGCCTTGGCCGATGAACGGGGACAAGTGTCACTTGATGCCCCGGTTTCGACCTATCTTGCGTCCTTGCAGGACACACCCGCAGGAGTGCTGACGCTGATGGATCTGGCGACGCATCATTCCGGCGGCCTGCCCCTGCAGGTCCCTAGCGAGGTCGAGAATGTCGATCAACTGGTGGAGTGGCTGGGGGATTGGGAGCCCTCGGAGCCGGGTGCGCGCAGCTACTCCAACATCAGTATTGGCCTGCTGGGCCACGTCACCTCCGATGCCATGGGTATGAGCTATGCTGATGCCCTGCAGAAGGACCTCCTTCCTGCGCTCGGGCTGACCAATACGTGGATCAATGTGCCGAGCGACGCGGCGGACGCTTATGCCTTTGGGTATGACCGCAAGACGAATGCGCCGATCCGTGTCACGCCCGGTGTTCTCGACGACGAAGCCTATGGTGTAAAATCATCTGCTCGCGACATGCTGAAACTTCTGGATATTGAGCTTGCGAATACGGATGTCTCCGCCGAAATCCAAGATGCGGTGTCGCGCACCCAGACGGGGCAGTTCCAGACGAGCCTCTTCACGCAGGCGATGATCTGGGAGGCCTACCCATGGCCCGTTGACCAGCAACGCCTGGTGGATGGAAATGGCTATGATTTTATCCTCAAGCCCCAACCGATGCATGACTTGGCAGGTCTGTCCGATGAGGATATCATCCTCAACAAGACTGGCTCCACGAACGGGTTCGGTGGATACATTGCTATGGTGCCCAGCAAAGATCTGGGGGTCGTGGTCCTTGCAAACCGCAACTATCCCAACGAGGCCCGGGTCCGGGCGACCCATGACCTGATCACCCGCATTCTGGCTGAGTGAGTCGACATTACCGGCCGCATCGGCATGCTTGGAAGAGCGTGCCTATGTCGGTTTTGTCCGCTCAGCGGACCTTTGGCCTCCCAGCGTATGCTGCACCAGGTCATGGACGACCGCTTCGGCGAAGCTGCATCGCAGAGTTGATAGTCCCGTCCAAGGTCCGGTTTGGGCCGATTCGCGCCACCCGACACCAAGGGCGGGTTGCGGACCTTCTCTTCCAGCCCGAATGCGCCAAGAACCCGTTGTGGAAGCGGACATTCCGGGGGGCAACCCTTCGGAGCCTGAGTGATTGCACAGAGGGCGGATGCCGCTTGACGGCGATGCGGCAACTTGGCCGCAGCAAAGCTTTGGAGCGAACGTTTAGGCTCTGTCCCTAAGCGCGCCCTCAAGATGCGGCGCCGAACTGCGAAAGCTCCGTAGCAGCAGGCATTTGGACAATGAAGCCACCTAGCGTCAACAAGGGCGATGGACATGACCCTAGATCGCCAAGCCTCCTCATCTCTTTCACTTGACGAACGCCAAAGGTCTCTTCATCTAAGTATCATGGATAGGTTCGCAGAGTTTCTGAACATCAAGTATGAGGGTGAGCGCTTTTCGAGCGGACGCCTTCCGCTTGATGTCCTTGCCGATCTGCAAGCTCTTGAAGACATCCTAACCACATTTGCGTGCGAGATCTGGCTTGACGAGAATGGTCGAGAACGGATGCCCAACGGTTATACTGATTGGTTTCGGATGTCTCTCACTGGCGTTGGTGAAGGGAGCGCGCTACCGAAGCTTGAGCTGGCTGTAACTGAAGACAGACAGAAAGCCATGATTGTCGAAGACACAAAAGTGTCTCTTATGGAAAAGGCTGTGGGGAAATTCGCGGCAGTGCTCAAGGCTGCAAATGACGGTTCTGACATCGTATTAAGCCCTACCCAAATCAGGAATTTCAATCGGTTTCTCACAAATTTGAAGCCTGGGGAGCTCTTTAAATATAACCCAGAAAAAGGCGCTGACTTCAGTGACGCTGGAAAGGTGGTGTCATTGGATGTCGAGCGGCGGAAGCGCTTCCTCACAAGCGTAACGAGCACTTACGAGCAGCGCGTTCAGGGCCGTGCGAGACTGAAAAGTGTTGATGAAAGAGGAACTCTGAAGTTTTCTAGTGTGGAGCTGCGTGAGTTTCTCGCTGTTGATGATAGTAGAGAGCCCACTGATTACGGTGCGAACATTGGAGCCTACTACGAATTTGATCTGACGGTGGAGCGCCGCCACGACGACAGCATTCAATCAGTCATCACTATCCACGATTTGTCGCTACTCGAAGATCCAGCCATCACTGCCATTGATGAGATGGCCCTGTTGCAGGACGGTTGGCTGGATGGCTATGGAAAGAAGATATCAGCTACAACACGGGAAATCGCCAAAAATTTTCTTGTCTCTAGCAATAGGTTGCCTGCTTTTTATGCAGTGGCCCCTACAGAAGGTGGCGGCATTCTTCTCGAATATGACCGAGATGGATGGGACTATGGCATCGAGTTTAATTCTGATGGGACGTACTGTGTTTTTGGGATTGATCTGAATAGCAAAGACGAGTTTTCCACGTCGTTCGGCGCGAGCGACTTCAAGCTTTTCATTTCGAAAGTTAGAGAGACGCTAGGTCAATAATGAAGGATTTTCTTTTCCGCCAAGTGCATCCCTGTCATTTTCAGAATGGACTGAGTAGCGGAGCTTTCCGTCCGACACCGAACGATGAAGATATGCTATCTGTGGATTGTGGAAATATGACCACTGCGGAAGCATCTTATAATCTCCACCTGACAAAGACAAAACAACTTCCCGATGGTAGCCGAGTTGCTCTAGAAAGTGCCGGCACTTGGGCTATCACGCGCGATACATGTGCCACTAATAGTCTTCCCGTAACTGAAGATCCGCTCATCGCAACCGAAACCCAACCTGCAAATGACGCACACCATCTGGTGGATTTTTCGGGGATAGAGGGGAAGCCTTCGAGGAAGAACGACACAGTGGCGAAGCGTCTGAAACAGCGCGCACTCGAAATTGGCCGTCTTTGGCCCGCAGCGGATTGATCCAAACTTCAGCGTGACTGGCGTCCTACGAAATGCTGCGGGATGGGCCAGTGGCCGGTCTGGTGAAGCTGCGGTGCGGCATTAGCGTGGTGGGTGGAAGACGGCTTCGGGCCGATTGTGTTGAAAAACTCTCATGCAGCGCTTTGGGGCCAAATTGGCAGAACAATATTCCGAATTATTCAAATTCTAGCGGCGTCACGGGGTGAAGTCAGTTCGTCGAGGAATCGTTTCCCACATTCCCGAAATTTATAAATGCAGCAAAGAGTTTTTCAACGGAATCGGCGGGGCGCGGAAGTTTGCTGCGAATGCGAAAGATACTGAGACTAGCCCGAGAGCAGACACTCACGGGGTTACCTATTGCCATAATAAGGTTTGAAAGCTGTATCTACTCAGGCTTGTTCGTCGCTTTCAACATCCACACCGCTTACTTCCATAGCTTGTGTGTCAGGTTTAGTCAGCATGGCACTGGATGCGGAATTGGACTCTTTCAAGTCTATTCTCAAATCCGAGATCCGGCCTTTCTTGCCGGTATTGTCGGGCATCCCTGAGCCGGATGGCAATATCCAGAACTTTGAGCAGCTGGGCCGGAAGGTGGGGAAAACGGAACCTCGAAGATTGCGGAAGAGCCTGCTTTGCGCATGCTTCTCCTTGTTCTGTCTCTTATTGTTTTGGATTTCTGGGTAAGACGTCATCTCCGTCATTACTCATGGCAACGCATTGGGTCTTAAGGAGATGCGTCCGTCTTCCTCAGCCAGCGCCGCCAAGTCATTGAGGCGCTGAGCGCAGGCTTTGTGTCGATCCGGTTCAGGTCAGGAAAAATTGCGAGAACATTGGTTCGGCGGCGGCCCCGATCACGCGGGCATTGCCGCCGATTTGGGCGGGTTCGATCCGGGGTGTGATCAAGCCGCGCAGATCGAGCGCCTGAAGTTCCGTGCGGGTTTCGGCCACAAGCCGCTCGCGTACGTCGGCGGGAAAGGCTCCGTCGATCAACACCGCTTCGAAATCAATCACGCTACAGACCGTGCGGCTGGCGGAGGCAAGGGCCTTGGCGGACTGGGTGATCCAGTCATCCAAATCTGTGCCAAAGCCGGTCCAATCTTGTGGCATGCGCCACATCGCGGCGGTGTCGCCCCCGGCTTTAAGCACGGCGGCCTCTAACAGATAGAGCGAGGCGGCGTCGATCAATTGCACCTCTTTGCCCTCGGCGGTGATGTGGGGCAGGGAGCCAAAGGCCCCGGCATTGTGTTGTCGCCCTTCGACGACCGAGGAGGCCATGACAATGCCGCCGCCGATGAAGGAGCCAATGAAGAAATAGGCGTAGTCGGAAAAGGCGCGTCCGCGGCCAAAGAAATGTTCGGCGCGGCAGGCGGCCGTGGCGTCATTGTCGGTATATTGCGGCAGGTCGGAGAATGTCGCGATCTCTGTTGCAAAGTCGATTTCGCGCCAAATGTTGAAATCCTCCGGCGCGCCCAAAGCGTCGCTCCAGCGCCAAATTTCCGACGGCGCCGCGACGCCAATGCCGCACAGGCGCTTGCGTTGATAGGGGGTCAACGCCCCGGCGAGCGCCTCCAT
>ERZ1673962.1615-NODE-1615-length-10035-cov-4.057114_pt1 | contig 10035 bp, 11 predicted proteins | sample MGYA00580188_ERZ1673962 | MGnify/ENA primary metagenome ERZ1673962 (study PRJEB41334, sample SAMN05608104) | rock metagenome | biome: terrestrial subsurface; feature: shale formation; material: shale | place: USA: Pennsylvania ... | reverse complement strand
CCGCTGGGCGACAACGCCCTGCTCATCGGCGAGCGGGCCGGGGCCGACGACAACGACGTCATCGCGCGCATGGGCAACCTGACGCTGGAGATGTCGCGTCTGGTGCGTGATCTGCGCAAGGCCAACCACGATCTGGAGCAGGCCAATCGTTTGAACGAGCAACTGGCCCGTACCGATGCCCTGACCCAGTTGCCCAATCGGCGCTATTTCATGGAGCGTCTGAATCATGGGGTGCGGCAGGCGCAAACGCGCTCGCATCCGCTGTCCGTGCTCATGATGGACCTGGATCACTTCAAGCGCGTCAACGATACCTTCGGGCACGCGGCCGGCGACCGGGTATTGGTCGCCTTCGCCGAACTGATGCGCGCCCAGGTACGGCTCTCGGACTTGCCTGGTCGCCTGGGTGGCGAGGAGTTCGGACTCTACATGTTCGATGCCGAACTCGAAGTGGCCCTCTCGGTGGCCGAGCGTCTGCGCGCCCATGTCAATCTGATGCGTCCGCTCGACACGGATTACCGGCCCAGCGTCAGCATCGGCGTAGCGGCCCTGGCTCCCGGCGAGGATACCGAACAGTTGCTCAAACGCGCCGACGATGGTCTCTATCGCGCCAAGGAGACTGGGCGCAATCGGGTGATGGCGGCGACCTGAGCATCGCTCCCGGCCCCGGTCGAAGTGAGCCGCTCAAGCCGGCTGGAACGCGCTCGATGCGCCAGCCGGCAATGGCGTGTCTCCAGAAGTCGTGCAGCGAGATGGCGGCCTGTGATTCTTGTCCGAGCAGATGCCAGGCCAGCCGCAGGGCGGGCAGCGGGTCGGCTCCATCGACGGGGGCGGCCGCCAGCGACTTGCTCAGCTTGCGTCCCTGATCATCGAGCACCAGCGGGACATGGGCATGGATGGGCGTGGGCAGCCCCAGCGCTCTTTGCAGTCCGATCTGGCGCGGCGTGGAGAGCAGCAGATCGGCGCCGCGCACCACATGGGTGACGCCCTGCCAGGCGTCATCGACCACCACGGCGAGCTGATAGGCATGGAGTCCGTCGGCACGCCGCAGCACGAAATCGCCGATCGACTCGGCGACCGAGTGGCCGTGCCGGCCCTGGATGCGATCCTCGAAGTCGATGGGATCGGTTGCGGTACGCAGACGCAGGCTGCGTGCCTTGCGTCCGGGCGGCAACCCGTCACGGCAGGTGCCGGGATAGATCGGTCCTTCCAGTCCGGCTCGGGCGCGGGCGCGGGCGGCGATTTCGGCGCGGCTGCATCCGCAGCCATAGACCAACCCCAGCGCCTCCAGACGCGCGAGTGCCGCGTCATAGGCGTCGAGACGCGCGCTCTGGAAGACCACAGGTTCGTCCCACTCGAAGCCGAAGGCGCGCAGTGTGCGCTGAATGGCGTCGGCGGCTCCTAGAACCTCGCGCGGGCGGTCCAGATCCTCGATGCGCAAGAGCCAGACGCCGTCGTGGGCGCGCGCGTCGGCGAAGCTTGCGACAGCGGCGAGCAGTGAACCGAAATGAAGCGGGCCGGTCGGGGAGGGGGCGAAGCGCCCCCGGTAGCCGGACGCGACCGACGGGGCTTCGCCGTTCATACGGGCGGACTCAGCCGCGCTGTTTCTCGCGGATCTCGTCGAGCGTTTTGCAATCGATGCAGAGCGTGGCCGTGGGGCGCGCTTCCAGACGGCGGATGCCGATCTCGACGCCGCAGGCTTCGCAATAGCCGTAATCGTGGTTGTCGAGCCGGTCGAGCGCCTCGTCGATCTTCTTGATCAGCTTGCGCTCGCGGTCGCGGGTGCGCAGCTCCAGGCTGAACTCCGATTCCTGGGTCGCGCGGTCGTTGGGATCGGGGAAGTTGGTCGCCTCGTCCTGCATGTGATGCACAGTGCGGTCGACTTCTTCCATCAGCGAGCGCTTCCAGTCGAGCAGGATCTCGCGGAAGTGGGCTTCCTGATCGGGGTTCATGTATTCCTCGTCGCTGCCGGCCTTGTACGGCTCGAAGGAATAGCCCTCGGCGTTGTGTTGACGTTCTTCGGTCATCGTGTGCTCCTCCCATGGACCGCGCTGGCTCTCTGGTCAGGGTGCGGTTTGGATTCAGTGGCTCCCGGCGGCTCGAAAGCGACCTCCGCCGGCGGTCCGAGCCGAGAAAGCGTGCTTAAGTACCAGATCGCGCACCGGCGGGCAACTGATCTTCGCTGTTTCGCGTGCCGGAAGCGATGCGGGCACGCGCCGATTTGGGTAATCTTGCGCGTTCGGTTCATGGCGAGCGCTCGCGACGAGCGGACTGGAGCAGACAGGCATGTATGGGTTCAAGGCTCTCATCTTCGACGTGGACGGGACTGTCGCCGACACCGAGCGCGATGGCCATCGTCCTGCCTTCAATGCCGCCTTCGCGGCGGCCGGTCTGGATTGGCATTGGCCCCCCGAACTCTATGGCGAGCTGCTGGCGGTGGCCGGCGGCAAGGAGCGTATCCGGTATTTCATGCAGCGTGCCGGGATCGAGCCGGCGCCGGGTGTGGATGCCGAGGCCTTCGTCGCCGGGCTGCATCGCGACAAGACCGCGCACTATCTGGCGCTCTTGCGTCAGGGAGTGATTCCGCTGCGGCCGGGTGTGTTGCGTCTATGGCGCGAGGCACGCGCGGCCGGGGTGCGGCTGGCGATCGCGACCACGACCACGCCCGAAAACGTCGTCGCGTTGCTGGAGAATGCCGGCGAGCCGGGGCTTTCGGGCTGGTTCGAGGTCATCGCGGCGGGCGACGTGGTGCCGAACAAGAAACCGGCGCCGGATATCTTCACCTATGCGCTGGAACGGCTCGACCTGAAACCCGAGGACTGCGTGGCCGTCGAGGACTCGGACAATGGTGCGCGGGCGGCGCTCGATGCCGGGATTCGCGCGCTGGTGGTCACGGTCAACGACTATACGGTCGATCAGGACTTCGGCGCCGCGGCGCTGGTGGTCGATCAGCTCGGCGAGCCGGATTCGCCGCCTCGGGTGCTGGCCGGGGATCTGGGCGGTCGGTCGCTGGTGGATCTGGCCGCGCTCGATCGGCTGTATCGTCAGCTCCACGGAGCCGGTTGATGGCAAAGCGTGCAATCGAGGGTCTGCCGGTGGCGGAGCGTCCGTCGAGCCGATTGGCCGAGCGTGCGTGTCGGGTCGAGCCTTTCCATGTGATGCGTCTGCTCGGGCGCGCGCGCGAGCTGGAAGCGGCCGGGCGCTCCATCGTGCATCTGGAGGTCGGTGAGCCGGATTTTTCGACGCCTGAACCCATCATCGTCGCCGGCCGGGCGGCGCTCGACGCCGGTCTGACCCACTACACTCCGGCGGCCGGTCTGCCGGCCCTGCGACAGGCGATCGCGGCGCACTACGGCCGGCGCCACGGCGTCGAAGTCGATCCGGCGCGCGTGCTGGTCACGCCCGGCGCGTCCGGGGCGCTGCAACTGGTGTTCTCGGTGCTCCTGGAGCCGGGCGACCGGGTCATTCTGGGTGATCCGTCCTATCCCTGTTATCGCCAGATGCTTGGGCTCATGGGCGCCGAGCCGGTCGCCGTGCCGCTCGGCCCGGAGACGGGCTATCGGCTCACGCCTGAGCGGCTCGACGCGGTCTGGGCGCCCGGCACGCGCGCGGTGGTCGTGGCCTCGCCGGCCAATCCGACCGGCGCGGTCACGAGCCTGGATGAGCTGCGTGCGCTCCAGGCCATCTGCCGGGCGCGCGGAGCGGCGCTCATCGTCGACGAGATCTATCGCGGCCTGACCTATGGCGTGCCGGACACCACGGCGCTCGCGCTCCCTGGCGAGGATCTCTATGTCATCGACAGCTTCTCGAAATACTTCGGCATGACCGGCTGGCGGGTCGGCTGGGTGGCGGGGCCGGAGCAGGCGGTCGCCGTCATGGACCGTCTGGCACAGAACTTCTTCATTGCCGCCAATACGCCGGCCCAACATGCCGCGCTCGCCGCTTTCTCGCCCGAGACCGCCGTCATCCTCGAACAGCGGCGCGTCATCTTCCAGCAGCGACGCGATCGATTGCTGCCGGCTCTGCGCGACCTGGGCTTCGGTCTTTCAGGCGCGCCTGACGGCGCCTTCTATCTCTATGCCCGGCTTCCCGAGTGGCTGGAGATGGACTCGATGGACTTCGCCACACGTCTGCTGGAGGAGGCCGGAGTCGCCCTGACACCAGGGCAGGACTTCGGTTCGCATGAATGCGACCGCCATGTCCGGCTGGCCTATACGCGCGACTTCGATGTGCTCGACGAGGGCGTGCGGCGGATCGGTGACTTTCTCACGGATCTCGGGCGACCGGGGCGAGACTGAGCACGACACAACCCGCATCACGGTCCTCTCGGACCGCGATCGCCAATCGTTTGAGCCTATCGAATACATGACCCAATCTTCGCGATCGACGACCTTCCAACCACGCGACAACGCCCAGCGTGAGGCGAGCGAACGCCTGCTCGCCCTGCATCAGCGACTGCTCGACGACGACAGCGCAACCCGGCCGGAACCCACGGGCTGGCTCGGGCGCGTGCGGGCGCGTCTGGCCAAACCCGCCCCGGTCGAGCCGGTGCGCGGACTCTATCTCTGGGGCGGGGTCGGGCGCGGCAAGACCTATCTGATGGACTGGTTCGTCGAGGATCTGGAACTATCCGGCAAGCAGCGGCTGCACTTCCATCACTTCATGCGCGACATCCATGCCGCGCTCGCGGTCCTGCCCAAGCAGCCCGATCCGCTGGAGGTCGTAGCCGACCGGCTGTGCGCCGAGACGCGCGTGCTCTGTCTCGACGAGTTCCTGGTGACGGACATCACCGACGCCATGATTCTGCACGGATTGCTGCGGGCGCTGTTCGCGCGCGGCCTGACGCTGGTGACGACCGCCAATACCAAACCGAGCGAACTCTATCGCAACGGACTGCAACGCCAGTCTTTTCTGCCGGCGATCGCGCTCATTGAGCAGCACACGGAGGTTTTCGAACTCGACGGCGGGGTGGACTATCGGCTACGGACCCTGACTCAGGGCGGGCTGCTGTTCGAGTCGGGCGCGGCGGGCGAACGCCAGTTGGCGGACTATTTCGCACGCCTGACCGGCGGGCATGTCGAGCCGGCAACGGCGATCGCGGTCAATGATCGCTCGATTCCGGTCAAGGGCATCGGCATGGACGTGATCTGGTTCGATTTCGCGAGCCTGTGCGGCACGGCGCGCTCGGCCGCCGATTACATCGAGATCGCCCAGGAGTACCACACTCTGCTGCTCTCGGACGTGCCAAGGCTCGATCCGAGCCAGGAAGCCGCGGCGCGCCGCTTCCTGCATCTGATCGACGAACTCTATGATCAGCGGGTGAAGCTGGTGATGTCGACGGCCGCGCCGATCGATGGGCTTTACGCGGGCGGTCTGACTGAGTTCGCGCACGAGCGCCTGATCAGCCGTCTGATCGAGATGCAGTCGCGCGACTATCTGGCGGCGTCGGCCGATCCGGGCTGAGTCGGTTCGAATGGAGCCGCGCGCGATCGCGATCAGCGCGCGCGGTAGACGATGCGGCCCTTGGTCAGATCATAGGGCGTCAGCTCGACCGTGACCTTGTCGCCGGTGAGGATGCGGATATAGTGCTTGCGCATCTTGCCCGAGATGTGCGCGGTCACGGTGTGACCATTCTCGAGCTGGACACGGAACACGGTGTTCGGCAGGGTCTCGGTGACCGTGCCCTCCATCTGGATGACGTCGTCTTTTGACATAGTGAACTTGTTGTTTGGATTACGAAGGCGGTCCTTGAAACCGCCGGAGTTTAACACATCCGCCCCGAAAGACATGAAGGGGATGAACGATCGAATGGCCCTGAGCGTCGAGGTCCGATGTCAGACGCGGTCGTCGAACCCCAGCGCCTGCCCGCGCTCGAAGCGTCGCCAGTGCCGGCCGTCCCAGGCCTCGATCGGGCGGAAGCGCTCCTTGTAGACCATCTTGCGTGATTCGGCGATCCAGTAGCCGAGATAGAGATAGGGCCGCCCGAGACGCCGGGCGGTCTGGATCTGAGTCAGCACGCCGAAGGTGCCGAGCGCGCGCTCGCCCAGTTCGGGATCGAAGAAGGTATAGACCGCCGACAACCCCTGTTCGAGCACGTCGGTGACGGCCACGCCGACCAGCCGCCCGTCGAGCCGGAACTCGATGAAGCGCGTCGTTCCGCCCCAGGACTCGACCAGAAAGCGCCGATAGCTGTCCTCGGTCGCGTCCTCGGCCATGGCGCCGTCGGCGTGGCGCGCGGTCAGATAGCGCCGGTAGAGGTCGAACTGTTCCGCGCGGAACGCCGCCGGGCCGTCGCTCAGGGTGATGTCCGGCGCATTGAGCCGCCAGTTGCGCCGCTGCGAGCGATTCGGCACGAACTCGGCGACCGGCAGACGCACCGGAACGCAGGCCGAACAGCCGCGACAGGCCGGGCGGTAGACATGAGCGCCGCTGCGCCGGAATCCCTGATCGATGAGCATCTGATAGGTCGCTCCATCGATGCGTGCGCCCGGATCGACGAACAGCGTCCGCGCCTGGACGCCGTCGAGATAGGAGCAGTCATGCTCGCCGGTCAGATAGAGCGGCAGCGTGCGTCCGCGTCCGATGCCCAGCCCGTGCATCATTATCCGTCCCCGCCGACCGGCGCGACCCGGATCGCGCTTGCCGGACGCTCCGTGCCGTCGTCCCAGCTCCGATCGTATCCGGGGCGCGCGCCATGCCGGTCCAGAAGCGTCAGAAACTCGGCGCGCGGCACCTCGAACGCCCCCAGACTCAGCAGATGTCCGGTCGTCATCTGGCAGTCGATCACCCCGAACTCCCAGTCCCGAAGCTGCTCGCAGAGACGCGCCAGGGCCACCTTGGAGGCATCACTCACCCGGCTGAACATGGATTCGCCGAAGAAGGCGCGCCCGATGGCCACGCCATAGAGTCCGCCGACCAGTTCGCCCGCGCGCCAGACCTCGACCGAATGGGCCAGGCCCAGTTCATGGAGCTGCTGATAAGACGTGATCATCTCAGGAACCAGCCAGGTGCCGCCATCGGCGTCGCGCGGCTCGGAGCACCCCCGGATGACCCCGGCGAAGTCACGATCCAGCGTGGTGACGAGATCAGCGCGCCGCAGCCGCTTGCGCAGGCTGCGCGAGCCGTGGAAGCGCTCGGGGATCAGGATGGCGCGCGGATCGGGCGACCACCAGAGGATGGGGTCGCCCGCGCTGAACCAGGGAAAGATGCCGCGCCGATAGGCCTGGATCAGCCGCTCCGGACTCAGATCCCCGCCGACCGCCAGCAGTCCATTCGGCTCCCGCAGCGCCTGAGCCGGATCGGGAAAGGCCGTGCGATCACGCGGATCGAGTAGAGCGATCATGACGGCGCGTCAGGACTGCGCCTCCAGTGCGTCGAGATACTTCTCGGCATCGAGCGCCGCCATGCAGCCGGTGCCCGCCGAGGTGATGGCCTGTCGGTAGACCTGATCCATCACATCGCCCGCCGCGAACACGCCGGGGACCGAGGTCGCGGTCGCATTGCCCTGTGTACCGCTCTGGACCTTGATGTAGCCGTTCTCCATGTCGAGCTGGCCGGCGAAGATGGCGGTGTTGGGCGTGTGACCGATGGCAATGAAGACCCCTTGCAGGTCGATGTCCTGCGTCTCGCCGGTCTGGACGTGCTTGATGCGCATCCCGGTCACGCCGGTGGCGTCGCCCAGGATCTCGTCGAGCACATGATTCCAGGCGATGCGGACGTTGCCCTTCTCGGCCTTCTCAAGCAGCTGCTGTTGCAGGATCTTCTCGGCCCGCAGTGCATCACGCCGATGGACCAGCGTCACCTCCGAGGCGATGTTGGACAGGTAGAGCGCCTCCTCAACCGCCGTGTTGCCGCCGCCGATCACGGCGACCTTCTGGTTGCGATAGAAGAAGCCATCGCAGGTCGCGCAGGCCGAGACGCCGCGCCCGCGGAAGGTCTGCTCCGACGGCAGCCCCAGATACTGCGCACTCGCTCCGGTGGCGATGATCAGCGCGTCGCAGGTGTAGGTTGCCGAGTCGCCGATCAGCCGGAACGGACGGCTGGACAGATCCGTGGTGTGGATGTGATCGAAGATGATCTCGGTCTCGAAGCGCTCGGCATGGCGGCGCATCCGTTCCATCAGCTCCGGACCCTGGACGCCGTCCGGGTCGCCGGCCCAGTTGTCGACCTCGGTCGTGGTCATCAGCTGACCGCCCTGTTCCAGGCCCGTGACCAGCACCGGCTTGAGGTTGGCACGCGCGGCATAGACGGCGGCGGTGTAGCCGGCCGGTCCGGAGCCGAGGATCAGGAGTCGGCAGTGTTTGGTTTCGCTCATCGATTGGATACTCCAGGGCGCCCGATCAGGTCGGGACAGGGTTGCGACGTCTCTGGCCCGGAATTCGCAAGCCAGCGGGGCGCAACAGTGAGAAGGGCTGTGTCGGATGGCGCCAATTTAAGGGTTGCCCGACGGAGCGTAAAGTCCGAAGGGGCAGGTGTACCGACGCCGTCTTCTCGCATCCTCAGATCGCCCGAGGCGCCGGGATTGCGCCGGGCGGCAATTGACAGCGGCCGTCCAAGGGCGATACAACCGACCAAAATCCAGAGATTCCAGTGATCTGGCACGCTAATCGAGAGTGATCTATGAAGATTCGAACGACCTACACGCCACTGTCCCGTTTGACACTCATCCTCGTCGCGCTGCTGGTGCTGACGACCCTGGCCGGCTGTGCCAGCCGTGGCCGGGACGACGGACTCAGCGCGCGCCGCGCCGAACTGGTCGACAAAAGTCTGGCGCAGATCGGAACCCGCTACCTGTATGGCGGCAAATCGCCCGCCGAAGGCTTCGATTGCAGCGGTCTGACGCATTACGCCCATCATCAGGCCGGTCTCGCGATCCCGCGCACCGCTGCCGCCCAGCAGCGAGCCGCCAAGCCCGTACCCCGAAGCCGGCTGCAACCGGGCGACATGGTGTTCTTCAAGACCGGGCCCAACGCCTATCACGTCGGCCTGATGATCGACAGGGAGCGCTTCGTCCATGCCTCGACCTCGCGTAGCCGGGTGCGTATCGATCATCTCGACACGCCCTACTGGAACAGGCACTACATCGGCGCGGGAACCTATCTGCGCTGAGTGCGTCGAATGGCCGTCCACGCGGACGCTGAACCGTGCCATTGACAAAGATCAGGGCGCATAGGGTGCCGGGCGCGGACAATCGCATTGCTCAAAGACACCGAGCCGCATCACGGCCTGCGCGGCCCTGTCGTGGATACGGCTTTAAACGACTCGCCTTTTCGGGCCGCCTGTAGGAAAATGCCAGACGGCTTCCGGTACTGGACCGGGAGTGTCGGAATCACCACACCATATTCTGTTAGGAGTGACTTCATGTCCGATAAGCCAATCAGCAAGAGCCGTCGTGACGCTGTCAAAGTGATGCTGGGCACCGCCGCCGCCATCCCGATGATCAACCTGGTCGGTTTCGGCACCGCCCGCGCCTCCGCTCCCGCCAACGCCGTGGCCGCGGACGATGCGACCGCGATCGCCCTCAAGTACAACCAGGATGCAACCAAGTCCGAGCGCGTCGCCGCTGCCCGCCCCGGTCTGCCGCCCGCAGAGCAGCACTGCGCCAACTGCCAGTTCATGCAGGCCGACGCCGCCGGCGCGACCGACGAGTGGAAGGGCTGCCAGCTCTTCCCCGGCAAGCTGATCAACGTCAACGGCTGGTGCGCTTCCTGGACCCTGAAGGCCGGCTGATCGCCGTTGCCGGATTGGGACGAAACGGGGCCGCTGGCCCCGTTTTTCGTTCATAATCACGCAACGATCTTCAGTCTCTCCAGGGTTGTTCGTCATGTCATCCGAAAGCTCCAGCGAGTTCGCCAATGCCCGCCCTTACAAAGGCTTGAGCAAGAACGAGGGCGTGGCTCGGATACGCTGGCGATTCGTGTTTCTCCGCGTCATCGTCTGGAGCCTGATCGGGATGATCTATGCGCCGCTATTCATTGGATTACTGTCGCTGGCGCGCGGGGCCGAGCTGGGTGGGTTCGCCTATGTCCTGGCCGCTGC
>ERZ1673962.1612-NODE-1612-length-10048-cov-48.142900_pt1 | contig 10048 bp, 11 predicted proteins | sample MGYA00580188_ERZ1673962 | MGnify/ENA primary metagenome ERZ1673962 (study PRJEB41334, sample SAMN05608104) | rock metagenome | biome: terrestrial subsurface; feature: shale formation; material: shale | place: USA: Pennsylvania ... | reverse complement strand
CGTCAGAGGTAGAACCGCCGTGAATGGTCAGCGCGTTGCCATCAGTGTTGTCCAGCAGGGACAGTTCACCGAAGAAGAAGTCGGCGTTACGGCCACCGTACATGGTGTCGGATGGTGCCACGAAAGTGTTGGCAGGGTTACCGGCTGCAACCCAGGCAGCAAAGGCCTGCGCGACGCGAGCCTGAGCCACACCACCACCGACCATGAAGTCGTTACCGATGCCGCCCAGCGCGGTGTCTGCACCCAGACCGCCCAGGAAGATGTTGCCATCGGAGTTGACGCCGTCACCTTCAAAGCCGGTGCCGTCGTACGCGATGTCGCCCAGGAAGTTGCTGGTCAGGTCGCCTTCGTTCAGCTTGTTACGGCTGTAGGCATCAACGATTTCGAAATCTTTACCATCGTCCAGCGTCGTCGGGTCATTGTTTTCAACGCCGTCAGCGGCGATGGTGCCGTTGCCGTCCAAGTCCAGACCACGTACCTGGTTGTCGTTGGCGGTCAGGTCGATACGGGCATCCATATCACCGGTCAGGCGCATGGCGTCAGCACCAGCAGCGGCAGCTTCAGTCAGGTAACTAGTTGCGCTTATTAGCAACGTAATTGATTTAATAGGTTTTAATTGTGTTTTTTATGCCTAAAAATCATCTTTTCTTCCATATTTCTATTTTTCTAACCAAAACCGACTCAACATCTTTGCAGATACACAAGGTGTACAGCGCGCGGTGGCGCGCCGTTCACACCGATGCGAGGGCAAATGTTTTCTTCCATATTTCTATCCCCTAAGCGGCCAGACAGTGCCAAGGGACGGGGTTCACATGAGGTCTTAACGCTTCTTCCGATCACTACGTCGCTGAGTTTCGTCCTTCAGCCTCTCATGAAAATGTTCCACCGCAGACTCGCTGACTCGGAGGCCCAAACTGGCGGTTTCCCCCAAAACATCGAGTTCAACCCCCCTCTCCCGACAGGCACGTATCATTGCAGCCAACGTATCTGCACGCATGGTCATTTCCAGTGTTTCATTGCGAGCGATGGTGGACTTAGCAATCCCCAACATGTCAGCGAACTCTTGCTGGCTCATCCCTAGGGCTGCCCGTGCAATCCGCATCGCAAGCGCAAGCCGTACTTTTTCATCCATTGGTTGACAATACCCTCATAAATGAACTATATACTTACTATTCGCTACTATTAGTTCTCTAATTGAAATAAAGGCCCGAAAAAAATGCCCAGGAAGCTTCTTACACAACACTTCGTACAGAGTAGCAATTTATGCCCTGCCCACCTCTCTAAAGTCGACTACTTTGACACCAAGGTAACAGGACTGCTACTGAAAGTCCTGAAATCAGGACGCAAGTCATATTACCTAAGATTTCAGGACGGACGTGGACGCAAACAAGAAAAAAAACTAGGTGGTGCCGATGTAGTAACTCTGAGCGAGATCCGGCAGCATGCCATCGAACAAAAAGCGGCTTTGGCAATGGGACAAGACCCATTTGAAGACAAGAAACTATTGAAGGACGTGCCCACCCTATCGGCGTTCGTCGATACGTCGTACCTCCCCCACATCAAAACATACAAGCGTTCCTGGGTTACTGACGAAAGCCTGCTGCGCAACCATGTGTTACCGGCTCTGGGTCATTTCTACCTGGATCAAATCACGCGGCGTCATTTGGTTGATGTGTTCAGTACACACAGGGAAACACACAAGCCTGGTTCGACAAACCGACTCATTGTGTTGGTGCGCTTTGTCTTTAATTGCGCTCTAAGGTGGGAAGTACACGGGCTGCATAAAAATCCAGCCAACGGAATCAAGCTGGTACCTGATAATGCGCGGCTGGAGCGGTTCCTATCAAAAGAAGAAGCTCATCACCTGCTCAGCGCACTCATGTTGTCCGAGAATAAGATGTTGCGCTACATAATTGCCGGTTTGCTGCTCACTGGCGCACGAAAACGCGAGTTACTGGATGCAAAATGGAAGGATTTTGATCTTGAGAAACGCATCTGGACAGTACAATTCAATAAAAGCGGCAAGCCTCGCTACATCCCCTTATCCGATGGCATGATTACACTGCTCAGCGAGATCCCACGTTTTGAGCACTGTGAATGGGTATTCCCTAACCCTGCAACGTTGAAACCGTATGTCCACTTCTTCAGAAGCTGGGATACTGCACGCAAACGAGCCGGTTTGCCTGATTTGCGGATACACGATTTACGGCATACCTTTGCCAGCTTTTTGATTAACTCCAAACGCAGCCTGTACGAGGTACAGAGAATACTGGGACATGCTGAATCAAAAACAACTCAGCGCTATGCGCACCTGAGCCAAGATAGCTTGCTGGAAGCGGCAGCCACTGTGCCGCTGGACGTGGCGACGCTCTCACACCGGGAAATGCCGTCGGATGTAAGTGACATGGTGTTGATTGAGGCTCGATAAACGGAGCCTCCATCGATTATCTTCAGTCCACGCGCATCCTCATTGCTCAATGTTTACCCAACAGAGCTTCCAGGCTTTCGGCAGTCAGGATCGACTCAGCCCAGAGATCGATCTGCTGGGAGTCAGCAGACTGCAGCACTGATTCAGCCCATTCAGGAATAGCGCCGAATTTTATCTCGATCATCTTGCGCAGAAGTCTGGACTCTCCTTCCATGCGGCCTTCCATCCGTCCTTCCATCCGTCCTTCCATCCGACCACGCTGAATCCCGATCTGCTCGCCCTGCAGACGTTCTTTCTTGACCAGGTTCTCCAAGTTTTCGGCTAACATATTTTTGTCCTCTATTAAGCTATTCAACTGATCCAGGTTCACGTCCGCGCCTAAGCGGCTGAGATGACGTTTGATCCAGCGGGTGATCACGCGGTCAACCCGTTCTTTATTCGGATCAGCCTGAATAATGGCCACAATCCGATCGACTGCCCGTTGCAGTGACTCCCAGCTATCCCCTGCGTTCTCAACACTGAACATGCCGCTCAGCGGTGTTGGGTGCAGTCCCAGCTCTGCATCCGTATAACGGCCTTCATCCACCAGATAGTAACGCAGGTGTGGCTGATAGACCCGCAGGAACGCTGGGGGTTCCGGCTGCACCATATCGTAGATGTCCTGCTTGGCCGTCCATCGTTGCGAACCGTTATACAGCACGATCGGCAACACGGGAGGCAACCCCTGGCTGGGCTTTATATCCTTGTGCTTCAACAGGTGATCGTAGAAGCAGGCCACGTAGTGCATTAGCCGGATCGGCATGGTTTGATCGACCTGAGACTGGAACTCCAGCAGGATATACAGGTACACCTGCTGCGTGATGCCATCCCAGTTCACTTCGACTGACCAGACCACATCTTCAAATTTCTCCTCGAACAGCGGGGTGATGTAGTTGCCGCTGTGGTTCTTCAATGTGCTGAAGTCCATGATCTGAGCAATCTCGGGCGGTATAAAGCCCTCAATCAACTGCTGAACGAACTCAGGATAGCTGAAGACCTCTTTATATCCGGTATCGTGATGCTGACTTGCCATTGCCACCCCTGTTTTAACACTAATATCCGCTATATCAGTGCTTGCCCAGCAAGGCTTCCAGGCTCTCAGCCATCAGAACACCTTTGGTCCAGGCCTCCAACTTGGCAGCATCTGCTTGATTGATCATCTCGGTTGCCCAGTCCGGTAGTGCACCGAATTTCAATTCCAGCAGGGTAAGGGCTGTTTCACGTAGTGTTTTTACCCTGCCTTCCATCAGGCCTTCCATCCGTCCTTCCACCCGGCCCTTCTGAATACCACGCTGTTCCCACTGCTCAGGCCACTTTTTCATACGTTCTGCCAACATGTCATGCACCTCATGTAAGTCCTGTAAATCGTTAAACTCCGGCATCTCCATATCCGGTGCGCGGTTGGGTACCAGCACCCGGCGTATCCAGACAACAAAAGCGCGTCTCAGCCCGCGTTGTTCAGGGTCCTGTAACCACTCCACCAGTTTACCCAGTACCTGCAGCATATCCTGTTCACTGCGGTTATGCTCCAGGCGGAACAGAGCAGCGACCAGGTTGCGCATGTTGTCAGACCAGTCAGGCCGTTTAACGATGGCACCTTCATCCAACAACAGGTAAGACAGGTTCGGGCAGTAGTGTTCGAGCCCTCCCGGTACCTTTTCGACCAGCTCGGCCACGTTTTGTGCCGCGTTCCAGGGTTTTTCGCCGTTATACAACACCACCGGCAGGACCGGGGGCAGTTTACCGTTGGGGGTGAAGGCGCTCTGGCGTATCAGGTCCTGATACAACAGGCCCAGATAGCTCATCACCCGCACCGCCATGTAGGTGTCGATGTTCGACTGGAACTCCAGCAGCAGGTAGACGTAGAGCCAATCGTCTCCCCAGCGTACCCTGGGCAATGACCGATTTCGCACCGAGATGGAAAGGCTGACGGGTATTCGTCAGCGCAGGGTTAAGCCGGGTCCAAAACCCAAGGCCGGTCCCGGAAACGAAGAGGACAACCAGGAGTTGTTACTCTGACCCCGATCTCGGTTCACCTTTCCGAATCCCGATCTGCTCGCCCTGCAGACGTTCTTTCTTAACCAAGTTTTCCAGGTTTTCGGCTAACATAGCGCTCTCCCTCCAATGTGTTAGAAGAACTTGCGGATCAATGTTTACCCAGTAAGCCCTCTAGACTTTTGGCAAACAGAATCTTGTCCATCCAGGATTTAACTTGATCATAGTTAGCCTGCTCTAGGCGTGAGTCAGCCCATGGTGGCAGTTCACCAAATTTGAGCTTAATCAGAGAGCGTAGGTTATCACTCGCTTCATCTCGACGAGCATCATTCAGCAATGACACCTCATCCCGCAGTGCCCGTTCACGCACGAACGCCAGACGACGCGCCTCTTCATCAGCACTGAGCTCACGGATGCGGCTCATCGCTTTCTTAACCGGTTCGTGTGCTACATTGGCCATGGTCAGTTCCTCCTGCCAGTGCTTGAAAAAAGTGACCCATGCGCGAAGTGGGCCTTCAGGTAATCCCAAGCGATCCGCTTTATTCAGTTCGATCAGATTCATCTGCAAGATGTTCCCCAGCGTGATATCCGGCTGGGTCTCATCGCGCATCTCAAACCGCCAGGTCGCCTGCTTGCGTTCGTTTTCAGTATCAGTAAACAGATCGAAATCCAGCAAATGTAAACCAACGGACGCTCTCAGGTGCTGGTAGTCTTCACCAGCATCCAATTGCGTGCCCAAGGTTCGGGCCAGGTAAAACAGCCCCCGCTTATGCCAGGCACCGTAGCGGCGTACCTGGATCTCTACATTGTAGCAGTGGCCATCGCCATCTTTTGCCAACACATCCAGGATGATGTATTTGCCCGTCAACTCGCTCGCTTCAATGTTCGGGTTCAGGATCTCAACCGATTCGATGTTCGGCAGGTCCGGGCGCAGGTCATTAATCAGATCCACTAGCAGATCGGGTGCCTCTGCAAACAAGCGCTTAAACACATAGTCATTGGTTGGGTCGAGTAAATCGGTCATGGCCACTCCTGTCTGAATACTAACCAGTCTACCACACACGCTGCGTGTCATAGGATAGAGGGATGTCGGTAAAAAAATAATCAAAGGGCAGGGAGGCCGCCGTGCTCGCACAGGGCGAACACGACGACCGGCTGGAGCCACGGGGTACTTAAAAGCATTTTAGATCAGCCGGTTACGCTCAGATCAGCCCCGCCTCCGCAAAGGAGTAACGGCCCTCATGCCCGACGATGACATGATCCAGCAGCCGGATCTCCACTGTGTTCAGGGCTTGCTGCAGTCGATCCGTAATGCGCCGATCGGCCTGGCTCGGCTCAGGGCTGCCGGAGGGGTGGTTGTGAACCAGGATCACGGCAGCAGCGTTATGCCCCAGAGCTTCCTTGATCACCTCCCGTGGATAGACACTGGCCGCATCGATGGTGCCCCGGAACAGCTCCCGGAAGCCGATGATGCGGTGGCGGTTATCCAGCATCAGCATGCCGAACACTTCATGCTCATACTCCATCAGCAGGGTTTGCAGGGCGTTGAACACCGTATCAGGTTTATCCAGCACACGACCTTTGCGCAGGCGTCGTCGAGCCAGCATCTGGGCCAGGTGCATCAGCTGGGCGTCCGTTACGGCGTTGGGCACGACATAGGTGCCGGGGCGTTCCCCGGCGATCAGTTGGGGTGTCATCAGTGTATTCTCCTTTCATCAGGCCACACGCGCCTGTCCCTTGAGTGCGGCAAAGTGCTCGGTCAGCTGCCAGAGTGCGCGGTTGAGGCGCACATCCTCGGTGACGGACGTGATGGCACGGGTGCGGGTATGACGCCCCGAGGCTGAACGGCCCGAGATACCGCCCTTGAGCAGATTCTCCTGAGTGCGGTTGAATACCCGCCAGAGGTTCTGATCCCGGTCTTCCGAACGACGCGCATCCAACAGGCGATCCGGTTGAATGGGGCTGACCTGACGCCAGTCCTCCCCGTAGCGCAGGGTCAGGGCGGATTGCGCAAACAGACGGGACTCCTCTGGGCTTAGCCGCATGGACTGAAAGCGTTCGACAGTACCGGCCAGATTGGGTACCTCATCTACCAGGGCCAGGGAGCCCTCCAGGATCTGATCCACCACCTGCTTGCCGTGGCGTACCCGTATCCCGCCCATATCGCCCACCGGCGTCACCATGCCGTTGCTGCAGATCAGTCGGAACAGCCCCAGATCCAGCTGGTAGGCGGCAGAGCGGTCATGGCTGTTGGTGAGTACCAGTTCCGCGATGCTATCGCCCACCGTGATCTGGCGTTGCGGGTCTTGGCGGAACCGCACCAGATGGCGGGTGGTATCCCGGCGCTCTGGATCGCGTACACGGGTCTGCTGCGCCCGGACGGGGTACCAGCCTTCGGCCTGCAGGGCGTCCACCACTTCAATGGTGGGCACAAAGCCATAGCGGTCAGAAACGGCCTCATCCGGTGCCTGGGCAAAGATGGCCGGGGCCTGACGATAAAGTTGATCACGGGACAGGGTGCCCGCATGGGAGTGGGTCATCATGATAAACCTCCAGACCTGCAGGCACCGCCACCCCGCAGGGCAGCGATACCGGCAGGGTGATTGAGTGTGTTTGTTTGGTATAAAGCGAATGAATCGAGTGAAATGGCTGTGGCGTTGTTGGGTGGTCGCGTTTGCGTAACGGAAGCTGAAGCCGACAGCGTAGAAGGGGCAGTGGATGAAGGGTGATCAATGCGCTGCCGGACGAGACTTGCTCACCCCTGACTGACGCGCCCGTTTGGCCAGACGAGCGGCCTTTGCAATATCCGCCTGTAGTGCGGATTCGATCGCGGTTGCGTCCAGCTCCGCGTCGGCACTGGCTGCAGTGTCCTGATCCTGCAGAGTCACGGCTGCTACCGCGTCTTCGGTTGCAGCCTCAGACTCAGACGCACCCGATGCAGCATCCCCATCCTCAAAAGGTGCCGGTTTCCGGGTCAGTTGATGGGAGCGTTGAGCCAGCTTGTCACTCAGCGTTCCGGTGGCACTGAGCTGGCCATTAACGGGTTGGCCTTGGTGATCCTGCTGTGGATAAAACTCATCCACCACAGCTGCCACATCCTCCTCCTGCTCTTCAAACAGCCCGTTGGCAAAGCCTTGCTTGGCTACGCGATCCAAGGCTCGCTGATCAAAGCCCACTTCATCCCGATCCAGGGCCATATCGTGCGCCTTGGCCAGTGCCTCCTCCAGATCCATGCCGTCGCGCAGGGTGATATCCACATAGTAGATGGGCGTACCGTGGCTTTGACGGGTGGACTTGCCCCTGAGCCTTAACTCCAACGGCATACAGGCCAGCCGGTTGCCCGACACCGCCTTGAAATACTGCAGCCGTGCGGCCAAGGTACGAATCGAGTTGAAGCCGGTAGTTCGGAAGATAAAGGTTCCCAGCGGATCGTCATCCCCGATCACCACGTTCAGCCGGGCATAAGGCTTACAGCGTCCGCCCTGGGCCAGTTCGCAGCTATCGGGGCCAGGGCAGGGCAGCGTCTGCATCCCTTCACGGGTCCGGCGACGGCACTGTTCTCCATCGCCTACGCAGAGCGGTCTGGCCGTATTGCGATCAAACAACGAGTACTCCGCTCTCAGGTTCAGATCCGGGTCATTGAACAGCAACCGGATTGGGATGCGGCGCAGCTTACCCCCCTGCCCTTCGCGCAGCTGTTCGTCCAGCGGGTGCGGTAACCAGCCTTCTCGGGTCTGGATCTGTGATGTCAGGGTAAACTGATCATCCTTCTGTGGCAGACGCTTGCCGTCCTTCTCCACCACCTTACCGATGGCGATGCGCCCCAGAATGGGCGGGGTAATGGCGAGTCCTTTTAACATGGGGTACCTCCTGCTCTGCAGTCAGAGTCTGAATTGAAGACAATAAAAAGCCCCGTGCCTCCGCAGAGGGCACAGGGCTTGGTATGTCGTATTGAAATAGAAGTTGATGGGCTGTTATGGGGTGTGGATAACCGGCGAAGTCAGCGGTCTGTAAACTTCAACGGCCATGCACCACAAACCGACGACTGCCGGGCTTCACCGTCAGGTACTGTTGCACCAACTCCGGCTCATCCTGCTTCAATCGGGCCAGATCCACTACCCGGCTGTCAGTGCTCTTCTTCCAGGTGATACGGCCCTGCGAGAACTGAGCCTCACTGGCGGTGCCCATCGCCTGCTGCAACTGATGCTTCAACTGGGCTTCATCGCGTTTGGCATCGTCCAGTACCGAGCGCACCACCAGCAGCTGCTCAAACACCTCGGACAGCTCCGGTTGCTCAGTGAAGTCCAGTACCTCATGGTCATCCTCCGGGAACAGTGCCCGTAAAGCACGATCGGCTGAGTCACTGGCATCGGCCGGTGGCGGGGTGTCCTCGGTGACGTGACGCCAGAACGCGGCTTCGAGCTGGATCAGCCGCTCAATTAATGCCTCATCGCGCTCCAGGCGGAAGATGCGCAGCTCATGGCCTCCGACCAGTACCGCTACATCGGCGGCTTGCTGACCGGTGACCGCCAACTGGTGCATCACCTGCAGCTGCACATACTCCGGCACGCCGTTTTTCCACAGCTTGGCCCCGTTGATGCCCGCCGTTTTGCACTCCAGGACTTGCACCTCATCAGACCCGACCACCTCACGATCCAGGTTAGCCAGCATCCAAGCGTGTGTCGGGTGCTGCAGCACCGCATTGACGCGGCGCACCTTGAAGCCGGTCCGCTTGGCGTAGTGCTCGGCCACAATCGGCTCCAGCACCGTGCCCCAGAACAGCGGGCTGTTATCGTCATCGTCAGGCTGTTCAGCGACCGCATCCGACTGTGCAGGGTGAACCAAGCGACCGGTTTTCTCCATCCACAGCTCCAACTGGGATTTATAGGGGTTGAGTCCAACGGCGGCAGCGGCATCCGAACTGCCAATGCCGGTCTGACGCACGGCCAGCCAGGTATCCCGATCCAGCTGACGGGTATCCACCAGACGGTGCGCCTGGGCATGGCGGCGCTTATTGGAGACCAGCCCCTGCAGTGCCTCGGCCTGTGCGTTCTTCATGGCTTTATCCGTCAGGGCACTGTGAGGGGCAGGCAGTGCCAGAGCGGTCGGTTGAATCGCGGTGTGTTGTGTATTCATGATCATTCTCCAATTCCCCGTGACGGCATAACGCCCCGGCATACCGCCGGAGCAATGCCTGGGGATAACCAGTAGTCAGTCAAAAAGGGGGCGGTTAGTCGCGTCGAAAGGTATGGCCGCAGTTCAGGCACTCGCAGTTATCCAGCACCCGACGATCCAGCTCATCACCGATCTGGGCACCGGTCACGCCACCGGCTGCACCGCCGATTAATCCACCAATAAGCGCACCGGCCAGGGTGCCTAAGGCCATACCGGGTGGCCCTGCGATCCGGCCCATCTGAAAGCCGGTAACCGCACCGCCTGCTGCGCCACTGAGGCCACCAGCAATACCGCTGGCGGTACCTGCGGCGATGCCGGTGACGGCACCGGCTTTGCGCCCCATACGGCGGGGCAGAATACGGTCTGATGCACAGACCGGGCATGTCGTTGTCATCTATCACCTCCTGGGCA
>ERZ1673962.1611-NODE-1611-length-10054-cov-4.590359_pt1 | contig 10054 bp, 7 predicted proteins | sample MGYA00580188_ERZ1673962 | MGnify/ENA primary metagenome ERZ1673962 (study PRJEB41334, sample SAMN05608104) | rock metagenome | biome: terrestrial subsurface; feature: shale formation; material: shale | place: USA: Pennsylvania ... | reverse complement strand
TCCTCGAAGGGGCGGTAGGACGTCATGCCGTCTTTGTCGAAAACCACCATTTCGCCCGGCTCGATTTCCCGCAGGAATTTGGCTTCGATAAGATCGAGGGCGCAGGTCTCGGACGCAACGACGTAGGAGCCGTCCACTTCGCCGAGTACCAGGGGGCGGAAGCCGTGGGGATCGCGCACAGCCACCATCCGCGTTTCGGTGAGAAAGACCAGGCTGTAGGCACCGCGTACCTGACGCAGAGCCTCGGCAACGCGGTCCGGAAGGGCATCGCTCTGAGACCGGGCGAGCAGGTGAATTATAACCTCGGTGTCGGCGGTGGTAGAGAAGATGGAGCCTTTTTCTTCCAGAGCATTGCGTACTTCCCGGGCATTGACCAGATTGCCGTTGTGGGCCACCGCTATACTTCCGCGGGCGTAATCAACGGCGATAGGCTGAACATTGCGGATATTGTCGCCGCCGGCGGTAGAGTAGCGAACATGGCCGATGGATGCATTGCCCGCCAGCTTCTGGAAAATCTCATCGTCCTTGAAGACGTCGGCCACCAGGCCGCTGCCGAGATGGGTTCGCAGACGCAGGCCGTCGGAAGCCGAAATACCACAGCTTTCCTGGCCGCGATGCTGAAGGGCATAGAGTCCAAGGTAGGTCATGTTGGCGGCTTCCGGATGACCGTAGATACCGAATACGCCGCACTCATCTTCGTATTTGTCAAACATAATGCAGTAGAACTCCCCGCTTGATGCCGGTTGGTTGGTTAAACTGAAAAGCGTCGTTGCTTAAAACTTCAATATAGCATACCTCCGAGGGAGGAGGCAGGTTGTTTTTATGCCGTCTGCAGTATCTGTCAGACACTATCGCCTGAAGAGCCCATCCGACATTGCCGGATGGGCTCTTTTGGATTAGAGCAGTTCGTCACGGATGAAACGCACCGCGTTCTGGTACAGCCACAGTCCCATACCTTCCTCAGGCAAGTTCTCCTCGCGAGTCCAGCGGGGGTGGTGGGTCCGGTGGACGTAGGCTTCCGGGTGCGGCATCAGTCCGAACAGCCGGCCCGTTTCATCGCAAAGACCGGCGATGGCGGCGATGGAACCGTTCGGATTGAGAGGATACTCCTGGGTCGGTGCGCTGTAATCGGGCAGACTGTATTTGAGCACACCGAGGTGTTTTGCCTCAATGCTCGCCAGAGTGGCTTCGCCGTCCACCACCAGTTTGCCTTCGCCGTGACGCACCGGCAGGGTCATGCCTTCGAGGCCGCGGGTGAAGATGCAGGGTGAATCGGGATCCGCCTTAAGGTAGACCCAGCGGTCTTCGAAACGACCGTTGTCGTTGAAGGTCAGGGTTGCATGCTGGGTGAAATCGCCTCCCAAGGCAGGCAACAGCCCCATTTTCACCATCAGCTGGAAGCCGTTGCAGACCCCCATGATAAGTTTGCCGTCGGCGATGAATTTGCGCAAGTGCTCGCTCAGGTGCTCGTTGCTTTCCTTGATAGGGGCATGCAACAGGCGGTTGGCCCCTGCCTTGGCACTGCCGAGGTCGTCGCCGTCGAGGAAACCGCCGGCCAGGTTGAGGAAATGGTAATCCTGCAGCAGGACCCGACCGTTGAGCAGTTCGGAAATATGGACGATGTCGACCACTTGGGCACCGGCCAGACGGCAGGCATGCGCCGTTTCTCTTTCGCAGTTGGTGCCGTTGCCGGCAATGACGATGGCTCGTACTTGTTTGGACATAACTTACATCTCCCTTAACGGCGCCTGCCACGCCTCTTTGAGATCATCAATGTGGGACCGTACAAGAATTTCGCCACCGAGCCCGACGATGCGCAGCTCCCGATCTTCGGTCACGGTACCGAGCGGTGAGAGGTCCTGGCCGGCGAATATGCTTTCGAAGGCGGCCTTGTTTTCGGGTTTGACGGTGACCAGCAATCGGCTCGCCGATTCGGAGAACAGCACAGCGTCTTCGCGCAGTACTTCGTCGCATTTGACCTTGCGCAGGTCGACATGCATGCCGAAGCCGCCGGCAAAAGCCGTTTCCGCCAGAGCGACGCCGAGACCGCCGTCGGACAGGTCGTGGCAGCTGGCCAGCAGGCCGCGTTTCTGAGCCTGGTTAAGGCTGCGGTAGCGCTGCAGGGCAGAGGCGGCATCGACAGCGGGAACGTTTTTGCCGAGGTGGCCGAGCATATCGTAGTATTCGGAGGCGCCAAGTTCGTTACGGGTGATGCCGAGCAGGTAAACCAGATCTCCGGAACGTTTGGCATCCATGGTCACGCCTTTGCGGATATCTTCGATCTTGCCGATAACCGAGAAAAGCACCGTGGGGGGGATGGAAATCTTGGTGTCGCCTATCTGGTAGTCGTTTTTCATGGAGTCCTTGCCGGAAATCAGCGGCACTCCAAAGGCCAGGCAATAATCGTAAAGCGCCTTGTTGGCACGTACCAGTTGGGCGGCCTTGTATTCGCCGTCGGGAGTTCTGTCGCTTTGGACCGGGTCGCACCAGCAGAAGTTGTCGAGACCGGCGACATGGTCGATGTTGCCGCCCACGGCCACATAGTTCCGCAGGCCTTCGTCGATGGCGCAGGCCATCATATGGTAGGTGTCGATGTCGCTGTAGCGCGGTGTGATGCCATGCGCAACCACCACGCCTTCGAAGGAGTCGGGCAGGGGCCGAACCATGGCGGCATCGGCCGGGCCGTCGTTGGCCACCCCGACCAGGGGTTTGAGAACCGTGCCGGCCTGGACTTCATGGTCGTAACGCCGCACTACGCTCTCTTTGGAGCAGATATTCAGACGTCCCAGCAGGTGGCGCAGGGTGGCATCCATGTCGAGGGGCTGGTTAACTTCCGGTTCCTCGTAGTTGCGATTTTCCCAACGGGCTTTCAGCTTGAGTTGGGGGACACCTTTGTGCAGGAACTCCATGGGCAGGTAGGTAACGGTTTTGCCATCGTACAAGCAATGGTAATGACCGGAGTCGGTGAAAACGCCGAGATCGGTCGCTTCCACATCCATTTCTTTGGCCAGGGCGATGAATTGCTCGGCCTTGGATTCGGGTACCGCTACGGTCATGCGCTCCTGGGCTTCGGAAATGAGAATCTCCCATGGCTGCAGTCCGGAATACTTCAACGGAGCGCGATCGAGATGCATTTCAAAGCCGCCGGTATCTTCAGCCATTTCTCCGACGGAGGAGGACAGACCGCCTGCCCCGTTGTCGGTGATGGCGTTATACAAGCCGCGATCACGGGCGATAATCAAAAAATCGAACATGCGCTTCTGGGTGATGGGGTCGCCGATCTGGACGGCCGTGGCCGGGGAACCTTCGTGCAACTCTTCGGAAGAGAAGGTGGCGCCGTGGATACCGTCCTTGCCGATACGGCCGCCGACCATCATGATGCGATCGCCGACCCGTGCCTGCTTTACGTGACCGGGCTGACCGTTGATCTCGGCCGGCATCAGGGCGGCGGTGCCGCAGTAGACCAGCGGTTTGCCGGCGAAGCGGTCATCGAAGACGATAGAGCCGTTGACCGTCGGGACGCCGCTTTTGTTACCGCCGTGTTCGACCCCTTCGACCACGCCTTCGAAAATCCGGCGCGGGTGCAACAGACGAGGCGGCAGCGGTTCGCTGTAAAAAGGTGAGGCGAAGCAGAACACGTCGGTGTTGAAAATCAATCGGGCCCCCATGCCGGTGCCGAAGGGGTCGCGGTTGACGCCGACGATACCGGTCAGGGCACCGCCGTAAGGGTCGAGGGCGCTGGGGGAGTTGTGGGTTTCGACCTTGAAGACCAGGCTCCAGTCGTCGTTGAAGCGGATGACCCCGGCATTGTCCTTGAACACCGACAGGCAGAAATCCTTTTTGCCTTTGGCGGCCCGTACATCGCGAGTGGCGCCGACGATGAAGGTTTTGAACACCGAATCGATGGTTTCGGACCCGCCTTCGCCGTCTTCGTAATCGATGCGCGCGGAAAATATCTTGTGCTTGCAGTGCTCGCTCCAGGTCTGTGCCAGCGCCTCCAGTTCCACATCTGTCAGTCCGGCAGTCAGCCCTTTTTCAGCACGCTCGGCCTGGTTTTTCGGATCGTTGGCGAAGGTCTGGATGACCTTCATTTCCTCCAGGTTGAGGGCCAGCACACCCTCGCGGCTGATACGCATCAACTCCTCGTCGGAAACATTCAGGTCGATTTCCCTGACCTTCGGCTCTGCGGTCGATACGACTTTGGGAACGGTAACCGGAACGCCGCTTTTGCGATCAAAATCCGCCTCGGCAATGATGGTCCATCGTTGAATCAGGCCGTTGCCAAGGAACCCGGCCGCGATGCGTTCCGCAGCGGTTTCATCGAGTTGGCCCGTAAGCAGATATTGCACGGAGGTGTAGACCCCTTCATCAGCCGCGAACGGCCGCCCTGTGAGGTACTGAATGGCTTCCCGGGAGGTTCGCCCGATATTGTCGGTGACGCCGGGACGAAAACCGACTTCGATGAGTACATCGAACTGGCCGGCCAGGGGTTGGTTGACGGCATAGCACTGAATAACCGGATCGGAAAAGGGGCCCTGCGCAGCTGCCTCGACTTCCTCCGGGGACAGGTCGGCGTCGATGGTATAGACATCGATGGTCCTAACCTGGTCCAATTCGATTCCAAGGTGTTCGCGAATTTCGCGCTTTACGCGTTCGCCGCGCGCATCCCGAATGCCTTCTTTCAGTCCGACTTCTACTCTCCAGGCCATTATGCTCTCCTCGGCAAGGGTGATCCGATAAACGTCATACGGCGGCACGCAGGCCGCCGTGCCGTACGGGAACGGTTGCGTCTGTTGTTCTCCCGCCGGTGTTGGTCTTTTTCTTGTATTAAAAAATTCAACCCGCCGGACAACGACAGGTTGCGGCGGGTGTTACCAGGCGAAACAATCGCTGGGACGATGTTGACTGCCGATGAACAGTCGCGCCGAGCTGTTCCCCTGCTGCCCAAGAACCTGACGTGCGCAGGCCTCTGCAAGCTGCGGGGAATTATTGGTTTCACTCAAGTGCGCCAGGAATACCGCTTCCAGTCCCTCCCAGTGAAGTTGTCGCAGCAGATCCGCCGATTCCCGGTTGGACAGATGGCCGTGTCGACTGCGCACGCGTTGCTTCAGATGCCACGGGTAGGGCCCGTCACGCAGCATATCCTCGTCGTGGTTGGATTCCAGAATCAGCACCCGGCATTTTTGGAAACGGTCAGCCACCAGTCGGGTGGCAAGCCCCAGATCGGTAACGATGCCGATATTGCCGTTTGCCGTCGACAGAATGAATCCGGTCGGGGCTACGGCGTCGTGGGTGATGGGAACTGTTTGAATTTCCATATCCCGCAGACAGAAAACATCGCCGGAGTCGAACTCGACGGTATGCTCCAGTTTCCCCACCCCGGGAAGAGCCTCGCGCGTGGCATGGTGTACATGCACGGGGACGTTCCACCGCCTGGCGACGGGGCCCAACCCTCGGCAGTGGTCTCTGTGTTCGTGGGTGACCAGAAGGGCGTCGAGATTTTCCGGGGCCGCGCCGATGGCATTCAGCCGGTGGCCGATTTCACGGGCCGACAGTCCTGCGTCGATCAGCAACCGACTTTCGGCTGTTTCGACATAGATTGCGTTGCCCTTACTGCCGCTGGCAAGCAGACAGACTTGCACGTTACCCCCTGTTATCAACGGCTCGGCGCCGTTTATATACCGGAAAATGGCGGTATTCGCAAGATAAAATGACCCCGGAAACATGCCGCGATGGATTATGCCGCGCCGGGTCATCCGTGATTGTTCTATCGATCCGCTTCGGTGCAGAATCTGGTGCTTTATTTCGGAATTAATACAGGAGATGCGGATGTTGCCGATAATCGTTAACCTAACCCGGATTACCTATAAAGACTTCTACTGCAGTCGTTCATTGCGCGCCATTCCAAACCGTGCTCGACCCTTTGTGTTTCGACAGACTGCAAGCATGCTGCAGGGCGAGAATTTGCGCTTGAATCGCTATGACCAAACCTGTCGGTTTCGCGACGAAGCCCCGTGAGTAGACCGGGTAAGGGTCCAGTCAAAAGTTCGTTATGGCTGCCAAGATCCCGAACTAATATCATATCGGGTTTTAAAGCACAACCGGCCAATGAATCCAAAATGGGAAAGAAGTTGACGATGCATGGGGGATTGGCTATTATCAGGCGTTAACGTAATTTGTTGAGTATGTTTGTAACATCTTGTTTTTAAAAGACAAATTCGGATTCCGGAAGATTTTCGGAGCTTTTTAAAGTTCAGGAGCAAGCTCAGTAATGGCGGTAAAAGTAGCAATCAACGGCTTCGGTCGCATCGGGCGCAGCATCTTTCGTGCGGCATGGGCTGCCGAGGATGTCGAAATCGTGGCGATCAACGATCTCAATCCGGCAAAGGTGCTGGCGCATCTTCTGAAATACGATTCGGTTCGCGGCACCTTTGCCCCGCCGGTGCAGACGACGGCAAAAGGGTTGATGGTTGCGGGGCGGCTCGTCCATGTGTACGAGATGCACGATCCGGTCGATCTGCCCTGGCGCGAACTGGGGGTGGATATTGTTCTCGAAGCAACGGGAAAATTCACCGAGCGAGCCTGTGCCGCCAAGCATCTCGAGGCAGGAGCGGGGCGTGTGATCATAACCGCGCCCGGTTGCGGCGAGGATATTACTCTATGCATGGGGATCAACCATACCCGATTCGATCCCGAGGTTCATCGGGTCATCAGCAACGCTTCCTGCACCACCAATTGCCTTGCGCCGGTGGCCAAGGTTCTGATGGAGAAATTCGGGGTCGTCAAGGGTATGATGACCACCGTTCATGCCTACACCAACGGTCAGCAGATTCTTGATTATCCGGCTCAGGATCTGCGCAGAGCTCGTGCGGCCGGGTTGTCCATGATTCCGACGACAACCGGTGCGGCGCGTGCCGTCGCCAAGGTGTTGCCGCAGCTTGCCGGCCGCCTTGACGGCATTGCGGTACGCGTCCCGACTCCTAATGTCTCGCTGATTTCCCTGGTGACGGAAACCGAGCGCAGTACCGATATCGAATCCGTAAACCGGGCACTGCAGACGGCTTCGGAAGGGACCTTGAAAGGGATCCTGGCCTATTGTGAAGAGCCGTTGGTATCGGTCGATTACAATGGTCATCCGGCGTCCTCCGTGGTCGATGCCTTGTCCACCAATGTATTGGGCGGGAATATGGTAAAGGTTCTGGCCTGGTACGATAACGAGTGGGGGTACTCCAACCGGGTGGTCGATCTGGTCCGGTATGTTGCATCCTGATGGTAAAGGTCTAAAGTGTTATGGGCGACGGTGTTGCCGGAAAGGTGAATTCCGTCCGAAACTGTCATGGCTGTTTTTTTTCATAACCCTGCACGGGAGGTTTATATGTTCAGTAAAATGACCGTCAAGGATATCGACCTTAAAGGTAAACGGGTTTTCTGCCGCGTCGATTTTAATGTTCCCCTCGACAAAGACGGGCGAATTACCGACGATACCCGAATCGTTGCAGCCTTGCCGACCATAAAGCATATTCTCGATCAGGGGGCAAAGCTGGTTCTGGCTTCGCATCTCGGTCGTCCCAAGGGGACACCCAAACCCGAATTCAGCCTGGCTCCCGTTGCGGAACACCTTTCCGGGTTGCTTGACAAGCCGGTTGTCATGGCTCCCGATTGCGTCGGTCCCGAGGTGCAGAAGCTGGCCGACAATCTGCAAGCAGGTTGCGTCTTGATGCTGGAAAATGTCCGTTTTCATAAAGGCGAGACGGAAAACGACCCCGAATTCTGCCGACAACTGGCCGCTCTGGCCGATGTGTATGTCAACGATGCTTTCGGCACCGCCCATCGCGCCCACGCCTCCACCGAAGGGGTGGCGCGACTGCTGTCGCCGGCGGTGGCCGGCTTCCTTATCGAGAAGGAACTGCAATATCTGGGACAGGCGATTGCCGAACCGGTACGCCCCTTCGTCGCGGTTCTCGGAGGCGCCAAGGTTTCCGACAAACTGCCGGCCATCGAAAGCCTGCTGGAAAAGGTCGATGCCCTGATCATCGGCGGCGGTATGGCCTATACCTTCCTGAAAGCCAAAGGTTACGATTTGGGGAAATCCCTTATCGAGGATGATCGTTTGCAAATGGCCGCCGAACTGATGAAGCGTGCGGCGGCCAAAGGTGTCGATATGCTTCTGCCCGAAGACCATGTGGCTGCTGCGGAGTTCGATGCCGATGCCGAATATACGGTATGCGGGAACGACAATTTCCCGGCCGGTTGGATGGGGCTGGATATCGGACCCCAGAGCGTGGCTCGTTTCAGCGAAATCCTCAGGAAGGCCGGAACCGTGGTCTGGAACGGCCCCATGGGGGTTTTTGAATTCGATGCTTTTGCCAAGGGTACCTTTGCGGTGGCCGAGGCTCTTGCCGAATCGAAAGCCGTCTCCATTATCGGCGGTGGCGATTCCGCCGCAGCGGCAAAGAAATCCGGGCTGGCCGCTAAAATGTCCCACATCTCCACGGGCGGTGGCGCTTCTCTCGAGTTTCTCGAGGGCAAAGCCTTGCCCGGTATCGTCGTACTGACCGATAAGTGACGATGAACCGTGGAGCGTGGTTCGGCGGGCAACCCGTGTCCAATTTGAGGTTTCCGAGGGTGGGGTGCCTGCCCAGTTCGTTTCGGTCGAACAAGGTGCTTGAATCTTTCGTGAATTACCTCGCGTGCTCAGTGAGTTCAGCAGTAAAAATACAGTGGATTCTCCTGTAAAATTTTTTTATTTCGTGTCTCTGGTGCCGCGTTGGCGCCCGAGGCGTTTACTGCATTGTCCGGAGGAAAAAGATGCGCAGACCCTTTATTGCCGGAAACTGGAAACTCCATAAAACGACAGCGGAAGCGGTGGCTTTGGTCGAGGCTCTCGACAGCGGACTGACCGATGTCGCCGATCGTGACATTGTCGTCGCTCCGGTTTTTACTGCACTGACTTCCGCGGCGTCGGTTCTTTCCGACAGCAACATCGCATTGGCCGCCCAGAACTGCTATCCGGAAAATCAGGGTGCTTTCACCGGCGAAGTGTCGCCAGCTTTGCTCAAAGACGCCGGTTGCAGGTATGTCATCGTAGGGCATTCGGAGCGCCGGCAGCTGTTCGGCGAAACCGACGCTTTTATTAACCGCAAGGTCAGGGCGGTTCTCGACACCGGTATGACGGTCATTCTCTGTATCGGAGAAACCCTGGAAGAGCGGGAAGGGGATAAAACTTTCGAAGTGCTTGAGCGACAGGTGCGAGAAGGTTTGCAAGACATCGGAGCGGCTGCCATGGATGGAGTGGTTATCGCCTATGAACCTGTCTGGGCCATCGGAACCGGCAAAACCGCCAGTGATGCGCAAGCCCAGCAGGCCCACGATTTTATTCGCCGCCTGATTGCCGATCTTTTCGATAAGCAGGTCGCTGAACGGGTCAGAATCGTCTACGGTGGCAGCGTCAAACCGGGCAATGTCGACGGTCTGCTGCGTCAACCCGACATCGATGGTGCCCTGGTTGGGGGCGCCAGCCTCAAGGCTGAAGATTTTATGCGCATCGTGCGGTTTGAGGCCGGTTGAGGGGATGACCGCCCCAGTTCACGTAGGACAGCGTTTGGGGTGGACGGGCATTGCCTCTTTTCATTGCTGACGATATGTGCTAGATTGCCCTTCCTGTTAAATACGTTCACCTCAGGAGTTGACGAATATGCTGACCTTTTTGATTATTCTGCATGTGCTGGTCTGTGTGGCCCTCATCGTTATCGTGCTGCTTCAGGGCGGCAAAGGAGCCGAGGTCGGGGCAGCTTTCGGTGGCGGCGGCAGTCAGACGGTTTTCGGTGCCAGTGGCGGCGCCAGTTTCATGAGCAAGCTCACCACTACCGCTGCCATCGTGTTCATGCTTACCAGTCTCACACTGGCTTATTTTTATAAGATCCCCGGTGCCGACAGCGTCATGCCGGAGAAAATGGCGGCGCCGGCTGCACAGCAACAGGCTGTACAACCCGACGAGGCTCCGGTCGTCCCGGATTCTGCCGCCCAGACTCCGGCCGAACAACCGGTTGCTCCG
>ERZ1673962.1610-NODE-1610-length-10059-cov-4.483607_pt1 | contig 10059 bp, 6 predicted proteins | sample MGYA00580188_ERZ1673962 | MGnify/ENA primary metagenome ERZ1673962 (study PRJEB41334, sample SAMN05608104) | rock metagenome | biome: terrestrial subsurface; feature: shale formation; material: shale | place: USA: Pennsylvania ... | reverse complement strand
GAAAGACCCGCACGGTATCAGGATGGTAGACAAAGTGATTGACCTGCTGGATTCGCTGACACCGGCCGAGAGGCGCAAAGTCGAGAAACGCATTAAGGAGCTGGATAAATGAGCCAGAAGCCACCACCAATCAAAGTCTCCGCCGAAGGCATTGAAGCCAAACCGATCACCATGAACGAGCCTGAGCCGGCACCTGCCGTTGATTGGCGCAAGGTGGCGGCACTGCCTTCCTTTCAGATGTTTGTGGCGGAGAAGCGGCCTTGCCCGCCAGAAGAAGACTCACAGCGCTGGGCTTATGAGTTTGCCTGTCGATGGATTCAGGAACTGGGACAGGAGACGCTGCTGGAACGGTATGTGGACTGGCATGAGGCCAAAGGCTACTGGCCTGACGAAACGCCGTTCGGGGAGCTGAAGTAATGGCGATAGCAACAAGCCAGATGAGCATGGCGAACGGCTCTCAATCGGATGGCCACAATATGATGGTGGAGATTCGCCGGCTTCTTTTGGAGGTGGGGCTTCAAGAGATTATCCGTGACGATAGTTACGATGCCAGCGAGTCCGGCAGCGTCGATCAGGTTCCAACCACTACGGGCGCCTACAGCCGGTGGATGGTGTTTGGGTTTTCCGATTCGCACCAACAGAACCACCCCGTCACCATACGATTCAGGGTTGGTTATCGAGCGATGGGCTCAACCGGCACAAGCTATTACCTGTACCGAATCCAGCTTCAGGTTTCAGAGGGGGTTAACGATGCCGGCGGCGTTGACGGCCGGAACTTTGCCAGCGCTTCAGGCAGTGGGTACTCGTCAAACTCAAGCCATAGCTACCTGGGGCAAGGCTCTCATGCTGGAACCTTTGTTCGGTACACCGGCGACAGCCTGACCTTTATCTTTGGCCTGAAGGGGCTCAACATGAGTTCGTCTGGCCGTTATAGAGTATCAAGTTTCTTGCACTTGGAACGGTTGCGAGATATGAATGGCGCTGTGATTTCAGGCTTTAGCGGAATTGCAGACAGCGACAACTTCAGCTCGTCTACGGGTGGCGCCTATAATACTCAGATTTACTACCCAAGCGCCGAGAATTCTGTAGGCGCCCGATCTGACCTGATGAGCCGCGCCGGCGGGCAACTTGGCTTGATGGAAGCCGGGCAGCCGGTGATAGCGCCGCTCTTTACTTGGTCGTATACCGAGGACAAGGTTCTTCCTATGCGCAGAGCGTACTCGGTCTCCAAGTCCGTGCTGAATGGCAACGATGTCCTAACAGTGACCCTGGACTTCACGGGCGAGGAAAAGAAATACCTGATTGTTGACCCGGAAGCCCTGGGCTACTACCCAGACCTCTCAACCTGCGCCTGGGTGTTTGAATGGGAGTAGATTTCGAGTCCGTCCCGCAGGTGGTCGTTGACTACCGGATGAAGCGACCGAAGCAACGGACGCTGTTTTACCGATGGTGGTCAGCCCTGGGTAGTGAGAATGGCTTTCTCGCCGGCTCCTACCCTGACGGCATTACAACCGTTGAGGGTGTGCCAGTAGAAGCTACGGTCAGGGTGCTGCTGCGCTCCACCGATCCGGCCTTCGATGGCCTTGTAGTGGCTGAAACGCAATCCAGACCGGACGGCACCTGGCTGGTAGAAGGCCTTAATCCGAACCTGCGCTATGACGTTGTAGGGCGCCGGCCAGGCTTCAACGATGTCATTATGACGGACATCACGCCGAGCAACCCGCCACGGATTTCTGACAGCCGCATTACCGCATATGTAGGGCTCCCGCTGGAACACACCCTGAAAACCTTTGGCGGTGTTGAGCCACGGGTAGTGACCCTGAAATCCGGTTCCTTCCCGGAGGGCGTCACGTTTGAAGCCGGCACCCTGTCCGGCGCCTGGCCTACAGGTTCGGTTGGAGAGTACCCGGCGGTATTCACGGTTACGGATTCAACTGGTGACTCCACCGACAAGACGGTTGTTGTAGAGCTGATTCTTCTGCCGCTACAGATCAAATCTGACTACTCGGTGCCCGAGAGCTACCTGTCTGACCGCGCCATTAACCCTGTCACCTTCGCGGCAAGTGGCGGCGAAGCCCCGTACACATTCAGCGTAACCGGGGTGTTGCCGGCGGGACTGGCTTTCGATGTCAATACCGGTGAGCTGACCGGTACTCCAACTACCGGCGGCACCTACTCATTCTCAATCAACGTGACGGACGCTCGGGGCACAGCTATCGGCCTGCCGTTCGACGTTGAGGTGGTACAGCCTCTTGAGGTGCTGGACACGAACCTGGCGCTGAACAAGTCGATTGACTCAAACAATACGATTTCTTACAAGAACAGCTCATCCAGCCCGGTCAACGGCAACATAAACAGCAGCAACTACACCAGCTTCGGCTCCGGTGAAGCCTGGCTCTCCGTTGACCTGGGGGCGATCTACAACATCAACACCATCAAGGTGTGGTTCTACTGGCTGGACAATCGAACCTACTACGACAAGCGCATTCAGTATTCCGTGGATGGCGCTACCTGGGTGAGTGTGTACGACGACACGGTAGACCCGGTTTACAACGAAACGTCCGCCGGGAAGGAATTTGTGTTCGACAAGGATGCGGCAAGGTTTGTGCGCGTTGTTACCAATGGCAGCACAGCGAGCGGCGGCAACCATGTAATTGAGATTGAGGCTTATTTGAATGTGTCTCCGATGACAGACTGAGGCCTGGAATGAGCTACAGCCCGCCAGATGGGAACAAATTAGGGTTTAGTTTCTCTGGTGAGCCATACGAGCCGCCGGAAGGGAACGCTGCCGCCTTTAACTTTCGGATTAGGCCGCCCTATGTCCCTCCTGCTGGCGACAAGGTTGCTCTCAACTTCTTCGGGGAGTATTCGCCGCCGTCAGGCAGTGCCGTGGCCCTCGAATTCGCGGACGTTGACGAGCAGCCCGCCGGAGAAGACCAGTACCTATTCCCTGTTGGCTACATTTCCGGCCCGAGCTTTGGTGGCGCTGGTATAAAGCTCAATACCCGCTACCTGGCGGCCAGCTCTGTGCCAGTGACGCTGACCTTTGGTGGCCAGACTGTCCACAACTACTGGACGTTTGCGAAGCCCCAGGGTATCCCCAGTGCCAAGTACGGCAACACGGACATCCGGAACCGGAACCGGTACTACGCAGCCGGCGGTATCCGCTCTGATGTCTACGGCAAGCCTGTTATCAAGAACCTTCGGGAGCAGATCTGGCCGCCGGGCATTGCTTGGAGATACGAGCGCGAACGCTTCGGCAAGCCCTATATCTGGAACCTGCTTCAGCGGCGTTACCTTCGAGGGTTTGATGCCTCCGGCTATGGCGTAGCTTACCTGCGAGGGGGCGTTAGATACCTATACCCTAAACTCGGACTGCAATCTGCCCAGGGTAAGCCGGTTGTCATTAACTCAATGGCCGATCAGCCGGTCGAGAAGGCGGGCGGTATCGCCCCGGGCGGGATAGGGCGCCTCAGAGTCTCCCCCAGGATCCTGTACCCTGCCGGAATCTATGGCACCAAGTTCAGCGACCCCCTGGTTCAGTTCCCGCCATACCCGAAAGGCTGGGAGTCGTCCCGGGTGGGGCAGCATTCCATTGAATACTGGACGAAGCTGGTCTTTCCGGCAGGGATTTCTGCGGCGGAGCTGGTTGGTTATCCCAAGGTATTCGATCCAACCCAGGTGGTGTTTACGGCCCCGGTACTGGGCGCCGGGATCTTTGGCGACATCCTGGTTGTAAATCGCTCCCTGCGCATCATTGTCCCTGGTGAGGACTACTTTGAAGGCTCCGACTGGGCCGAGGTGCGGAGCAATCGACGAGCCCTGGAGCTTCGAGGATTTATTGCCACGGAGTTTGGCGGCACCCATGTTGAGAACGGAACGCCCTCCCTGCTGCCTGAAGGCATCCAGCCTGAGCCGCCAAGCCCTGTCGGTATCGGGTTTGCCGTGCGCTACATTTACGGCAGCGGCTGGGATGAGACAGGCACCGGAAAGCCCGCGCTGGACAGAACGCCGTCGATCTTCCCGAAGTGGACAGAGGACGACGACAAATACGGCTACCCGATGGTCTGGCGCCGGATTCGAGAGTTCGAGCTGGATGGTTTCGAGAGCCTGGATATGGGGCAGGCGACAGTCTGGTTCCGGTATCGAGGCGTATCTGTTCCTGGCCGATCCCATGCCCGCTATGGCGAGCCTGTTGTTAACCATGGCGTCCGTCATATCGCCGTGCTTGGTCAGGCGCACCACCAGGTTGGCAGGCCAAAAACGGAGAATCGGGATCGAACTATCTTCCCTGTAGGCTATTTCAGGGAGTTCGAGCATGTTCACACCGTTGGCAGCACTCGCTGGCTCAAGCCGTTCGGCTTCGATGAGCTGCGTTTTGGCACCCGCATTAAGCCTCTGAGCCAGTCACTCTATCCCCAGGGTTTTCAGGAAAAGCATGGCATGGCTACGGTCTGGAATCAGACCACCGTAGTTACGCCGCCGAGCTTCTTTACCGGAACGGAGCCCAACGACCAATGGGGTGATGGCCTGGTTTACAACCTGCGCCAGATTATCGAGCTGTACTACTTCGTTGAGAGTGAGCTGAATCCGCCGGCCTGGCCGCGCTGGACGCTGGTTGAAAATCGCACCAAGACGATTAGAACCAGCGGTTCTGCGATGGACAAGTTCGGCTACGCCCTGGCCTACCACAACGCCAGGCTGCTTCTTCCCCCGGGCGCTGAGGCGCCAGGTGAACCGGATTACTACAAGGCTGGCATGGTGGCCTACCGCATTCGCAAGCTGCCGATAGAGGGCTTGGAGCCGCCGTACCTGTCCAGCTGGTCAAGGATCTACAACGATGCCTTTGTGATTGCCCCGGCGGGATACCGGGCTGACCTGTTCGGTGTCGCTGAAGCCGAGAAGACGCGCCGATACTTTGACCGCATTGGCGGGTTTGAATCCGAGCTATTCGGCACACCCATGATTGCAGACCGGATTCGGGAGCTGACCTTTGAGCCCCGGTACGGCATTGCGCCACCCAGGATCAATCTTCACACCGTTGACCTATACACCCGGTACGTGGATGGCATTGGCGAGGATCTATCTTCAAGCGGCCTCCCGTCCCTGTCGATCCACTTCAAGAAGATTACGACCCGCTGGGCGCACAAGGAACTGTTCGGCTGGGCAGACCTGCGCAACCTAACCCCGGAAGTGGGCACTCGTGGCCGGGCTTCTGACGAGTGGGGCAATGCCCTGGTTCGTCTTGAGTGGCGACCGGTAGACCCCTTCGGCTCGGGCATGGAGCTGTTCGGACGAACCACGATAGCTGACCGAGACCGCGCCATTGTCATTGAGGGTTTCGACGCCTGGCTGTTCGGTGACAAGCTGAAAGTCACGAAGACGGGGCAGCCGCCCTATACCGATCAGTTCATAGATCTGGATGGCGAGGGATTCCCGGGCACCGATACGCGGAGCCAGGTTTCCAAGCCGTCGATGAATCAGTACGTGCTGTACGTGGAAGGCTTCGAGGGAGACCGGTTCGGAGATCCGTTCTTGCAAAGCAACGCCATCATCGTGGACTACGGCCACAAACTGAAGGACGAGGTGGGCGAGCCCATTGTTGGTCTGAAGCTGCGGGAAGTGACGGCGGGCGCGGGGCCGGATGGCTACGCCGCCGGAAAGCCCAGGGTAACGCCGCACACTATCTGGGCCAGGCCGGAGCCGAAACAGGCTGCCGACAACCACCCGCCGAACGCTTGGCGGCCAATCAACGAGTGGCCTAACCGTCCACCAGGCGAGATCTTTGGGAAGCCTCGCGTATCCACCTGGCGCGGCCTGGTTCGGCAGCACGGCATCAATCAGTCGTCCGTTGGCAGGCCTCGCGCCCAGTTGCTCAAGCGGTTTATCCAGGTGTCCGGCATCCGCAAGCCTTGGATGGGCTGGCACAAGCTGGGCGACGGCACCCAGGAGGTCGTACAGTTCGCCGGGAGTTCAGGCCTGATGTTTGGTGAACACAACCTGAGTCGGCAGCCTTACGATGGCCCAAGATTCCTGGAGGCCGAAGCGCTACCCCCTTCAGGCCTTGGTCGTGGGCGGGTTGAGCATCTTAACCGAGAGGTTCAGGCCAAGGGCTCCAACATGCTACGCATGGGCATAAGGGATTCGCACGGCCCGTATCAGTATCAAGGCCTGGCCGTTCACCCTCCGATGCCGACGATTCCGGAAGGGGTGGACACTTCTTTGTACGGCGAGCCCTGGGTTTCCCCAAGGGTTCGAGGGTTCGTGATGGAAGGGTTCGATGCTTTTGTGAGCGAGTACGAGCTGACTGCGTTTGACCAGAGAATGAGAGTGCGCAACGCCTACATACCGACACCGCCGGCCCAGGATCTTGAGCCTGTAGGTTTGGACGGCGAGGCCGCTGGAGTTCCTAATATCCAGCACGGAGTCCACTTCATCACACCAGACGGCAACGCTGACCAGTACCGCAAAGGAGCTTTCTGATGCCGGATATTTCCCTGATGCCGGTAGCCGGCATGAACACCGAGGCCGACGACAAGGAGTTGTTTCGGGCGGGGGATTCCCCTCGCCATTACGTTCGGGACGCAGTTAACTTAAAAGTGAACTCCGCCGGCGAAATCGAGCTTCGCCCCGGGCGCCAAAAGGTTACGGACGCACCGGTTAAAAACCTGTGGCAGAGCCCGCTTCACCAGGATGTCTTCGGCACCCTGGGAGACCAATGGGTAAGGGTTCTGGATACCCAGACCTGGGAGTGTGCGCCACTGGCGCTCATTGGCAAGGGCAAGGTGTACCACGAGGTTGTGAACAATCAGGTTATGGCAGCCGGCCCGAACGGGATCTACACCTACAACGGCTCCAAGGGTTCGCGCATGGATCTGGACGCTCCGCCGGCTCCGTTTGTCTCGGTGGGCTCCGGCTCTATGAAGCCTGGCACCTACGGCGTGGCTATCGCGTGGCTCCGGGGCGGGCTTGAGTCTCCACTGTCTGAGGCCTCGTTTGTTGAGATCGAGGAGGAGGGCGGTCTGAGCATCACTTTCCCGCTGGATCTTGAGGGTGTGACCACCGGTGTTCGCGTTTATATGACCAAGGCCAACGGGAAGGAGCTGCTTCGGGAGAAAGATTACCCAGCACAGAATAGCCTGGTATCAATCCCATCCATTCCGAAACTTGGTAAGTCGTCGAGTTTTCGTTACTTGTCACGAATGCAAACAGGCAAGTATCTGAAGTATTGGCGAGGCCGAGTCATGGTAGCCCAGGCCAATGTTATCCGGTTCTCCGAAGCGCTGGCCTACCACCTTCACGACGAGCGGCACGGATTTATCCAGATGCCCCAGCGTATCACCTTCCTTCAGCCCGTGACCGGCGGGATATGGGTAGGCCAGGTGGATCACGTAGCGTTCTTGCAGGGCTCCGACCTGGATCAGATGACGGTGATACGCAAAACAGCCAAACCACCCGTGCCGGACAGCTGCGTGTTGGTGGATTCGGACGCTATTGGCTCCGACCTTGGCGCCGGCGGGGATGGTGCGGCGCTGTGGCTGGCCCAGAACGGTTATGTCCTGGGAACGGCCAGCGGTCAGCTGGTTGAACTACATCGCGGCGTCATGGGCGGCATCACGGCCCGTACCGGCACCTCTGTAGTGTTGGATCACGAAGTTATCACAGCAGTAACCTGACGATACCCGCGAGGGATCAATCAACGCTGCGCGGTGCGCAGCATAGGACACCCAGGAGCAACCCTATGAACCTGCGCAAAGAACTGGCGCAAGCCATGAACAAAGAGCTGTACGATGTCACCAATGAGGGCGTCTACTTCCCCAAGCAAGGCGTTCTTGCCTCTGGTGAATACTTCGACCGTATCAACGGCGGAGACTGGCAGCGCACCCCGAACCTCATTGTCAACGAAGGCCTTAGCCACATCCTGAACGTGGCCCTGGGCGCGACCGCGAAGCCCGCCGGTTACTTCCTGGCCCTGTTCAGTGGCAGCGCGGCACCGGCGAACAACTGGACGGCAGCCAACTTTGCCTCCGTAGCCTCCGAGATCGTGAGCATGACCGAGGGGTACACCGGCCCGACTCGTCCTGCGTGGACTTCGAGCAATACCAGCGGCAACTCCATCGACAACATGGGCGCGGTTGCCAGCCTGACTATTGCCACGACTTCCCAGCTGAACGTCACCGGCGCGGCACTCCTGACCAACAGCACCCGGGGCGGCACCACCGGCGCACTGATTTCTGCAACCAAGTATCCGGTAGCCCGTGTGTTCCAGGATGGCGATACCTACGATGTCGGTTATCGGGTAAGTCTTACTGTATAAGCCATGCACCAGCCTCGCCCATACGGTAGGTTCGCTGGGCAGGTCGAGCTGAGTGAAGCCGATGCTGCCGCTGTCGAGTCGCTGGCGCGGAGCCTGACCAACTTCAAGTCTGCTTCCGAGCTGGACAACATGAAGATGGTTCGGGATCTGCCCAGTGGCCGGCAGGCTATTGCCGTCGATATGGGCGGGACATTCCGGATTATCATTGCTGAGAAGTATGAGACCCCGGAATTCAAGGCCGAGGGACTGGCCGCTACCAACATCCCGATGCTGTACTCTGGCGTTATCACGCGGTACATGGTCAAAGAGGCCGAGAAGGAAGGCGTCAAGATCAAACTGACCGAGCAGGCCCGTAGGCGCCTGTCTGGCTACGAGCGCAACGGCGAGCTTCCACCCGAGGAAGTGGAGCTTCAGCGCTTCGTCATCAAGAACCGGCTGGACTTCTCCTACTTCGAGCCTGAAATCAAAGGGATCTATACCTTCACCCAGTACCACCGGCACCGGCCAACCTGGTACAGCGGCGCCATGGCAGGTGTGATTCAGGTCGTCGGCGGATACGGAAAGCAGAAACTGGCCGAGCTTCCGGAAGACGAAATCGAGCAGGCCACCATGGTTCTGCCTGAGAAGTACATGAGAAAAATCCGGGAACAGCTGACCAATACCCGACTACCAGGCTACACGGGGTTTCCGGACGAGGAGGGGCAGTTCCGGTACGACTACAAATTCAGCAAATGCCACATCGTCTCCTTTGACTCGGCTAACAAGCCCTGGCTGGTGCAAATTGATCGCTCCGGCGTTCACGCCATGCCTTTGCCGATCATCCCTGCAACGGCGACTGAGCATTTCAGGGAGTACGTAGAGGAAGTTGGAGACGAAGAACTCAAGGCCTTGCTGGATCGTTTTGGCGGCCTTCCCAGTGGCGAGCCATTTCCAGACCCGGGAGAGGATTTTCAGGCGTGGCTTCGGGCCGGCGTAATTATCAAGGTATGTGACATTGAGGGCTTCTACGACAAAAGCCCCTTCTACCTGGCAAGCGGCTGGTCAACCAACAGCAAGGGCACCGAGGCCTTTAATACCTGCTGGAACTACAGCGGCAGCGGTCTGATTCAGGCCTACGCCCATAAAATGAAACTTAAGTTTGGCGCTGCCGAGGAGCATGGCTGGATCCCTCTGACCTGGGAGTTTTCCAGCGACCCAAAGAAAAGGGCTGAGGAAAAGCGGGAGCTTGACCGGTATCTATCCTCCCTTTACGAGAAACTGAAAGGCAATCGCCCCAAGGATCTGGCAATCAAGTACAAGATCCGGCGCCATACCGTTGACGAGCTTCTGTCTCTGGCCCAAGAGGGTGCCAATATCGACTACTGGGACGCCCTTGAAATGGATCCTATCGCCATCCACGAGGGTAATGTCACCCAGGTATCCAGTGGCCCGATCTACTGGGGGCTCTGGATGTACCCGATGTCGTTTGGCCGGCTCAAGTTTCCGGCGCTTACCGGCGAGGGGTGCGAATCCTTCATCATGGTGTCACCGGATTATCGCGGCCCCTCTGTGCGCTGCGACACCATTGTGTTCGGATGCTACGTGGACGACCAGTTGCAGGCGGTCAAATACTTCCTGGATGAACGTAAGTTCAAACGGGAGGAGCGCAGCACCTTTGAAAGCCCAATGATTGTTGGGGAATGGGAGAAGACGGTTACGACTGGCAGCTCCGGGCTTATGGGGTACTTCTACACCAGTGACTT
>ERZ1673962.1609-NODE-1609-length-10066-cov-51.644191_pt1 | contig 10066 bp, 9 predicted proteins | sample MGYA00580188_ERZ1673962 | MGnify/ENA primary metagenome ERZ1673962 (study PRJEB41334, sample SAMN05608104) | rock metagenome | biome: terrestrial subsurface; feature: shale formation; material: shale | place: USA: Pennsylvania ... | reverse complement strand
CGAGATGGTGCTGCATGTGCCGCAGCACAACGGCCGGGTCCGCGAGATCGAGGTGGCCATGGTCTGGCGCGGTCATGTTCTCCATGCAGGACCGCAAGGCGATGTTCGAGTGGCCCGAGGGCGCCAGCCTGGAAAGCATCATCAACACCATCAACAGCCTCGGCGCGACGCCCGATGACGTGATGAGCATCCTGCAGTCGCTCGAGCGCGCCGGCGCGCTCAATGCCGAACTGATCGTGATGTAGTCAAGCGCCTGTTCACGTCTCGCGCGCTGGAGGCCGGCGAGGCGAAAACAGGCGAACAAGCGCAGTTTACGTTTGTAAATAAGCATTTTGACCGGGCTGGCGCCCCAGCCTGCTTTCAACGAAGCAGGCCCGAAGCGCAGCAGATTTGAATAGGTTCCTGCAGCATGAGCATCGTTTCCCTACCCCAGCACCTGGCCAGCCTGCGCGGGCGCAACGAAGGCCCGAGCGCGGCGCGGCGCCAGCAGCTCGAGGCGGTCTGCGAACAGTTCGAGGCCATGTTCCTGCAGCAGATCCTCAAGCAGATGCGCAAGGCCGGCGACGTACTGGCCGCCGGCAACCCGCTGCGCAGCCGCGAGCTGGACACCATGCGCGACCTGTATGACGAGGCGCTGGCCCTGGCCGCCTACAACGCCGGCCCGGGCAAGGTCGACGAGTGGCTGGTGCAGATCGGCGACCCGCGCAACGGTGCGATCGGCACCGCCGCCTGGGTCGAGCGCATCCCCTATGCCGAGACGCGCAATTACACACGCAACATCCTGCGCGACCTGCAGGCCCTGCCGGCCAGCCAGGCGCAGCAGGGCGGCGAGACGCTTAAGCGCGCCGGCGAGCCGGTCGCCTTGCATAGGCAACGTGCCGTCGGCGGCCACCTGTCGGTGGCCTTCGCGCAACCGATCCGCATCGAATCGAAGGAACCCCAGTCGTGAGCATCCTGAGTCAGATTGGCTACAGCGGCGTACGCGCCTCGCAGATTGCCCTCACCGCGACCGGGCAGAACATCGCCAACGTCAACACACCGGGCTTCAGCCGCCTGGCGCCCGAGCAGCACGCGCTCGGCGGGCAGACGCCCACCGGCATCGGTGGCGGCGTGCAGGTGACCAGCATCCGCCGGCTGGCCAGCGACTTCCAGAACCAGCAGCTGTGGCGCGCGACCACCGAAAAGCAGTACTACGGCACCACGCAGCAATACCTCGGCGCCCTCGAAGGGCTGGTCGACAGCGAAGGCTCGAGCATCAGCGTCGGCCTGGACAACTTCTACGCCGCGCTCAGCGAGGCCAGCTCGACGCCCGAGTCGATCGCCCTGCGCCAGCAGATCCTCGGCGAGGCCAAGCAGCTGGCGCAACGCTTCAACGGCCTGAATGGCAACATCGGCATCCAGCTCGAGGCCCTCGAAGGCCAGCGCGTCTCGATGGTCGAGGAGATCAACGGCCTGGCGAGCAACATCGCCGACCTGAACCAGCAGATCCTCGAGATGGAATCCTCCGGCCGCGACACCGCGACCCTGCACGACTACCGCGACAACCTGGTCAAGGATCTCAGCCAGTTCGTCGGCATCCGCGTGCAGAGCGCTGCCGACGGCAGCCTCACCGTGGCCCTGGCCAACGGCCAGCCGCTGGTCGCCGGCAGCACCGCCGGCACGCTGAAGGTCGGCGAGAATCTGGCCGGCGAGCAACAGCTCAGCCTGGTCTTCGCCAAGACCAGCTTCCCCTTGGTGCAGGAGGGCCTCGGCGGCTCGCTCGGCGGTCTCTATGACATGGAATACGGTGCGCTGCGCCCGGCCCAGGCCGACCTGCACGACATGGCCGGCGCCCTGGCCCAACGGGTCAATGACACCCTGGCCACCGGCTACGACCTGGACGGCAACCCCGGCCAGCCGCTGTTCAGCTACGACGCCAGCAGCACCAGCGCGCTGCTCACCGTCAACGACCTGTCGACCCGCGAGCTGGCCTTTTCCGCGCAGGCGCCGGGCCTGGATGCCAACGGCCAGCCGGTGCCGGTGGTCGGCGACAACCAGGTGCTGCTCGCCCTGCTCGAGACCAAGGCGGCGAAGATCAACGTGGCCGGCGAGCTGGTACCGCTCAACGACGCCTACGCCGGGCTGGTCGGCCGCGTTGCCAGCGCCAGCCGGCAGAACCAGGCCGACCTGGCCGCCACCACGGTGGTCGCCGAACAGGCCCAGGCGCAGCGCGACAGCGTCAGCGCGGTGAACCTCGACGAGGAAGCCGTCAACCTGATGGCCTACCAGCAGGCCTACCAGGCCAACATGAAGGTCATCGGCACCTCCAACGAACTGTTCAACGCCGTGCTGGCGATGTTCTGAGCCAGCCGAAGGATTCCCGACGATGCGTATCTCCAACGCCCAGATCACCGCGACGATGCACGGCTCGCTGAACATCAGCTCCGAGAAGCTCGGCAAGCTGATGCAGCAGATGGCCACCGGCAAGCGCATGCTGCGGCCCTCCGACGACCCCATCTCCGCCGTGCGCGTGCTGCGCATCGAGCGCGAGGAAGCGACCCTGACGCAGTACCGCACCAACATCGCCAACGTCTCCGGCAACCTGTCCAAGCAGGAGAGCAACCTCAAGGCCGCCTCCGACTCGATGCTCAGCGTGCGCGACCTGCTGCTCTGGGCCGCCAACGGCAGCAATACCAGCGAAGACCTGGCGGCCATCGCCAACGAGCTGAAGACGCTCGAAGGCACCATTCTCAGCTTCGCCAACGTGCGCGACGAGGAAGGCCGCTACCTGTTCGCCGGCACCCTCAGCGACCGCCCGGCGGTGACCTTCGACGCCGCCAGCGACAGCTACCAGCTCAGCGGCAACGCCGGGCATCGGCAGGCCGCAGTGGCCAACGGCGTGCTGGTCGAAGAGAACGTCACCGCTGCCGAGATCTTTGGCGGCGGGGTCGACATGCTCAACCGCCTGCATGAGCTGGTCGCGATGCTCGAAGACCCGGCGCTCGATGCCGGCGACCCGGCGGTGCGCAGCCAGATCAGCGCCACCATGGACGCCCTGGACCTGACCCACGGCGAATTGCTCGGCGCGGTGACCGACCTCGGTGGCCGGCAGAACACCCTTACCCTGCTGACCGGCAGCAACGAAGACGTCTCGCTGGTGAACCAGAAGATCGAAGGCGAGCTGTCGACGCTCGACTACGCCGGCGCCAGCATCGACCTGAACAACTACCAGCTGTCGCTGCAGGCCACCCAGAAGACCTACCTGAAGATCAACGGCCTGTCGCTGTTCGGCCTGCTCTGACCGGAGGCGGCCATGAAGATCGACAAGCAGTTACCCGCCATCGGCGCGATCGACCCGCAGGAGCGGCGCCAGCCGCTTGCCACCGAGCGCCGTGCCCGCCAGCCGCAGCGCCGCGAGCTGGACACCGCCACGGCCGAGGCGCGTGCACGCAAGAGCACCAGCTTCAGCCTGCAGCTCAACCAGCAGCTGTCGTCGATGCAATCGGCCGAGAACTACCTGGCCGACCTGCATGGCCGGCTCTCGCAACTGAAGCTGAGCCTCAGCCGCGAACTTGGCGCCGCCAGCCCCGGCAGCGGTGCCGAGGCCATCGGCGAGCAACTGGAAGCGGTCGGTACGCTGCTGGGGCAACGCCGCGAACGCTCGGCCGAGGCGCTGGACGCCGACTTCCGCCTGCGCCTGAACGAGCCGGTGCGCAGCCGCTTCACCCTTGCCGGCCTGAGTTCGCCGGAGGCGATCCGCGAGTCGGGTGCCGAGACGCTGGTCTTTCGCGCCGGCCGGCAGCTGGCCGAGCCGGTCGCGGTGGTGCTCGACGAGGCCATGAGCGACGAGCAGATCCTGCGCCGCTTCAACGCCAGCCTCGGCCAGGCAGGCATCCGTGCCGAGCTCGACGACGGCGGCCAGCTGCGTTTCTCCGCGCGCGAGAGCCTGTGGGACGCGCTCAAGGGCGAGCTGGCGGTGCGTGGCGAGGGCAAACTGTTCGCCGGCGAGCGCTTCCAGCGCGTCGACAGCCATCAGGAGCAACTGCTGGAGCTGCCGGCCGCGCCCGCACTCGATTCGTTCAACGAGCTGCGCCAGGTGCTGGACAAGGTGGTCGCCGCCCTCGACCGTATCGCCAGCCTGCGCGACCAGCTCGGCCAGCGGCAAAAGGAGATCCGTGAATTTCTCGCCCGCCAGGCCGACCGCGACGAGAAGCAGTGGGCGCTGGACTTCTCGCGCTCGGTGTTCAACCTGATGCAGCGCAGCCCGTCGAGCTACGCCGCCGTCACCCAGACCGTCGCCGCCCAGGCCACGCTGAGCCGCTTCACGGTCGTCAGCCTGCTGTCCTGAGCGCAGGCGCCACGGTGCGCGGGCCGGTTCGCTGCTACGGCGCGAAGAACTCGATCGCCGAGGGCCGCGCCAGCCGAAGCCGTTGCACGGTCTCGCCGAGCAGGCCGCTGGCCGGATCGCGGCGGAACACCACCAGGCTGTCGCCGAACTGATTGGCCACCAGCAGGAAGCGGCCGTCCGGGGCGATCGCCAGTTCGCGCGGCTCGCGCCCTTCGCTGTCGCGCTTCTGCAGCAGCTGCAGCCGGCCGTCGGCGGCAATCGCATAGACCAGGATGCGGTTGGCCTCGCCGCGATCGGTGACATAGAGAAAGCGCCCATCGCTCGAAAGCCGTATCGCGCCCGGCGAGTGCCGGTTGGCGGCGCCCGGCTCGGCGAGGTCGATCAGCTCGCGCAGCTGCAGGCGGCCGTCATGCACAGCCAGCTGCGCCACCTGCGCACTGAGCTCGAGGGTCAGCCAGGCGTGCCGGCCGTCGGCCGAGAAGGCCAGGTGACGCGGGCCGCTGCCGGGCGGCAGCGTCAGGCTGGCCGCCTCGTCCAGGCTGAGCGGCCGCTCGCGCTGGGCCGGGTCGTAGCGGTAGGCGACCAGCTGGTCGGCGCCCAGGTCGCTGACCCACAGCCGCTTGCCGTCCGGGGCGAACAGCGCCTGGTGCACATGTGCGCCCTGTTGGCGTGGGTGCGCACCGCTGGGCTGGTGCCTGGCGAGCTGGGTCACCGGCAGCGGTTCGCCCGCTTCGCCCAGCGGCATGACCGCCAGCTGGCCGCCCGGGTTGGCGCGCGAGCCGTAGTTGCTGACGAACAGGTGGCGCCCGTCCGGGCTCAGGCTGGCATGGGTCGGCTCGTCACCCAGGCTCGGCGTGCGGCCGAGCGGCTGGAAGCGGCCCTCGTCGTCGAGCCGCCAGGCGCTGACCCGGCCCACCGGGTCGGTGTGCCCGGGGGCGTTCTCGTTTGTCGCGTAGAGCCGTCCGCGGCGCCGGTCGAGCAGCAGCCAGGAGGGATTGTCGCTGGCCAGCGTCTGCAACGGCCGCTCGGCGATTTGCCCGCTGGCCGGGTCGAAGCGCAGGCGCAGCACGCCGGGGCTGGAGCTGTCGTGGGTGTAGCTGCCAATCAGAAGATGCATGTCGCCGCTCGCTGCCTGTACTGGCGCCGCCAGCAGCAGGCCGAGCGCCAGCGCAAGGCCCGCACGGGCACGCCGGAGAAACCGCGGGGGCTGCTTGTGCGGCTGGGTCGAAGTCATGCGACTATGACCGCCGTCATGGCTCGATGCTCCGTCGAGTCGGTATCGCGCTGCCGTAGAACCGCCGCTGGCGGAGTCATGTCTATGTTCAGCCGGGTGGACGCCGGCGCTGCCCCAGGAATTACCGAGACCATGGATCATTTGCTTCCCGTGCAGCTCGCCGAGCTGCAGAAAATTGCCACCAGCCTGGCCGAAAGCCGGATCGCACCGCGGGCCGCCGAGGTCGACGCCGAGTGCCGCTGGCCGGCGCATGCCATGCAGGCGCTGGCCGAGGCCGGACTGCTCGGCCTGCAGGTGCCCGGCGAACTCGGCGGGCTGGGCCAGGGCCTGCTCGGCCTGTGCGTGATCACCGAAACGATCGGCCGCGCCTGCCCGTCCTCGGCGCTGTGCTTCGGCATGCATTGCGTGGCCACCGCGGTGATCGCCGCCAAGGCCACCGAGCATCAGCGCGAGCACTACCTGCGCGACATCGCCGCCGGGCGCCATATCACGACGCTGGCGCTGTCCGAACAGGGCACCGGTGCGCACTTCTACCTGCCGGAAACGCGCCTGCGCGCCGAGGCGGACAGCTTTGTCGTCGACGGCACCAAGCAGTTCGTCACCAGTGGCGGCCACGCCGATTCCTACGTGGTTTCCACCGTCGCCGCCGGCGGCGAGGCCGGCGACTTCAGCTGCCTGATGGTCGACCGCGACAGCCCCGGCATGCACTGGCTGGATGCCTGGGACGGCTTCGGCATGCGCGGCAACTCCTCGCGGCCGCTGCGCCTGGAACAGGTCCGGGTGCCGGCGCAGAACCTGCTCGGCGAGCCGGGCGATCAGGTCTGGTACGTGTTCGAGGTGGTCGCACCGTTCTTTCTCATCGCCATGGCCGGCACCTACCTGGGCGTCGCACAGGCCGCGCTGGACGAAGCCGAGCTGCACCTGCGCCAGCGGCGCTACAGCCATTCCGGCGAGGCGTTGCTCGACGTGGAGGCGCTGCAGGTACGCTACGGCGAACTCTGGACGGCGCTGGTCAAGAGCCGGGCGCTGGTGCGCGAGGCGGCACGGCGCGGCGACGGCGCCCATCCCGAGGCGCTGCCCTTCATTCTCGCGGCGAAAGCCGACGCAGCGGAGACCGCCGTGCGCCTGACCAACGAAGCGATGACCCTGTGCGGTGGCGCCGCCTACCGGGCGAACAGCCGCGTGGCGCGTCTGCTGCGCGACGCGCGTGCGGCGCACGTGATGACGCCGACCACCGACCTGCTCAAGCTCTGGACCGGGCGCAGTCTGCTCGGCCTGCCGCTGCTATGAACCCCGAGCTGCAGCTCGATTGCCTGGCGCTGCTCGACGACGGCGACCTCGCACTGCACCAGCGGGTCGCCGCGCTGGCCGCCGAGCGCCACTGCCAGCTGCGCCTGCTCGACCCGGCCGGCGAGCTGCCGGGCGACGCGCCGGAGCCGGCGCTGGTCATGCTGGCGCCGGGCCTGCTGCGCCCGGTCAGCCTGGCCCGCCAGCTGCGCATGCGCTGGAAACGCAGCCAGCTGCTGTTCCTCAGCACCGATGCCGAGGCGAGTACGCTGCGCCGCGAGCTCGGCCCGGCGCCACTGCTCGGGCCGCACTGGTCGATCGTCGAGAGCACTCAGCTGCCCCGGGTGCTCGACCAGACCCTGGCGGACGTGCGCCGCCGCGCCCGCCTGCGTACCACCCTGGCGCGCGCCAACGCCCACATGGACGCCGCGCAGGCAGCCGGCAAGCGCTCGCCGGCCGAGGCCGACCTGTATCTGCACCATTTCATCGACGCCGCGCGCGATGCCATCGTCGGCCTCGACAGCCAGCACGCGGTGCTCTACTGGAGCGCCGGCGCCGTCGAGCTGTTCGGCCAGACCCGGGTGCAGACGCTCGGGCGCAACGCAGCCAGCCTGCCGTTCTGGACGCCGGCGCTCGGTGGTGCGCTGGCCAGCACGCTGCAGAGCGGCACGACGCGCACCCTGCAGTTCAACGACCCGGCCAGTGGCCGCACGCTGGAAGCCGTGGTCGCGGCCGTCACCGCACCGCAGGGCGACGTGGTCGGCGCGGCGTTGAGCCTGCGCGACGTCTCCGCGCTGGTCGCCGAGCGGCGCGCCAGCGAACGCCAGGGCCGGGTACTGACCGAGGAGCGCCGGCACCTGCAGCGCCTGTTCGATCAGGCGCCGGGCTTCATCGCCATCACCCAGGGCCCCGAACATGTCCTGCAGATCGCCAATCGCGCGTTCCATGAGCTGGTCGGCACGCGCGAGGTGATCGGCAGCCCGGCCTTCAAGGCCTTTCCGCAGCTCGAAAGCCGCGCCGTCGCCGACCTCCTGCAGCAGGTCTACGTCACCGGCCGGCCCTATGTCGGGCGCAATCTCGCGGTGCGCGTGCGCCCCGAGGGCGGCGGCAAGGCCGAGCGCCGCTTCGTCGATTTCGTCTTCCAGCCGGTGCTGACCGAGGACGACCAGGTCAACGGCATCTTCTGTCAGGGCCATGACGTCACCGCCCAGGTGCTGGCGCAGGAAGAACTCCAGCGCTCGCACGAGCACCTGCTGGAGCTGGTCGAGGAGCGCACCCGCGAGCTGGAGGTCAGCCGCCAGGCGCTGTACCAGTCGCAGAAGCTCGAGGCCATCGGCAAGCTCACCGGCGGCGTGGCGCACGACTTCAACAACGTGCTGCAGGTGATCGCCGGCAACCTGCAACTGCTGCAGCCGCTGCTGCAGGACAACCGCCCGGCGGCCAAGCGGGTCGACGCCGCCAGCTCGGCGGTCGAGCGCGGGGCCAAGCTCGCCCGGCAGCTGCTCGCCTTCGCCCGCCGCCAGCCGCTGCGCCCGCAGCCGACCAACCTGGCGCGTCTGCTGCGCGAGCTCGACGAGTTGCTGCGCCAGGCGCTCGGCGAGCGCATCGAGATCGAGACGGTGGTGGCCGGCGGCCTCTGGACCACCATGGTCGACGCCCACCAGCTCGAGCAGGTGGTGCTGAACCTGGCGATCAACGCCCGTGACGCCATGCCCGAAGGCGGCCGGCTGACCCTGGAGCTCGGCAATGCCATGCTCGACGAACTCTATGCCAGCACCCAGAGCGACGTGACGCCCGGCCAGTACGTGCTGCTGGCGGTGTCCGACACCGGCGTCGGCATGCCCGCCGAAGTTGTCGAGCAGGCCTTCGAGCCCTTCTTCACCACCAAGCCGGAAGGGCGCGGCACCGGGCTGGGGCTGAGCATGGCCTACGGTTTCGCCAAGCAGAGCGGCGGGCACATCCGCCTGTACAGCGAGCCGGGCAGCGGCACCACGGTCAAGCTCTACCTGCCGCGCACCGAGCAGCCGGAAGTGCTCGCCGTGCAACCGGCCGCCGGCCCGGTCGTCGGCGGCAGCGAGACCATCCTGGTGGTCGAGGACGACCTGCCGGTGCAGGCCACGGTGGTCGAACTGCTCGAGGGGCTGGGCTATCAGGTGCTCAGGGCCAACGATGCACAGGCGGCGCTGGGCATTCTCGGCAGCGGCCTGGCGATCGACCTGCTGTTCACCGACGTGGTGATGCCGGGGCCGGTCAGCAGCCCGGAGCTGGCCCGCCAGGCGCGCCTGCTGCAGCCCGGCATCGCGGTGCTCTTCACCAGTGGCTACACGCGCAACGCCATCGTGCATGGCGGGCGCCTGGACGCCGGCGTGGAGCTGCTGAGCAAGCCGTATCGCCAGGAGGACCTGGCGCGCAAGGTACGCCAGCTGCTGGCCACGCGCGAAACCGAGGCCCGGCCGGGCGAAGCGCCGCTGGTGATGGTGGTCGAGGATCAACCGGCGCTGCTCGCGCTGACCGGCGAGATGGTCGAGGAACTGGGCTACCGGGTCCGGGGTTATGCCGATGCCGAGCAGGCCGAGCTGGCCCTGGGCGAGCAGCGCTTCGACCTGCTGCTGCTGGACGTCAACCTGCCCGGGCGCTCGGGCCTCGATTTCGCCGTGCAGGCCCTGCAGGTTCAGCCCTGGCTGCGGCTGATCTTCGTCTCCGGCGAAGGCCGCATCGAGACGCGGCTGCCGGCACGCTCGCTGCCCAAGCCGTTCAGCCTCGACCAGCTCGCCGAGGCACTGGCCGACTGAGCGGCACGCAGCGCTGGCCGCGGCCGCGCCACAGGCCCTGCAGGCCGAGCGCCGTCGGCAGGCCGAGGGCCAGCCAGCTCAGCCAGTCGCCGGCGCCTTCGGAGACCAGTCCGGCGATCAGCCCGAGCGCCGAGGCCAGGGCAATCGCCACCGGCCAACGCCAGATGCGCATCATGCCCGCACCTCCGCCGTCGCACCGCGCTTGAGCCACAGGTACAGCCCGCTGCCCAGGACGACGAGGGTGAGGATGTCCAGCAGCGCCCAGAGGACCTTCAGCGGCAGGCCGGCGTAATCGCCGAAATGCAGCGGCTCGGACAGTTGCAGCGCGGTGACGTACCAGGGCCGGGGGCCCGCTTCGAGCACCTCGCCACTGGCCGGGTCGACCAGCAGCGCCTGGGTCAGGCGCGAGGTCAGCGGCGTGTCGCC
>ERZ1673962.1606-NODE-1606-length-10090-cov-9.711011_pt1 | contig 10090 bp, 7 predicted proteins | sample MGYA00580188_ERZ1673962 | MGnify/ENA primary metagenome ERZ1673962 (study PRJEB41334, sample SAMN05608104) | rock metagenome | biome: terrestrial subsurface; feature: shale formation; material: shale | place: USA: Pennsylvania ... | reverse complement strand
TTTACCCGGGAAGTCTCCATTATCGCGGTGCGTGCGGAAGACGGCGAACTGGCCTTCTACCCCATGGCGGAGAACACCCACCACGAAGGCATCCTGCGCTACTCCATTGCCCCGGCACCACAACTGCAACCACACGTGCAGGCCGACGCCGAGGATTACATCAAATCACTGCTGAACGAACTGAACTACGTCGGCGTACTGACCCTCGAACTGTTCGAAACCCCGGAAGGCCTGATGGCCAACGAAATGGCACCGCGCGTCCATAACTCCGGGCACTGGACCATCGAAGGCGCCATGACCAGCCAGTTCGAAAATCACATTCGCGCCGTCAGCGGCCATCCACTGGGTAACGTCGCGGCTCGCGGTGTCAGCTGCATGATCAACATCATCGGCGAACACGGTGACATTGAACGAATCCTGGAACTGCCCTACGCTCATGTTCATCTGTACAACAAGGGCGAACGCCCCGGCCGCAAGCTGGGCCACGTGAACATCCTCGCGGACAGCTACGAAGAACTGGTGTGGCGAGTGAAAAACTGCGCCCAGTTTTTGCCCGGTTGCCCGGAGTTTGAAAGCTCCTTAACAGGAAAATGAAAACAAGGGGTTGATTTAACTCAAACCAACCCTATATTCCTGAGACGTACATTCACGAAAACAGAGAGACAGGGAGAACGACCTCATGGCATTTGAACTTCCCGCATTGCCGTACGAAAAGAACGCACTGGAACCGCACATCTCCCAGGAAACCCTGGAGTACCATTACGGCAAGCACCACAACACCTACGTGACCAAGCTGAACGGTCTGATTGAAGGTACCGACAACGCCAACAAATCTCTGGAAGAGATTATCAAGAGCGCCAGCGGCCCGCTGTTCAACAACGCCGCTCAAGTCTGGAACCACACCTTCTACTGGCACTGCCTGGCTCCGAATGGCGGTGGTGAGCCGACTGGTCCCGCCAAGGAAGCCATCGAAAAGGCCTTCGGCTCTTTCGAAGACTTCAAGAAAGAGTTCAACGACAAGGCCGCGAACAACTTTGGTTCTGGCTGGACCTGGCTGGTCAAGAAGGCGGACGGCAGCGTTGCCATCGTCAACACCAGCAACGCGGAAACTCCGCTGACAGGCGAAGACAAGCCGGTTCTGACTGTTGATGTGTGGGAGCACGCCTACTACATCGATTACCGGAACAGCCGTCCGAACTATCTGGAAGCGTTCTGGAATCTGGTCAACTGGGATTTCGTGAACGAAAACCTGGCCTGATCAGCAGCCATTGGCTGACAGCAGCTTCGACTGCTACCCAAACACCCGTCGGGCCCCGCCCGGCGGGTGTTTTTTATCGCAAAAAAGAAAAATTCGACCAAACTCCATGAAGTTGCAAAAAAACTCGTCCATACTCTGCAACTTGTTAACGTGATAATCTCAAATCTCTCAAATATCACCACGACACCAACATTCAGTGTGAGTCATTAAGAACGGCGGAATGCATAAACATTTTGAAGTGCAACATCGACTCGGCTACCGCATTCTCCGCTGGATAATGCTGATCGCCCTGCTCGGTGGCATACTCGCCAGTACCGCCCAGGTGGTCATTGACGCCCGAAGAGCTTCCAGTGAACTGGAGCATCAGGCACACCAAACCGTCACCATGGTCAGGGACGCCGCCACTCAGGCAGTGTTCAGTATCGATAAGGTGCTCGCCCGACAGGTTGTGGACGGTCTGTTTGCCCTGGATGCGATTCACCGAGTACAAATTACCCACCCGGACGGGGAAGAGCTGGCCAGCCGGCAACGCCCGCTCCAGGATGCCGCCTTCCGCCCGGTAACCGACCCGATTTTTGGCACCATCCGCCGATATCATGAGCCCCTGGAACTGACCACACGCCCCGGCGAGCTCTACGGCTACCTGGATATCTATTACGATACAGCCCCCTACGCCGAGCTATGGTTAAACCGGGCAGTGGTCACCTTTGCGTCTGGCATTGCCCTGGCCCTGATTCTCGGCACGGTGCTGTATTTTGTCTTCTATCTGCTGCTCACACGCCCACTACTCCGCATTGTCACCTCGGTTAAAAAAGTCGATCCAGACAAGCCCGATGACCGCTTGATTTCCATCCCCAAAGGCCACCGGGCCGATGAGCTGGGGCTGTGGGTGAATGCCACCAACAACCTGCTGATCTCCATTGCCGACAGCCACCAGAAACACCAGGAAGCCGAAAACCGGGCGTCGCAACTCACGCGCTTCGATCAGCTCACCAACCTGCCCAGCCGCGACACCTTCATGGACAACCTGAAGGAAATGATCAGCGAGGCAAGCCCGCAGTCTGTCTCCATGGCACTCATGGTCTGTGGCATCGACGACTTCAAATCGATCAACGAACAGTGTGGGTTCCGTACCGGCGACACCATCCTGCAAACCGTGGCCAGCCGTTTGACGGCGAATCTGTCCTCCGAACGATTCATGCTGGCCCGCCTGGGCAGTGACCAGTTCGTGATCGTGGAAAAACGCCTGCGCGATGGCTTCCAGGCCGCTGAAACGGCTGAAAAGGTGCTGGCAAGCTTCTCCACCCCCATCAACTCCGGCAATCACCGGGTATCCATGACGGCCACCATTGGCATTGCCCTCTACCCGTCAGATGCCAAGGACGGTGAGCGCCTGCTACAAAGTGCAGAGCAGACCATGGCCCTGGCCAAGCAGGTCGGTCATAACCACTTCCAGTTCTTTGTGGCCAGCATTGACCACGACATCCGTGAACGGAAACAGCTTGAGAAAGAGCTGGCTTTGGCGCTGCCCAACCACGAACTGTTCGTGGTGTACCAACCGCAGGTGAATCTCGCCAATAGTCGCGTGGTGGGTGCCGAAGCCCTCTTGCGCTGGCAGCACCCGGAAAAAGGGCTCATCCCGCCGGACCGCTTCATCCCCATTGCCGAAGCCAATGGCACCATTGTTGAGATTGGCCAATGGGTGCTGGATCAGGCCTGTTGGCAGGCCGCCCAGTGGAGTCGGGAGGGCTCGCCCATACGCATTGCCGTGAACCTGTCAGCGGTCCAGTTGCGCCAGGAATCGATCGTCAACGACATTCTGGAAACGCTGAAACGCCATAAGCTCTCCGCCAGCCAGCTCGAACTGGAGGTCACGGAAACCAGCTTCATGACCAACATCAAGGACGCGGTCGATAAGCTACACAAGCTGAACCGTGCCGGTATTCGCATCGCGGTGGATGATTTCGGCACCGGCTACTCCTCCCTGACATACCTCAAGCAGATGCCCGTGCAGTATCTGAAAATCGACAAACAGTTCATTAGCGACCTGCTGAACAACGAAGACGACACCCGGATCGCCAACACCATCATTGACCTGGGCAAGAGTCTGAACCTGACCGTTATCGCCGAAGGTGTTGAAACGGAAGAACAGGAGGTCTACCTGAACGAGCGGGGCTGCCAGATTGGGCAGGGCTACTATTACAGCAAACCCGTCATTGCCAGGGAATTCGAGAGGTTCGTCAAAGCCTTCCACGCTGAAACCGTGGATAATCACAGCTAAAAACCAACCACCGGGGAATCAACATGGAAACCACAGTCATCGGCCTTGCAGTTATTGCCGTTGTCGTTATCTACCTCGTCGTCATCTACAACCGTCTGGTCTCGCTACGAAACCAGTTCAAGAACGGCTTTGCGCAGATTGATGTGCAGTTGCAGCGCCGCCATGACCTGATTCCCAACCTGGTGGAATCGGCCAAGGCGTATCTGGAACATGAAAAGTCCACCCTCACCCAGGTCATGGAAGCCAGAAACAACGCCGTCAGCGCCCAAAAAGACGCGGCCAAGGATCCCGGCGATGGCAACAAAATGCAGCGCCTGGGTAGTGCCGAGAACATGCTGACCAAAGCCCTCGCCAACTTCAACGCAGTGGTCGAAGACTACCCGGAGCTGAAGGCGGACCAAACCATTCAGGATCTCATGGAAGAGCTCTCCAGCACCGAGAACCGGGTGTCCTTTGCTCGCCAGGCCTATAATGACGGCGTGATGCACTACAACATCTTCCGCGAGAAATTCCCCAACAACATCATTGCCGGCATGTTCGCCTTCAAAGACCGGGCGCAACTGCAGCTGGAAACCCCGGAAGCCCGTCAGGCCCCGAAAGTCAGTTTCTGAAGGCCTGATCCATGGCAAATCCAGGCTTTTTTGAGCGCCAGGCCCACGCCCGGCGCAACACCGGCGTGCTTATCGCCCTGTTTGTGACTGCGGTGACGCTGATCACCCTCGCGGTTTGCCTGCTGGGCTACTTCATTACCCGCGGCGAAGACTCCTACCTGCCGTTCCACCACTGGTTATTGTCCAATCATGGCCTGATTACCGCTGGCAGCGTGGTTGGCCTGATCGGCATTGGCTCAATGATACGGTGGGCCGACCTGGCCGGCGGTGGCTCCCGGGTCGCCAAAATGGTGGGCGCGCGTCTTATAGAACCAGACACGCGGGATTCCGACGAACGCCAACTGCGTAACATTGTTGAGGAAATGGCCATCGCCAGCGGCGTCCCGGTTCCCGACCTGTACGTAATGGAACAGGAGCCAGGCATTAACGCCTTTGTCGCCGGTTACAGCAGCGGCGAAGCGATCATGGTGGTGACCCACGGCGCCCTTTTACAACTGAACCGGGATGAACTGCAGGGCGTGGTCGCCCACGAGTTCAGCCATATTCTCAATGGTGACATGCGCATTAACGTCAGGCTGATCGCCCTGCTCGCCGGCATCCTGATGATCGGTCAGATCGGCCAGTTCCTGCTGCGGGCGGGCTTCTACAGCTCGGGCAGCCGACGCTTTCGCTCCAGTAGCCGGGACAGCCGTGGTCAGGCTGCCATGGGGCTCATTGGCCTGGCATTGTTAATCATCGGGTATGTTGGTGTCTTTTTCGGCCGCTTGATACAGGCAGCGGTCTCCCGCCAGCGGGAAATGCTGGCTGATGCCTCGTCAGTGCAATTCACCCGTAATCCGGAAGGCATTGGCGGCGCGCTCTTCAAGATCGGCATGAAAGGCGGCTACCTGGATTCCACAAGCCACGCCAGCGACATGAACCACATGTGTTTCGGCGAATCCGCGCGCATGAAGTTTACCTCAATGCTCGCCTCACACCCGCCGATTGAGGAACGTATCAACGCCATTCAGCCGGGCCTGGTGGCGCGTCTTCGCAGCCGCCTGCGCGATACCGAGCCCTCGGCAAACCTGCGCCAGGACCTGGCCAGCGAAGCCAGCACCCGGGTAAGTGATCTGGTCAGCCAGGTTACCAGTCCGATTGCCAGCGCCAGCCGGTTGTCTCCGGTGGCCGCCAGGGCGCCTCAAGAGCCAACAGCCGACCGAGGCGCCCCTACCCTGTCGCGCCGGGTAGGCACGGTATCAAGGCAAAGCGAAGCTTTCGCCATACAATGGCTGAGCCAGCTACCGGCCACGTTCCGGACTCTTCTGTACACCCGCACCGGAGCCATCCAGCTGTGCTATGCCCTGCTGGTGTACCATCTCCCAAAAACCTCACAGACTGACAACCTGGCCCTGCTGCCCGACCACCCTTCCCTGGCTCCCCGCCAGGAGCTGGCCCAAAAGCTGATCGAGGGGCTGCAAAGCCTGGGTGACGGCGTGCGTTTCCCGGTCCTGGAACTGGCCATGCCAGCCCTGCGCAAGCTGGATCCGGAAGAACGTCGCCAACTGATCGCCAATGTGCGCAAGCTGGCAGCGGCGGACCAGCGCATCAGCCTGTTCGAATTATCGTTGATCAGTTTCCTCGAGAGACACCTGGGAGACGATGCAGAGCGGGCCGTGCCGGTGCAGTACCGAAAGTACAAGCCCGTGGTTACGGATCTGGAGCGCCTGCTGGGCCTGTTTGCCCGTGCTGGCACGGAGTCCCGGGAGCAAGCGGAAAAACTCTTTCATGAGGCCATGGCGGGCTTTAGCGTTCGAGCCGAAAAGGCTGAAGTGCCGGCCAGTGTTTCCCTGAAGGAATTGCACCAGGCCCTGGCTCGATTAAATCGGCTGTCACCCCTATTGAAGCCAGCGGTGATCGACGCCTGCGCCCACTGCGTGACCCATGATGGCCAAGTGGCCGTCAAGGAATACGAGTTGATGCGCCTGGTGGCGGACCAACTGGACAGCCCCATGCCGCCGCTGTGACCACTCGTGGCGGCAGCGGCGTCAGTCGCGCCGCCCTTCAAACAACATATCAACGGTGGGCTGGTCATCCTTGTCCGGCAGGCCCAGCTTTTCCCGAACTTCCAGGCTGACGTCCCACAGACGGTTGAACTTCTCACTGGTGGCCGCGCTGGCCTCTTCCTTGCCCAGCATGATGGTCGGGCGCAGGAACACCAGCAGGTTCCGTTTCACCCGGGTTTCTGATTCCGAGGAGAACAGGCGACCGAGTACCGGAATGTCCCCTAGCAGCGGCACCTTACTCTTATTGATCTGAAGATCATCACGGATCAAACCGCCCAGCACCACGGTTTCCCCATCATCCGCCAGCACCGTCGTCTTGATCTCACGCTTGTTGGTGATCAGATCCGAGGCACCGGCCACGTTGGTCGTGGCGATGTCTTCGGTGGTCTGCTCCACCACCAGCCGCACCAGGCCATCGGCGCTGATGGTGGGGGTAACCTTGAGGGAAAGGCCGACGTCCCGGCGTTCGATCGTGGTAAAGGGGTTGGTGGTGCCATCGCCGTTTACGATGGTTTCACCAGTCCGGAAGGGAACGTTCTGGCCGACGATGATTTCAGATTCCTGGTTATCCAGTGTGATAATGCTGGGCGTTGACAACAGGTTGGCGGCGGCGGAGGACGACAGCGCCTGGATCAGCACTCCCCAGGTCAGACCATTTTCATCGCGCTCTCCGGCTCCAGCGGTCAACCCACCCCCTAATTGTGGCAGAGTATCCCCTACCAACGCACCAATCACAGAATTCAGGCCCAACATACCTGGCCCTGTGGCCAGATTAGTACCCAGGATGGGCACCGACCCAGAAGATTCATCCCCAGCCGCGACTTGCACGCCCAACTGGTCACCCAATTCGTCACTGATTTCAACAATCGCCGCTTCAATCATGACTTGGGCACGGCGAACGTCCAACTGAGACACTATTGCTTCTGCTTCCTGCATTAATGAGGGATCGCCACGGACCACCAAAGCATTCAAGCCTTCATCTGCAAAGACGGAGAAGTTGTTATTAGGATTCCCGGTAGAACCACTGTTTCCAGAGCCGCCCTCTTTGACCAACTCACCCATGACGCCTTTAAGGATTTCCGTCAAGCTTGCGGCGTCCGCATGCTTAAGCCGGATTACTTTAGTGGCTCCACCACTAGCGGTGGGTTGATCCAGTTGGCGAATTAAGCCCCTCATCTTGTCCCGGAAGACTTCATCGCCGCGAAGAATTAGCCGATTACTTCGCTCATCCGCTGTCACACTGTATTTACGAGCGGCGTTATCGCTTCCCTGTCCCAACTCACCTGGTGCAAGTTCCTGAAGAAGGCTGACCATATCCCCTACCCAGGCCTCTTCAAGCTGGATCACTTCAACCTGGTACTTAGGTGGGGCATCCAATTCGGTAACTATTTGCTCTATTCGATCAATGTTGCTGCGGTGGTCACTGATGATTAACGCATTTGCAGTCGCAACTCCTGCCAAATGCCCATACTTAGCAACCAAAGGCCGCAGTATAGGAACGAGTTCAAGCGCATTAGCGTTATTGACCGGAATCACTCTGGTAATCAGCTGTTCTGACGGTGTCCTATCAAAACGCTGGAGTGATTCGGCTGACTGCTTGGCATCTACCTGTTGAACAATCTTGATGACTTCCTCACCAGGGATCGCCGTGAAGCCATGCACATTCAGAACTGCCAGGAATAAATCGTAGATCTCTCCTTTATTCATTGGCGCGCTGGATAGCACCGTCACTTTACCCTTAACCCGAGGATCCACCACAAAGCTATAGCCGGTGATATCTGCCACCTGAGTTACAAACGCGCGGATGTCGGCGTCCTTCAGATTAAGCCGCCAGGTCGTGTCCTGTTCCTGCGCGTGGACAACACTGACCAACGGCAACAGCAAAAAAAATAGGAAGGTGTAAAGAAGGTTGGTCTTATGATTGTGCATCTGGCATTTTCGTCCTTTATTCATTTGCCTGCTTACCGCCACTGCTCGGGAATGGCATAGCTCACGGAAAGTATGGCGCCGTTACGCTCAATCTCGATATCGAGGCGCGGCGACGACCGCCAGCTATTAAGCAAGGCTTTGTCCTGTTCTATATCACCCAATCTTTGGCCATTAATCGCTGTAATCACATCACCAGCACGCAGATTTACGGCATTCAGCAAGGGGTTCGACCCATCGTAGACATAGCCGGATTGACCAGACTCCCTGACGGGTTGTAGACCATAGCTGGCCAAGGCTCGTACGCCCTGAGCTTCCAGTTGATTACGCGCCCTGGCCAGAAAAGCGTCGGGGGATTCTGACGGTTTTTCAACCTCTTGCGCAACCACCTTTTGAGCACTCACCTGTTCTTCAAAAGCGAGAGTCTCATATTGCCCGCCACGACGTATCAGGATACTGCCCGACTCGACTTCGGCTAGCTCCGCGTTCCCAGGCAGCACATCCCCCACCCGATAGTAAGCGGTTTCACCGTTACTTCCCGCAACTATAGCACCGGAGCTTGCCGGTTGCGCAGCAACTAGAACCCCCTCAAGGGTAAGTCTGAGGCGGGTTTCAGGGGCTGAACGACGCACATTTTCTGCGACCGGCTGCTGTCCGGTTGGCTTACCAAAGAAGTAGTATCCGGCAATCGACCCCACAGATACACTGTTGTCATTAATGCCTCCGCTACCCTGCCCTCTGCCGTATAGCTCTGGAACCGGCGATTCTTGCCAAAACAAAAACCAGCTAAGGCGCGCCATCTCAACCGGCATATAAAAGGTAAAGGCCAGCAATAAAACCGTAGCAAGGAACTTTGGGAAGCCTTGTGATGCGGTGACAGTTACTAGCGACACACTATCCTCCTCCAGGCAACAAAGGCTGCCGAACACGGAAGATGATGTCGTCAGGACTGGCTGCATCCGACCAGGGTTGTTCTGCCAGATCAACCATTCGCTTATACAGCCGAATATCCATCACTCCATTCCCAAGCAGCACCGCTTTTGCAGCAGGACCACCACCTCCTTGTTCACTAACAGTTAATGCAAGTCCCTCATTTGAAGTATCCAGCGCAGCTTGCATTGGTGGGAAGTTAGCTTGAGCCCTTCGAGCCCCCATGGGCCAAGTCACGAGACCTCCGGGCCAACGTGCAATGCCTTCGGCCTGTCGGATGCGATTATCGAATACTTCGAGGTACAGGCGATCAATTTCCACATTTCCGGCAATCATGGCACCACGGTACTGACGAATGAGTTTCTCAAACTCACCAACGTGAACCAGACCGCTGGCCCGAATGCGAGCATTACCGGGCCATTTAATCAACGCATCCCCATCAATTCGCGACGAAGGTGTGGTTACTGAAAACCTAACCGGCAGCTCCGATCCGGTTATGGAGGGCATACCCAACTCCCACTGAAGGCGAGCTGAGTGCTCTGCCAGCGTAAGTCCCGCTGCGCCTCGCCACAGCTGACCGGAAACCTGGTTTACAGTGATCTCCGGGGGTAAATCAATCCGAGGTGACATCTGTTGCCATAACCAGCCAACCGGCACCCAAACTGCCATTGCAACCCCAAAGACAAGCAGCGCCAAGAGAAAAAGCAGACCCACTTTAAGAGTAGAAAAGAAGGATTTTTTTTCAGAGTTGCTCATGACTAATCAAGGATACGTTGATAACCGGCCAACGAGTCTAGCAAAGCCCTTCAACAAGGTCATGATAAAAAAGAAAAACCCCGCACCGGCTTGCCGATACGGGGTTTTTGAGGTGTCAGGCTGGAGCCGGAACTAGCCGACTCCAGAGAGACTGGCCGGCATTACATCATGCCGCCCATGCCTCCCATACCGCCCATGCCACCCATGTCCGGCATACCGCCACCGGCACCTTCTTCTTCCGGCTCATCAGCAACCATGGCTTCGGTCGTGATGATCAGGGAAG
>ERZ1673962.1605-NODE-1605-length-10091-cov-2.765245_pt1 | contig 10091 bp, 12 predicted proteins | sample MGYA00580188_ERZ1673962 | MGnify/ENA primary metagenome ERZ1673962 (study PRJEB41334, sample SAMN05608104) | rock metagenome | biome: terrestrial subsurface; feature: shale formation; material: shale | place: USA: Pennsylvania ... | reverse complement strand
CCGCCACTTCGCCCAGGCGGCGGCGGGAGAGTTCCACGGCGCCTTCAGCGCTGCGGCAGGCCTGTTCGGCGGCTTCCAGCTCGGCCAGATCGAAGCTGGTCTCGAGGGCCTGCTGCTGCTGGCGCAGGTCGCCCTGGCCGCGGGCCAGTTCCTGCCGCTGGCGTTGCAGCGCTTCGGCTTCAAGCTGGTGTTTTTCCCCCTGGCGGGCCAGTTCGCGGCCACTGGCTTCGAGGCCGGCAAGTTCGGCCTGCACGGCGATCAGCTGGTCTTCGCCGAGGGCCTTCACCTCCGCCTGCAGCTGCTCGAGGGCGGCGGCGGCGGCCCCCAGCGCCTGCTCGCCGGCGGCGATGGCCTCGCGGTCTGTCTGTTGCTGGGCGGTGAGCTCTTCGCGGCGCCGGCTGAGGGCGGCCTGGTTGGCCCGGGCCGCCTCGAAGGCCAGTAGCTGTTCCCGCAGTCGGCCCGTGTGGTGGCGCTGGCGCAGGTCTTGATAGGTGCGGGCCTTGGCGCAGTCGCGCTCGAGTTTCTGGCGGGAGCCCAGCAATTCCTGCTGGACGATTGCGCAGCGCTCCTGGCGCTCCTGCACCTCGTCGAGCTTGGCGCGACTCTGCTCGATTCGGGAATCGAAGAGGGCGACGCCGGCCAGCTCATCGATGATGCCGCGTCGATCCTTGGCGCCCATCGAAACGATGCGGGTCACGTCGCCCTGCATCACCACATTGCTGCCCTCCGGATCCACCCGCAGGCGCCGCAGCTGGCCCTGTAGCTGCTGCAGGTTGCACGGCACCCCGTCGGCGCTGAAGCTGCTGGCATATGTGCCGCCGGGGGCCACCCGCAGGCGCCGGCTCACGGTCCACTCGGTCTGGTCGGGTCTGATCCAGGGGCCCTCCTCGGGGGGCTCCAGGCCCGCTTCGGCTGGGTCGGGCTGCCACTCGCTGAGGTCAAAGCGCACGTTCACCGAGGTTTCGGCGGCCTTGCCCTCCCGCAGCATGGCGCTGTTGATCAGGTCTGGCAGGCGATCGGCCCGCATGCCGCGGCTGCTGGCCAGGCCCAGGCAGAACAGCACCGCGTCGAGAATGTTGCTCTTGCCAGAGCCGTTGGGGCCGGTCACCACAGTGAAGCCCTCTTCCAGCGGAATCGTGATTGATCCGCCGAACGACTTGAAGTGGGTGAGCCCGACCTGATTGATGTGAACCAACAGGCCCGTGCGCCGAGCAGCAGAAATGTAGCGGAGGGTTTCGAAATCTCAACCCCCTCCTTAGGTTGTGGGTTGAGCTGAGTTGCCTCCCCCTCCGCCATGACCGCCGAAACGCCTCCCCGCAGCGCCAGCCCCGAGGGCTTTCGCGATCGTTTCGAGACCCTGATCCCCTCCATTCAGCGGGAGTGGCCGGCCGTGGCCCGCCAGGCCCTTGAGGCCACCCGGGGCAGCTTCGATGAGGTGGTGGAGGTGATCGCCAGCCAATCCGGTCGAACGGCCACGGTGGTCAAGGACCAGCTGCTCGAGCTGCTGGAGGTGGCTGGCGGCCAGACCAGCCGCCTGGCTGAAAACCTGGCACCGATCGAAGCCCAGCTGGAGAGCTTGCTCGATGAGCTCAATTCCAGCCTGCGGCCTCGGATCGAGAAACCGGTGCGGGAGCGTCCCCTGCTGGCGATCGGCATTGCCACGGGCGTTGGGGTGTTGCTGGGCCTGCTGCTGGCCTCAGGCCGGCGTTCCTCATGACGGATTCGACCTCGCCCGGCGTGGCCCGGGTGGCGGCGGGCCGGGTTGGCGCCCTGCTGACCTCGGTAATGGACCTACACGTGCGCATTGCCCTGCAGGAGGTAGATCGGGAGAAGCGGCGCCTGATCAGCGGTGCCCTGCTGCTCAGCGGCGGGCTGGCCCTGCTGCTGCTGGCCCTGATCGGTGCTGAACTGGCCCTGCTGCTGTGGCTGCACGCGGCCCAGGGGCTGAGCTGGATCCATGCCGCCCTGGCGGTGGCCGCTTTGGATCTGGTGCTGGCCGGGGTGTTCGTGCGCGTCGGCGGCCAGCTGCTCAAGGGGCCCTACCTGCCCCAGACCACCGCCGGTCTGAGCAAGACCACCAGGGCGATCCTGGGCCGCTAAGGGATTAGCGCACCTCGTAGTGGAGCCAGCGGCAGTCAATGCCGCCGTTGCTGATCGGGATGCGGCGGCTGGCCTTCATTTTGAGGGCGCCAGTGAGTTCCGGATTGCCGCTCAGCAGCCACAGGCTCCAGCCGCTGCAGCTCTCCTTCAGCATGCGGCCCAGGTCGGTGTAGAGGGATTCGAGGGCCTCGCCCCCACCGAGGCGCTCGCCGTAGGGCGGGTTGCAGACCAGGATCCCTGGCCCGGGTGGCGGCTCAAAGTCGCGGCAGTCGCCCTGGCGCAGATCGAGGGCCTCGGCTACCCCGGCTGCCTTGGCGTTGCTGCGGGCCTGCTCCAGCACCCCGGCGTCCTGCTCCATGCCCACGATTGGTGCCAGGGCCTTGCCGCAGGGGCGCGTCTCCCGGGCCAGGGCGGCGGCGACCTCGCGCTCCTGCTGCCAGAGCTGCGGGTTGAAATCGTGCCAGCGCTCGAGGCCGAAGGGGCGCCCCAGCCCCGGCGCCCGGCCCAGGGCCCGGCAGGCGGCTTCGATCAGCAGGGTGCCGGAGCCGCAGAGGGGATCTGCCAGGGGCAGGCTGCCATCCCAGCCGGTGAGGGCGATCAGGCCGGCGGCGAGGTTTTCCTTGAGCGGGGCTAGGCCCATGGCAGCCCGGTAGCCCCGCTTGTGCAGGCTGGCGCCGCTGCCATCGATGCTCAGGGCTGCTGCACCACCACCGAGGTGCAGGTGCAGGGCCAGGTCGGGATCATCCAGGTCGACCGAGGAGCGGGCGCCCCACTGCTGGCGCTGCAGATCTACCAGGGCATTTTTGACCTGTAGGGCGCTGTAGTGGCTGTGGTTGAGGCCCGGGGCGCTGCCGGTGGCATCGACCCGGAAGCTGGCACCAGGAGGTAGCCAGCGGCCCCAGTCGACGGCGCGCTGCACACCGGCGTAGAGCTCGTCGCGGCTGTGGCAGGGAAAGCTGGCCAGCTCCCGCAGCAGCCGGAAGGGCAGGCGGGCCTGGAGGTGCAGGCGGTAGTAGCCGGCCAGGTTTGTTTGGAAGCGCACGGCCCGGCGTAGGGGTGGGCCGGCCTGACAGCCCAGGGCCGTGAGCTCGGCCGCTGCGGCTTCCTCAAGACCCGGTGGCACCACAGCCACGCCGCTGATTGAGCTGGTGTCTTGGTCGGTGATGCCCACCCCTGCGGTCTGCGGTTGAAGCTGTCACAATGACGGAGTCCGGTTTCGGCCGGACTAGGTGATCCACACCGGTGCTTCGGACAGCGGTTCGATTCCGCTCAGCTCCATTCCCCCTTTCCGGGGCTGCAATGGTTTCGACGGGGTATGAGGAGGGTGACTGAAGCCTGCTCGGTAAGAGCAAATCCGTAACAGCGAATAACATCGTTCGTTTCTCCCGTCAGACCGCCCCCGTGGCCGCCTGACCCTTTAAGGGAGATGGGGTGAGATCAGCCTTATCACCCAAATGATCCATGGGGCCTGGAAGGGCCCTTTTTAGTGTTAGCGCCGCTTCACAGCGTTAGCGCCGGCGGAAGTTGGCCATCGTGAGCGAGTCGTAGATGCGATCGCCGAGCAGGTTGCGCACCAGCAGCAGGGGCCGGGCCAGATAGCCCACCACGTAACGGCTGCGGGGATGGGCCGCACAGGCCGCAGCTGCGATCGTGCGGCCCACCAGGTTGGGTGAGGAGCTGCGGCGGGCGTCGTAGATGTCAGCAAAGCCCTCCAGCAAAATCTTGGTGAGTTGGCTGTAGGGGCCGTTGCCGGAGCGCTCCAGCAGGGGCTCCTGCATCGTTTCGGCAAAGTTGGTGCGGATGATGCCGGGTTGCACCACCACCACGTGAATGCCGAAATCGGCAAGCTCCAGCCGCAGGCAGTCAGACCAACCCTCCAGGGCGTGCTTGGAGGCGTGATACCAGGCCCCCAGCGGCGCATAGATGCGCCCACCCATTGAGGAGACGTTGATGATTCGCCCCGAACGGCGCTGTCGCATCGCCGGCAGCAGGCGCTGGGTGAGGTCCGCCAGGCCGAACAGGTTCACCTCAAACTGGCGGCGAGCCACAGCCAGTGGCGTTTCCTCTACCGAACCGTAGACGCCATAGCCGGCATTATTTACGAGCAGGTCGATGCCGCCGGGGTGGTCCTGGGCGAGGCGCTCCGCAGCTGCCGCAATGCTGGCGGGCTCGGCCAGATCGAGGGCCAGTGGCTGCAGGCCGGCAGGCACCAGGGGGGCCATCGGCTCCTGGCGCCGCGCCGCCCCAACCACCGTGAAGCCGCGCTCGAGCAGGGCCTGCGCCGCCGCCAGGCCAATGCCGGAGGAGGCCCCGGTGACCAGGGCTACGGGCGGGCGGGCTGTATTCGGGTGCACTGCGGGAAGCTGGGGGAGAGAATTCACCGTAGGGCCCGGTCAACTCCTTCAAACCCTGCAGACTTGCACTCGATCAGGCTTTGGTGCTCGCTTTTTCAATCAGAGCCTGATCAACTCTGGTCTAGGCTTGGGGTCGCTGGGAATTCTGAATTAATGGTCAAATTTCAATTTGAATTCACTCCAAAGCAGGATGTTGAGTTCAGGGAGCTTGTGGCCAAGCAGAGAATTGCTGCCATCGCTATCGCCGTGCTTGTTGTTATCAAGGCTGGGGGCGCCCTCCAGGATGTCTCCTCTGCCAACTGGCAGGAAATTATGTTTGCAGTGGCGTCTTTCTTGGCGGCAATGTACTCCTGCTATTCGTTGTACTTTAGCAGTGTTAGGCTCTACAGGATTACTAATTCAAGCGGCAATGATTTGAGTAATCTTTTTGCTGGCTTGCAGGGCCTGGAGAATTGCTTTGCAGCCATGGCGTTGGCGATTTTATTTAGCGTAATCCCTGATTATTTGGTTGGCTAGGAATATTAATTAGCCTGAATTATTTGATTTGTTGTATGCTTAATTGGGCCGTGCTTTCGGCCTGATAATTCTATGCTTTCTCCCGGCTTTGCGCGGGCCCTGTTTGCCGTTGTTGCGCTTTTCGCCTAAGTGATCCTCCAGCTTGCGCTGCAGAATCAGGCCCGAGAGCACAACCGTGATCGCATTGGCAATGATCAGAGGGCCATTGCGCGTGAAAATGCCATAAACCAGCCACAGGGCAATACCACTGGTGAAAAAGGCATACATGCTTAGGGAGATCCCCCGGGTGTCGCCACTGCTGAGGGTTCTCATTGCCTGGGGAATGAAGCTCAAGGTGGTCAGGGAAGCTGCCGCGTAGCCCAGCAGTTCAATGGCGGATGTTTGTTGGCTCATGGCAACATCCTGCTGGATTGCCAGGGCCCTGAGCTGAAGATCAGGGTGCGGTTGTTGGCTGGCATGGCCACATCGTCAAGGGGCTCCAGGCCCACGGCGAGGGCTTGCTGCTTTAGCTCAAGTGCATCCCGCACCCCCATGGCTGGATCGAGGCTGCGCAGATGGGCATCGAAACTGAGGTTGCTGGCCGCGGTGTGCACCCCACCGTCGTGAAAGGGGCCGTAGAGCAGCAGCAGGCCACCGGGCTCCAGCACCTGGTGCACTCCGGCCAGCAGCTGGGGCAGGGCTGCCGCCGGCATGATGTGGCAGGTGTTGGCGCTGAATACGGCGTCGAAGCGGCCGCCAGGCCACTGCTCGGCCTCGCTCACATCGAGGCGGATTGGCGTGGGCAGGTCGGCAGCTGGCGCCAGCTCCTGCAGGGCCAGGCCTGCCAGTTGGGCCTGCAGGGTTGCCAGCCCCTCCTGCCGCTCGCTGGCTTGCCAGGTCAAAGCTGGGATGTTCGCGCCGAAATAGGCGGCGTGCTGGCCGCTGCCGGAGCCAATCTCAAGCACCCGCGCCCGCTCGGGCAGCCAGGCTTGAAGCAGGGTCAGGAGCGGCTGCTTGTTGCGTTCGCAGGCTGGGGAGAGAAACACGCACTTCCGGTTGGGATGGCTGCAGGGCAGCTTTTTAGGGGGTGCTTCCTGGGAAGCCGCTCCAGATCTTCAGTTCTTGAAGGGTCTGGACCCCTTCGCGGCGCTCCTTGCCTGGCTGGTCCCAGGTGGGGTAGGCGCGGATCTGGGCCGCCTGGCAGCGGGCCCTACCTGGGTCGGTTTTGTCGCACTCCACGTAGGGAAGGGTGTTGCCGGCCTCTTTGCCAAACAAATTTTTCTGCTGGAAGCAGGCTGGACACCACCAGGCGCCATAGAAAATCGCCCCCTTGGCCCGCAGGTGGTCGCTGAGGGCCTTTTGTTCCGGGCTGGAGGGGGACAGGGCCTCGCCGAGGCTGGGGGTGGTTGAGGCGCCAGGAACGTTGGCTCCTTTGGCGGCACTGGCGGTAGCCGTAAAGCCCAGCAGGACCGTGCTCAGGCCGATCAATAGGGCAGAACGCAGGGAGCCGAACTCGGGCATCGGTGTGCGGGGTGCGGATCAGGGCCCGGAGGCTACGGCTGATGGCCGGCTCTGGCCGGGCCGTGTGCGCAAAACCACAGCGGAGTTGTGGGGCGCCGGCGTTCGGCCTTCCGCCCTTCGGCGCGGCGGCTGAACAGCCCCATGGCTGAAACAATGGTCGCAGCGGTGGATAGGGAGGTCGATGGGCGCAAACGGCTACCGCGACTACTTCAAGGTGCTGGGCGTGGAGCGGAGCGCCGATGCGGACGCCATCAAGCGGGCCTTTCGCAAGTTGGCCCGCCAGTACCACCCGGATGTCAATCCAGACGATGCGGGTGCCGAGGCCAAGTTCAAGGAGGTGAGCGAGGCCTATGAGGTGCTCTCCGACCCGGATAAGCGCCGCCGCTACGAACAGTTTGGCCAGTACTGGAGCCAGGCCGGCGGCGGCTCTGGCACGGGCGGGGTGGACGTTGACTTCGGCCGCTACGGCAATTTCGACGATTTCATCAACGACCTGCTGGGACGTTTTGGCGGGCCCGCCTCCGGCGGTGCCCCGGGCGGTTTCGGTTTTAGTTCGGGCTTCCCGGGTGGGTTTTCCGGCGGCATGCCAGGCGGTATGCCTGGAGTTGGCCGCGCCCCTGCGGTGAATCTCGATGCTGAGGCAAGCATCAGCCTCTCCTTTGCCGACGCCTTCCGCGGTTCCGAGCGCACCCTGGCCGTCAACGACGAGCGGGTGCAGGTGCGCATCCCCCCGGGGGTGAAGCACGGCAGCCGGCTGCGGCTTAAGGGCAAGGGCAATCTGCAGCCCGGCACCGGCCGCCGCGGCGACCTCTACCTCAACCTGCAGCTCCAGGAGCATCCGGTGTGGAAGCTCGACGGCGACCAGCTGCGGGCCGAGCTACCCCTCAGCCTCGATGAGTTGGCCCTCGGCGGCGAGGTGCGGGTGGCCACCCCCGACGGAGAGGCCTCCGTCCAGGTGCCCCCCGGCATGACCCTGGGCCGCAGCCTGCGGCTCAAGGGCAAGGGTTGGCCGCTCAAGGACGGCCGCGGCGACCTGCTGCTCACCCCGGTGCTCAAGTTGCCAGGCCAGCTCAGTGCCGAGGAACGGCAGTTGCTGGAGCAGTTGCGCGCCGCCCGCAGTGCCGATCCCCGGGCGGGTTGGATTCAGGCCGCCCGTCTCTAGGATCCGCCCTAGAGAGATTGGCCCCATGGAGCTCACCTACCGCCCCCGCAGGCTGCGCCGCACCCCGGCCCTGCGGGCGATGGTGCGGGAGCACCAGCTCAGCGCCGCCGACTTCATCTATCCGCTCTTTGTGCATGAGGGCGCCAGCAACGAGCCGATCGGGGCCATGCCAGGGGCCATGCGCTGGAGCTTGGAGGGGCTGGTTGAGGAAGTGGGCCGCGCCTGGGGCCTGGGCATACGCTGCGTGGTGCTGTTCCCCAAGGTGGCCGACGGCCTCAAAACGGAGGACGGGGCCGAGTGCTTCAACGAGCATGGCCTGATCCCCCGAGCCATTCGCCGGCTCAAGGAGGTGCATCCGGGCATGGCGATCATGACCGACGTGGCCCTGGATCCCTATTCCTGTGATGGCCACGACGGCATCGTCAGCGATGGGGGGGTGGTGCTCAATGATGAGACGGTGGCGGTGCTCTGCAAGCAGGCCGTCGCCCAGGCCCGAGCCGGTGCCGACTTGACCGGCCCCAGCGACATGATGGACGGCCGGGTTGGGGCCATCCGCGAGGCCCTCGATGAGGAGGGTTTTGAGCACATCGGCATCATCAGCTATACCGCCAAATACGCCTCCGCCTATTACGGACCCTTCCGTGAAGCGCTGGATTCCGCTCCCCGGGCCGCCGCCGGCAAGTCCATCCCTGGCGACAAAACCACCTATCAAATGGATCCGGCCAATGGCCGTGAAGCCCTCACCGAGGCCCAGCTCGATGAGCAGGAGGGCGCTGACATCATCATGGTGAAGCCAGGCCTGGCCTACCTCGACATCATTTACCGGCTGCGGGGTGAAACCGAGCTTCCCATTGCCGCATATAACGTCAGCGGTGAATACGCCATGGTCAAGGCGGCGGCAGAGAGGGGCTGGATCGACGAGCGAGCGGTGGTGCTGGAAACCTTGCTCTGCTTCAAACGGGCCGGTGCCGATTTAATCCTCACCTATCACGCCTGCGAGGCGGCCAAGTGGCTGAGGCAGGGCTGAGTTGATTCAATTGCGATCGGGGCCCACCCTGGCAACGGCCCTTTATCTGGCCCTGATTACGGCCCTTGCTAACGCCAGCGCCATCCCTTTTCTATTGTTTCCTGAGCTGGGAGCGCTGGCATCGGTGCTGTTCAGCGATCCCGCTGGCAGCTGGGCCCGCTCGCCCCGGCTGCTGGTGCTGACGCCAGTGCTGACGGCGATTCTGGGGGTGGGAATCAGCCGCACGATTCCCTACGGCCCCGTTTCGGTGGTGCTGATCCTGCTGTTGAGCTTGCTGGTGATCCGGGCCCTGCGCTCGCCGATCGTGCCAGCCATTTCAGCCGGGATGCTGCCCCTGGCCCTGGGGATCACAAGTTGGCAGTATCCGGCCACAATCCTGGTCGGCACAGGAGGTCTGGCCCTGTTGGCGGTGCTGCGCAGCCGCTTCGCCCCGGGCACCATTCCCCACCCTCGCCCAGCTCTTGGCCATGGCCCCATTCCCTCCCCATGGCTGCCCCTGGCCATTTTTGTGGCCGGGGGGCTGCTGCTGGTGCAGCTGCTCGGCTCGCGCCTGGTGCTCTACCCACCCCTGTTTGTGATCTGCTGGGAAATGCTTGCCCAGCCCCATCACTGCCCCTGGCAGGAGCGACCCTTTGCAGTGTTGGTGGTCACGGGAGTGGTAGCCCTGGCGGGTTCAATGCTGGTGGAAACCCTGGGGGTTTCTCCCCTGGCGGCCTTCTCGGCTGTGTTGGTCACTGGCCTTGCCCTGCAACTGGCGCAACTGACCTGCCCCCCCGCCTATGGACTCGCCCTGCTTCCCTTTGTCATCCCCTCCCCATCGATGACCTACCCCCTGCACACCCTGCTCGGCACGGCCTGGTTGCTGTTGGTGGTCAAGCTGCACCAGAACCACACTGGCTGGCGTAGTGCCCGAGAATGACTTTTATGCAACAGGTGTCCATGGCTCCGGCCCCAGTCCATCGCCTTGGCCATGTGGCCCTGCGGGTGCAGGACATGGATCGGGCCAAGGCTTTCTATCTCTCCTTGGGCTTGCAACTCACCTGGGATGCCCCCGACTGGGCCTACCTGGAATGGCCAGGCGGCGGCACGGGAATCGCCCTGCTCAGCGAAAGCTACCGGGCCGCAGGCCCCCACTTCGCTTTCCACTTTCACCAGCGCTCGGAGGTGGATGGGGTTCACGCCAGTCTGGTGGCGGCTGGCCACAGCTGTGGTCCGGTGCACGACCACCGCGACGGCACGGCCTCCTTCTACCTGCAGGATCCGGAAGGCAACTGGCTGGAGATGCTCTATGAGCCCGCCGGCGGAATCCCCTCCAACCTGCCCGGCTGACCAAGTCCTCCAAGGGGCCTGCGGCCGGTCTCTCCAATGGTGATCAGTTCCTTCAGCCAGCTATCGAAGCTCGCCAGATCGGCGCTTAGCCGCGGCCAGAGTT
>ERZ1673962.1603-NODE-1603-length-10094-cov-68.376532_pt1 | contig 10094 bp, 12 predicted proteins | sample MGYA00580188_ERZ1673962 | MGnify/ENA primary metagenome ERZ1673962 (study PRJEB41334, sample SAMN05608104) | rock metagenome | biome: terrestrial subsurface; feature: shale formation; material: shale | place: USA: Pennsylvania ... | reverse complement strand
TACAGGCTGTCGCGGCCAGAATGCCGGCGCGACGGCCGTGCATCAGCGCCGTCGATACCGTATAGATCACCCCCGCGCCGGGTATCAATACGACAACCAGACAGGTAATCAGGTATTCCAGGCTGGGCATGTAGGCTCCTTGATACGGTGCTGATCGACTGAACCAGCATAGAGCATTGGCGGGCGCAGCCCCAACCTGCGCTTACCGCATCCCATGGCTTGTCGAAGACCGCTGCCGCGAAGCTTAGGGACGTGAGCGCTGGGCTCCGTTGCCCCGCGAGAACCCACCCGCGGTAATCTGGCATTTCGCGTCGGTTATGACGTATTCGCTCGGAGACAGTGAGGTACGAATGCAGGTCAGAAGATCCTCTCGATTGTTCATCGTGGATGCTGATGGACGCCTTTTACTTTTCTTGTACAAAGACGAGCATGAAGCACCCTTCTGGGCGACCGCTGGGGGTGAGCTACAACCTGGCGAAAGCTACGCCGATGCAGCAGCAAGGGAGCTGTATGAGGAGACCGGTCTAACGCTTCAAGTCGGGAAGCTGCTGAAGGAACGAGATGAGGTATATGCAGTAGCACGCTCGACACCGGCGCGCTGGCTGGAGAAGTATTTCCTCGTCGACTGCCCAGCGGACACGAGCGTATTCGCTGCAAAATGGACTGAAGAAGAAAAGAGCACCATTCAGAAATGGAAGTGGTGGAGTTTGAACGAAATGCAAGACCAGGCCGCATCCTATTCAAGCCTACGTGGCTGCCTGAACTGCTGGGCGCTCTCTTAAGTGATCGTCAGTGCAGCAGCTGATTCTGATCGGCGTTCACTTCAAGCGCGGGGTTAGCGGTGGGGCGACCCTGCGGAGTGGCCGAGTCGCTACCAAAGCCTTGCTCGAGAGCGTGAACGTGCAACGGGAAGCGTGCCGAGGCCTTCAGTATTTTCCGATACAAGAAAAAGCCCCGAGAATCTTGAGATTCTCGGGGCTTTGTGCCGGGGGGATTTGAATCCCAAACTTCAATATCCCGGCCAAATCAAGGCTTCCGCGCATTGTGCAAGAAACCTTGATTTGTTGGATTGCTCACAGTGTGCGCGAGTATATGAACCTTTCGAGTCTTGTCAAGCATGGCATTCACCTATCGTGAAAGCGGTTTTGCATGCATTGGCGAGTAGAGCAATCCGACGTCGGTTGGGTTTAGGCTGCGTTGAAGCCAAACGTTCCCTGGGTTTGAAGTTACCAATGATCTAGCGAGGCGTCTTGGGTTTCGAAGGTGTTCCCATGATCAACTCAACTCTCGGTCTTATCTCGACTGCGGTTCGAGGTTCATGGAGTGGGCTTGCTTAGAGGGACTGAAGCGTCGGTCAGCTTGTATCGCGGGCGAGCCTGATTCCGGGTTTCAATCGCGAGCTGCGAAGCGGCGCGAAAAAGGATGGGGCTGACAGCGTTCGCTCAAGGCGTGGTTGCCAGTACCTTATGGGCGAAGGTAACCAGCTCAGGGCAGTCACCGTTGTTGCTGGTTCGGTCGACAAAAAAGCCTCGGATGCCTACTGCCGTTGGCCCATCTCGGTCGCAACGTTGGGAGTCACCGACCATCCATGATGCGGTTGGGGATGCCCCAAGCTGATCGCAAACCCAACTGTAGATAGCGGGTTCCGGCTTCATTACGCCTAAGTCACAGCTAAATGCATACGCGTCTAGCGTGGGGTAACAACGCAGGACAGCTTGCCGGTACGGGAAAGCCAGGTTCGAGCAAACACCGATTCGAATGCCTTGTTCTTGGAGCAGTTTGACTGCTTCGAGTCCGTCCGGATATGCCTCAACGGCTGCAATCTCATCCGCTAGGACAGTTTCCAGAGCGCTCAATTGTTCAGGGCTTGCAGTAATCCCTAAATGCGCTGCGGCTTGCGTCAAAGTAATCGGAGATTTCATCAGGACAGACGCGTCGTCCGAACGGGAGCGCCGACCATGCGCCTTTCCGATCTTCATCAATTGCCGGTAGGGATGCGACCCATCTTGGATCTTCATCAGTGTCACGAAAGCATCAAAAATAACGGCTTGTATGGTCATTACTCATCCCGTTACGACAGGGTATTCGTAGGCCGGCGCATTCAACCGACGTGTTTGATTGGCCCTGAGTACTTCGCTATAGCGTGATCACTGGTTACGAGGATGAAGCCTTCCGTAGCTGCTTGTCCGATGAGCATCCGGTCAAATGGGTCACTGTGAAGAAGAGGCAAGGCCGCGGCCGCAATGGCGTGTTGGCTGGTCATGGTCAGTTCCGTGTAGTCGCCGTCCAGAAGAGCCCTTCTTAGCACTCCTGGATCGAACTGAAAGCTGGCTTTGCCCATTGCGTTTTTAATGCCGATTTCCCAGATGCTAGCGGCGCTGAAGAACAGCTCATTGGCGCGATCCTCGATCATCTCCACAGCCTCTCGTGGGAGAGATGATGGGGCCGCGCAGGCCCAGAGTAGGATGTGAGTGTCCAGCAGCAGCTTCATACGCCAAACATCGCTTCGATTTCGTCTCGAAAAGGCGCATCGATATCGTCTGGTACCGCAAAGGCACCGCTAAGCATGCCCAATCGCGGTTTGGCTTCATGATCAACTGCGACAACACGGACCATAGGCTTGCCAGCCTTGGCGATTATGAACGGGTTGCCTTGGCTCGCCTCGAGGATGAGCTGGGACAGGTGAGTTTTGGCATCGTGGATGTTGACCGTTTTAGGCGAAGTGCCGAGATCGCTTTCAGATTTCATCGCCTGCTACCTCGGGTTAGCTAAGCTGCTTAGTCTATTCCCGCTGGGGCGAGGGGGCAACTGTCGTCGTCAGCTGCGAGCTGTTATGGCTCGCAGTTTGTCCGTAACGTTGCGGTTATCAGAAATTATGAACAAGCCATAATTATTGCTGAGCCATAATTCCAATTAATTCGTGGCGCCGCCGTAGATAACGAGGGAATCGCGCCAGTTCCCTTCCGCGTCACAGACGCGCCTCGCTTTTCGAAACAACCCATGCTTGTGAGCAATTTTAAAATTCGAAAGGGCGACTCCGGGCCGGTTGGGTCAGCATCGCATCGACCGCGACGAGAGGGCTCGATCACAATTGGTTATTCATAGTGCCCAAGACCTACGTCCGATTGGTAGTTGTTTTTGTACTGTTCGGGTCGATAAGTAACGCGATCTTGTCAATATATACGTATCAGATATACCGATGGTCGATGGTTGCCTTTTAGTTTTCTAAAAGTGCTTGACGTACAGTGTTGGGGATTAGATTATCTCCTCGTCTTGAGATGTTAAATTGTTCTATAGCTGAGCGAGTAGGTCGTTACCCCTGCATTGAACAGATAAGTAAGTGTCGTGGCTTTAATGGTTATGACTGATGTGGCTTCTATGCTGGTCGTCGCAAGCTCTATTTAAGTTAATAGTTGTAAGCCGCCTATTCGACCGTCAAGCTATAAATAGTCGATAGTCAGAACGGAAAGTAATTGGAACGCATTTTGTTAATCCTTGGGGCAGGTTCGCCGGGGCAGAGAAGTATCGCCTAAATTATACCTATTGAGATGTTGGCAGTTAAATTAAGGAAGAGGGTATGGACGATTTAAAGAAGATATCCAATTTATTGTATGCTCCGGGTGAGGTAATGCCTGGCATCGAAATGCCGTTGGAGGAGGCGTGCGCGCGGGGTGCTGCGGCTGCTTTGTTTGATGCCATGCCATTTTGTGCTGTGCGTGATTGGGTTTGGATTGATCTGATCGTTCCTGAATCAATAGGAGAAACGTTACAAGCATCCGGTCAACAGCCCGTGATGGTGTATGCAGGCCACGTGTTGTATGACAGCGCTCGCCGTTTCGAAGCGGGTGACTGGGTGCGGACGACGCAACTTGTTGAGTTCGCTGACGAGTGCATTTTTAGAACGCGCAATACGCGATATGTGCTTGTTGGGCCGGGCGTTCGCAAGAGCGCTGAGCTCTCTACTGTCTTCAGTATCTTATGGTAGGCGGCTCGGTATGGCGGAGGGTGGACATGGCAGTTCTAGCTAATCGTGATAACGATGTGCATTGCGACGTTTGTGGTACCTCCACTCGGGTACCTGGTTACGGCGAGCAATTCGGCGCGCTACAAGCGAGTTGGGGGTACGGCGCGCGTCATGACGGTGAGCGTTACCGCGTCCGACTGTGTGAGTCCTGCTTCTTCATGGCTTTGTCGTATTTCAGGCAGGAGCGACGCGTACATCACTTGTTTGATGACGCACCGCAAGATGACGACCATGAGTTTGGGCGTATCGCTCGCGATGACTATTGGGCCGACAGCTAGCCGAGTATCCAAGCCGAATAGCGGAGTTCTTGATATTTCTTTCGTCCACAACCGAGTCTCGTTATGCATATTCATCTCCTTTCAGATTTGCATCTTGAAGTGAGCTCTTACGTGCCGGCTGCTACGGACGCTGATGTCGTGGTTCTAGCGGGTGACATCCATACTAAAGCCCGTGGCGTTCGATGGGCTTTGGATAGCTTTAGCGGAACGGTTCTCTACGTGCCAGGTAATCACGAGTTCTACTCCGGCCACCTGACCCACACATTGGTGACGATGCGTTCCGCCGCTCGGGACGGTCGTGTACAGGTCATGAATATGCAGGAAGCTGAGATTGAAGGGGTTCGCTTTCTTGGATGCACAATGTGGACGGACTATGCGGCCGCCGGCAACGCCTATCAGGCCGGTTTGTATGCGCGTTCGTGCATGAACGATTTTCGGTACATCCGCACCGAGTCGTTCCGGCGGATCGTACCGAACGATTTGGTGCAGGAATCAGTTAAAGCGCGTTCCTGGCTGCGCTCGAAACTAGACGAGCCGTTCGATGGAAAAACGGTGGTGATCACTCATCACGCGCCATCGCTTCGCTCGCTGATAGATAGTCCCGATGCGGGAACATTGCTCGATGCAGCTTACGTCAATGACTGTGAATATCTTATGGGTGGGGAGCGCGTTGCGCTCTGGCTCCATGGCCATTCACATTCTGCTGTGGATTACGAAATTCGCGGAACAAGGGTGGTATGCAACCCGCGTGGTTATCCATCTGAAGAAACGGGTTTTATTCCGAATTTGGTGCTGATGGTATGAGCTCAACTAAGCGGATTGTCGAACAAACGCGCGATGTGGCAGAAGCTTTGGCGCGAGCGATGGGCACCTCTTTCGGCAGGGAAGTTACGGCGTACCTAACGGACGCCTATTTAGTGGCAGGCTGTTGTGTAGGTGTGGTTCATCGTCACGTGCGAGCGGATGTGTATGGGAGGTTCCAGGACGGTCACCGGGTTCGCACCTCCGACGTACTGGCAGCTCATGAACAGGGTGGGTTTTGGGCGCTGTATACCGCCACGGGAAGCCTGTACGTAATTGTGGCTTTCATGGAAGGCAGCGGGCGCCAGTCGCTGGATGTGCTGCTGGAGCAAAGGGCAAAAGGCTTGCACGCGACCCCTGCAAGAATTCAGTGAGCCGTGCGTAGTGGGATGGTTCTCGCGTCATTTTTATAAATCGAGGTCCGCGGTTCATATGGCCAGGATGAGCTAAAAGCTATCACTAATGGCACTTGTTAGTGAGTTTTTTACGGGAAAATGCCGTGCTCTGATTTTTATTAAATCTAACACCGATTTATAGCCTTCCACCGTTTGTAGCAGGTCAATTGGTCTACTATTTGCGAGCCCGGCTGCGGGCCGTCTCATCCAATCACGGGACGCCTTGATGTTTCCTTCAAACATCTCGACAGCAGCGAATTGTGCAAGGACAAAGCGAAGTTGTTTCCTGTTAGCGACAATCGGGCCATCACCGAGGCGATCAACTATGATTCCATGCTTGCAAAGGAGATCGCTTGACGCCTCAAGCAAAGCAGCAGGCACTACCCCTCTTGCGAGCGTTAGCAGCTTGATATCTTCCGAGGAAACGCTGGCAGGGGGTAGTTCTTTTAAAAGCTGCCTAATTATTTCGTGAATCTGCTCATTATCCATTCTGCTTTCCTCCTTTAGTTCGGCGTCCTGAGCATATTAAATATAGTGCAATATGCCAAGGCCAGAGGGCTGCTTAATAGAGGAAGGGTAAGGCGTAGTTCCTTTACGTGGTGTCGCCGAAGCGGACATCGGTTCATCGTGCTCAAACCAACCGCGCTCCTATTTCATTTGAGTAACCCTTTGTCAGACGTATTTTAGAGTTCCGCAAGTTATCGCACTTCTAAAATAGGTACCTTTATGGTCGCTTTAGAAATGGCTCGCTCCACCGGCCAAGTGCTTTTGCTTGGCCGGTACGTAGGCAAGATTGTGAGGCATCGCAAGGCTGCCTGTTACTCTGTAGCTATTGATCGGCGGGGCAGCGCGGATTCGTTGTTATGCGGATCTGTCTATTGACTTGTGCTTGGTAAAGAACAGTCACAATAATCTACGCATTTGTCGGTATTCGTCTGCTTGCCAACGCCTGGGTTACTGTGTGACGCATCGGTGCCAGTATCAATTGATATTGATACCGAATAATCCTGCAGGATATAGAGCGTAGCCAATAGCACCGCTCCGAAATGAATTATGTAATGGACGATGTTGGCGATTTTGTAGATTCGAGAATCTGTGTTTTGCCTCATTTTCCAGTCCTTTTAAAATGTGCTTACATTGAGAGGCTTGTTGATCACTCCAATTATTATTCTTAAGCTGGTGCTTAGCAATATTTCTCATTTATGCTTATTGACAAAAAGCGACTTTTTTTTAGTGCGTATGTGGTTGGCTATGCCGGAAGCTATCAAAGATGTTGTTTGTGATGCTTGGGGACCTGAAACAGATGATGCTGATGATTAGGTTCTTGAAATTCGGAAAGTTAGCGTGAATAGGCGCTTCCCCGGTTGTTATATCCGCGAGTGGTGGTTTCCACAGGAGCGAGTAGTGCCTATGAAATGAGCACATAGGGTGTGCGCAATGCAATTACTAATAAAGAGGGGTGGGTGTCATGCAGGTAAAGCGTTGGGGGCAGCTTGATGCCCTTCGTCAACAACTTGGTGAAAGTCGCTGGTTGCTTTGCGTCGATCTTGAAGCGACCTGTGATGACTACCCAGCCGGCCTAGACGAGGCGGCCCGGAACGCCCATGTGTTGGAAGTCCAGCGCCATGATATGGAGACAATTGAAATTGGTATCGCGCTGTTGGATGTTCAGTTGGAGTACAGGATTGTTGATCATTTCGGACAGTTTGTCCGGCCGCTGCTTCGCCCCAAGTTAACTGAGTTTTGCACGGGGCTGACCGGCATATCTCAATCTGACGTCGACACTGCGGAGCGTTTCGCAGTGGTACAAGATCAGCTTGGTGACTGGCTGGCGCCACGAGATACAGAAGGCTGGCGCTGGTGCTCTTGGGGAGATTACGACCGGAAGCAGCTGAAGGAGGACGCTATCAGAGCAGAAGTAGATGTATTGCTGGATCCGGCGCGTCATATCAATCTAAAGAAATGCTTTTGGAAGATTTTCGCTTGCCGTGCGCTAGGGCTGAAGTGTGCAGTGGAAAGCATAGGCCTCTCTTGGGAGGGCAAGCATCACAGCGCCATCGACGATGCGCGCAATCTGGCACGGTTAGCACAGCTGCTGCTAAGTAGTGACGCCGAGCGACACGGGCGTTACGGAATGGACTGACCATTGCGAAGGGCGACGATGGTGCAGTAACAGCTGTTCCATGGAAACGGATTGTGTCTATCAAAGGGTGTTTCCATGCAGAACGGTGCAGATGCGAGTGGTGGTTTCCACGGAAACGTGTTGTGACTGTGGATGGTTGTTTCCATGGAAACATGGGGTAGCTGCGAGCGACTGTTTCGCGGAAAAGTGTTGTGACTGTGAATGGTTGTTTCCATGGAAACAAGGGGTAGCTTCGAGGGGCGGGTTCCGCGGAAAAGTGTTGGGACTATGAATGGCTGTTCCATGGAAACACGGGGTTGCTGCGAGTGACGGGTGCCGCGGAAAAGTGTTGTGACTGTGAATGGTTGTTTCCATGGAAACATGGGTAGCTGCGAGTGACGGTTCCCACGGAAAAGTGTTGTGACTGCGAAATGGTTGTTTCCATGGAAACAAGGGTAGCTGCAAGAAGCGGCTTCCACGTGGACCAGTTGCAGCTATGAATGGGTGTTTCCATGGAAACACGATGCGCTATAAAGCACACCCTTCGCCGTTCAGATGAGATCAAGATCCTCCTTCTTCTACGTTTCCTGTAACCCATCCCCTGGTTTTCGTATGGTTATATGTGAGCAGAATCGAGCCATTTCAATGGCAGACTAGGGTTCGTCTGGTCAATATGAACCAAAATCCAGTGCATATGGAGCACAACTTAAGACCGAGTGCTAACAAGTGACTATTTGACCGGCTTCAGTGCCTCCACACATTAGATTCCCTAATTTCCATACCGGTTCGCTTCAGACTTGCGTCGCATTTCCAAAATTGGATGGTCTGCCGCTACTTGTTTGCCCAAGTGCATGGGCCCAGGCAGACGCAGGTAGCCGTCCCACAGTGAAGGGTTCCTGCACAGCAAGGCGACCTGTTCAGCGATCACTGTCGCAGTGCTAAATGCCCCGGGCGTTATGATCGTGATTTCTGTTACGCCCAACTGCTGCCATGGATCTCGCAGGTCTCGTTCTGATACGTCGTATCTTGTGTTCTCGCGCTGTGAGCGAACGCTGCCGTACTGCTTAGACGGTGACACGAAATAAAATACCGAGGCGCTCTCGCAAGATTGAAAAGCTCCCACCTTCGTCCCGATGTAGTGAGCCGAGTTGGGAGACAAGGTGTGGTTGCCGCTGATCTGTGCTACCTGGTGATCGGCTCGAATGCGGACGACAGCGGCATCTGATGGGACGGGAGGAAGACCCTCCCCGGGGCCATCTTTCAATGCTCCATAGAAGGTTCTTAGATTGGCATCGAGGCAGACGATCAACGAGTCGTTCGAATTGATCTTGCAGTCCAGCAAGGATTGGGTGACCAATGTCTTCAATTGGTCAGGCTTGAGCAGAGTGTCCGTCCCGTGGATGGCGGCCAAGCCCTCGCCGTAGCTGAACCATTTGCCATTGGAGTCCAAGCAAGATTCGAACCAGAAAACCTCTGGTTTATTCCCGCCCAACACCGTCCGGGTGATAACCGGCAGATAGATGGCCGGGCCTTTATCCTGAATTCTATCCAGCAAAATCGACAGCACCGTTGTGCTCGCCGGCATCGATTTTACTTTGGGCGTTGGAACGGGGAGGTGCCCGCTTAGTCGAATCGCTTCGATGATCGAGTTGGTAGCTTTGAAATCACGATCATCCGCTTTGGTCTTCCGCCTCTTAGCTTGTGCATCAGGGTCGATATGCATGATGAACTGGGTCGCGATGCCGTGCTTTGCCAGTACCCTTCGAATGACGTGCTTGGGGTCTAGCCCTGCTTCCTGAGAGGCAGCGGACGTACTGGTCTCAACGATCATTACCTTTGCGCCATTTTCAGAAGCCTGCTTGCTCGCGGGCACCACATGGTTCATTAGCCAGTCGTTTAGGCTGTTGCTGTCATGTTTTCCTTCAAGCATTCGCTGCGCGTCCGGTACATCCAGGCGTGTCAGTGCCACGAGAGGAGGCATCACCTTATCGAAGAACTTGCTGTCCTGGGCCAGGGTGGTACTGGCTGCATGTAGCCGCAGCATCACGTCAGCGTGTGCTGCGAGTACCATCGCGTTCAGATTGGCGGCCTCTCCCGTGGTGACAACCTTCTCCTCTCGTAAGCTAGCCACCGCCTTCTTGACCAGAAGCGGAGCCGTTCCAGGCAGACTTGCAAGGAGGTGAAAGCCGGCTTGGTCGAGGAACAGCGGGCCAGGGCCTGACGCAATCATTGGATTCGACGGTGGGATGGCGTAGATGGGTCTCACGTCGCTGTCGACGGGGATGTCGCCGTCGACCATTGGAGGAAACGACTGTACGCCCATGAAGGTCAGCAGCTTCTCGACAGGGTGCTCGTACGTAGTTTCCAGCCTTCGTGCGGATTCCACGGTCATCTGGCCACCCATTCCATGAGCATCTGACCACCGATTCCACGGTGATCCGGCCACCCATTCCACGCGCATCCGGCCACTGATT
>ERZ1673962.1602-NODE-1602-length-10104-cov-4.050353_pt1 | contig 10104 bp, 7 predicted proteins | sample MGYA00580188_ERZ1673962 | MGnify/ENA primary metagenome ERZ1673962 (study PRJEB41334, sample SAMN05608104) | rock metagenome | biome: terrestrial subsurface; feature: shale formation; material: shale | place: USA: Pennsylvania ... | reverse complement strand
CTACCCGCATTCATCTAAGGGAGCTATTGGATCAGATACCGGGCACAAACGGAACACCACAGCAGCCAGTAAGGGCCAGAAGCCAGATACACATCAGATGTTAATTTTTACTCTGACCCCGATCTCCTGGTTTAGAGGCTGTATCCCCATTGGATCAGATACCGGGCACAAACGGAACGCCACAGCAGCCAGTAAGGGCCAGAGGCCAGATGAGCATCAGGTGTTAATTTTTACTCTGACCCCGATCTCCGTGACCCCGATCTCCGTGCAGGTTTTGGTGCAGAGCTTTTGAAGTGGATGTTACTTCTCTGACGCCCGCCCAACACGTTAGAAACGTACAAACAAAAACCCCCAGCCGAAGCCAGGGGTTTTATAGGCTATCCGATCAGACTAGCTGATCAGAAGTAGGCCTTATACAGCAGTGCCAGAAGACAGGAAGCCGTTAGCGAAGGTGAATTCCTCAGCAGTTACACCTGTCAGTGTGATCTCAACAGTATCAGCTGCAGTAGAACCGTTACCTGCGAAAGTTTCCTCTTCAACGTGCAGGATCAGGTTACCACCCTGAACTTCCCAGAAGATTTCCAGAGCAGACACATCGCCTACAGCGTCAGTGATTGTATCGCCGTCGGTCAGTTCTACCAGAGAGTAGTTAGTACCGAAGAAAATTGTATCTTCACCGGTAACACCGAAGGAAGTGATGTCTACAGAAGCTTCGTCAGCGTCAAACAGGTAAACGTCGTTGTCAGCAGAAGCTACGGCACCATCTTCGAAAGTTTCGAGGTTCAGGCCAAGACCCGGTGCATCTGCATCATCAACGTCGTTTTCGATCGCTTCTTCAGCTGCAGTAATTGCATCCTGCAGAGCAGTCAGCTGGTCGTCCAGAGTACGAGCTTCTTCGAACGCTGCTTTCAGTTCCTGGAAGTCTGCAAGGTCAGAGATTGCACCTTCAAGTGCCAGAGCATTAGGAACAGATTCAGTTGTGGTACCAGTACCGGCGTCAGCATCAATACCATCAGTGATCTTTGTGATGGTAACAGCTTCGTCATAGGTACCAGTTGTAACAACATTTGCGATATCGGCGACAGCGCCCGCTACTTTTGCAGTGAATGTTACAGAACCATCTTTGTTATCAACAGCGGTCCAGTTTACAAAGCTAGCAGCAGCAACATTCGCAGCGATAGTTGCTGCGGTGTCACCTGCGCCTACGTTGATTGTGGCGCCATCAAAAGTGATTGTTTCTGCAGCAGTAGTAGCTTCAGTTGTGAAGGCAGCCTTGAAGACTTCTTTCACACCAGCGGCATCTGCATCAGCCAGGGCTTCGGTATCGAATACTTCGATGTCAGAAGCGCTGTAATCCAGAGTTACTGTTGCAGCAGCATCACTGTAAGTTACCAGTGAACCCAAGTCGTATACAGAGAATGCTTCTGTTTCAGCCAGAACAACGGCTTCTACTGCAGATTCCAGAGCGGTTTTTGCAGCAGCAAGAGTTTCTGCAGCGGCAACATTTGCATCATGGGCAGCTTCCAGTGCAGAAACACGCAGGATTGTATCGTCTTCAGTCAGGTTAGCCAGTGCTACAGCTGTAGTAGTGCCGTCTTCACCAGTGTAAGCCTTACCGTTAACAATGATCAGCTTACCAGTGTTGTTTGCTGTAGAGTCGTAGTCTTCATCGAAGATAACGGTTGCAGCAGTGCCGCCGCCATTTGCGCTGTCGAATGCTGCTTCTTCAGCTGTCAGTTCGGTAGCGGTATCCAGCTTAGCTTCCTGCGCAGCTACTACAGCGTCAGACTGAGCTTCAGCGGCGGCAAGCAGAGCTGTCATGCCTTCAGCAGCATCAGCAGTTTCAGTTGCTACTGCTTCTTCATAGGTTGCCAAGGCATCTGCGATTGCTGCATCCTGCACTGCGTCAGAACGCGTGGAGAAAGAAGTAACAGCAGTTTCAGTGCCCATGTCAGCTGAAGCGTTGCTGTAGTAAGAAGTGATGTCACCTGCAACAGCATCGCCGGCGTCTACATCGTCGGTACCGTCCAGATCGGTGTCCAGAGCAGACAGGCCTTCCAGGAAGGTAGTTTCAGCTTGCTGAGCCGCAGCCAGATCTTCCAGACCTTTAGTCAGCGAACCTCAAAGTGAAACTGGCGTGGGCTGTAAGTTTAAGAATAGTAAGGTTTTTCTCGGGCTTAAGGTCCGCTCCGCACCGAAACCGAGCCATAACCGAAGTCGCTTCGTTCGGAACCGGACCGACCGGTACCGTCAGGCCATGTAGCTCAAGGCTTTCGGCACACCGACCACCGAACAGGTGTCGAAATTCCCGTTTTTCCCTGCGTGCCATCAAGAAAAAAATCAGGGAAGCAGACCTCCGCTTCCCTGAATGTCGTCACAACCGCAAAGAGCCCATCGTTGCAGACACCGCATTTGCCGCCGATTGCAACGCCTCCGGCGAAAGATGGGCGTAGCGCATCGTGACCTTCGGGTCATGGTGCCCAAGGATTTGCTGAACCTCGTAGAGCGATCGTCCGTTGTTGACCAGCACACTGGCAAAGTTGTGACGGCAGTCGTGGATGCGGAAGTCTGGCAGACCCGCTGCTTCGCGCAGCCGTGTCCACATCATGCGGATGTTGGTCAGCGGCTTTCCGGTGCGCATGCTCAGGAACACGTGCTCCGGGTCCTCGTGCAGGGCGCGTGCTGCCCTGAGCACATCCAGTGCCACATTGCCCAGAGGTACCACTCGAGGTTTCTTGCTCTTGGAGTTTTCCGCCGGGATGCGCCATGAGCGTTTCTCCGTGTCCACATCACTCCAGCGCATGCGCAAGGCTTCCCGCACACGGGCACCGGTGCTCAGCAAGAACAAGATGACCAGACAGACGGGGCGGTTGCGATCCGTCTTCAGGATGTGGAGTAGCCGAGACATCTCCTCGTCTGACAGGTAGCGCTCTTTGCGGTTGTCGACGTTGAACAACTTGGCCTTGGCGGCAGGGTTCTGTTCCAACAGCTCCCACTCCACGGCGAGATTGAGCATCCGGCGCAACAGGATCAGCACTTGGTCACAGGTGGCAGGTGCGCGGCCGCTTTCGTGCAGGGCAGTATGCAGCTGCGTGACTTGTGTTCGGTTGATGCTGCTCAACAGGCTGTCACCGAAGGCGGGCAGTAGGTGGCAGCGCAGCAAGCAGGCATCCCGCTGCCATGACCGCTTGCGGGGTTTGACGTAGGGCAGGTAATGCTCGTGCGCAAACTCCGCAAACGTGGGCACCTGACGCTGACGCTTGCGCTCGGCCTGCGGGTCGGCCCCGAGTAGCACTTCGGCCTTGGTGGACTGGGCCAGCTTTCGGGCTTGGGCCAGTGTCAGCTCGGTGGTGCGGCCTAGCTTCACATGGGTGGTTTTGCCCTGCATGTTCTTGTAGCGCAGGTAGTAGGTACCCTGACCCGGGCTGGTGGCACGGACTTCCACATAGAGGCCGGGGAAGGTGGCATCGCAGAACTCCACCCGTTTCTTGTCGGGTGGGCAGTGCAGTTGGCTTTTGACAAAGGAGGGTGTCAGTGTGACGGTGGCCATGGTGGGTGCTCCTGTTCAAATCAAGATTCAGAGTGTCGTGACCGGATGGCACGAGATTCGCCGGAGGTGTTGATCGAAGGGAGCCCCAGCGTCTTGAGCGTCCGGTTCAGACCGCCAAGGCGGTAGCGGTAGCCAAAGGGCTGGATCCCGCGAAACTCGAAGTAATAGACCCCGTTGGATCGACGCTCAAGGCAGTGGCTAAAGTGGCGCAGTACGCGAAACACGAAGCGCCTCGACACCGCGAGGTGATTGTTGGCCTTGACGGTAATGCGGTTGCCCCCGGCACGGCGCAGGATCTCCTTGAACGGTGGGTGTTCGCGACAAGTGTCGCGATAGGACTCAAGGAACAACTGGACGGCCTGGTCCCCGTTCAGCACCGTGCCGCACGGCAGAGCATGCAGCCGGGCCAGCAACGGCTGGATCAACAGGTCCTCGTTGGCCGCTTTCCAGAAGCGCCAGACTGCATGGCCCTGTTGCTGGAGCAACGCATCAAAGCTGTCCCCGGGGTCGATCAGGACGACCCGGTTCAGCATGTCCCAGTCCGAGAACACCTTCCCCCGGAGCGTGCTCTCAGGGTGGCGTTCGGCACAACAGGCGACTCCAACGTCAAGCGTCTCATCTTCCGGGCAGGCGGCGACCGCTTCGTCCCAACACGACTGCATCAGTTGGGTGTGGTCGAACAACACCGCATCGCGGATGCGATCCTGCTGCGCCTTGAACTGCGGGCTCACCCCATCAGACTCTTTGCAAAAGCGCACCTCGATGCTGTCGAACTGCTGTTTCAGTCGGGCCTCCAGTGTCTGCGCAGAGGCGTAGTGATTGTGGGTGTCGCATCGGTAGAGATCCGCCAGAATGGCCGTCGGGTCCAGCACCGGCTCAGGCCAGCCCTCGTCGGTCACGTGGGTGGTCAGTAGCTTGATCGGTGCACCGAGGTTCTCCAGCACTGTGTTCAACCGGTTGGCATCCGCCGGGATGCCCAGCCCATCGAGGTGGCGATACACCCCCAGCAATGCCTGACCCAAGGACTCCAGATGTCGACGTCGCTGCGTGAGATCGATCTCAGTGGCCGCCAGTGCCTGCTCAGACAGGTGGTACACCATCGGTGGATTCTGTTGGCGAAAGCGCCCGACAAACTGGCGCAACTCTTCGGCGTGGATGCGATCCCGGAAGATGTGCACCGCTTCGATGTTCTGGTTGGTGATGTTGATGGCCTCGTCCGTGAGCGAGGTGGTCAGGACCACGTCGTGACGTGCGTCGATGCGTTCAGAGGTCAGCAACTGCTGAATCTCCTCGTCGGCTTGTCGATCGCGGTTGATGGCCAGACAGTCGAGCCCGACCATCTCGAAGCCCTTCTTGAAGTGAGCCTGCTGGGCCTTGTCGTTGACCCGGATCACCAGACAGCGCCCCGCGCTCGGGCGCAGGGACAGAATCGCCTCCTGCATGCGCGGTCCCGACGGGTACAGGCGTACCTCCAACTGGCGAGGCACCGGGTGCGGGCGCACAACATCGATCCAGTGATCCACGCGGAACGGCAGCAACGCAGGGGTCAGGGTTGCACTGAGCGTCAGCACCTGCTGGCAGCGCTGTTCGAGGATGCACTCCAGCACGTTCGTGATCGCCGGTCCCCGGTAGCTGGCCGCCTGGTAGAGCTTGTGCACTTCGTCCACCACCAGCCAGTAACGTGATAGCTCGACATGCTCGGCCACGTGGGCGAGTTGGTCGTAGGTGCACACAATGCAGGACCGATGCGGTGTCCCGCTGTCGTGGCCGCCGAAGATGAACTGGATGCGCGGGTCTTGGCCGTACCGCGCCATGAGCTGCTGGATTTGCATCCGTTGCGGGACGACGAAGATCACCCGATGTCGACGGGCCAGCTGTTCCACCACAAAAGTGGACTTGCCGACGCCGGTGTCGGCGGCGAGGTGGACGATACGACCGGTGCCGATGCGCGTAAGGGTATCGGTCAGGTCCAGATCAGACAGAAACTGGCCCGTGGCCAGACGGTAGAGATGTGTTTGCATGTTGCATCAACCCGAAATCAAAAACCACACAGTGCCGTCGATGCCGCACAGGCAGACACGACGGGGCGAAAACCTGATCAGCCGCCGGACTGGCGAGTGCAGGGTGCTTGTTCGTTGTGTTAGTTGAAGCTTTCGTAGTTGACGCGTTCGCAATGACGCATTCGTAGTTGAAGCGGTCCAGGATCAACCCTGGATGCCCTTCAATTTAAACAGCCATCGTCGGAACATCAACCAACGTCGATGATTTTTTTTTTTCAACCGGAACGCGCCAAGAAGATCGAAAACGGAATGCAATTCGCTGTAAGCGAATGGCATGGAATGGAGTTTTTGATCTTGGCGGAGCGTTCGGTGAGGAGAGTCTTGGGGGGAGAGAGCGTCGGATCGTCACGGAGTGTCGAGAAGAGATTAAATAATAGCAACGCGACTGCCGTGAACGGGCCACGGGGCCATGCGGCGCATGGGATTGTGGCGAATCGGTGTGCGCCGTTGCAACGGTGAAATCACCCCCGAATCCCCATCACACCGTGATGCCAGACTCAGGTCACGCTCGCGCAACAGGGCCATACCGGCCAGCCTGGATCAACGGCCCAGCCGTTCGTCCCGCCTCCGCGACCCCGCTCTGACCGGTCAGGCACGGCCCAGCGGCTGGTCAGGAAAAAACGCTCAAACGCCAGTGAGGAACAGGTGGGAACACTGTCGTTTTCCCCTTTTTTCCAGACCAGCCGGAAGAGACAGGAAAAGAGTATTTAAAGGGTTCGCGCCTGCGCTGAAAACCGCTGACGCGCCCGGCGGGCAAGGGTTTGGGCGGTTGCGTGTGCCGAAGGTGTACGCGTGATCCTTCGTTCCTAGTCGAACGGCACCTGACGTAGCAAGCGACTGACGATCGGCACCGAGAACGCCTTGCCCCGGTAGGTGGTCAGCCCGCGCTGGTTCAGTGCCTCTGCGATCGCCGTGCAGCTGTCGATCCTCTCCACGTCGCGGATGTGCTGGATCACCTTCAGCACTTTCCCCTGCCACGCCTGCTGACGGTCCACCCGCTGTTGATTCGCACTCTCGACGGACGGATTGCGGACCCGCTCCAGTTGAGGGTTGCCCAGTGTCTGGCCCCGGGCCTTGGCCGCTCGCATGGCCTGCTTCGTTCGCTGCGAAATCATCCGTGCCTCGTGTTGCGCCATCGCGGCCAGAATGTGGATGGTCAGTTGGTCCACCTCGGGCAGGTCGCACAGCTTGAAGCGGATGCCACGCTTCTGCAGCCCGGTGATGAAGTGGAGATCCCGCGACAATCGGTCCAGCTTCGCCACCAGCAGCGTGGCGTTCGCCAGCTCGGCGTAGTCAGCGGCCTTGGTGAACTCGGGTCGGTCGTCCCGCTTGCCGCTCTCGACTTCGATGTACTCGGCGACGATCGTGCCGCCAGTGGATTGTAGAAAATCCTCGACCGCTTTCCGTTGTGCCTCCAGGCCCAGCCCGGACTGGCCTTGCTTGCGGGTGCTGACGCGGAAGTAGGCGACGTAGCGTTGGCGTGTGTGGATGCTCACGATTTGCTCCTTGATCGCTTTGGAAAAAAGAATCGGCATCAGGCTGTTTGCCCGATGCCGAAAAGTGCATTTCGCTAAAGGTTCCTTTAGCGTTATGCGAAGTAGGGGAAAAGGGCTCAAACCGGTGGGCATCAGCCCTTGGGGAGTCTGGAACGAAGCTGACTCCGTCCGTGTCCCACACGGCTCGGCTGACCGGTCAACGCCAGCATGGCCAGAATCGCCCGTCAGGGGCCCGTCTTGGCCCCGAACGGCATCAGGAGGCCATTGGGACTCCGGCGGATTTTGAGGAGGCGTTTTTGGCGTCTTTTCGGCGCGTGTCCTCGGATCGAGCCGCCGCTTCTGCCTGAGCGATGCGTTTGGCCCGCAATGCCGCTTTTCGGGCGTGCGCCTGCGCCACCGTATCCGGGAGATCAACGTCCTGTTTGATCAGCGCCTGCATGGCCGACGTGAAGCGATCATGGAAGTCCTCGGCCACCGTGTGCAGCAAGGGCTGACCTGCGACCGGTTTCAGGATCTTCTCCGCCCGCAACGCAGCGGCCAGAAAGCCGTGGTTGTTTGCGCCCTTCCTGACGTAGAGCCCCTTCAGTACCAAGGCCTTGAAGGGAGCGTCCCCCTTGGCTATCTGCGCCTCCAGCACGGCCTGAATCGCTTGCAGTGCGATCCATTCGTTCGAGAAGTAGCCGGAGGAGCCGTTGGCGACGATACGAAAGTGATACGCTTGATCGTCTTCGGTGTAGCCAATGTGGTAGGTCAGGTCGCCCTTGGCGCGTGGGCTGAGCTTCGGACACTGGGCGTGCTTGAGAATGCGGTAGGGAGGAGAGGAATGCTCGGCTCCTTGGGCGTCTTTCGACTGAACCGTAGCGGTGGCTGACTGTTTGCGCTGCTCGGCATCCCTCGCTTCGAACACCGAGGGTGTCGGGGGTTTGGGTACGGTGGCCTGTGCCTTGGCGGTAGTGGACTTTGCGTGTTTTGTAGTCATGGACGTTACTCCGAATGCGTCACCCTAAGCCTCCTCGGGAAGCTTAGGGCCTGATGGGGTCAGTGGGGAAAAAGGATCAGGATGCTCAGCCAAACTGGAAACTGGGCCGGAGCCGATACGGTCTGAGGGTTTGCTCCTCTCAGTGTCTGCCGTTCGAGTTGTTTCCGGTGGAGTTGGCGTGTTGAAAGTCTAGGTTGACGGGGGATCGTCCTGCCCGGTGATCAGGGCCAGCAACCCCGTCAGCACGGCCAGATCATCAAGCAGTCCACCCGGCAGCCCGTCGGGGATCAGATCCAGTGGACAGATCAGGTAGCCCAGCGCTGCCACGATGGCGGCTTTGGTCGCGACTGACGTGTCGGGATCGTTCAGCAACCGCCAGAGGCGAAGGGCGTGCGCACGAACGGCGGTCAGGTTCGACAACTGCTTCAGCTTCTGCGCGAATCGATGCTCGCTGTAGTGGTGGCTGTAGTCTTTCACGGTATGTCCGCCCAGCGGGCCAGTGCCAGCAACTCGGGGCACTGAGTGGTCTTGGGGTAGAGCAGGTAGAGGCCGCTCCCGGCCTGATCGGTGATGAGCAGAATCAGGACATGGTCTTCCGGTGCGGACAGGATTATCTCGGGAAAGGCGAGCTGTTCGACGATGAGTGCACCGGGTACGTCCGGGTGGGTGTAGGGATCATCGAGCGGGTCGAGGATGATCAACCGGTTGTCGAGCGGCTGCCATGCGGCTGTAGCGGCTTCCAGCGTGCCGAACGGCTGCGTGATCAGTTGGTCATGGAGGAAGGTGCGCACAGGCGCGGAGACCGGCAAGGTGGCCAGTTGTTCGATGTTTGTCAGTGTGATCATGGTGACTCCTAAGGGGTGGATGCTTAGAAGTCATATCTGCTTGAGCTTGGTGTTGTTGCGGTTAGATGAAAGGCACGAAGGGCACACCGGAGCAACCTGCGAGGGTCAGTGCCGCGGTGATGAGGAGCAGTGTTCGGATCATGGTGTTGGCGTCCTTGTTGGCTGAGGTGGAAAACAAAAACCCCCGGCCGAAGCCAGGGGTTTGTAGAGGGAAATCTGATCAGACTAGCTGATCAGAAGATTCCTTACACCAGAGAGATGAAGCCATCTGCAAAGGTGATTTCGTCCAGGCTAACACCTGTCAGGGTGATAACGGTTTCTGCATCAGTAGAGTTAGAACCGAATGCTTCCTGTTCAACGGTGATGGTAGCGTTGCCGCCAACTTCAGTCAGGAATACTTCCAGAACAGAGTTGTCGCCATCGGTAGCCAGAGCGCCTTCGTTCAGTACGTAGTCAGTACCGATGAAGATCTTGTCGTCGCCCAGCAGGCCGAAGTTCAGGACGTTCGCAGTGTTGTCTGCGATGGTGCCCAGTACGAATACATCGTCACCAGAAGTAGCGTACTCGTTGTCTGCATCGATGGTAGTCGGAACAGCGAAGCCGTTATCTTCGAAAGCCTGTTCAGCGGCATCGATAGCATCGTTCAGGTCAGCCAGAGTATCGACATCAGCCTGAGCTTCAGCTTCGTCAGCCAGTGCTTCGTTCAGGTCGTCGATCAGATCCTGGATGCCAGTACCAGCGTCGTTAGAGATCGCGTCCTGAGCATCAGTCAGGGCGTCAGTCAGGTCGTTGGCAGCGGAAGTACCGTTAGCAGAATCGGTGAAATCAACGAAGATATCGACCAGAGCCTGCAGGCCAGTTACTGCGCGATCCAGGTTGTTCTCTGTTGCCAGTGCAGCCTGAGCAGCTGTGATAGCCGCTGCAGTGGTGGTACCATCAACGCCCTGCGCATCTGTGAATGCATCATCAATCGCAGTCTTGTCATCTGCAGAAAGAATACCATCGGTAACCGCTGCAGTAGTCAGTGAGGTCAGCAGTGCTTCTGTAGTTGCTTCATCAGTAGTGAAGGCAATCTCACCGATAGCAGTGTCCAGCGCATCACGCAGGCCTTCAAGGATGCTGATCTCGGTCTGGATTTCAGCCAGAGTCGGCATTTCATCGGTGCCCAGCTCTG
>ERZ1673962.1601-NODE-1601-length-10121-cov-2.570236_pt1 | contig 10121 bp, 10 predicted proteins | sample MGYA00580188_ERZ1673962 | MGnify/ENA primary metagenome ERZ1673962 (study PRJEB41334, sample SAMN05608104) | rock metagenome | biome: terrestrial subsurface; feature: shale formation; material: shale | place: USA: Pennsylvania ... | reverse complement strand
TTGTTCAAAAATTACTACCCAAAACAGTTTCCAACGCTATGGGACAATTTTGGCGAGTTAGTAGAGTGGGGCGGTATTGTTTCTACTCGAGAAGTCTGGAAGGAAATACAGGCTAGTCCTGTTGAGGCTTTGAGAGATTGGGCGGAGAAAAACAAGGCTCTATTTCCTCCTCCGACTGCTCAGGAGGCCATCAAAGTCGCGCAAATCTATGCAGTCCCTCATTTTCAACAGAATATAGAACAGAAAAAGTTGCTGAACGGCGGATATGTCGCAGATCCCTTTGTTATAGCTAAGGCGATGGAGCTTAGGGGGACTGTAGTTACGATTGAACGTCCGAAGCCTCATGGCACAAAAATTCCTAACATATGCATGCATTTCGGCATCGCTTGCCTCGATCTTGAGCAATTCATGGATCGAGAGGGATGGCGATTTTAGCTTATTGGAAACCCGTGCTTCGCTCTGTTTCTGTCTGAATTAAGGGCTGCTTTCATATGCTGACCCCACCTCCAGCTGCATTTCCGTTGCCGATGAAAAGCCGAAGAGAAGGCGCAGCGGGCCCATATGCTGTGTACGGACGGGTTTGAAGCCGAAGCGGGTATAGAGCGCGCGGGCGCGGGGGTTGATGTCGATAACATCGAGGCGGACGGCGGAAAGGCCGCGCTGGCGGGCTTCTTCCGCAATAGCCTTGAGCAGTGCGGTGCCCACGCCAAGGCCGCGCGCCTCTGGCCCGACGAAAATCCCGTCCATCAGAAGGATGCCCTGGCTGGTGGGCCGTTCGAGCAGCTGCAGCAAAAGCCCGCGCCAGAGCCCGCCGAAAGTGCCGTAAACGCGCGCAAGGTCGCCCATCACCCCACCGACGAAGGCGCCCTCCGGCGTTTTGAACCCGGCAACGCCGAGCAGCTTTCCCTCATCTGAGACCGCGCTGATCGCATGGGTGGGATCGAGCACGCTTTCGATGAAGCGGCAGGCCTTTTCCGGCGGGTTCAGCATCAGGCCGAGCTTGCCCTGAAACGCTTCCCAGAAATACGCCGTAGCCAGCGCCCGGTGTTCGGGGGCAAGTCCCTTTGCGACAGTAAAGGGGGCGGGGAAACCGCGCGCGGCAGAAACGGGGGGCGTTTCGTCCATCTCTCATCTCCCTTGTTCTTTTGTAGATCGGGAGCGCGTGCGAAAGATCAAGCGCGGGCGCGCACCAAAGTGGGGAAAGCGCAGACAGAAGAAAGCCGCCGCGCTAAACTTGCGCGCATGACCGCATCTTTCTCTTTCCGTTTTCTGCTCCCTGCCGCGCTGCTGCTTTTGGCGCTGGCGGCAAGTTTTGCGCTTACCGGGTTTACGTCGCCGCAAACTTACAGCGACGCGCAGGGAGAACTGCCGCGCGCGCCGCTGACGCTGGTAACGGAAAAAGGCCGCTTCGATTTTTCCGTGGAAGTTGCCGATGAGGAAGAAGAGCGCGAGCGCGGGCTGATGCACCGTCCCGCGCCGGGGGACGGCGAAGGCATGCTCTTTTTATGGCCGGGCGAGGCGCCGCGCGAGCGGGCCTTTTGGATGCGCGCGACGCCGGCCTCCCTCGACATTCTTTATCTGGGCCAAGACGGGCGCATTCTTTCCATCGCCGCCGAAACGGAGCCGAATTCCGACGCCTTCATCCCCTCGCGCGGGCCCGCGCACGGCGTCCTCGAACTGCGCGCCGGCCGCGCGGCGGAGATGGGCGCCAAGGCCGGGGATAAGGTGCTGCATCCTTATTTTGCGGAGTGAGGGAGGCGGGGCGCCACCACACCCGCTGCCGTGATCCCGGCCGTATTGACGCGCTGCGCCCGCCCCACCTTCTGTCGTCACCCCGGGCTTGACCCGGGGTCCATGGAGCGCTGCGGCAGGCGGTGAGGCTGCTTGGACCCCGGCTCGGGCGCCGGGGTGACGTTTTGTTATGGAGTGACGCGGTGCGTCAATGCGAGCCCGGGGTGACACTTTTGTGTGGGGCGAGGAAGTGCGCTCTCTTGGCGCCGGGCGGGGCCCGCATATGCCGCAAGCGGCCCCACCCGCTTGACACCGCGCCCGTCCGCGTTATCCATGACGGACCCGCGCGGGACGCGGGAGCACAGCGTCAAAGGGAGCAAGCATGACACGCGCATTCACTTTTCCGGGGCAGGGGTCGCAAGCCGTCGGCATGGGCAAGGAATTGGCCGAGGCGTTTCCCGCCGCCCGTGAGGTTTTCGAGGAAGTGAATGAGGCGCTGGGCCAGAACCTCTCGAAACTGATGTGGGAAGGCCCGGGCGAAGAGCTGACGCTGACGGAAAACGCGCAGCCTGCGCTGATGGCCGTCTCGCTCGCCGCCATGCGCGTTTTGGAAAAAGAAGGCGGCTTCGTGCTCGCCGATAAGGCGGCTTACGTGGCCGGCCATTCGCTCGGCGAATATTCCGCCCTTGCTGCCGCCGGCACGTTCACGCTGGCGGATACGGCGCGGCTTCTCAAAACGCGCGGCCAGGCCATGCAAAAGGCCGTGCCTGTAGGCGAAGGGGCGATGGCCGCCGTGCTCGGCCTTGAATTCGAAGATGCAAAAGCGGTGGCGGAAGCGGCCTCCGAAGTCGGCGTCTGCCAGACGGCGAACGACAATGCGCCGGGACAGATTGTTCTTTCGGGCGCCAAAGCCGCCGTCGAGCGCGCCGCCGAGCTTGCCAAGGAAAAAGGCGCCAAGCGGGCCATGCTGCTCGATGTGTCCGCGCCCTTCCACTGCGCGCTGATGCAGCCTGCCGCCGACAAGATGGCCGAAGCGCTGGGCACGGTGGAAATGCGCGCCCCCGCCGTGCCGCTCATCGCGAATGTGACGGCGGGCCCGGTGGATGATCCTGAAACCATCCGCAAATTGCTGGTCGAGCAGGTGACGGGCATGGTGCGCTGGCGCGAAAGCGTCGCCTGGCTTGCAGAAAATGGCGTCACATCCGTGGTGGAAGTCGGCTCCGGCAAAGTGCTCTCCGGCCTTGCCAAGCGCATTTCCAAGGAACTGACGGCGGCCAATGTCGGCGCGCCCGGCGATGTGGAAGCGTTTCTGGCTTCGCTTTGATGTTTTCCGGCTGCGGATGGCAAGAACAAATAAATACAGTTGAGGCTTGCGCAGCCTCGGCGAATAACGGCACATAGAAGCCAGGTTTTATAAAGCCGGATTTTGTAAAAGCGGGCGCGCTGCCCGGTTCAACGATACGCCGGTTCAACGATACGAAGGGGGAGGGATCATGTTCGATCTCACCGGAAAAAAAGCTCTGATCACCGGCGCCTCGGGCGGCATCGGCTCGTCCATCGCCAAGGCGCTGCACGGCCAGGGCGCAACGCTGGCCATTTCCGGCACGCGCCGTGAAGCGCTCGAAGCGCTCGCCTCGGAGCTGGGCGGCGAGCGGGTGCATATCACGCCCTGCAATCTTTCCGATCTGGAAGCCGTGGACGCGCTGCCCAAAGAGGCGAGCGAGGCCATGGGCGGGCTCGACATTCTGGTCAACAATGCCGGTATCACCCGCGACAACATCTTCATGCGCATGAAGGATGAAGAGTGGGAAGAGGTGCTGAAAGTGAACCTCACCGCCGGTTTCCGCCTCTCGCGCGCCGTTTTGCGCGGCATGATGAAGGCCCGCTGGGGCCGCATCATCGGCATCACCTCGGTGGTGGGCGTCATGGGCAATCCGGGCCAGGCGAATTATGCCGCCTCCAAGGCCGGCATGATCGGCATGTCGAAATCGCTCGCCCAGGAGGTTGCCAGCCGTAACATTACGGTCAACTGCGTCGCCCCCGGTTTCATCAAAACCGCCATGACGGATGCGCTGGACGACAAGCAGCAGGAGGCCATTTCGGGGCGAATCCCTGCCGGGCGTCTCGGCACTTCTGAAGAAATTGCCGCCGCCTGCCTCTATCTGGCGAGCGAGGAAGCGGCCTATGTCACCGGCCAGACCATTCACGTAAATGGCGGCATGGTGATGATCTGACGAAATTCCCTTGTGAAAACAAGGGCTTGCTGGCAAGTTTCAATTCCCGTGAAGAATTGGCAGCTTATTGGCAAACTGCGGAAAAGTGTGGTACTCAAACCGCGAATTTTTTCTTGCGGCGGGTAACGGGACAGGCCACAACCTGTTCAATTTCCTGATGAAGGAAAGCGCCACGTTTGCATCCTTGACGCCATCTATTTGTGAGTGCGGGGGGCGCGAGGCTGGTCAACCTGGAGAGGATCTGAGGACTGGAAATGAGTGATATTGGAGAGCGCGTTAAAAAGATCGTGGTGGAGCATCTGGGTGTCGAAGCCGACAAGGTGACGGACAATGCCAGCTTTATCGACGATCTCGGCGCCGACAGCCTGGACAACGTCGAACTCGTGATGGCGTTTGAAGAAGAATTCGGCGTGGAAATTCCGGACGATGCGGCAGAGACCATCCAGACGGTTGGCGATGCCATTCGCTTCATCGACGCGAATTCGAACTAAACAAGTAAAATGAGGCCGCGGCACACCGGGTGCTGCGGCCTTACTTGCGTTTGCTGCCCCAGGTGGGCCGCGCACACGGGAGGAATGTCATGCGACGGGTCGTAGTCACCGGGTTGGGCATGGTCTCCCCGCTAGGTTGCGGTGTAGACACCACCTGGAAACGTTTGATCGCCGGTGAATCCGGCGCCAATACCATCACCAAATTCGATACAAGCGACTTGCCCTGCAAGATCGCCTGTGACGTGCCGCTGGAAGGCGAGGGCGCGTTCAATCGCGACGATTGGATGGACCCGAAGGAATCGAAGCGTGTGGACGAGTTCATCGTCTATGCCGTTTCCGCCGCCACGCAGGCGCTGAGCGATGCGGGCTGGAAGCCCTCCACCGAGGACGAGCGCTGCCGCACCGGCACGCTGATCGGCTCGGGCATCGGCGGGCTGCAGGGCATTGCCGACACCGCGCTCATCTTGCAAGAAAAAGGCCCGCGCCGCGTCAGCCCCTTCTTCATCACCGGCCGTCTGATCAACCTGGCCTCGGGCTATGTCTCGATCCAGCACGGTCTGAAAGGCCCGAACCATTCCGTCGTCACCGCCTGCTCGACCGGCGCCCACGCCATTGGCGATGCGGCCCGCCTGATCGCGCTCGACGATGCGGATGTCATGGTTGCGGGCGGCACGGAATCGGCCATTTCGCGCATCGGCATTGCAGGCTTTGCCGCCTGCCGGGCGCTTTCGACTTCTTACAATGACACGCCCACCAAGGCCTCCCGTCCTTACGACAAGGACCGCGACGGCTTCGTCATGGGTGAGGGCGCAGGCGTCGTCGTGCTCGAGGAATATGAGCACGCCAAAGCGCGCGGCGCGAAGATTTACGGCGAGATCGTGGGCTATGGCCTCTCCGGCGATGCCTATCACATCACCGCGCCTGCCGAAGATGGCGATGGCGGCTTCCGCTCTATGCAGGCGGCGCTAAAGCGGGCGGGCATTTCCCCCTCCGATCTTGATTATGTGAATGCCCATGGCACCTCGACCATGGCCGACACGATCGAGCTCGGCGCCGTCACGCGGCTGCTCGGCAATGCGGTGGAAAAGGTCTCCATGTCCTCCACCAAATCCTCGATCGGCCACCTTCTGGGCGCGGCGGGGGCGGTGGAAGCGATTTTCTGCCTGCTGGCCATGCGCGACAGCAAGCTGCCGCCGACGCTCAACCTCGACAACCCGTCGGTTGAAACGAAAATGGATCTGGTGCCGAACGTGGCGCGCGACAAGGAAGTCAATTACGCGCTTTCCAATTCGTTCGGCTTTGGCGGAACCAACGCATCGCTCGTGATGCGCAAGGTGGATTGAGTAGCCTCGCACAATGACGGGTGACGGCGCCGGCGAAACGGCGACAGCGATAGATCAGAAAAAGGCGGCGCCCGGCAAAGGGCGGCGCCTTTTGCTTTGGGTACTCCTCAGCGCGCTCGGCCTTGTGTTGCTCGGCGCGGCGGGCGTGGGCGGGCTCTATCTTTACGGCAAGCACCGCTATGAGGCCGAAGGCCCGCTGGAAGCACCGGAAATCGTTTTCCTGAAACGCGGCATGGGTCTGAACGCCATTGCCCGCGTGCTGGAGGAAGAAGGCGCGGTGGACAGCGCGCTCATCTTCCGTCTCGGCGTGCGTCTTGAAGGGCTCTCGGCAACGCTCAAAGCCGGCGAATACGAAATTCCCGCGCATGCCTCCATGCAGGAGATCGCCAAACTTCTACATGAAGGCAAGGCGATTCTGCACAAGCTGACCGTGCCGGAAGGGCGCACGAGCCACGAGATCGTGGACATCGTCAAAGCCGATCCCGTGCTGGTGGGCGAGGTAAGCAAGGTGCCGGAAGAAGGCGCGCTCTTGCCTGAGACTTATCTTTTTGAGCGCGGTACGAGCCGGGATGAGATTCTGGCGCGCATGGCAGCGGCCCATGACGCGGTGATGGAAGAGCTTTGGCCCGCCCGCGCGGAAAATCTGCCGATCAAAACGGAGGAAGAGGCGGTCATTCTCGCTTCCATCGTCGAGAAAGAAACGGGCGTTGCCGAAGAGCGCCCGCGCGTTGCCTCGGTCTTCATCAACCGGCTCAACCGCGGCATGCGCCTGCAATCCGACCCGACGATCATCTACGGCATTACCGGCGGCAAGGGCCCCCTCGGCCGGCGCATCCGCCGCTCGGAGATCGACGGCGCCACACCCTACAACACCTATCAGATCGACGGGCTGCCGCCGACGCCCATCGCAAATCCGGGCCGCGCGGCCATCGAAGCGGTGCTCAATCCGCCCGAAACGAAAGATCTCTATTTCGTGGCTGACGGCACGGGCGGTCACGCCTTCGCCTCCTCGCTGAAAGAGCACTTGAAAAACGTCGCCGCCTTCCGGCGTATTCAGCGGGAGCGGGGAGAGAGGTAGAGAGTCTTGCCGGTCACAGACCTCGCAGCACGCTCTGCCGTCACCCCGGGTTTGTCCCGGGGTCCATAAAGCCTCTCTTCTGGGTGCACGAGTTGGCTCGGGGTGATGGCTGTAAAGGAGGAGGGCGCTCGGGAATGCGCCATCACCAAAAGAGCGCCGCCCTGTTATAGTGCGTTTCGTGATTGAACTGATTCTGAAGGACGCCTGATGAGCCTATCGAGCATGACCGGTTTTGCCCGCGTGGAAGGCGCCCTGGACGGCGCGCGCTGGCACTGGGAGCTGCGTTCCGTGAACGGAAAAGGCCTCGATCTGCGCCTGCGCCTGCCATCGGGCTTCGATGCGCTGGAGCCGAAGCTGAAAGCCATCGCTCAAAGCGCGATGAAACGGGGCAATGTGCAGGCGAATTTGCAGCTCACCCGCGAAAATGCGGCCAATGTCCCGCGCCTCAATGAAGACGTGCTGAAAGGTGTGCTCGCCGCTGTTTCCCGCCTCAGAGATCATCAGATTTATCTCAGCGATTCCACGGCTGAGGGCATTCTCTCGCTCAAAGGTGTGATGGAAATGGGCGAGGCGGAAGAAACCGAAGAGGCGCGCGCCGCGCTTGAAGAGGCGCTTGCGGCAAGTTTCGCCGAGGCCGTCAAGGCGCTTGCAAGCGCGCGGGACGAGGAAGGGGCAAAACTTGGCGCGCTCCTTGAGGCTCAGGTCAAACGGATCGAGGAGCTGACAGGCGAAGCGGCGGCATCGCCTGCAGCGAGCGCGGAGGCCATGCGCGAGCGCCTGAAACGCCAGGTGGAAGAACTCCTCGGCGCGTCTCCCTCGCTGAATGAAGAGCGGCTCGCGCAGGAGGCGGCCCTTCTGGCAACGAAAGCGGATGTGCGCGAGGAACTCGACCGGCTGGGCGCCCATGTGGAACAGGCCCGCGATCTTCTCGCCTCCGATGAGCCCGTCGGCCGGCGGCTCGATTTTCTCACCCAGGAATTCAACCGCGAGGCCAACACGCTTTGCTCGAAAGCCGCCGATGTGGCCCTGACACGGATCGGCCTCGAACTTAAAACCGTTATCGACCAGCTTCGCGAACAGGTGCAAAACGTCGAATGAATGATCCCGAAATCAAACGCCGCGGCCTGATGCTCGTTCTCTCCTCGCCTTCCGGGGCGGGCAAGACCACCTTGTCGCGGCTGTTGCTCGCCGATGATCCGAATATCACCATGTCCGTTTCCGCCACCACACGCAAACCGCGCCCGGGCGAGGAAGAGGGCGTGGATTATTATTTCCTCTCGACGGAAGATTTCGGCCTGAAAGTAAACCGCGGCGAGTTTTTGGAGCACGCTAAGGTGTTCGACAATTATTACGGCACCCCGCGCGGGCCGGTGGAAGAGGCGCTTTCGGACGGGCGCGACGTTCTCTTCGATATCGACTGGCAAGGCACGCAGCAATTGATGGAAAGCGCGGAGGACGATCTTGTCCGCGTTTTCATTCTGCCGCCTTCCGGCCAGGAACTTGAAATGCGCCTCAAGAAACGCGCTCAGGACCCGCCGGAGGTCGTTGCCTCACGCATGGCCAAGGCCTCGGACGAGATTTCTCACTATACGGATTACGACTACATCATCGTCAATGAGGATGTGGATATGAGCCTGGCGCGCCTGAAATCCATCCTGACCGCCGAGCGGCTGAAACGGAAACGCCAGGTCGGCCTTTCCAATTTCGTGCGCGGTCTGCAGCAGGCGCTGTGATCTCATTTGTCATGGGGCTTGATCCGAGCATCCATTCGGCTTCTCGACTTAGCGCAGCTTCCCGTGGACCCCGGCATGAAGCCGGGGTGACATCCTGAGTGAGTGGCGAGGCGGTGCTCCAAATCCAAAGCGTCACCCCGGCTTCATGCCGGGGTCCATGCAGCCTCTCGGCATAAAGAACATCGGCAAACGAAAAAGGGAGCCCGAAGGCTCCCTTTGAATTTGTGTCCGGTGTGCGCCGCCCTTAAGGTTTCAGCACCACGCGGCCCATGATTTTGCCCTCGCGCAGATCGTCCAGCGATTTCGAGGCCTGATCGAGCGGGCGCTCTTCGACCGGGATGGGGTCGATCTTGCCGGCCTTCACCAGCGACATCATCTCGTGGGTTTCACCGAGCGAGCCCACATAGGCGCCGCCGATGGAAATGGCGCGCATCGGGAACATCGGGATGGGCATGGCAAAGCCGCCGCCGAAAAGGCCGACCACGATTACCTTACCGCCTTTGCGCACGATGGAGGAGGCGAATTTGAGCGAGGCTTCCGAGCCCACGAAATCGACCGCGGCGGGCACGCCGCCATTCGTGTCGGCGAGTACCTTTTTGATCGCGTCGGCGTCTTTGGGATTATAGGTCTGGTGCGCACCCGCGCCCATGGCCGCCTGCAGCTTTTGATCGTCCACATCCGCGCCGAGCGGGGCATTGTCGAACATGGCTTTGGCAAATTGCAGACCCATCATGCCGACGCCGCCGAGACCGACCACCATCACCCGTTCTTCCGGGGAAATGTCGCCGAGTTTTTTCATCGCCGAATAAGCGGTGAGGCCCGAGCACATATAGGTGGCGGCAAGGCCTTCCTTCACGCCGCTATAATCGAGCAGGTATTTCGCATCCGGCACCATGACATGGGTGGCGTAGCCGCCGGCTACCTGAATGCCGAGCTGGCGCGGCTTGTTGCAAAGCTGTTCTTCATCGCGCTTGCAGGTCGGGCATTCGCCGCAGCCGATCCAGGGATAAACGACGCGCTGGTCGCCCACCTGAACGCCCTTGGCGTCCGGGCCGACGGCGACGACTTCGCCTTCGATTTCATGGCCGAGCGTGAAGGGCAGCTGGCGTCCGCCGCGCACATCGAGCTTGTTGCCGCCGCCGAGATCGAAATAGCCGTCATGCAGGTGCACGTCCGAATGGCAGACACCGCAATGGCTGACTTTCACCAACACCTCGCCGCCTTTCGGCTCGGGCATATCGGCGGTGACTTCCTGAAGGGGTTGACCATATTCGACGATTGCTTGCGATTTCATCCGGGATACGCCTCCTGCGCCGTGTTGTGGGCTGTTTGTTGCCGGTCCTGGCGGGCCGGTGGTTTAAAGAGTGAATACATTGCCGCGGCCCCTGGGGCAATGCCCGCTTCGGGCAGGGGGAGTACCCCATGGCGCTCAGACGGCGCTCAGGCGGTTTTCATCGCCTCATAAGCGCGGGCAAGGGCGCAAAATTCCTCGATGGAAAGCCGCTCGGCCC
>ERZ1673962.1599-NODE-1599-length-10123-cov-117.912495_pt1 | contig 10123 bp, 7 predicted proteins | sample MGYA00580188_ERZ1673962 | MGnify/ENA primary metagenome ERZ1673962 (study PRJEB41334, sample SAMN05608104) | rock metagenome | biome: terrestrial subsurface; feature: shale formation; material: shale | place: USA: Pennsylvania ... | reverse complement strand
TGGCTGTACAGCGTGAGCTTGGAAACGCCAGCTTCGGCGGCGATGGCCTCCATGCTGCTGCCTTCGTAGCCGTTGCCGAGGAACAACACCTGCGCGGCAGTGAGGATCGCCTCGCGCTTGGCGGGGTCCTTCGGGCGACCGGGGCCAGGCGATACGGAATGGATTTCTGTCATGGGCGTTTTAATAGTGGACTGGCTGGTACGGTATTTTTACTATACCGCGCAGTATAAGTATTCCAATCCGCTTCGCGACAGAGAGACTTCATCGTGTTCCGACATGCCTTGTCCCTTGCCTCTATGTTCGGTTGTGCACTTGTTCTGGTCGCCTGCGGCAATGGTGAGCCGCCGCAGCAGCTGCCTCGTCCGGTCATGGTGGTGCAGCCGCAGCCGGCCAGCGAAGCACGCGAGAGCTATCCCGGCGAAGTGCACGCGCGCTACGAGCCTGAGCTGGCCTTTCGCATCGGCGGCAAGGTCGTCGAGCGGCTGGTCGAAGCGGGCGACCGCGTACGCAAGGACCAGCCCTTGGCACGTCTCGATCCGCAGGATGTGCGGCTGCAGCTGGACGGCATGCGCGCGCAGGTGGCGGCCGCAGAAGCCAATCTGCGCGTGGCCAAGGCCGAACATGACCGCTACAAGGCGCTGCTCGGTCGCCAGCTGGTCAGCCAGTCGCAGTTCGATAACGCCGACAACGCCTATCGCGCCGCGGCTGCCCGTTTGCAGCAGGCGCGCGCCGAATTCGATGTGGCCAGCAATCAGGTCGATTACGCGGTACTGCGCGCCACCAGCGATGGCTTGATCGCGCAGCGCCGGGTCGAGGTGGGGCAGGTGGTCGCTGCGGGGCAGACCGCGTTCGTACTGGCAGCGGATGGCGAGCGGGAAGTGGCCATCGATCTGCCGGAGCAATCGCTGGAGCGCTACCGGGTTGGCCAGGAAGTCGAGGTCGAACTCTGGTCGCAACCGGGGCGCCACTATCTCGGCAAGATCCGCGAACTCTCGCCAGCCGCCGATGCGCAGTCGCGGACCTATTCCGCGCGCGTTGCCTTCAGCGAACAGGAGGTGCCAGCCGAGCTGGGACAGAGCGCGCTGGTGAGCATTCGCCGCGATGGCGAAGTGTCGCTGGCGGTGCCGCTGTCAGCGCTGAGTGCGGAAAAGGGCCGGGCGCATGTCTGGCGGCTCAGAGCCGATTCCACCGTCGAGCGGGTCGAGGTTCGGACCGGGCCCTTCGGCGAACAGCTGGTGCCAGTCCTCGATGGGTTGGAGGCCGACGACTGGATCGTCCTGGCCGGGGTGCAGATGCTCAGCGATAACCAGCCGGTTCGCCCGGTGGATCGCCACAATCGCCCCGTCGAGCTGGCCGCCCAGGAGTAATCGCGATGCGCTTCAATCTCTCCGCCTGGGCGCTGCAGAACCGGCAGATCGTCGTCTATCTGATGCTGCTGCTGGCGATCGTCGGCGCGCTGTCGTACAGCAAGCTCGGCCAGAGCGAGGACCCGCCATTCACCTTCAAGGCCATGGTCATCCAGACGCAATGGCCGGGCGCTACCGCCGAGGAAGTGTCGCGCCAGGTCACCGAGCGCATCGAGAAGAAGCTGATGGAAACCGGCGAGTACGAGCGCATCGTTTCGTTCTCCCGACCGGGCGAATCCAATGTCACCTTCATGGCACGCGACTCGATGCGCTCGAAGGACATTCCCGACCTCTGGTACCAGATTCGCAAGAAGATCGGCGACATCCAGCACACCTTTCCGCCGGGTGTACAGGGGCCCTTCTTCAATGACGAGTTCGGCACCACCTTCGGCAACATCTACGCCCTGACCGGCGAAGGTTTCGACTACGCGATCCTCAAGGACTACGCCGACCGCATCCAGCTGCAGCTGCAGCGGGTCAAGAACGTCGGCAAGGTCGAGCTGATCGGCCTGCAGGACGAGAAGATCTGGATCGAGCTCTCCAACGTCAAACTGGCCACGCTCGGCGTCCCGCTGGAAGCCGTGCGCCAGGCGCTGGAGGCGCAGAACGCGGTAACGGCTGCCGGTTTCGTCGAGACCATCAGCGATCGGGTGCAGCTGCGCGTCACCGGTAGCTTCGAGACGGTCAAGGAGATTCGTGATTTCCCCATCCGCGTTGCCGGCCGCACCTTCCGTATCGGCGATGTTGCCGAGGTGCATCGCGGCTTCAACGACCCGCCCGCGCCGCGCATGCGCTTCATGGGCGAGCCGGCCCTGGGTCTGGCGGTTTCGATGAAAAGCGGTGGTGACATCCTGGTGCTGGGCGAGGCACTGGAGCAGGAGTTCGCCCGCCTGCAGCAGGAGCTGCCGGCGGGGATGCAGCTGCGCAAGGTCTCGGATCAGCCCGCTGCGGTGAAGACCAGCGTAGGTGAGTTCGTCAAGGTGTTGATCGAAGCGCTGGTGATCGTATTGCTGGTGAGTTTCTTCTCGCTAGGCGTGCGTACCGGGCTGGTGGTCGCGCTGTCGATTCCGCTGGTGCTGGCGATGACTTTCGCCGCCATGAGCTATCTAGACATCGGCCTGCACAAGATCTCCCTTGGCGCCCTGGTCCTGGCTCTCGGGCTGATGGTGGACGACGCGATCATTGCGGTGGAGATGATGGCGATCAAGATGGAGCAGGGCTACGACCGCCTCAAGGCCGCCAGCTTCGCCTGGACCAGCACGGCATTCCCGATGCTGACCGGCACGCTGATCACCGCGGCGGGTTTCCTGCCGATCGCCACTGCCAATTCCAGTACCGGCGAATACACCCGTTCGATCTTCCAGGTGGTCGCCATTTCGCTCATCGCGTCCTGGATCGCCGCTGTAATGTTCGTGCCGCTGATCGGCGAAAAGCTGCTGCCGGACCTGGCCAAAAAATCGGCACACAAGCACGGCGCGAGCAGTGAAGGCCACGATCCTTACGCAACGCCGTTCTACCAGCGAGTGCGTCGCGTGGTGACCTTCTGCGTGCGCCGGCGCAAGACCGTCATCCTGCTCACCCTGGCGATCTTCGTCGCCGCGGTGGTGCTGTTCCGTCTGGTGCCGCAACAGTTCTTCCCCGCTTCCGGCCGTTTGGAGCTGATGGTCGATCTCAAGCTGGCCGAAGGCGCCTCGTTGAAGGCGACCGAAGCAGAGGTGGCGCGGCTGGAACAGCTGCTCAAGGATCGGGCCGGCATCGACAACTATGTGGCCTACGTCGGCACCGGCTCGCCGCGTTTCTACCTGCCGCTGGACCAGCAGCTGCCGGCGACCAGCTTCGCCCAGTTCGTCGTGCTGGCCGACAGCATCGAGTCCCGCGAGTCCCTGCGCGCCTGGCTGATCGAACGCATGCGCGAGGATTTCCCGAGCCTGCGCGGTCGCGTGACGCGGCTGGAGAATGGCCCGCCGGTGGGCTATCCGGTGCAGTTCCGTGTCACCGGCGAGCATATCGACGTGGTGCGTGGGCTGGCTCGTCAGGTCGCTGCCAAGGTCAACGAGAACCCGCACGTGGCCAACGTCCATCTGGACTGGCAGGAGCCGAGCAAGATGGTCCGGCTCAACGTCGATCAGGATCGTGCCCGGGCGTTGGGCGTGACCACCGCCGAGCTGTCCGGCTTCCTGCGGCGCACATTCACCGGCAGCAGCGTCAGCCAGTTCCGCGAGGACAACGAGCTGATCGAGATACTCCTGCGCGGCACCGAGCGCGAGCGGCTCGAGCTGTCGATGCTGCCGAGCCTGGCTATCCCAACCGAGAGCGGGCGCAGCGTGCCGCTGTCGCAAGTGGCGACGCTTGAGTACGGCTTCGAGGAGGGCGTGATCTGGCACCGCAACCGCCTGCCAACGGTCACCGTGCGCGCCGATGTGTACGGAGAGCAGCAGCCGGCGGCACTGGTGCGTGAGATCGAGCCGACCCTGGCCGACATTCGCGATCAGCTGCCCGGCGGCTATCTGCTCGAGGTCGGCGGAACGGTGGAGGACTCCGAACGCGGCCAGCGTTCGGTGAATGCCGGCATGCCGCTGTTCGTCATCGTCGTGCTGACCCTGTTGATGGCGCAGCTCAAGAGTTTCTCGCGCTCGGCCATGGTGTTCCTCACCGCGCCGCTGGGCATCATCGGTGTTGCACTGTTTCTGCTGCTGTTCGGGCAGCCGTTCGGCTTTGTGGCGATGCTCGGCACCATCGCGCTGTCGGGGATGATCATGCGTAACTCGGTGATTCTGGTGGATCAGATCGAGCAGGACATCGGTGCCGGTCAGGCACGCTTCACCGCCATCGTCGATGCCACGGTGCGCCGCTTCCGGCCCATCGTGCTGACCGCGCTGGCGTCGGTGCTGGCGATGATTCCGTTGTCGCGCAGTATCTTCTTCGGGCCAATGGCGGTGGCGATCATGGGTGGCCTGATCGTCGCCACGGCGCTGACGCTGCTGTTCCTGCCAGCCCTGTATGCCGCCTGGTTCAAGGTCCGGGAAGACGAAGCCGGCACCCTCTGAACGGCAAGAGGGCGCGCCCGCTGCGGCGCGCCTAGATGCCGGCGGCCTCGAGCAGTCGTTCGGCGGCGACTTTCGCGTCCCGCGCCTGCTCGCCCGGCCCTTCGATATGCGCCATGCTCAGCGCGCCTTCGAGCAGATACTGCAGTTGGCGCGCCAGCTGCATCGGCTGTGGCGTATCCAGGCGTTCCAGCAGCTCGCGCAGGTAGGCCAGCAGCTCTGCCTTGTAGGCGGAGGAGCGGCGGTGAATCGGGTGGTCGCGGTCGTGATATTCGGCCGCTGCATTGATGAACAGGCAGCCGCAGAACGCGTCTTTGCCGTGAATCATCCCGTGCAATCCATCGAAAATTCCCAGTAGCGCTTCGCGCGGCGGCATTCTGGTGGCACGCTCGCGCAGGCGCGTCAGCATCAGCTCGTGGCGCGCCTCCAGCACGGCCAGGATCAGCTCGTCCTTGGACTTGAAGTGCTTGTACAGCGTCATCTTGGCCACGCCGGATTCGGCCAGGATGCGATCGATGCCGGTGGCGTGATAACCCTCGCGATAGAACAGACTCTCTGCGGTGTTGAGCAACTGGTCGCGCTTGTTCGATGCCATGGATACCTCCTGTGGTTCGACATTATGCGGGAGCGCTCGCGGCTTGCTCCAGTTGGGGTGGATTTGCGTTGGTGCTTGCAGTGTACAGACAGGTCTGTCTATTATCCAGTCGCAGCCAATCACGAGGGCAACACCATGAAGCTTTACGACCTGACCCTATCCGGCAATTGCCACAAGGTTCGTCTGTTTCTCAGCCTGATCGGCCAGCCGGTGGAGCTGGTGCCGGTGAATTTGCTTGCGGGCGAGCACAAGCAGCCGGCGTTCCGTGAAATCAATCCGCGCGGACAGATTCCGGTGCTCGAGGACGGCGACTTTCGACTTGGCGATTCCCAGGCAATCCTGGTCTATCTGGCCCAGCGCTATGCCAATGAGTGGTATCCGCAGGACGCCGAAACCCAGGGCCACATCGCCAACTGGCTGAGCTTTGCCGCCAACGAGGTGCAGCATGGCCCGGCCACCGTGCGTCTGGGCAAGCTGTTCGGCCGTCCGATCGACGAGCCGCTGGCGCAGGCACGTGCCGCCAGCGCCCTGCGTACGCTCGAGCGGCACCTCGCGCAGCACGCCTGGCTGGCGCAGACCAGCGAACCGACCATCGCCGACATTGCCGTCTACCCCAACGTCGCGCTGGGCGGTGACGGCGGGCTCGATCTGGCTGCCTATCCGGCGCTGCAGGCCTGGTTCGCCCGCGTCCGCGCGCTGCCGGGTTATGTCGGCATGCCGGGGTTGTGACGCCATGAACGTGCAGAATGGCCGGATGCCCGGCGAGCTGGACCGGCACCCGGGCCGACGGATCGGAACATCGCTGCTGCTGATGATCGGGCTGGCAGTCTCGCTGTTTGGCTTCGTCGAAGGTGCTTCGGCTGCGCAAGGGTTGCGCTTCAGCCTAGTGAAGACGGCGCAGAGCGAAAGTGGCGACTTTCTGCTGGGGCGGGACGGTTGGCAGGAGGCACCACCCACGCAGCACATCGCGATTCTGATCGAGCATCGCGGCAGCCGCTTGCTGTTTGGAACCGGGCTCGGTCGGCAGATCGACGCGCAGCTGGACGCAGAGGTGCCCTGGCGAATCAAGCGCTACGCGGACGTACGCCCGGTGCGCGATCAGCTGGAGGGGGACGGACTGGAGATCGATCGTATCGTGCTGGGTTGCGTGCGCTGGGAGCACGCTTCGGGGCTGGTCGACTATCCCGAGGTACCGGTATTGGCCAGCGCGGACAGCCTGGGCTATCTGGAGGCTGCCACGCCGCCAGCGGTGTTGCCCAGCCAGTTTCGCCACCCGGTCCGCTGGCAGTCGCTGGAGTTCCAGGCGAGCCCTTATCGGGAGCACCGTCGTAGCCTGGATCTGTTCGGCGACGGCCAGGTCGTGCTGGTGCCGCTGGATGGCCATGGGGCGGTCGGTCTGTTCCTCACGCTTGCCGATGGCCGCCGCTTCTTCTTTCGCGGCGACCAACTGGGACGGGACGCCGGCGATGCGCCAGAGGACGTTATCGCGCTGCAGGATGCCAACACCCAGGCTTCTCTCGGCTTCTATCCGCGCTGGGTGGAGGGAGCCGGACAATAAAAAAACAGCGCGGCCGCTGCGGATTTGGGCGATGCTTAGGGCATGGGAACGAGCGATCAGCCGCGCGACGGCGCCGCCCCGATCGCCAGGCCCGTGCCCAATGGCCGAAGTAGGTCTGCCGCTGTGAAGACGGATAGCTACGCGCCTCTTGCGAGTGTCATCGATTTGTAGCTGGATGCCATCTGCGTGGTCGATGCGCAGGGCAACTTCGTCTACGTCAGCGCCGCCTGCGAGCGCATCTTCGGCTATACCCCGCAGGAGATGCTCGGCAAGCGGATGATCGAGATGGTCTATCCCGAAGACCGTGCCCGGACCCTGGCCGCCGCCAAGGGGGTCATGGCTGATCAGCCGCTGCTGCACTTCGAGAACCGTTACGTGCGCAAGGACGGCGGTGTGGTGCACATCATGTGGTCGGCCTGCTGGTCGACCGATAACAAGCTGCGCATCGGCGTGGCGCGCGACATCACCCAGCGCAAGCAGTCCGAAGCGATGCAGGCGGCGCTCTATTCGATCTCCGAGGCGGCGCACGGGGCCAAGGACCTCGCGGCGCTGTATCAGCAGATCCATCTGACCATCGCCCAGCTGCTGCCGGTGGACGATTTCATCGTGGCCATCCGCAATGCTGCCAGCGGCGAGCTGAGTTATCCCTACCAGGCGCTGGCGCTCGATTCGACCGGGCTGCCAGCGGAACCCGCGGCGTCCCTGTGCTTTTCCGTCCTGCATGGCGCGCAGCCGTTGCGCTTCAATGCGGACTCGATGCCAGCGCTGGCGCTCCCGCTCGGTGATGGGGATACCCATGCCTGGTGGCTGGGGGTGCCGCTCAGTTCGAGCGAGGGCGTGATCGGCGTGCTGTTGCTCAAGAGCACGGCCGCGCCCTACACCGAGAAGGATCAGGAGCTGCTGCAGTTCGTCTCGATGCAGGTGGTCACGGCAATCGAGCGCAAGCAGCTGTATGCGCGCCTGCACCGGATGGCGCAGTACGACGAACTCACCGGCCTGCCGAATCGCGCCTGTTTTCGCGATCGCCTGGACACGGCCTTGGCGCGGGTGCGGCGCAATGGCGGACGCGTCGCCTTGCTCTACGTGGATCTGGATCGCTTCAAACTGGTCAACGATACCTACGGACACAGCGGTGGCGACCAGCTGCTGCGCGCAGTGGCCGATCGCCTCACGCACTGCGTGCGCGACACCGATACCGTGGCGCGGCTGGGTGGCGATGAGTTTGTGGTGCTGCTGGAAAGCATCGCCGAGGCAGAGGATGCCCACCGCGTCGTCGACAAGATCCGCGCGGCCTTCGAGCAGCCGATGCAGATTGCCGAGCACAGTCTCGATATCGGCTTGAGCATCGGCACCGCGCTCTATCCCGAAGACGGTGATGCGGAGGCCCAGCTGCTCAAGCAGGCCGACGACCGCATGTATCTGATGAAGGCCCGTGGCGGCCAGCCGCAGGATTGCGACTGAAGGTCCCGGACATATCGGCACCGCGCCTCAGAACGACTTCAGCATCCTGCCCAGCAACTCCATCGCCTGCTCGCTGCGGGCGTCCCATGGATGGCCGTGATTCAGCCGCGCGCAGTTGCGAAAGCGCTGGGTCGCCGAAAAGATCGGCCCTGGCGCCAGGCTGATGCCCTGGGCCAGCGCCAGTTGCAGCAGCTGCAGCGAATCCACCTGCTCGGGAAATTCGAACCACAGAAAGTAGCCGCCGCTGGGCCGGGTGACTCGCGTGCTCGCAGGGAAATGGCGGGCCGCGGAGGCGAGCATCGCACCCTGCTGCATCTCCAGCGCATGGCGCAGCTTGCGCAGGTGACGGTCGTAGCCGCCGTGCTGCAGGTAATCGGCAATGGCGGCCTGCGCCGGCACGGAAGGGGAAATGGTGGTCATCAGCTTGAGCCGGGCGATCTGCTCGGCATAGCGACCGCCGGCAACCCAGCCGACCCGGTAGCCGGGCGCGAGACTCTTGGAGAACGAACCGCAGTGCATCACCAGACCTTCGCGATCATGGCTTTTCACCGGCTTGGGCGGCTCGCGGGTGAAGTAAAGCTCGGCGTAGACGTCGTCCTCGATCAACGGCACCTGGTGGCGCTGCAACAGCTCATAGAGCTGCTGCTTCTTCGCCTCGCCCATGCTCGCGCCCAGCGGGTTCTGCAGGCTGCTCATGAACCAGCAGGCCTTGATCGGCAAGTGCGCGAGGCGGTCGGCGAGGATGTCGAGGTCGATGCCTTCGCGCGGGTGCACCGGAATCTCCACCGCCTTGAGCTTGAGCCGTTCCAGTACCTGCAGCGTGGCGTAAAACGCTGGCGCCTCGATGGCCACCAGGTCGCCCGGTTCGGTCACCACCTGCAGGCAGAGGTTCAGAGCCTCCATCGCACCGGTGGTGATCACCAGTTCGTCCATCGGCAGCATCACACCGCTGACCATGTAGCGCAGGGCGATCTGCCGGCGCAGGTCCGGGTTGCCGGCGGTCATCTCGGCAATCACCTCGCGTGCCGGCATGTCGCGCACGCTCTGTGCCATCGAGCGCGCCAGGCGCTGCAGGGGAAACAGCTCGGGACTGGGAAACGCCGAACCGAAGGGCACCGTGGCCGGGTCGCGCAGCGAGGCGAGCACCGAGAACACCAGCTCGCTGACGCCGACATCGGTGGTTTCCGCCGGACGCAGGCTGATGTCCGGTTCGTGCAACGGGCGCTTGGCATGTTCGCGGACGAAATAGCCCGAACGCGCCCGCGCCTGGATCAGCCCGCGGTCTTCCAGCAGGTAGTAGGCCTGGAACACGGTGGACGGGCTGACGCCGTAGGTGCGGCTGGCGTGGCGCACCGAGGGCACTTTTTCTCCCGGCGCGAGCACGCCACTGCGGATCAGTTCGGCAATCTCGTCGGCGAATTTCTCGTAGCGCTTCATCGTGTCCGGGCCGTGGCGGTTGGGCATGGCCAGTCTACTGGCGTAGCGCCGCGATGGGGGCGACGAAGGTGCTCGGTGTACTCACCCGGCTGCTCGGCTCGGCCAGGTCGCTGACCTCGAAACGCAGCTCGCGGCTGAAGTCGCGGGCGTTGTCGAGCAGCGCAACGCTGACCGGCAGGTCGGCGATCTCGCCCGGGGCCAGGGCGATCTCGCGCGGTCCCTGCAGTGCGAACGGCCCGCCTTCCAGCCCGAGCGCGTAGCGGCGCGCTTGCTGGGTCTTGTTGATCAGCTTGAGGCGGTACATGTTTTCGATCTGCCCCTGCATGTTCTCGCGGTACAGCGTGCGGTCGCGGGTGACGTCCAGCTGCAGCTGTGGCCGCGTGTCCAGTGCCCAGATGAAGGCGGCGATCATGGCGGTCAGCGCCACGGCATAGCCGACCAGCCGTGGACGGAAGAAGCGGGTGGCGCCACCCTTGAGTACGCGCTCGGAGGTGTAGCGCAGCAGGCCGCGGTCGTAACCCATGCGGTCCATGACGCTGTCGCAGACGTCGATGCAGGCGCCGCAGCTGATGCAGTCCAGCTGCAGGCCGTCGCGGATGTCGATGCCGGTGGGGCAGACCTG
>ERZ1673962.1597-NODE-1597-length-10138-cov-53.337598_pt1 | contig 10138 bp, 8 predicted proteins | sample MGYA00580188_ERZ1673962 | MGnify/ENA primary metagenome ERZ1673962 (study PRJEB41334, sample SAMN05608104) | rock metagenome | biome: terrestrial subsurface; feature: shale formation; material: shale | place: USA: Pennsylvania ... | reverse complement strand
GCGTTTTCCACGCGCCCCGTTGCGTAAGGCACCGAGCCTGGCGGACCCTCGCAGCCGGCGAACCCACGCGTGGATGAGGCTGCGCCGTCATCCACCCTACGGCCAATGGCCCAATGGGCGCCGCCTGATCTCCCGGGCGGCGGGCGCCGGATGTAGGGTGGAAAACCGCAACGCGTTTTCCACGCGCCCCGTTGCGTAAGGCACCGAGCCTGGCGGACCCTCGCAGCCGGCGAACCCACGCGTGGATGAGGCTGCGCCGTCATCCACCCTACGGCCAATGGCCCAATGGGCGCCGCCTGATCTCCCGGGCGGCGGGCGCCGGATGTAGGGTGGAAAACCGCAACGCGTTTTCCACGCGCCCCGTTGCGTAAGGCACCGAGCCTGGCGGACCCTCGCAGCCGGCGAACCCCGGCAACAGCCGCAACCAACGGCGGCGCCGTCATCCACGCCACCTCCTGGCAAGCCGGGCGATCGGCGCCAGAACCCTTCCCCTGCCAACGGGTCGAAGAGTCGCTATCCTTCTGTGACACCTCACTCTGCCGTACTGCCCGTCAAGGAGACTCCCCGATGCGCCACTGCCTGTTCGGCCTGCTCATGGCTGCCAGCGTCGCTGCCCACGCCGAAATCCAGACCCAGGAAATCCCCTACAAGGCTGCCGACGGCACCGAAATGATCGGCTACTACGCCTATGACGATGCGATCGCGGGTCCGCGTCCGGGCGTGGTGGTCGTGCACGAATGGTGGGGGCTCAACGACTATGCCAAGCGCCGGGCTCGCGACCTGGCCGAACTCGGCTACAGCGCGCTGGCCATCGACATGTACGGCGAGGGCAAGAACACCGAGCATCCTAAGGATGCGATGAGTTTCATGAAGGCCGCGCTGGCCGATGCCGACGCCGCCAAGGGCCGCTTCAACGCCGGCCTCGACCTGCTGCGTCAACAGCAGCAGACCGATACCCGCAAGCTCGCCGCGGTGGGCTACTGCTTCGGCGGCAAAGTGGTGCTGGACATGGCGCGCCAGGGTGTGCCGCTGGCCGGCGTGGTGAGTTTCCACGGCGCACTGGCCACCGAGACGCGCGCCGTGCCGGGCAGCGTCAAGGCGCGCGTGCTGGTCGAGCATGGTGCCGAGGACAGCATGGTCAGCACCGACGATGTTGCCGCGCTGAACGTGGAAATGGTCAAGGCGGGCGCGGACTACCGGTTCGTCAGCCTGCCGGGCGCCAAGCATGGCTTCACCAACCCGGGCGCCGATGCCTTCAAGGAAAAGGGCCTCGATCTGGCCTACAACAAGCAGGCCGACGAACGCTCCTGGAACGACATGCGGCGCTTCCTCGAGGAAACCTTCAGCCGCTGAGGCTGGCACAGGCCGGTCGCATCGGCCGGCTTCGTTCAGCCCTGGCGATACGGCAGCGCGGCCTGCGCCGCCTGCCGATAGGCCAGTACGCCGACGCGCTCCTGGCCAAGAAAGTCGGCAACAGCCGCACGCAATCCCGGGTGCGCCAGGTAATGCCATGAACGGGTGATCACCGGCTCGAAACCGCGGATCAGCTTGTGTTCCCCCTGCGCGCCGGCATCGAAACGCCGCAGGCCGCTGGCAATCGCCCACTCGATGCCCTGGTAGAAACAGGTCTCGAAGTGCAGCCGGTCGAACTCGGCCAGGCAGCCCCAGTAACGGCCGTACAGCGTGTCGTCATCGCACAGGCAGAACGCCATCGCCACCGGCCGCTCGCCCTGGCGCACCCAGATCAGGCGAATCGCCTCGGGCATCCGCTCGGCCAGCAGGCTGAAGAAGCTGCGCGTCAGGTAAGGAGCCTGGCCGCGTACCTGGTAGGTATTGGCGTAGCAGGCGTAGACGAAATCCCAGTCGGCCTCGCTCAGCTCCCCGCCGCTGCGCCAGTCGAACGCCAACCCCTGCCCCGCCACCTGTTCTCGTTCCTTGCGCAACTGCTTGCGCTTGCGCGAGGCGAGGGCATCGAGAAAGTCCTGGAAGTCGCGATAACCGCGGTTGTGCCAGTGGAACTGGCAGCCGATGCGCTCGAGCCAGCCATCCCGCCCGGCGAGCAGCGCATCGGCTGCCGGCTCGCTGAAATTCAGATGCAGCCCCGACAGGCCGGCGGCGTCGAGCCCGCGGCTCAGCTCGTCAAGCACTCCGGCCGCCGCCTGCGCATCACCCAGCAGGCGCTGCCCGGCGACCGGCGAAAAAGGCACCGCACAGAGCAGCTTGGGGTAGTAGCGAATGCCGGCTCGCTGGCAGGCATCGGCCCAGGCCCAGTCGAATACGTACTCGCCATAGGAGTGTGCCTTGCGATACAGCGGCAACGCGGCGCGCGGCACGCCATCGGCATCCAGCAGCAGGCGATGCTCGGGCTGCCAGCCACTGCGGCCACCCACGCTGCCACTGTCTTCGAGCGAAGACAGAAAGGCGTGGCGCAGGAACGGCTGGCGGTTCGCGAGCAAGGCGTCCCAGTGCTGGGCGGGAATATCCGCGAGCCGGGAAAGAGTCTGGATGGGCATGCGCGCAGTCTGCCCGGCCTCGGCGACGAAAAAAACCCCGCCAGTCGGCGGGGTTCAAGGGAGCGTTACGGATGAAGAGATGAAACGACGTGTCGGTTAGAACACGTACTGAGCGCGCAGGCTGATGGCGTCGCCGTCGTCGTCGCCATTGGCGTTGACTACGTCGTCGACGCTGGTCTTCAGGTAGTTGGCCGACAGCTTGACCGACTCGTTGGCGTACCAGTTCACACCGATGGTGTGGGTCTTGGCACCGGCTTCTGCGCTGTCCAGCGCACCGACATAACCGCTCGGGGCGATACCGGTCTCGTCGACGGTGATGTCGTCGAAGCGGTAGAACACTTCCCAGGCACCGATCTGCTTGTTCTCCGGCTTGATCTTGTCGAACTTGCCGCCATCGAGCTTGTAGGAACGCGACTCGCCGGTCAGGGTGTAGGCCAGCTGGACGTTGTAGCCGGTGGCTTCGAGGTCTTCGAAACCTTCCATGGCGTCGACGGTACGGGTCAGGTACTCACCCTGAACCGAGAACGGGCCGATCATGTAAGCCGCTTCCAGACCCCAGGCCTGATCGCTGCCGTCGGTGCGAGTGCCGCCGAAGGTGGCGCGGTTGCCGTTGGCACCACTGACTTCGGTGGTGCCACGCACGGACAGACGCGGACGGATGCGCTCCAGGTAACCTTCTTCCACGTCACGCTGACCGAAGCTCGCGCCCAAGTGCAGCACCTGGTCCTTCTCGACGATCGGGGCGATCACGCCACGCAGCACGAAGCTGGTGTTGTTGGCGCCATCTTCGTCCTCGAGCATGTCGACGCCGTCGCCACCATCCTGACGATAGGCACCGGCCTCGCCGTGGAACATGCCGACAGTGGTACGCACGCGGATGCCTTCGCCGTCTTCGTGGTCGTTCAGCCAGGGCGCCAGGTCATAGATCGCCGAGCGCTCGATGGCGGTGATCCACTTGGAGCTGACGGCTTCTTCCAGGCCGAACGTCGGGTTGATACGACCAACCGAAACCTGGACCGGCTTCCAGCCGTTGTAGTGGATGGCCAGCTCGTGCCAATCGCTGGAATCGTTGCCAAAGTTGCGGTGGAAGGTGTAGCCCCAATCGGTGAAGGCAACACCGGAAATCTCCAGACGCGCACGACGGAAGTAGGTCTCATCTGCGCGCTCGCCGTTCTGGGTGTAGAAACCATCGAAGCTATCGGCGTCGGCCTGAATCCGGCCATTGATCTTGAACGAGAACTCCTTGTCGGTGGTTTCGACCTCCAGGCCGCTCTTGGTCCGGATCACGAGATCGGCGCCGTCGGTGGTGACGGTGCCGGCGAAAGCCTGGGCGGAAACGGCCAGAGCCAGGGCGCTGGCAGCGAAACCGGCGAAGTGCTTGCGGATCATCCAATATTCCCCTTTAGGTTTAGCGTCGGAAACACACGAGTTGGGCTCTTTGTGTTGCGGGGGAATGTTGGCGAGCGGTTATTGCAGCCAAGTGGCTGTTGCGTAAAGGTTTTGTGACACGGGAACTTTTGCCCGAAGCGCGTCGCAGAGCGGCTGGCCAGCCATTGACGACGAGCGGTAGCGCGCCGCGGTGCGCTCGATCAGTCGCGCCCGGCGCGCTCGCTGGGCCGCCGCGCACCGGCTACCAGCTTGTCCACCGCGCGTGCGGCGGCGACCATGCCGAAGCTCGCGGTGACCATCATCGCGGCGCCGAAGCCGCCGGCACAGTCGAGCTTGACGCCCTCGCCGACGAAGCTCTTGCTCTGGCAGACCCCGCCGTCCGGCTTGGGATAGCGCAGCTGTTCGGTGGAGAACACGCACGGCACGCTGTAGGTTCGCCCCGGTGTGCGCGAGAAGCCGTACTCGCGGCGCAGCAGCGAGCGCACCTTGGCCGCGAGCGGGTCGTTGTAGGTCTTGTTCAGATCGGCGACCTGGATCTGTGTCGGGTCGACCTGCCCGCCGGCGCCGCCGGTGGCGACGATCTGGATCTTGCGACGCTTGCACCAGGCGATCAGCGCAGCCTTGGCCGGTACGCTGTCGATGCAGTCGATGACGCAGTCGAGGTCTTCGGTGATGTACTCGGCCATGGTCTCGCGGGTGACGAAGTCGGCCACGGCATGCACCCGACAGGCCGGGTTGATCGCGCGGATGCGCGCGGCCATCTCGTCGACCTTCGGCTTGCCCACGGCGCCGTCGATGGCCTGGATCTGCCGGTTGGTATTGGTGATGCAGACGTCGTCCAGGTCGAACAGGCTGATCTCGCCGACACCGCTGCGCGCCAGGGCCTCGGCGACCCAGGAACCGACCCCGCCGAGCCCGACCACCGCCACGTGCGCAGCGGCCAGCCGCTCGAGCCCGTCGCGCCCGTAAAGCCTGGCTATGCCGCCGAAACGCTGCTCATCGACCGTCATCTCACACCCCCCGAAAACCAGCCGCGATTATAGGTGTTCGGGGCTGCCGAATCGCAATTGGCGCGCCCTTTTCGGGCCCTCTATACAGCCGTCGAGGCCGGGAGTAGGATGCGCGCCAGCCGGCGTCCGCCGGTCCTTCCCTTCGTTCCTTCTCCTGGAACTTCGCACCGATGTCTGCTCGCAAATTGGGTCTCAACCTGGTCATGGTCGTGGCCGTGGCCTCGCTGTTCACTGGCCTGTGGGCCTGGTTCAACCAACCGGTGGATGCACCGGACTGGCCCGACCAGATCTCCGGCTATTCGTTTTCCCCGTTCCGCCTGCATCAGTCGCCGCAGGACAACATCTACCCGAGCGACGACGAGATCCGCGCCGACCTCGAGCTGCTCAGCAATCAGACCGACAACATCCGTACCTATTCGGTCGACGGCACGCTCGGTGACATCCCGCACCTGGCCGAAGAACTCGGCATGCGGGTGACGCTCGGCATCTGGCTGAGCAACGACCTGGAAGCCAACGAGCGGCAGATCGCGCGTGGCATCGAGATCGCGCGCAACGAACGCAGCGTGATCCGCGTGGTGGTCGGCAACGAAGCGCTGTTTCGCGAAGAGGTGACGGTCGAACAGATGATCGGCTATCTCGACCGGGTGCGCAGCGCGCTGAAGGTCCCGGTGACCACCGCCGAACAGTGGCACATCTGGCAGAAATACCCGGAGCTGGCCCGCCACGTCGACCTCATCGCCGCCCACGTGCTGCCTTACTGGGAATTCATCCCGCGCGAGGATTCGGTGGACTTCGTGCTCGAGCGGGCCCGCGAGCTGAAGAAGCAGTTCCCGAAAAAACCGCTGCTGCTGGCCGAAGTCGGCTGGCCGAGCAACGGCCGGACCCGCGGCGGCGCCGAGGCCGACCAGGCCGAGCAGGCGATCTATCTGCGCACGCTGGTCAACAAGCTCAACGCCAAGGGCTTCAACTACTTCGTCATCGAGGCCTTCGACCAACCCTGGAAAGCCGGCGAGGAAGGTGCGGTCGGCGCCTACTGGGGCGTCTACAACGCCGCGCGCCAACCCAAGTTCCCGCTCACCGGGCCGGTGGTGGAAATCCCGCAGTGGCGCCTGCTGGCCAGCGCCTCGGGCATCCTCGCGCTGCTCGCCCTGGCCCTGCTGCTGATCGACGGCAGCGCCCTGCGCCAGCGCGGGCGTACCTTCCTCACCATCGTCGCCTTTCTCGCCGCGACCATGCTGGTGTGGATCGCCTACGACTTCAGCCAGCAGTACAGCACCTGGTTCAGCCTGACCGTCGGCGTGCTGCTGGCGCTCGGTGCCCTGGGCGTGATGGTGGTACTGCTCACCGAGGCCCACGAGCTGGCCGAAACGGTCTGGAAGCGCAAGCGCGTGCGACCGTTCCTGCCGGTGACCGACGAGACCGGCTACCGGCCGATGGTGTCGGTCCACGTGCCCTGCTACAACGAGCCGCCAGAAATGGTGAAGCAGACGCTCAACGCCCTGGCGCGCCTGGACTACCCGAATTTCGAAGTGCTGGTAATCGACAACAACACCCGCGACCCGGCGGTCTGGGAGCCGGTGCAGGCGCATTGCGAAGCGCTCGGCGAGCGCTTCCGCTTCTTCCACGTCGCGCCACTGGCCGGCTTCAAGGGCGGTGCGCTGAACTATGCGCTGGAGCGCACCCATCCGGACGCCGAGGTGGTCGCGGTGATCGACTCGGACTACTGCGTCAGCCCCGACTGGCTGCGCCACATGGTGCCGCACTTCGCCGATCCGAAAATCGCCGTAGTGCAGTCGCCGCAGGATTATCGCGACGAGCATGAGTCGCTGTTCAAGAAGCTCTGCTACGCCGAATACAAGGGCTTCTTCCACATCGGCATGGTCACGCGCAACGACCGCGACGCGATCATCCAGCACGGCACCATGACCATGACCCGGCGCAAGGTGCTCGACGAGCTGAAATGGGCCGACTGGTGCATCACCGAGGATGCCGAGCTGGGCCTGCGGGTGTTCGAGAAGGGGCTGTCGGCGGCCTATTTCGAACAGAGCTACGGCAAGGGCCTGATGCCCGACACCTTCATCGACTTCAAGAAGCAGCGCTTCCGCTGGGCCTATGGCGCGATGCAGATCATGAAGCGCCACCTGGCCAGCCTGTTCTTCGGCAAGGGCAGCGAGCTGACCCGCGGCCAGCGCTACCACTTCGTCGCCGGCTGGCTGCCGTGGGTGGCCGACGGGTTGAACATCTTCTTCACCGCCGGTGCGCTGCTCTGGTCGGCGGCGATGATCATCGTCCCCAACCGGGTCGACCCGCCGCTGTTGATCTTCGCCCTGCCGCCGCTGGCACTGTTCTTCTTCAAGCTCGGCAAGATCCTGTTCCTCTATCGCCGTGCGGTGGGCGTGAACATGCGCGATGCGGCGTCGGCGGCGATCGCCGGCCTGGCACTGTCGCACACCATCGCCAAGGCCGTGCTGTTCGGCATGGTCACGCGCAGCATCCCGTTCTTCCGCACGCCGAAGATGCGCAGCAACCACGGGCTGTTGCTGGCGCTGGCGAAGGCGCGCGAGGAGGCCTTCGTCATGCTGCTGCTGTGGGGCGCCGCGCTCGGCATCGCCATCACCCAGCCGCAGCCGGGGCTGGATGTGATGTTCTGGGTCGCGGTGCTGCTGATCCAGTCGCTGCCCTATGTCGCGGCGCTGGCCATGGCGATGCTCTCGTCGTTGCCCAAGCCCGAGCAGCATGCGCAGGCCAAGCCCGCCTGAGCCTGCCGCAACACCCGCAACGCCCGGCCCAGTCGCCGGGCGTTCTGCTTTAATATGCCGCCTTTTCCGCCCTGCCGACCGGAGCACCGATGACCGCCCCTGCCCTTTCCCCGACCCTGCAACTGGCCTGCGAGCTGATCAATCGCGCCTCGGTGACGCCTCTGGACGAAGGCTGCCAGCAGCTGATGAGCGCGCGGCTCGCCGCCTGCGGCTTTGCCGTCGAGCCGATGCGCATCGAGGACGTGGACAATTTCTGGGCACTGCGCGGCAGCGAGGGCCCGGTGCTCTGCTTCGCCGGTCACACCGACGTGGTGCCGACCGGCCCGGTCGAGGCCTGGCACAACCCGCCGTTCGCCGCGCGCATCGACGAGCAGGGCATGCTGCACGGCCGCGGCGCGGCGGACATGAAGGGCAGCCTGGCGGCCATGGTCGTGGCCGTCGAGCGCTTCGTCGCCGACCACCCGGCACACAAGGGGCAGATCGCCTTTCTCATCACCAGCGACGAGGAAGGCCCGGCGCACCACGGCACCAAGGCGGTGGTCGAGCGCCTGCGCGAGCGCGGCCAGCGGCTGGACTGGTGCATCGTCGGCGAACCGTCGAGCACCACGCTGGTCGGTGACGTGGTGAAGAACGGTCGCCGCGGCTCGCTTGGCGGCACCCTCACCGTGCGCGGCCAGCAGGGCCACGTGGCCTACCCGCACCTGGCGAAGAACCCGATCCATCTCGCCGCGCCGGCACTGGCCGAACTCGCCGCCGAGCACTGGGACGACGGCAACGCGTTCTTCCCGCCGACCAGTTTCCAGGTCTCCAACCTCAACGCCGGCACCGGCGCGACCAACGTCATTCCCGGCACCTTGACCGCGGTGTTCAACTTCCGCTTTTCCACCGAATCCACGGTCGAGGATCTGCAGCGCCGTACGGCAGCGATCCTCGACAAGCACGGCCTGGACTGGCACGTCGACTGGGCGCTGTCCGGCCTGCCGTTCCTCACCGAACCCGGCGAGCTGCTCGATGCGGTGTCGGCGAGCATTCGCGCGGTCACCGGCCGCGACACCACGCCGTCGACCAGCGGCGGCACCTCCGATGGCCGCTTCATCGCCACCCTCGGCACCCAGGTGGTCGAGCTCGGCCCGGTGAACGCGACCATCCACCAGGTCGACGAGCACGTGCTGGCCAGCGACCTCGACCTGCTCACCGAGATCTACTACCAGACCCTGGTGCGCCTGCTCGCATGCTGACCTGCCCGATCTGCCAGGCGCCGCTCGCCGCGATCGAGCGCGGCGTCGCCTGCCCGGCCAACCACCGTTTCGACCGTGCGCGCCAGGGCTATCTGAACCTCCTGCCGGTGCAACACAAGAACAGCCGCGACCCGGGCGACAACCAGGCCATGGTCGAGGCGCGGCGGCGCTTCCTCGACGGCGGCCACTACGCGCCGCTGGCGCGGCGCCTGGCCGAACTGGCGGCCGAACGCGCGCCGCGCGCCTGGCTGGACATCGGTTGCGGCGAGGGTTACTACACCGCGCAGCTTGCCGAGGCTCTGCCAGCGGCCGAAGGCTACGCGCTGGATATTTCGCGCGAAGCGATCAAGCGCGCCTGCAAGCGCGCGCCGCAATTGGAGTGGCTGGTGGCGAGCATGGCGCGCGTGCCGCTGGCCGATGCCAGCTGCGACCTGCTGGCCAGCGTGTTCAGCCCGCTGGACTGGGCCGAGGCACGACGTCTGCTCGCGCCCGGCGGCGGCCTGCTGCGCATGGGGCCGACCCGCGAGCACCTTTGGGAGCTGCGCGAACGGCTCTACGACGAGGTGCGCGAATACGACGACGAGAAGCACCTGGCGCTGATTCCCGACGGCATGCACCTGGCGCACAGCGAGACGCTGACCTACCACTTGCAGCTCGACGATGCCCAGGCCCGAAGCGACCTGCTGGCGATGACCCCGCACGGCTGGCGCGCCAGCGCTGAACGCCGCGCCGCGGTGATCGACGCACCGCTCGCCGTGCGGGTTGCGATACGCTACGACTGGATCGAGCGCGACTGACACCGACTCACACGAGGCAGCCCAGATGCGGCAACCGGACATCGAAATCTACCTGAAGGACGCCAGCCAGGACGCCGTCGGCCAGTGGCTGACCGAAGCCATCGGCCCCTGTACGCCCTGGCAGCAGAAAGGCCAGACATTCAAGTGCAGCGCCGCCGGCATTCCGGTCACCTGGCTGCCCAATGCGGTCGGCAAGTGGCACTGCCTGCTGCTGGAAAGCGACGCCACGCCCTGGGCCGACGACATCGCCTGCGCCCGCGCGGCGCATCAGGCGCTCGGCGTGCAGGTCCGCTGCGCACCGGGCGGCTGGAGCGAAGACGAAGCCGAGGACGACGCCGACCGCTGGATCCGCATCGATGCCGATGGCGAGCAGGAGATCGTCTGGCGCACGGGTTGAGCGCGCCAGCGCCGCAGGCACCCGCTCCCCGGACC
>ERZ1673962.1596-NODE-1596-length-10154-cov-7.397762_pt1 | contig 10154 bp, 8 predicted proteins | sample MGYA00580188_ERZ1673962 | MGnify/ENA primary metagenome ERZ1673962 (study PRJEB41334, sample SAMN05608104) | rock metagenome | biome: terrestrial subsurface; feature: shale formation; material: shale | place: USA: Pennsylvania ... | reverse complement strand
CTGTCTGCCAGCTTCACGGTCAAGATTGACGCCAATGGCCGTGTTGCCGGTTACGGTTTAGCATCAGAGCCCAACGAGTCCGGCAGCAACACCAGCAGCTTTGTGATTAACGCCGACCGGTTCGCCATCTTCCACCCCGGCGCAAAGGAACAGTTGGCCTTCGGTGTTGAAGCAGGCAAGACAGTCATGGACGGGGCGCACATCAAAAGCGCTTCGATCAAATCGGCATCCATTGAGAGCCTGGCAGCCAACAAAATTGTGGCCGACAGCCTCAGCGCGATCAGTGCCAACATGGGCACAATAACCGCGGGGCGGCTGCAGTCCGTCGATAACCGGGTGATCATTGATATGACACTCGGAACTTTCTCGGTCAGATCAGGTACAAGCGGGGCCCGCATGGAAATGAAGGACAATGTGATTAAGGTGTATGACGCAAACGGCGTGCTGCGTGTGAAGCTGGGGAATCTTTCAGCATGAGCTGGGGACTTGAGACATACGGTCCCGGTGGCGAAACAAGGCTGCGGCAGGATAAACGGCTTTGCCGCCTGTTGTTCCGGTACGTGGCGCCATCCAATACCAACAGCAGTGCATATGTCGATTTAACGGGGGTATCCAACCCTACTGCCGTTGCCATTCCATTAGAAGGCGATGGTTATCGCAGGCACGTCGGCCACCGGATTACCTTCAGCCCCACCACTGGCCTGATCACTTGGCGCGCATTTGATATTACTGCACCGGATCAGGTTAGCGAGCACGCGAAAACAAAAAGCAGCGATACACTAATACTGGTGTTTGGTTATGGATGAATACGGTTTTGTGTTCAGCGGTCTTGAGGGCCTGTCTGAAATATCCTCGGATTTTTCGAACTACAGCGTCGTGCATAGCAGCACCGTTTACCTGCGCGCCGGCCTTCAAGTTGTGTCGCTTGGGGTGTCGATTGATGCGCCGCTTGTGATGGTTCGCCATCCAGGCGTAGGTGTCGGATTTATTCGTTACACTGGCAGCCCGACAAATGGTGTTGAGATATACGCAACCAATGCCGGCTACATGTCGTTTTACGTGTTCACCGCCAGGCAAACTCTAGGCGACAATGGCCACGGACTGCTTATCCGAGATGCGACAGGCGTTGAGGTATATCACAGCGACTTACGGTACTTGAATATCGATGCGATTGCAGGCTTTGGGTCGTCGCTTAATGGTGGGTATTATCTGCTAGGTAGCTATCTTGGGCTGCGGTACGAGTATACCGAGGAAAGCTTTGTAGATAGCCAGACATTCCCTATATACGGTTATACTTCAACCTACGTTTGCGGCAGCCGGTACGTGCCGCCATCTTACTCTTATCAGTGCAGCTACTCTTACCCTGCCGGTTATACCTGTGAGAATATTCTTGTCCCCGGCTATACAGAGTCTTATTGTGAGTGGCAGCAGGTTTACGGGGTGGTGAGTTACTACGTCATAACCTACTCATCTTATTGGTTATACCTGCGCAAATACGTGCAGTCTGTACTCCACGCCTCCGATGACAGGATCCACAGCAGAGAATATCCTTTCTGGTACGGAGAAGTTTTTTCGATAAAAGATAAAAGCAATGGCTTTGCATCAGGCGATGGGCTTTTAGGAAGCTTTAGCGTGGAGAATAATGCAAACATAAAAACTGCTGCTGATCTCGGTTCTTATGTGAGCACGTTCACAGAGCCGGAAGAATTCAGCACCATCCCGAATATACTGCTTGTTAGCTCCATGAGGTACGCATGAATATTGAATTCTTTGATCTTGAAAATAACAAAGTCGATGCAGCGCTGGCTGTATCCGCAGGAACTCGCTTCCTGGATAATGGCGACTTTTCTGGTCTGCAAAACCTAACCTGCAGAGCGTTCAATGAAGGCAAGATTTATCTTCAAGCGCCTGTAGCAATGTTTTTCATGCAGCCTGAGTCGTTTGGTAGTTATATGCCAGCAGCGGAGCGCGAATCCTTTATGGCAATGCTGCCAGCTTGGCGCAGCGAGATCGAGAAAGGCATTGGATGGAGCGGAAAAGCCCTCCCAGGCAGGTACTTGGACCACGATAAGACGGGTAAGCACTTCTGGGTTTGATCTCTACCCTTACCTCATTTTCTGCTATCATTTCTGTAATCTGAACATTCCTCAGCCCGGCATTCTGACCGGGCTTTTTTGTGCCCGGAATTTACCATGCCAAGACCCGACGAACGCCAGTTTCTGAACGAGGTGCTGCAAGGGTGCGCGCCGGCAGTGGAGTTTTGTGAGCAGCTGTTTCGCATCTCGCAGGTGCTGGATGACCTGATCGACAAAGACAAGCCGGTATCCGATGCCGCCATTACGCGCGCATTCTGGACGGCGTTGATTGAACTGCCGGCGAATCCCTTTTACCGGCAGCATGAACCCTACCTGCGGCCATTGATGGCGTCTGCGTTGCAGGACTGGACGGATGCCAACCGTTTGGAGCGCGCAGGTGATGATCACGGCAAGCACTTGGCCTTCGTACTGCGTGACCAGTTGACGGCTGTCGTGATCCAGTGCGCCTATCTGATCGGCGGTTACAACTGGATGCAGGAAGTTTCCGAGCCTATCCGGCGGCATTTCCATGAGGATCTGCTGGCCGACTACATGAACGACTTGAGAGGTTAAGCCTATGAGTGGCGGCGGTGGTGATACCGATATCGAAGATACCCCAGAACAGCGCTATCTGGCGCAGGTTGCGGCCGAGAAGTGGAACTTTGCCCAGGACAATCTGGCACCACTGCAGAATGAATACATGCAGCAGGTGGAGCAGATGGACAGCCCAGGGCGCAAGTCCTACATCATGGGCCGCGCAAACCAAAGCACACAAGCCGCTATCGGCCGGGGCGCTGAACAGTTGGGCAATGAGGCGCAGGCGGCGGGTATTGATCCATCCTCCGGCAAGTTCAAGGGCTTGATGATGGACGCCACCACGGATGCAGCCAGCGCAGGCGGAGAAGTGGCGGCACGGGCCCTTGCCGAGCAGGACAACCAGAAGGCGCTTGGCCTGCAGAACGTGCTGGCCATTGGCAGCGGGCAGGATACACGCGCGCTGGCAGGCCTTACCGATATGTCCTCACTGTCGGCGCAGCAGGCGCGGGGCGATGCGTACAACGCCTTCAACCGCCGATCTGCCAACCTGCAGACACTGGGCACGCTGGCAGGCGCAGGCACAAGCTACTACCTGAACCAAAACCCCATGAAATCGGCCAGCCAGATGGGCGGCATCGTGGATCAGCCGTTGGGCAATGGCATGGGCAGCGGCAACAACTACGGGCTGGATATGAACCAGCGCTATACGTGAGGTGATCCATGCTTGGACTGAATGGCATTAACTTCCCGCAGACTCAGCAGCCGGTACAGGCGGCGCCCGCTGCAGCGCCGGCCTTCAATGCTGGCTTGCTGTCATCCATTATCGGCCAGCAGAACGTCGACATGGGCTATACCGGCATGACCCGCGTCGATCCCGGCCAGGCGTTCCGTGGCGACCAGGGCGCTTCTACCCTGCTTGGTCAGTTATCGCGCGCCCAATGGACCGACTGGAAAGCCCGTTTCGCCCCCTACGTGGACCGGCTGACCGACATTGCAACCGACGATGATCTGGCAACCCGCTCAAGCACCCAGGCTTATACAGCAGCCAACCAGATCAACAACAACGCTCAACGCAGCCTGCAGATGAATCAGGCCAGCTACGGCCTTCAGCTGTCACCGGATGAGCAGGCCGCGCAAAACCGCAAGTTTGCACTGAGCGGTGCGGCTACGGCAGTACAGTCAGCCAACGATGCGCGCGCGGGGGCGGTGGATCTGCAGCAGTCTATCCTGGCGGGCAATGCGGGCCTGAGTCAGATCCCCGACAAAGTATTGAACCAGATGTGAGGTGAGCCATGGGATACGGTCTATTGGGTCTTAAGGACCATATGGAAGGGCAGGCCATGAACGCCTTCCGCGATCTGTCGCAGGAACAGCAGCAGAACAAACAGGCTGAAGATCAGATGAAACAGGCGCAAAAACAGCAGCAGATGAGCATGGTGGGCACCGGCGCCGGTATCGGCTTTGCAGTGGGCGGCCCCGTGGGCGGCCTGATTGGTGCCGGGGTAGGCTTGATTGGAGGTATGTTCTGATGGCTGGACTGGATACGCGAGGCCTTGCAGACGGCTTCATGAAGGGCTTTTCCTTTGTTGATGGCTACTACGACAAGGAGCAGCAGAAAGAGCGGCAGGCGCAGCTGGATCAGGAGCAGCGCGACTACCGGGCGCAACAGCAGGCAAACTGGGATCGTAACTTTGGCCTGCAAGAGCAGCGCGCAGAGACTCAGGACAAGCAATGGCAGCAGTCATTTGGCCTGCAACAGCAGCGATTCGGAGCAGACCAGCAACATCAAAGCTGGCAGCGTGGGCGCGCAAACAAACAGGATGCGCTGGATGCAGCTGACCGGCAGCGCACTCAGGACCTGCAAGATATTCAGATTGAGCTGGCACGACTCGCGCAGGGTTTTGAGCCAACGGAACGCGGCATTGAGCTGTTCAGCAGCCCGAAATACCAGCAGTACAACCCGCTGCGCATCGCATCCCCTGATATGGGCGAGGCCTTGAGCTATGCCGAACAGGTTATTGATCCGAATTCACCCGCCGATACCAATTCTCCAGAAGGGCGCAAGCACCTGAATTACGTGCTGATGCCCGACCTGAATACCGGCCGAAACGGTGAAGGCCTGAAAGGTGGCGTTCGTCAGTTCGCTGCGCTGTACCCTGGCCAGACAGAAGGCACTGTTGCGGTTGAGGTGGAAATGGAAGACGGCCGTCTGGCACCCGTTACTGAAAAACGTGGCACGGCCGAAGATGGCGATGATGCTGTACTGGAAGAGCCCGTCGAAAAGCTGGTCAACCAAGTGCAGGGATTGAAAACGCTACGCCAGGCACTGACTTCCCCACAAGGCCAACAGGGTGTTGCTCGGCTTCGGCAGGCGCTTGGCTTGTCCAGTGCAGGTGAAGCCCAAGAGCTGCAAACCATCTACGACGCCGACGGCAACGAGATGAAGGTGCAATGGGATCGTACCAGCGGGCGCTGGGTGCCGGTGGGTGGATCTAAGCAGAAGCAAGTCAAGCACGAAGCGATCAAAAACTTTGATGGAACTGTTACTGCTTTTGTGGACCCGTACAGCCGCGAGGTGTTTCCGGCGAATAGCGGAGCAAGCGAGGCTGATCAAGAGCTGCTGATGCAGCAGGCCGGCGAGTACGCGGACAAGCAGATCAGTGACCGTGCCGGCTGGACATCCACCGATAAAACCGACTTCGCGCAGTTTGGCGGCGACCGCACCATTGCCCGTGAATACTACATGAGGCAGTACCTGCAGATGATGCAGGGCGGCCAGCAGGCGCCAGTGCCTAATCCAATTAGAGAGCTTGAGGCAGACTTCGGTAAACGGTAACCCCTCCCACATACCTGTCGTGAGACACGCATGAACTATCTTGACTCGCTGAAACAGCAGCACCCGGAAATCACCAAGTACAGTGATGACGAGATCATTTCTGTCCTCCCGAAAATCGACCCGAGCCTGTCCGGCATGGAGCCGCAAGCACTACGCAATTTTGCGCTGGCAGAGCAGGAGCCGTCCGGCTTGTGGGGGCTGGCCAAGTCCGGTTACCACAACGTCAAAGGCAGCCGCGCGGTGGCGGATGCTGCCGGTGACTTGAATGATCTGAACGACCCTGAGTTCTACGCGCAGGATCTGCAGCCCCGCAAGGTGCAGACAGGTTCATTGCTGGGCATGAGCGGTGACGAGCTACGCCGCCGCAGTGTTGCATCAACCGGCGGTGAAGATCAGTTGATGCAGGAGGCCCAGCGCCGACTGGATACCGGCACCGAGCATTACCAGAAGGCTGCCGAGTATAAGCTGTCACCCACGACAGAGCAGTTTCTGACCGGCGCGCTCAATCCTGATTCCGACATTCTCAGCGATTTGATGGCCGACCCGGTAACCATCATTGCTGAAATCGGAGCACAGTCTGCATATAGCTCACTGGAGTCCGCACTGCAGGGCGCCGCTGGGGCGGCCATCGGTGGACCAGCAGGCAGGTTTGTCGGTTCAGGTACAGGGTCAGCCCGCATTGAATTTGCAAACTCACTGGTTGAAGGGCTACGGGAAGCAGGGATCGATGTTACGGATGCCCAAAAGCTGCGCGCACAACTTGCAGAAGCGCCGGACCTATTTGCACAGGTGACCGACAAGGCCAAGAAGCGCGCCGCCTCGGTGGGCGTGCTGGATGGTATCGCTATGGGCTTGGCCGGAATGCCTATGGGCGTTGGTCGCAATACCGCTACCCGCATCGGCACCAACCTGGTATTTCAGGGCACAGCACAATCCGGCCTTGGCGCCGGCGGTGAAGCGCTAGGCCAGTATGCCGCTGATGGTGAAGTGGGTGATATGCGTGCCGTTGCAGCCGAGGCCGCCGGTGAACTGGTCACCGCTCCGGTTGACGTGGCTGCCGCAACCTATGGCGGCATGAATGGCCGCAATGCGACACCGGCAGACCGCGCGGCATCCAGCACCGATGAAGCGATACAGCAGGCCAAGCAGTTCGAGGACCAGCTGAACCGAACCAGCTTCTTCTCTGGCAAGCCGAACGGTCGGGTTACAGCAGCCGATATGGGTCTACAGATGCCCGAGCGGCGCGACTGGTCACAGTACGAGGCATCCCCAACAGAGCGGCCAATGGCTGAAGCTGAGCCGCTGCAGGAACAGACTGCACCCCGTCAAAGCGCCCGCGACATGTCCGGCCTTGATGGTCTGATCATTACCGCTGACCGCATGGGTTTCCTGGATGAAGCGGCCTTGTTGCGGACATCAAAGCGACTCTACGCCCAAGCCGAGGAGGCAAAGGCAGGCAAGCAGGATGAACGTTACCTTGATCTGCTTGAGCGAGCTGACCGCCTATACCGTGAAGCGACCGAAACCAACGATCAGGTGCGCGAGATTGCGGATCAGTTCCCGGTGCCGTATGCGGCCCAGGGCGAGGTGACCGGTGGTGAAGTGGCGTTGAGTGAGGCGCCAAACTTCACCATGCCTGAGCAGGATATACAGGGCGAAGGTGTCACGGTTTCCACTCGCAGCAACCAGCCCTTGCTGGAACAGCAGGCGGCACGGCTGGAGTCAAGCAACCCCGAGACTCCGTTCATTATGGGCCGCGACCCCGAGCCAAGGCCGGAGCGCACGTTTACACCCGTGCCGGACGAGGCTGAAGGCGTAGGCCGTAATGCAGTCGAGCGCACCGCACAGGCCAAAACAAACGCACTTCCGGCCGGTAACGCAACCCGTGCAATCACGCCGGAGCAGTACCGACAGGTAATCGAGCAGGTGCAACTGGCCAACCGTACAACAAAGGCACGCCAAACCCCTGAAATGCTGGCAGCGCTTGAGGTTCGCCAACAGGTGCGCAGCGGTGACATTCAGGTTACCGAAACCCCTGAGCAGCCGGTTATGCCGGAAGCGCAGCAACTCCAGCAGCAACCAGCCATTGAGCAGCCGACCGACATGCGCGCACCCAAGCCGCCTGAAGTGCGGCTGCGCGCCAATGGCCAGCCGTTTGCCAACGAGCGAGCAGCCAGAATTTCACCGGCATTCCGCGACAACCGCGACTATGCCTCAGTGGTACCGGTGGATGGCGGGTTTGCCGTGCAGATCGATACCCAGGCTCGTGATCGGGCCGAAACGCAGGCAGCTGAATCTGCACAAGCCAGATCAGATCAAGCCAAACGCCGCATGTACCGCGAGCCCGATACCGCAAACGATGACATGCTGGACGCCATTGCACTGATGGGCGGCATTGACCGGGCCGAGGCTGAAGCCGAAGGTATTGATCCGGCCGTATTCAATCGCCGTGCCGCTGGCATTCGGCCCATCTTCACCCGGCAGAACGGCGACAGCTTCGATGGCATGGCCGAGCGTTTGGCGCAGTATGGGTATCTTGATGCTCGTGCCGACCGGCTGGATGATCTGCGTGCCAAGCTGGATCAGGCAATCAATGGCGGCCGGAAGATTATGACCCCTGAAGGCTATGAGGCCCTGGCCGAAAAAGAACTGGCCGCCGAGGCACAGCTGCAGGAAGAGCATACGCCGCTCGCAGACGATATCACCAGTGATGAGGCGTGGGCGGGTGAAGCCTATGCAATGGCCGCGGAAGCGGGTGTACCCATCAATGTGATCGATGCCATACTGGAGCAGTACGGTGCCGATCCAATCGCAACCCTTGTGGAGCTGAACGATGCAATCAACGAAGTCAACAACGCGCGCGCCGCTCAGGCCGGAGAAGGTACGCAAGGCCGCGGCGCTGATACTGAAATCCCGTGGAACGAACCCGGAAACCTCACCGCAGAGCAAGCCGCCGAAATCTTCGGAGCAGTAGAGCCGGAACCCCTGCTCACAGCCTACACCGAGGCTGATCTACAGGCGCAGGCTGATGCCCAGGCGGCAGCAGAACAGACTGAAGCCGAAGCCCGTAAGCGTGCCGAAGACAAAGCTGCAGCTGACGCCCAGGTTAATGACTTCAGCCTGACCGGCTCCAGCCGTCCCGCAGACGTTGCCGCTGCCGCCGGGCAGAATGATATGTTCGGGCTGGGTGGTACGCCTCGCGTCGAACAGCCGGCACCGCAGCAGCAGGTCGAGCCAGAAGCTGCAGGCCAACCAGCGCAGCAGCAAGCCGAAACTGAAGCTACCGAACAGTCAGCCAGCCCAGCTACAGACCGCAATACCGTCCTGGAGATATTCCGTCAGCTTGGCCGTGACTGGCCCAACGTCACCGATATGGCAGTTGCCGGTAACAACGATGGCGCAGTTTTTCAGCGCGTACGCGCGGCACTCAATAACCCGAAACTCACCTCTGAGGATCTGCGTGTAATAGCAAGCCAGGACGAGCGCAAGGCCGCTTTTGAGCAAGGCCAGCAGGAAGCGTCTCAGCAAGCCGGTGAAACTCTACCGGATGAAACCACGGTCACCGTCAACGGCATCACCATCGAAGTGCCGACCATCAATCAGCAGCTGGTTGATGACTACAACCGCGCCACACACATGGGTCGGGGTCGTGACCTGAATGCAGAGCTGAGAAGTGAGGCGGAAGGTCTGCTGAATGAGCTGGGTGAACGCAAGCACACGCTGGATACGCCAGAGCAGAAGACCGAAGCCAAGCGCCTGATCGAAGCCTACCTGGAGGCGCAGGCAGCATTCAGCGAATGGGATGCGTATTTCAATGCCAAAAACCCGTCATGGATCGTGACCGGTCGCAGTGGCCGCAACATGGATAAAGCCAACCGTGCCAATGAACGGCACATGGATGAGTACACCAAGCGCGTTGACCGACTGCAGGCCAGCCGTGACCGTATAGCTGAAAGGCTTTACAACATGCGTCCGCAGGAAGTGCAGGAAAATCAGGCGTTGTCCGCCGATCTGCGCAATATCACCCAACAGGCCGGGCATATTCTTGCGGATGTTTTGGAAGGCAAGAACGCGCTTGCCGCCGATACTCGCAAGTGGGCATCCCCGAAAGCGCATAAGCTGATCGAGCGCAGCCTGGCTGCTGATCGTCAGCGCACCATCGACCATATCCGGGAACTGGAAAACACTAAAGCGGTTCAGGATGCAGGCGGTCTGGTTAAGGTATTTGGCCCCCGCTCCAAGGCAGGCAAGCTGGTGAAGGAGTTGTTGCAGGCACCACCGGCACTGCAGCGCCGCGGCTTTGAGTCGCTGGGTATCGAGTCTGTCGTTACTGCCGACAAGCAGCCCGACAAAGGCATGCCGGTCGAGAAAGTGCAGGCGCTTGTTGATGCGTTCCAAAAAGCCTATAACGGGAACGTGCCACTCAAATTCAAGGTGGCCGACACTCAGGAGGAGTTATATGGCAAAGGCGCAACCACCGAAGAATACGGCGTCATCAAAGGCTCATACCACCCAGCCAGCGGAGAAGTTAGACTTGCCGCACGTAATCTGTCGGAAATGGGCGATGCAGTCGAAACCCTCCGACACGAAGTCCTCGGGCACTACGGTCTTAACACGTTTACTCCGGCTGATAAAAGGCGAATCCTCGACCAGCTCATCGAAGCACGAGATTCCGAAGGACCTTTAGCCGACACCTGGGCAGAGAT
>ERZ1673962.1595-NODE-1595-length-10156-cov-3.405999_pt1 | contig 10156 bp, 6 predicted proteins | sample MGYA00580188_ERZ1673962 | MGnify/ENA primary metagenome ERZ1673962 (study PRJEB41334, sample SAMN05608104) | rock metagenome | biome: terrestrial subsurface; feature: shale formation; material: shale | place: USA: Pennsylvania ... | reverse complement strand
TGCGCGGTCTGAAAGGACCGGCGGCGAAAGCGGCGATCGACAAGGCCGTAGCGCGCACGGAAATCGGCGGCGTTATGGAACAGGCGATCGACACGCTCTCCAAAGGGTTCCGCCGCCGCGTCGGCCTTGCCCAGGCCATCCTGCACGATCCTGCCGTTCTCATCATGGATGAGCCGACGGACGGGCTCGATCCCAATCAGAAATATGCGGTGCGCAGGCTCATCGCGGAAATGGCGCCGGAAAAAGCCATCATCATTTCCACGCATATCCTGGAAGAAGTGGATGCGATCTGCACCCGCGCGCTGATCATCGACCGCGGGCAGATCGTGGCCGACGGCACGCCGGCACAGCTCATGGCGCGCTCGCGCTATCACAATGCCGTTTCGCTGATCATGCCCGCTGCGCAGTCGGGCGGTGTCGCGGAAGTTCTGGGCGCGCTGCCGGGCGTTGCCGCTGTCGAAGCACAGCCGCGCGGCGAGGATGCCGCTTTCACCGTCTTTCAGCCGCAAGGGGCCGAAGGCGATACGCGCCTGATCGATGAGATCGCCAATCTTGCAAAGGAGAAGGGGTGGACGCTGCGCACGCTTTACCGCGAGCCCGGCCGCCTCGATGAAGTGTTCCGCAGGCTCACAAGGCCCGATACGGAAACGGATGCGAGCGGGGAGGCGGCCTGATGCGGGAAATGTGGGCGATCTTCAAGCGCGAGCTGCAGGGCTATTTCGCAACGCCGCTGGCTTATGTCTTCATCATCATCTTTTTGTTCTGCACCGGCGCCTTCGCCTTTTATCTCGGCGGCTATTTCGAGCGCGAGCAGGCGGATCTGAAAACCTTTTTCGATTTCCATCCCTGGCTTTATCTCTTTCTCATTCCCGCCGTTGCCATGCGGCTTTGGGCGGAGGAGCGCCGGGTCGGCACGATCGAGCTCTTGCTCTCGCTGCCGGTGCCGCTTTGGGCGGCGGTGCTGGGCAAGTTTCTCGCCGCTTGGGTCTTTATCGGCATCGCGCTGACGCTGACCTTCCCGATGTGGCTGACGGTTTCTTATCTCGGTGATCCCGATCACGGGGTGATTCTGGCAAGCTATATCGGTTCCTTCCTGATGGCGGGCGGCTATCTGGCCATCGGCTCGTGCCTTTCCGCGATCACCCGCAATCAGGTCATCGCCTTTGTCGTCTCGGTCGTTGTCTGCTTCCTTTTCACGGTAAGCGGGCTTCCCATCGTCATCGACTTCTTTGCCGTCTGGGCGCCGCAAGCGGTCATCACCACCATTGCCTCTTTCAGCTTCCTCACCCATTTCGATGCGATTACGCGCGGCGTGATCGATCTGCGCGACATGCTTTATTTCGCCTCGCTGATGGGCGTCTGGCTGGTGGCGACGGCGGTCATCGTCGATATGAAGAAGGCGGGGTAGGGATATGAAACTTTCTCTGACGCGCCGGAACGTTTCGCTGATCACGCTGGCATTGCTCGCGGTATTCTTCGTCTCCTTCAATCTCTTCGCCAATCTGACGTTTCATTCGGCCCGGCTCGATCTGACCGAAAACCGTCTCTTCACGCTCTCGGAGGGCACGCGCGCGCTGCTCGAAAACATCGAAGAGCCGGTGACGCTGCGCTTCTTTTATTCCGAAAGCCTCGCGACCGATTATCCGCGCATCCGCACTTATGCGGGCCGGGTGCGCGACATGCTGGAAGAAATGCAGGCGGTGGCGGGCGATGAGCTCATTCTAGAAGTGATCGACCCCGAACCTTTCACGGAGGAAGAAGACCGGGCCATGTCGCTCGGCCTGAAAGGCGCGCCGACGACGGAAGGCGAGGTCATTTATTTCGGTCTGGCCGGCACCAACCTTGTCGATGGGCGCGAGGCCATTCCTTTCTTCTCGGACGAGCGCGAGGAATATCTCGAATACGATCTCATCCGCATGATCCAGAACCTCAGCGAGGCGGAAAAGCCGGTGCTGGGGGTGGTAACGAACCTGCCGCTCGATACCGGGGCAGGCGGGCTTCTCGCCGCCATGAAAGGCCAGTCAGTTTCCTTCATGATCTATGAGGAACTGCGCAGCCGCTTCGACATCGAATTTCTGGAGCAGAAATTTTCCCGTGTGCCGGACCGGGTGGACACGCTGCTCATCGCCCATCCGCGCGACTTGAATGAGACGACGCAATATGCGGTCGATCAGTTCATCGTCAAAGGCGGCAAGGCGCTTATCTTCATCGATCCCCATTCCGAGGTCAGCCTGACGGCGGGGCCGAACGGGGAGCCGGTGCGTGGATACACCGAGGCCTCCAACCTGCCCCGCCTTATGGACGCCTGGGGCGTCGAAATGCCGGCCGATGAAATCGTCTCGGACCGCGCGCTTGCCCAGCGCGTGCAGGCCGGCTTCGATGTGCGCCGCCAGGAAGTGGACTATCCGCTCTGGCTTGCCATCGGCCCCGGGCAGCTGGATGAGAGCGATCTTGTGACGGCGGATATCGACCGGCTCAATCTCGGCACGGCCGGCCATCTCGTCAAACGGGAAGGCGCCGAAACGCGCCTGACGCCGCTTGTCACCTCGTCCAAGGATTCCAAGCTGCTCGATCTGGACTATGTCAAAAGCGGACCGCGTCCGGACGAGTTGGTGCGCGATTTCGATCCGACGGACGAGGCTTATATTCTAGCTGCCCGTGTGGATGGAGTTGTCTCTTCGGCTTTCCCAGATGGCCCGCCCGATCCGGCAGGCGATGAGGAGGCGGCGCGCGAGCAAACCGCCGATGCGCATGTGGCTAAGGGCACGGAAGAGGCCAATCTCATCATCGTCGCGGATTCGGATATTTTCGATGACAGGTTCTGGGTGCAGACGCAAAGCTATCTCGGCGAACGGGTGGCGCAGCCCATCGCGGATAATGCGAAATTCGTTTTGAACGCGGCGGAGAATCTTTTGGGTGCCGATGAGCTCATCTCGCTGCGCACGCGCGAGCGCTCCGAGCGGCCTTTCCTTGTGGTGCAGGACCTGCGGCGGAAGGCCGAGGAACGCTTCCTTGAGGAAGAAGAAGCGCTGCAGGCCGAAATCCGCGCGGCGGAGGAACGCCTCACCCAGCTTCAAACCCGCGCGGGCAGCGAGCTTGGCGGGCGCGATGTGCTCTCTCAGCGTGAGGCCGAAGAGATGCGCCGCATCCGTCATCAGCTTGCCGAAAGCCGCAGCGACCTGCGCCAGGTGCAGCGCAATCTGCGCCGGGAAATCGAGGCGCTGGGCGGCCAGGTGCGTTTCATCAATGTGGCGCTGATGCCGATCCTTGTGGCGTTTGCCGCGCTTGGCGTTGCCTGGTACCGGCGCCGGCGCCGGCTGAAATATTCGGGCCGCTAGGGCCCCGCGAGCAGGAGAAGTCATGGCCGATCAACCGCAAAAGAGTGCGCTTCGCTGGCTTGCCGGTCTTGCTATTGTGACGGGGCTGAGTGTCCTTGGCGCGGTGACGGCGGTTGTCACCCAGCAAAGCGCAACAGAGGTGCGCTTCGAACCCAAGCCTTTTTTCGAAGATCTGGAAACCGGTATCAACCGGGCCGAACGGATCGTCTATACGGTCGGCAAAGGCTTGAGCGGGGAATCCAAGATCGCGCTGAAGCGCAAGGAAGGCGAGGGCTGGGTGCTCGAGCAGCGTTTCGATTTTCCGGCAAAACCCGAACTGGTGCGCAAGCTCATTGTCGGCCTTGTCGAGCTTGAAGCGTTCGAGCCGCGCACCGCCAATCCCGAATGGCACCGCCCGCTCGGGCTGACGGCGCCCGAAGATTTGGGCCGGGCCATCCGTATCGAGGTTCTGGACGGAGAAGGCGCACGCCTTGCCGCGCTGCTTGCCGGCGAGGTGGTGGAAGACACGCAAGATGCGCAGGGGCGCGGGCTGCTCTATGCGCGCAAAGACGGGGAAGATCAGGCGTGGCTGGCGCGCGGACGTCTGCCGCTTCTCAAAAACGTTTCCGAATGGCTGGATCTGAAAGTGTTCGAGCTGCCGCGCGAGGAGGTCAAACGCACCGTGCTCTGGGCGGAAAGCGAGGAGCCCGTCATTATCGAGCGGGCAAGTCCGGAGGAGACGAATTTCACGCTGGCCAATGCGCCGGACGGGCGCGTGGGGCGCGGGGCGGCCATCGTCAATGGCAGCGCGACGGCGCTGGTCGGGCTCGTGCCGGAAGATGTGATCCCCGATACCAATCTTTCCTTCGAAGGCGGCCCGCTTGCCTATAGCGAAACCTTTAGCGGGCTGCGTCTCAATGTGCGCATGACCGGCAGCGCCGATGTGCTTTGGGCGAAAATTTCCGCCGAAGCGGACCCGGCGCTGGTGCCCGAAGGCGGCGATCTTGCAGCGGTGCGCGAGAGAGCCGAAGCGATCAATGCGCGCACTGAAGGATGGGCTTTCCGGCTCGATCAGCCGGCGGCGGTCAAGCTTGCTCAGTCCATGCAAGCAATCACGCGCCCTGCGGATGCGGACGGCCTGAAGAAATAAGCGGTGTAATTGAAGCTGTAAGAGCCGGGTAGCCGTGTCGCCGGGACTATGCGCTTTTACATATCCAGCTTGGCGGCGCCCAAAATGGGGCCCTGGCCGTCGGTCTGCAGGATAAGGGCGCAGCCGTCATAACCCGGAGAGGCAAGGCTTTCCATCGCCACTTCCATATGCAAGGGCTCTCCCTTCCACATGCCGATGGGCACCATGTCGCGCACGACATTGGTATAGGAAAGCTCGCGGCCGCGGTTTTCTCCGCGTTTGATTTCGACCGTCGCCTGGTCTTCGAAATAGACCATCCAAAGCGTCGCCTCGACATTGCCGATGAGCGGATTGGCGCCGACGGAAATCTGTACCGAATTGCCGTCCTGCGTCAGGCTGACGGGGACCACCTCGCTCGGCGGGCGGCTTTGCTGGGCCTCGATGGCGCCGGTCACTTCCCCGCGCCGGGAGCCGACCACGTCTTCCATGCCGTTAATCACCATTTGCGGCGTATAGACCGTGCGTGCGCCCATATTGGCGGCATAGGTCTTCTGGCGGCGGGTATTGGAGGGCGAGGCGAGTGTGTCTTTCCAGCCCAGATAATCCCAATAATCGACCGGCAGGGACAGCGCCAGCACGTCCGGGCGCTCGGCCAGCTCATGCAGGAGCGCATCTGCGGGCGGGCAGGAAGAACAACCCTGGCTTGTAAAGAGTTCCACAACAACGGGCATGGCCGTACTCTCCGCCGCGCTGGCGGCGGGGCCGGAGACGGCGGCGGCAAGCGGGCGCGGTAAAAGCGTCAAGGCTGCGCCGCCACCCAATCCGCGCAATATGGTACGCCGGGACATCATCATGGTTGTTAACATAGGTCAGGCTCCCCACACGGGCGAGTCAACTTGGCTTGATGGCAAAAAGCAAGCGATCTCAAAGAAAACGGGGCGCTTTTTGAGCGCCCCGTTCTTTACTTTGATTTTGCGTGATCGCGGGAGGATCAGTCCGCCGCCAGGCCCCGCAGCACATAAGGCAGGATGCCGCCATTGTTGAAGTAGTCGACTTCATCCTGCGTATCGATGCGGGCAAGCAGCGTCACGTCCTTGGTGCTGCCATCCTTGAAGGTAATGGTGGCCGTCACCTTCTGGCGCGGTTTGATCGAGGAAAGTCCCTCGATCGTCACGGTTTCCGACCCGTCGAGGCCCAGCGACTGCCAGCTCTGGCCTTCTTCGAACTGCAGCGGGGCGACGCCCATGCCGACCAGGTTCGAGCGGTGAATACGCTCGAAGGACTGGGCGATCACGGCCTTCACGCCGAGTAGGTTCGTGCCCTTGGCCGCCCAGTCGCGGCTGGAGCCGGTGCCGTATTCCTTGCCCGCGAAGATGACGAGCGGGGTGCCGCGCTCTTTATACTTCATGGCGGCATCGTAAATCGGCATCTCCTCGCCTTCCGGCTGCAGCTTCGTTACGCCGCCTTCCACGCCCGGCACCATCTGGTTCTTGATGCGGATATTGGCGAAGGTGCCGCGCATCATCACTTCGTGGTTACCGCGGCGCGAGCCGTAGGAGTTGAAGTCCTGCACGCCGACCTGGTGACGCGTGAGATAGCTGCCTGCCGGGCTTTGCAGCTTGATGGAGCCGGCCGGCGAGATGTGGTCGGTGGTGATCGAGTCGCCGAAGAGGCCGAGAACGCGGGCATCCTTGACGTCCTCGAAACCGGGCGCTTCCGGGCGCAGACCTTCGAAATAAGGCGGGTTCTGCACGTAGGTCGACTCGCCGTTCCAGGCGTAGGTCTGGCCACCCGTCACTTTGATCGCCTGCCAGTGCTTGTCGCCCTTATAGACGTCCGCATAGCGCTTGCGGAACATCTCCGGCGTCACGCAGGAGCGCACCGTCTCGGCCACTTCCTTGTTGGTCGGCCAAACGTCTTTCAGATAGACGTCCTTGCCGTTCTTGTCCGTGCCGATCGGGTCTTTGGAAATGTCGATCGTGGTCGAGCCGGCAAGGGCGTAGGCAACGACAAGCGGAGGCGAGGCGAGATAGTTCGTCTTCACATCCGGGCTCACGCGGCCCTCGAAGTTGCGGTTGCCGGAAAGCACGGAGGAGACGACCATGTCGTTCTCGTTGATGGCTTTCGAGATCGGCGCGGGCAGCGGGCCCGAATTGCCGATACAGGTCGTGCAGCCATAGCCGACGAGATCGAAGCCCATGGCATCGAGATCGTCCTGCAGGCCGGCTTTTTCCAGATAGTCGGTGACGACCTGGGAGCCAGGGGCCAGCGAGGTTTTCACCCAGGGTTTCACCTCCAGGCCGAGCGCGCGCGCCTTGCGGGCGACGAGACCGGCGGCCACCAGTACGGACGGGTTCGAGGTATTGGTGCAGGACGTGATGGCGGCGATCACCACATCGCCGTGGCCGAGGGTGAAGTTTTCCCCTTCCACTTCGACGCGGCGGTGGGCTTCATCGCCCTTGCCGAATTCATCGGCCAGCGTCTTGGAGAAGCTCTGAGCCACATTGGAAAGCGCCACGCGGTCCTGCGGGCGTTTCGGGCCGGCAAGGCTCGGCTCGACGTCGGAAAGGTCGAGTTCCAGCGTGTCGGTGAAGACCGGATCGGGCGTGTCCTTGGTGCGGAACATGCCTTGTTCCTTGGCATAGGCTTCCACGAGCTTGACGCGGTCCTCGTCGCGGCCGGTGGCGCGCAGATAGGCAAGCGTCTGCTCGTCCACCGGGAAGAAGCCGCAGGTCGCGCCATATTCGGGCGCCATGTTCGAGATCGTGGCCTGGTCTTCCAGGGTCAGATGATCGAGGCCCGTGCCGAAATATTCGACGAACTTGCCGACGACGCCCTTCTTGCGCAGCATTTCGGTGATGGTCAGCACCATGTCGGTGGCCGTCACACCTTCTTTCAGCTTTCCGGTCAGTTTGAAGCCGATCACTTCCGGGATCATCATGGAAACCGGCTGGCCGAGCATCGCCGCTTCCGCCTCGATGCCGCCGACGCCCCAGCCGAGAACCGAGAGGCCGTTGACCATGGTGGTGTGGCTGTCCGTGCCCACGCAGGTATCGGGATAAGCCATTTCGATCAGGTTGCCCGCGCCGTCTTTTTCCTGGCGGGTCCAGACCGTCTGCGCCACATGCTCCAGGTTCACCTGGTGGCAGATGCCCGTGCCGGGCGGCACGACGTTGAAATTGTCGAAGGCCTGGCTGCCCCAGCGCAGGAACTCATAGCGTTCCTTGTTGCGCTGATATTCCAGATCCACGTTTTCCTTGAAAGCGGTCGGCGTGCCGAAGCTGTCCACCATCACCGAGTGGTCGATGACGAGGTGCACCGGCACTTGCGGGTTGATCTTGTCGGCGCTGCCGCCGAGAGCGGAAACCGCATCGCGCATCGCGGCAAGGTCCACAACGGCGGGCACGCCGGTGAAGTCCTGCATCAAAACGCGGGCCGGGCGGTATGCGATTTCGCGCGTGCTCTTGCGCGTTTCCAGCCAGTCCTTCAGGGCCTTGATGTCATCGGCCGTGACCGAACGGCCGTCTTCGAAGCGCAGCAGATTTTCCGCCAGAACCTTGAGCGAGAAGGGCAGGCGGGAGATCCCGTCCAGACCGTTCTTCTCGGCCTCTTTCAGGCTGTAGAACGTGTATTCTTTCGAGCCCACTTTCAGCGTCTTATAGGCGCCGAAGGAGTTCTTACCGAGGGGCGACAGACTCACTTTACTTGTTGTCCTTTTGACTGAGGGTTTCTTGGTTTTGGGCGCGGCCTTCGTCTTGGCCTTTGCTTTGGACTTGGGCGCCGATTTTGCCGCCGTCTTGCGGGCGGCGGGCTTTTTCACCGCGGCTTTTTTCGCTGCGGTCTTCTTTACGGCCGTCTTCTTGGCAGCCGTTTTCTTTTTGGCCGGGCTCTTCTTCTTGGCTGCGACCTTCTTTTTCGCGGCCTGTTTTTTGGCGGCGGCCTTGCGCTTGGTCGTTGCCTTGCCGGCGGTCTTCTTCACCGCTTTTTTCTTGGCGCTTGTCTTACGCTTTGGCGCTGCCTTCTTCGCGGCTGTTTTCTTTTTGGCGGCGGTTTTCTTCCCTGCCGTCTTCTTCTTGGCCGCTACTTTCTTTTTGGCAGCGGTCTTTTTCTTGGCGACGGTTTTCTTTTTCGGGGCGGCTTTGCGCGAGGCGGTTTTCTTCGCAGCGGTTTTCTTTTTGGCTGCGGTTTTTTTCTTCGCGGCCGTCTTCTTGGCCGGGGCCTTTTTCGCCGTTTTCTTTGCCGTCTTCTTCACGGCAGCTTTCTTGGCCACCTTTTTCTTGGCAGTGGTTTTCTTTGCCACCTTTTTCTTGGCGGATTTCTTCGCCGTGGTTTTCTTGGCTTGGGCTTTGGCCATGGTCCTCATCCTCATGCTTGATGCCGTCTGCGGGAGCGGCGCAGACATCGGTCTCGTATGCGTTCCCCATTGCCGCTTATGATGGCCGGAAACCGGTTTAAGGTGACCGGCCAATGGGGCGCGGAAATCTTTTGCGGAGCTTTCGGGCTGCTATAAAGCCCAAGCTCACGCGCTTGTCGATATACGCGGCGCGAAAAGACAAAAACTCGTGCTAGAACTCATAAAACAAAAGTCTTTGCGCGGGCGCGACTATAATAAGTTTCTCCGGCGGATGCTACGCCTGAGAGAATGAAAATGGCGCCGGACGCGTGACGATAGAGCGACATCCAGGCCGGTTTCATGAAAGCGCGCCCGGCCAGTTGCGAGGGAAATGCATGACGACATCACAAGCGGTTCGTGTCGAGAAGAACGGCCCTGTCACCACCATCATTTTGAACCGGCCGGAGGTGAAAAATGCCGTCGACCGGCCTACTGCCAAGGCGCTGGCGGAGGCCTTTGCCGCTTTCGAAGCGGATGAAGAGGCGTTGGCCGGTGTTTTTTGCGGCAGCGCGGGAACATTTTGCGCCGGCGCGGACCTCAAAGCCGTCTCGCAAGGGGGCGGCAACCGCGTGAGCCCGGTTGCAGCGGGAATGGAATTCGACCGTCTGTCGCAAGAAGGGCCCATGGGCCCCTCGCGCATGCTGCTCTCAAAACCCGTGATCGGCGCGGTATCGGGCTATGCGGTGGCGGGCGGCATGGAGCTTGCCCTTTGGTGCGACATGCGCGTCATGGAAGAGGATGCAACCTTCGGCATCTTCTGCCGCCGTTGGGGCGTGCCGTTGATCGACGGAGGCACGGTGCGCCTGCCGCGTCTTATCGGCCAGTCGCGGGCCATGGACCTTATTCTGACGGGGCGGCCCGTGGGCGCGCGCGAGGCGCTGGAAATGGGCCTTGCCAACCGCGTGGTGCCGCCGGGCAAAAGCCGGGAAGCGGCCGAGGAGCTGGCGCGGGAGATCGCCAAATTCCCGCAGCTTTGCCTGCGCCATGACCGGTTCTCGGCCTATGAGCAATGGGACATGCCTTATGCCCAGGCCATGGCCAATGAAACCCGGCACGGGCTTGAGGTACTCTCCTCCGGCGAAACGCTGGAAGGGGCCAAGCGCTTTGCAGGCGGTAAAGGACGGGGCGGGCGTTTTGACGATATTTGAGGCAGAGCGCACTTATCCGCCGCTGGTTCTGAAGGGCGAGAATCTTGCCTGCGAGAGGGGCGGACGGCTGGTTTTCGATGGGCTTTCCTTTGAGGCGCGCTCAGGCGACATCCTGCTTGTGACGGGGCCGAACGGTTCGGGCAAGAGCACGCTGCTGCGCCTGCTGGCC
>ERZ1673962.1594-NODE-1594-length-10165-cov-3.505935_pt1 | contig 10165 bp, 8 predicted proteins | sample MGYA00580188_ERZ1673962 | MGnify/ENA primary metagenome ERZ1673962 (study PRJEB41334, sample SAMN05608104) | rock metagenome | biome: terrestrial subsurface; feature: shale formation; material: shale | place: USA: Pennsylvania ... | reverse complement strand
TGTGCGCCAGCAACTTGAGCGTGCCCGGATCGAAGCTCAGACGCACGCCGCGATACTTCTCGTTCGACAGGATCGAGGTACGTGAGAGTGCGCGCTTGAGTGCATCCTTCTCGACCGTGGCCGTGCGTCCGCTATGGCCCGGAATCACACGTTCGTATTCAGGATAGCGGCCATCGACGAGCTTGGAGGTCATGGTCATGGCGCCGACCACCACGCGCAGACTGCGCTCGCTCAGACGGATCGAGATCGGATCGTCCGAGCTGCCCAGCTGACGTTTCAGTTCCATGACCGTCTTGTTGGGCACGATCACCTGTCGCTCGGTGTCCAGGGTCAGATCGAGCGGGGTGACGAACTTGGCCAGCCGATGTCCATCAGTAGCCACCGCGATCAGGACAGTCGCATGCAGCTCCAGCAGCAGACCGTTCAGATAGTAACGAACATCCTGCTGCGCCATGGCGAAGGCGGTCTTGTCGAGCAGTCGCTTGAGCTGGCTCTCCTGGATCTGGAAGTCGAAACCGCCCTCCTCCAGATCCATGGTCGGAAAATCCGCCGCCGGCAGCAGTCCGAGCGTGAAACGTCCGCGTCCCGAGGTGACGACACAACGCTCATCCTTGACGCGCAGACGGATCTCGGCGCCCTCGCTCAGATTGCGGCAGATGTCGACCAGCTTGCGGGCAGGAATCGTGGTCTCGCCCTCCTGCTGGATCTCGGCCTCGAAGCTGGTCTTGACCTCGACCTCCAGGTCGGTACCCGTGAGGGTGACACGCCCCGCGCGGGCGACCACGAGCAGATTACCCAGGATCGGCAGGGTCTGGCGGCGCTCGACGACGCCGATCACCTTATTGAGCGCGGGCAGGACGATTTCTCGGTTGGCAACGAATTCCATCGGTGGCTCCATGATCTCGCGGAGATGGATAGCGCTAGCTTGGCAGGCTAGCCATTGAGTATAGGGATAGTGTGTCGATTCAGTCGGATGGAGTCGCGCTACAGCGTCAGCATTCTCAGTAGATTCCGATAGTCTTCCTCGATCGCCGCATCGCTCTCACGCAGACTCTTGATCTTGCGCGTAGCGTGCAGAACCGTGGTGTGATCCCGCCCACCGAAAGCCTGGCCGATCTCAGGCAGACTGTGCTTGGTCAGCTCCTTGGCGAGCGCCATCGCCAGTTGGCGCGGGCGTGCCAGCGAGCGACTGCGCTTGGCCGAGAGCAGATCGGAGGTGCGCAACTTGTAGTAGTCGGCAACCGTGCGCTGGATGTTTTCCAGACTGACCTGTCGATCCTGGGCCACGAGTACATCACGCAGCGCCTGCTTGGCGAACTCCAGCGTAATCGGCTTGCCGGTGAAGTGTGCGTTGGCCACCAGACGCCTGAGCGCCCCCTCGAGTTCGCGGATGTTGGAACGGATACGCCGCCCGACGAAGAAGGCCACGTCCTCGGGCAGTTCCACGCCGAGCTGTGTGGCCTTGCAATGCAGGATGGCCACGCTGGTCTCCAGATCCGGCGGATCGATGGCCACCGTCAGCCCCCAGCCGAAGCGCGAGCGCAGACGCTCCTCCAGCCCCGTCACCTCCTTGGGAAAGCGATCACTGGACAACACGATCTGCTGCCCGGACTCCAGCAGCGCGTTGAAGGTATGGAAGAATTCTTCCTGTGAACGCTCCTTGCCGGCAAAGAACTGCACATCGTCGATCAGGAGCGCGTTGACCGAGCGATAGGTCTTCTTGAAGTCTTCGATGCGATTGTGTTGCAGGGCCTTGATCATCTCGGCGACGAAGCGCTCGGAGTGCAGATAGACGACTCGCGCGCTCGGATTGGAGGCCAGGATGACATTGCCGACCGCGTGCATCAGATGGGTCTTGCCCAGCCCGACGCCGCCATAGATGAACAGCGGATTGTAGGTGCCGCCCGGATTGCGCGCGATCTGGATCGAGGCCGCGCGCGCGAGCTGGTTGGATTTGCCCTCGACGAAGGTATCGAAATTGAAGTCGGCGTTCAGGTTGGCCGCGGCGCGGCGCGTGGCGAGATCCGAGTCGATCGCGGCGGCCTTCGAGCCGGCGCGCGCGCCCTTCCCTTTCGCCGGCCCGGATTCACGCGCGAACTCGCCGACCTCGAAATGGATCTCCGAAACCTCGCCCTGACTGTGGCGCGCGCAGAGTTCGAGCAGACGGTCGGCATAGTGCTTGCGCGTCCAGTCGAGCACGAATCGATTCGGCGCCAGCAGCCTGAGCAAGGGACCATCCACGCGCGCCTGCAGAGGCAGGATCCAGGTATTGAACTCGGCGGACGTCAGCTCGGCCTTCAATTGATTGATACAGTGCTCCCACAGGGCCACGGCGTTTCCCGACATGCGTCGTCTCGGTTCGGATACGGCGGCGCGCACGATGGCACCACCCGGATGATTGCGAAGGACTGGGCTGGATGATGGCGCCGGCGAGCAGGGCGGCCGGACGTGGGTTCGCTCCCTGAGCCAACGTGCAAGTCTAGCGCCCTTGCACAGACTTATCCACAACCCGAACCGATCGGACGCGCGTTTCGATTGACTTTGGATGAAAAATTGCCTAAATTTCCAGCCCTTTTATAGCTGGGTCATCAGGCCCGGCCCCACCACCGAATTCTCGGAGTACCGTTCATGAAGCGCACCTTTCAGCCCAGCCGCCTGAAGCGGGCTCGTACCCATGGTTTCCGTGCCCGTAGCGCCACCCGTAATGGCCGCAAGGTTCTGAGCGCGCGTCGCGCCAAGGGCCGCGTCCGCCTGATCCCCTGAGCACCCCAGCGCGAGCCGGCGGCCCCGGAGAGGGATTCGGACGCGAACGACGCCTGACCCAGTCGAGTCAGTTCAAGCGCGTCTTCGCCGACGCGAGCCGAGCCGGTCGTCAAGGCTTCGTAGTGCTCTATCGGCCTAATGGTCTCGACCAGCCGCGTCTCGGTCTGGCCATCGCCAAGAAATGCGCCCGGCGCGCCGTCGATCGCAATCGACTCAAGCGGATTGCGCGCGAGAGTTTTCGGCGATCCTGCCAGCAGCTTCCGGGAGTCGATATCGTGGTGCTCTGTGCCCAGGGTGCGCCCCGTGAGCCGAACCAGCGGCTGTTCGACGTCCTGGAGCGGGCCTGGGCGCACATCGGGAAATCATCATGCGTCGAATCTTGATCGGGCTGATTCGGGTCTACCAATACCTGATCAGCCCGCTGCTCGGTCCGCGTTGTCGCTTCTATCCCACCTGCTCCCACTATGCCGTGGAGGCCATTGAGGTCCACGGCGTCGCGCGCGGGAGCTATCTGGCCCTGCGCCGCGTGTTGCGTTGTCACCCCTGGCATCCAGGCGGTATCGATCCCGTCCCTGAAAAAAGGCAGACCACGATTCATGGATAACCAGCGCTTGTTCCTCTTCCTTGCACTGGCTGCGGTGCTGTTTCTGATCTACGAGTCTTGGATGCAGGACTATGGCCGTCCCGCCCAACTCCCGGTCGCACAGGAACAGGCCCAGGGCGCTCCTGGCGTTCCGGTGCCTTCCGCCAATGAGATCCCGACCGTTTCGACCACGCCCGGCGCCGTGCCGGACGGCGCGACCCTGTCGGCCGCACCCGACGAGGCACCGATTCGGGTCGAGACCGACGTGCTGCGTCTCGAGATCTCGCCGCGCGGCGCAACCATCGCCAGCGCTTGGCTGCTCGACTATGCCGTCGTCCCCGAGCGTCCGGACGACAAGTTCCAGCTCCTCAAGCCCGTGCCGCCGAACATGTTCGTCGTCCAGTCGGGACTGCTGGGCGAGAAGCCGGATCTCTTGCCGACGCATGAGGCCATCTTCACCAGTGCCCAGAGTCAGTATGCGCTGCAACCCGGCACCGATCGACTCGAGGTGACGCTCGAATGGACCAATGACGCCGGTGTTCGGGTCAAGAAAATCTATACCTTCACGCGCGGCAGCTATCTGATCGAATCGCGTCAGGTGGTCGAGAATCAGACCGACGCTCCCCTGATCGCGCGCGCCTACAACCAGCTCCAGCGCACCGAGCTGCACGATCCCAACGAGACCCGCTTCATCAACACCTTCACCGGCGGCGTCTATTACAGCCCGGAAGAGAAGTACAAGAAGGTTTCGCTGGAGGATATCGCCAAGGGCAAGCTCGACCTGACCGTGACCGATGGCTGGATCGCCATGATGCAGCATTACTTCCTCGCGGCCTGGGTTCCGCCGCGCGCCGTGGCCGAGACCTTCTACACCAATGCGCTGAACGGCTCGCGCTACATCATCGGCAAGTACTCGCCGCCGGTCAGCATCGCGCCCGGCGCCACGCAGGTGTTCGAGAATCAGCTCTTCGTCGGCCCCAAACTCCTGAGCACACTGGAGGACATCGCCCCTGGGCTGGAGCTGGCCGTCGATTATGGCTGGCTGACCGTCATCGCCAAGCCGATCTACTGGATGCTGAGCTGGATCCATGCCGTGGTGGGCAACTGGGGCTGGGCGATCATCGTGCTGACCATCCTGATCAAGCTCGCCTTCTACAAGCTCTCCGAGACCAGCTATCGCTCGATGGCGCACATGCGTCAGATCACGCCCCGGCTCCAGGCGCTCAAGGATCGCTATGGCGACGACAAGCAGCGTCTGAATCAGGCGATGATGGAGCTGTACAAGACCGAGAAGATCAATCCGCTCGGCGGTTGTCTGCCGATCCTGGTGCAGATTCCGGTGTTCATCGCACTCTACTGGGTGCTGCTGGAGAGTGTGGAGATGCGTCAGGCGCCCTTTGTGCTCTGGCTCAACAATCTTTCAGCACCTGATCCGTACTTCATCCTGCCGCTGATCATGGGCGTGTCCATGTTCGTGCAGCAGAAGCTCAACCCCGCACCGCCGGATCCGCTCCAAGCCAAGATCATGATGAGCCTGCCGTTCGTGTTCACCGTGTTCTTCGCCTTCTTCCCGTCGGGCCTGGTGCTCTACTGGACGGTCAACAACCTGCTCTCGATCGCGCAGCAGTGGAAGATCACGCGCGACCTGGAGCTGGAGACCGCCAAGCGTCGTCGCTGAGACGCGGCGCGCCGCTGAGATGACGACGACCGGCGAGACCATCGCCGCCATCGCCACGCCGCCCGGGATGGGCGGTGTGGGTATCGTGCGGATCAGCGGGCCGCGCGCGCGTTCCATCGCCGAAGGCATCCTCGGGCGTGTTCCTGAACCACGCCACGCGGTCTTCGGTGTCTTTCGCGAAGGTGACGGCGACTTCATCGATGAGGGACTGGCGCTCTATTTCCAGGCGCCGCGCTCTTTCACCGGCGAGGATGTGCTTGAACTCCAGGGGCACGGCGGCCCCATCGTCATGGATCTGCTGCTGCGCCGCTGTCTGGAGCTGGGCGCGCGGCTGGCGCGTCCGGGCGAGTTCAGCGAACGCGCCTTTCTCAATGGCAAGCTCGATCTGGTCCAGGCTGAAGCGGTCGCCGATCTCATCGAGAGTTCGACCGCACTCGCCGTGAGGCTGGCCGGGCGCAGTCTGCAAGGCGCCTTCTCGCAACGGATCAACACACTCGTCGAGCGTCTGATCCAGGTACGGCTGCATGTCGAGGCCACGCTCGACTTCCCGGACGAGGAGATCGATCTGGCCGACGAGCCGACTGTCGCCATCGATCTCGCCGCGATCCTGGAAGCCGTCGACCGACTCCTGGCCGATGCCCATCAGGGGCAGATCATCCGCGAGGGTCTGGCGGTCGTCATCGCCGGTGCCCCCAATGTCGGCAAGTCGAGCCTGCTCAATGCGCTCTGCGGCTCGGACGCCGCCATCGTCACCGACATACCCGGCACCACGCGCGATCTGCTCAAGTTCGACATCCAGATCGATGGACTGCCGATCCGGATCGTCGATACCGCCGGTCTGCGCCACACGCATGACCCGGTCGAGCAGGAAGGGGTGCGCCGCGCCCAGGCGGCCTTGAGTGAGGCCGATCTGGTGCTGTGGGTCTATGCCGCCAACGGTGAACCAGACGAGTCGATCCGCTCCACCTTCCCCGCCGGCTGTCCCATCACCCGTATCCGCAACAAGATCGATCTGCCCGGAGAAGCGGCAGGTCTCGTCGAGCGGGACGGCGAAGTCGAGATAGCGCTTTCGGTGGCGAGCGGCGAAGGTCTCGATCTGCTCAAGACGCATCTCAAATCACGCGCTGGTCTGAGCGCCCATCCCGAGGGCGCTTTCATCGCACGACGCCGTCATCTCGATGCGCTGGAACGCGCGCGCGGCGCCCTGCGAGCGGCGGCGACCAACCTGGAGCGGAGACTCGGCGCCGAGCTGGTCGCCGAAGAACTGCATCTGGCCCAACGCGCACTGGGCGAGATCACCGGCGAGTTCACCTCCGACGATCTACTGGGACGGATCTTCTCCAGTTTTTGCATTGGAAAATAACCCCGGCTTCCGCCGAGCTTCGATCTGACGATAGACGCCTAACGCCACGAGCAGATTGGCGATCGACAGCAGGCTTTCGCTCAGACCATGCAGGACGTCAGCATGCGACAGACTCGGCAGGCCCCACTCGACCGTAGCGACCCGTGTCGTGAAAAGGGTGACGGCGACGAAGACCAGCAAGAACCAGAAGCCACCGATCGTCAGCGGCGAGAACAGCGTGCGATCGGTGCGATAGACCCAGAGTAGACCCAGCAGGAACGACAGATAGGCCACATTGGCGGCGCGCAACACGGTTGCGCTGTGCTCGCCGAGCAGCGGCCAGTCAGTCAGTGCCAGACCGCCCAGCCCGACAGGTACGATCCCCCACACCCAAGACCGCCAACGCCCCAGCATCGGCACCATCACCAGGGTCGCCGCCAACAGCAGCAGACTTCCTCCGAAGCTCGTCAGCCGCGAGACTTCCAGCAAGCCGCGCGCCGTGTCGCCACTGAGATGAAACCCCAGAATCAGCAGCCCCGACATCAGATGCGGCCCCATGCAGACAGCGAACACCTGAAGCTCGCGACGCTGGATAAGCCCTCCATACCGCCATAACAATCCCATCGCCACAGCCCATTCGGTGACGGTGAACAGGTGGATCGCCCAGGTCGGCCAGGAGAGCAGCATGGCAAAAGTCCATAGGATTGTTTCGCGCCCTTTATAGCGCATGAGCAACGGATAGGCGACGAGGTCCGGACGGGCTGAGCGCTACCGGCGACATCCGTTCGCGGTATCATCTGGACTCTTGCCAAGGCCAGGTCCGGGAGGCCAGCCCGCAAAGCCGATGAATACCCCAACCGTCGAGGAGATGCCATCCGGCGAGCCATCCCGTCAACCACGGGATGCCCGTCACCATATCGCCGACATTTTGCTGGACAGCGGCCTCATCACGGCAGAGCAGCTGACCTATGCGCGCCGCGTGCATGGCAAGCTTCGCAACGCCCATTCGCTGACCAAGGTGCTTCAGGAACTGGGCTACCTGGACACCCGGCAGCTCAGTCAGGCGCTGCGTGAACATCGTCAGGTCGTGCCGCTGGGACATCTGTTGGTCGAACTGGGTTATATCCGCCCCCTGGAACTGCGCGCCGCCCTCTCGGCCCAGAAAGAACCCGACTTCCAGGGCAAGCGACTGGGCGAGATCCTGCTCGAAAAACGCCTGATCCAGGAATATCAGCTCATCGAGGTACTGGCCGATCAACTCGGGTTCCTCCACGAGGAACCCAGTTTCGCCACGATCGAGCGCGAACTCCTGTTCCAGGTCAATCCCAACTGGTGCCGGCGTTTTCAGGCCGTCCCCATTCGCCGCGACGACGAAGGCACCATCGTCGCTTTTCTCAATCCACTCGATGCCGCCGCCCGGCAGGCCGCAGAAGGAGCCTTCGGTACGGTAGTCGCGGCGATCAGCACCCGACGCGCCATCGAGGAGGCCATCAAGAACTACGAGGAAGGTCGCCAGAACGTCGCTCAAGGAGCGGCAGAGATCGACGAAGCCAGCGCGGCGAGTATCATTGATGGTCTGATCGTCGATGCCCTGACGCTCGGCGCCAGCGACATTCATATCGAACCGATGCGCCAGCAGGTCCGTGTGCGTATGCGCCAGGACGGCATCCTCATGCTGCGCAAGGAGTTCGACCTCGCCATGGCACCCGCCATCAGCAGTCGGCTCAAGGTGCTGTGCCAGGCCGACATCACCGAGAAGCGGCGCCATCAAGGCGGCGGCTTTCGCTTCGTGGATGCGCAAAAGGGTCTGAAAACCGATGTGCGCGCCTCCTTCTATGCCACCATCTTCGGCGAAAAGATCGTGCTGCGCCTGCTCAGCCGCAAGGCCGAGCTGCTCGATATCAAGGAGGTCGGCCTCTCGCCGCGCGTACTCGAACGTTTCATCGAGGATGCCCTGGAGATTCCGAGCGGGGTCATCCTGATCACCGGCCCCACGGGGTCCGGCAAGACCACGACACTCTACGGCTGCATCAACTATCTCAACGATATGGAGCGCAGCATCACCACCGCCGAAGACCCGGTCGAGTACATCATCGACGGTATCGCTCAGTGCAATCTCAATCCCAAGATCAACCTCACGTTCGAGGAAACCCTGCGCCATATGGTCCGCCAGGATCCGGACATCATCGTCCTCGGCGAGATCCGCGACCAGCACTCGGCCGAATCGGCCATCCAGGCGGCCCTGACCGGTCACAAGGTTCTGACGACCTTCCATACGGAAGACAGCATCGGCGGCTTGCTGCGGCTGATGAACATGCAGATCGAGACCTTTCTGATCTCCTCGACCGTGGTGTCCGTGCTGGCCCAGCGTCTGTTGCGCCAGGTCTGCACACAGTGCGCCGAACCCTATCGCCCGACCGCCCATGATCTGCACCGGCTCGGCTGCACTCAGGCCGACCTGGTCGGTGCCGGATTCCGCCAGGGACGTGGCTGCCCGGCCTGTCACTATACGGGGTATTCGGGACGGATCGGTGTCTTCGAGCTACTGGTGTTGAACGAAATGGTCAAGGATGCAATCTTGAACAAGCGCACCTCCGCCGAGATCCGGCGGGTGAGCATCGAGAGTTCGGGCCTCATCACGCTGCTGGAAGATGGCTTGAGCAAAGCGGCCCTGGGGATGACCAGTCTGCACGAGGTGCTGCGTCATCTGCCTCGCCTGAGCCGCCCGCGTCCATTGCGGGATATCTGGCGTCTGGCCGGCGAGACACCGAAATCCTGAGTCCGGCCTCGTGAGCTGTTCGTCCAGCCCGCCATCACACACGATTTGCGAGAAATCCAGCGTGCCTGCCCAATCCATCGACAGCCCTACACCCAGCCAATACAAATCGATCAAAGAGTTGATCGAGGAACAGTTCGTCTCGGGCGGTCTCAAGTTGCCGGTCTTCAATCCGGTCGCACTCGAATTGCGCAAGACGTTGCAGACCGAAAACAAGATGTCCATGAAAGACATCGCCGATCTGATCATGAAGGATCAGTCGCTCGCCAGCCACTTGCTGCGGCTGGCCAACTCGTCGTTCTACGGCGGTCTGAAACGGATCGATACCGTCAGCGCGGCGCTCGTGCGCCTGGGAATGGAGCGCGTGGTCAATCTGGCGATGGTGACATCACAACTGCTGGCCCATACCAGCAAGGTGGACTCGATCGCCCCCTACATGACGGCGCTCTGGAGCCGCGCCTTCGTCTGCGCCAACGGCGGGCGCTGGCTGGCCTGCGAAACCGGCTATGACGATCGTGCCGAGGAGGCGTTCCTGGCCGGCCTGCTGCACGATATCGGTGAACTCTCGCTGCTCAAGATGCTCGAGAAGCTGAGCAGGGATCAAACCCTCTCCCTGGCGCTCACCGACTCCCTGTTGAACGAGATCCTGGACACCCTGCACACCGACATCGGGTATCGGCTGATGGTCAAGTGGCAACTGCCGGAGGTCTATGCCCGAATCGCCCGTGATCATCATGCCGGTCGCTTCGACGAGGGCGATCCGCTGCTGATCATCATCCGCCTGATGGATATCCTCTGCCGCAAGCTCGGCGTGGGTCAGGCGGCGGATCCCGAGATCGAACTCGCGGCCACACCCGAGGCCCAGGTGCTGGGTCTCAAGGACATCAAGCTGGCTGAGCTGGAGGTCTTGATGGAGGACGTGATGACCGAGAGCAGCCAGCTGCTGTCGGCCTAGACGTCATGGCGCTCGCGCCGCCCACAACCGCAAGCGGACTGGCGCCCGCCATCAGCAGCGCCACGATC
>ERZ1673962.1593-NODE-1593-length-10167-cov-3.148833_pt1 | contig 10167 bp, 9 predicted proteins | sample MGYA00580188_ERZ1673962 | MGnify/ENA primary metagenome ERZ1673962 (study PRJEB41334, sample SAMN05608104) | rock metagenome | biome: terrestrial subsurface; feature: shale formation; material: shale | place: USA: Pennsylvania ... | reverse complement strand
GCCCGACCCGGCGGAGATGCGCCCCATACCCGCCCAAAGCCGGGCGGGCGGGCATCCGCGCAATCAGCGCATCATGCCGGGTTCGCGCGATTTCCATTGATGCAGCGGGCCGTTAAAACGCCAGCCGTCCGTAAAGATCGCCGAAAGGCACCATTACCGCTTCACGGTAGGCGGCGCGCTCCTTCAACCGCGCATACCAGCCGGCAAGGTTCGGCAGATCGGCCCGCTCGATGGGCATTTCATAATAGCGGTAAAGCATCGTGCCGGCGGGAATGTCGGCCATGGTAAGCGTCTCGCCCAGAAGGTAAGAACGGCCCTCGAGCTGTGCCTCCAGAATACTCATATGCCTCGCAACCTCGCGTTCCAGACGGGCAATGCGCTTCATGTCTCTTTGGGCTTCGGGCGTGCGCCAATAGCTCCAGAAAAGATCGAGGAAGGAGCGGTTGAGATTGGCAAGCATCCAATCCATCCATTGATTGGCAAGGGCGCGGGTGTGCGGGTCTTGCGGAAAGAGCGTGCCGCTGGCATGGGTCTCGGCGACATAGCGTGTGATCGCGTGGCTTTCCCAAAGGATGAAGCCGTCTTCTTCATATGACGGCACATATCCGTTGGGGTTCATGGCGCGGTAGGCGGGTGTGTCGAGCCCGCCGAACGTGCCACCCGCATCGACCTGCTCGTAAGCGATGCCCGCTTCTTCAAGCGCCCAGCGGGCCTTTTGCACATTGGAGGAATTCTTGCGGCCCCAAAGCTTGCGGCTCATATCGCTCTCCTTCAGGCGGGAACGGCGCGGATGCGCAGCACGGTGTGCGGGTCACCGTAGTCCTGCCGGGCGATCGTTTCGAGTTTTAAAAACCGGTTATGAACGGCAAGGCAGCCTTCCCAAAGCCGGACCCAGGCCTCATAGGCTTCATGAGGTACATTCTCGCGCCCGCGCATCAGCCGCCAGCCATCGAGGTGTAAAAAGAGCGCGCCGTCTTTTTCTTCCCATGAAAGCTTATCGTCCTGCGCGCCCGCCATGCGCTCCATGAAACGGGCAAAGGCGGCGGGGCTGTCATCTTCTTCCGCCAAACCCATCAGGCTTTGCAGCTCGCGGTAAAATTGCCGGCCGATTAGCGCTGCGGCATGACCTGCAACATCGCGCGCCTCTGCCGGGCCGATCAGGACGCAGAGCTCATTCAGCCCCGTCTTGATATATTCCATCGCATAATTGCGGTTCGCTTTGATGAGCCGGGCGGGCGGCCAGCTTGTCGCGTCGAGGTTTGGGGCTTTGCCGGGATCGAAAGGCGGGGCGGTCTCGCCCGGCGCAAATTGCAGGCGCTCATCGGGCGCAAGCTCGTGGCCGAATTCCTTGAAATACCCGGCAAGGCCGTATTGGCCCGTCATGTCTTCGCTGACGCAGACAAAGCCGAGGCGCGGATTGTTCAATGAGACGCCGTTATGCCCGTACCAGCCTTCCAGGAAACCGCGGCTCACCTCGATGGGCAGGCCGCAAAGCGCGGTGCCCTGAAACATCCAGCGGGGATGGCAAAAATGCACCCAGGCCTTGGTGTCGCTTTCGGGAATAAATTCGACCTCCACCCCGCCGACGGAGTTCGAGAGATAGTGATATTGCGCGGCGGCCACGGCATCGGGCAGAGCGTTAAGGCCCAGCTTGTCGAAGCTTGATTTGAATTTTTCCAGATGCTGGCGGCGGAAGAGGCGGAAGGTCCATTTTCCCGCAACTTCCGCGCCTTTGCGCAACGTCAGATGCAGCATCAGGCCGGTGAACCAGGCATGATAAAGCGTGGCGGCGGCCTTGATCGCCGCTTCCGGCGTTTCGGGCGCGCGTTTTTCGTTCAGAATGCGGGCGAAGGGATTGACTGGCATGGCGTTTCCTTTTTTGCCAGCCTACCCATAATTGCCGCCGGGCAAAATCCCGCAGATGCTTTGCGGGCGCGCTTACCAGTTTTCCTTGAAGGGCCGCAGGTCGAGCTCGTGCGTCCAGGCGCTGCGCGGCTGTTCATGTAAAGCCCAGAAAGCCTCGGCAATCGCATCGGGCTCGAGCGCGCCGTCATCGCCCAGCTTGTCGAGATAGGCCTGAAAGCGCGAGCGGGCCATCTCCCCGTTGATCACGCCGTCGATCACGACATGGCCGATATGAAGACCTTGCGGGCCGAACTCGCGCGCCATGGATTGCACCATGTTGCGCAATGCGGCTTTGGCGGAAGCAAAATGCGCGAAATTGGCTTTGCCGCGCAGCGAGCCTGAGGCGCCGGTGAAAAGAATGGAGCCATGCCCGCGCGGCAAAAGGCGGCGCACCGCTTCCTGGCCGACATGAAACCCGCCAAGGCAGCCGACGCGCCAGAACTCTTCGAAGCGTTCCGGCGTCAGCTCCATAAACGGAATGATGGCGTTGTTGCCGGCATTATAAAGAACGGCATCGAGCTCCCCGAGCTTTTTGGCGGCATCGAAGGCGCGGGCCACCTCGTCGGGGCGCGTTACATCGGCGATGGCCGTTGCCGCCTTGCCGCCGCCTTCGGCAATGCTGCCCGCGGCCTTGTCCAGTTTTTCCTGGGTGCGCCCGGCAAGGAGCACGTTCATGCCTTCCTTTGCGAATTTGCGCGCGAGCGCCGCGCCCAGCCCGTGCACCGCGCCGACGCCGAATATGATGGCCACTTTCCCGCTCATGCCGTCCTCCCGTTTTGTTCTATCTGGCGTATCCGCCATATCCGGCGGAAATCTTCAGATTGGTTTTCCCATTCCGCGCCGCTGCCCTCTATATAAGAAGCTCTGGCGGATTTTTCAGTCACGCTTGTTTGATGAGGTTTCATGACACGCAGCGCCCTTGCTCTTATTCATGTCGGCTTTGAAGATGCCGGGCTCATCGCGCCCGTTTTGGAAGAGCGCGGCATTACGCTGTCCTATGCGGATGTGCCGATGGGCGGGCTTAAAGGGCTCGATCCTTTGGCGCCAGATCTGCTGCTTGTTCTCGGCGGGCCGATCGGTGTTTACGAGGAAGAGGATTATCCCTGGCTTGCCGAAGAAACCGGTTTCATCAAAGCGCGGCTTGCGGCGCAAAAGCCGGTGCTCGGCATCTGCCTTGGCGCGCAGCTCATGGCCAAAGCGCTCGGCGCGGATGTGCGCCCCGGCCGGAGAAAAGAAATCGGCTGGGCGCCTATCGAGCTGACGGCAGAAGGGGTTGGTTCGCCGCTTTCCCATGTGAGCGGAGAGATAACGCCGGTGCTTCATTGGCACGGCGATATTTGCGATCTGCCGGAAGGGGCGGTGCGGCTCGCCTCGACGCCACTTTGTCCGGTGCAGGCGTTTTCAATCGGCACTCATGCGCTCGGCCTGCAATTTCATCTGGAAGCCTGCGGCGCCCCGCTCGAGCGCTGGTTTGTCGGGCATACGGGCGAGATCAATGCGACGGAAGGTGTAAGCATTCAGGGCCTGCGCGCCGACACGGCGAAATATTCGCCCGTGCTCGAACGGCAAGGACGGCTGGCGCTTGGCGCGTTTTTCGATGGTGCGGGGCTTTGAACCCAAGTTTTGAGACTTAAGCCTTAAGCCCTAAGGCCGGATCGCCCAGAGGTCGTATTCGTCGGCATGTTCGACACGCACTTGAACGATGTCACCGGGTTTGACGTCCGTGTCCCCGTTCAAAAAGACATTGCCGTCGATTTCCGGCGCATCCGCTTTGGAGCGGGCAATCGCGCCTTCGCCGTCCACCTCATCGACAATGACGTCGATCATGGTGCCGACCTTGCGGGCAAGGCGCTTGGCGCTGATTTCCTGCTGGGTCTGCATGAAGCGTTCCCAGCGCGCCTGTTTCACCTCTTCGGGCACCGCGCCTTCCAGTTCGTTGGCCGCGGCGCCTTCCACGGGCTCATATTTGAAGCAGCCCACACGGTCGAGTTCGGCTTCCTTCAGCCAGCCGCAAAGGAAGTCCACATCTTCTTCCGTCTCGCCCGGAAAGCCGACAATGAAGGTGGAGCGGATGGCAAGATCGGGGCAGATCTCGCGCCATTTGGCGATCCGGTGCAGCACCTTTTCCTGATTGGCCGGCCGGCGCATGGCTTTGAGCACCTTGGGGCTTGCGTGCTGGAAGGGAATATCGAGATAGGGAAGGATTTTCCCTTCCGCCATGAGCGGCAGAAGATCGTCCACATGCGGGTAAGGATAGACGTAATGCATCCGTACCCAGATGCCGAGTTCGCCCAGCGCGTCTGCCAGGTCGGTAATATGGGCGCGCCGTTCCTTGCCGCGCCAGCTGCTTGCCGCATAGCCGATATCGAGGCCATAGGCGCTGGTGTCCTGGGAGATCACCATCAGCTCCTTCACCCCCGCTTTGGCAAGGCGCTCGGCTTCGGTGAGCACATGGGCGGCGGGCCGGCTCATGAGATCCCCGCGCAGGCTCGGAATGATGCAGAAGGAGCAGCGGTGGTTGCAGCCTTCGGATATCTTCAAATAAGCGTAATGGCGCGGGGTGAGCTTGATCCCCTGCTCGGGCACGAGATCGATGAAGGGTTCGGGCGCGGGCGGCACGGCTTCATGCACGGCGGCGACCACGGCTTCATATTGATGCGGGCCGGTAACGGCGAGAACGCCTGGATGGGTTGCCCGGATCGAGGCTTCGTCGCCGCCCATGCAGCCCGTCACGATGACGCGGCCGTTTTCGGCCAGCGCTTCGCCGATCGCCGAAAGCGATTCCGCCTTGGCGCTATCGAGAAAGCCGCAGGTATTGACGATCACGGCGTCGGCCCCGTCATAGGTCGGGGAGACTTCATAACCTTCGGCGCGCAGGCGCGTGAGAATGCGTTCGGAATCCACCAGCGCTTTCGGGCAGCCGAGGCTCACAATGCCGATCTTCGGGGCGCTCGCCAGGCGGCGCGGGGCGGTGGGGGTCAAGGTCTCGCTCATGGGCGCCTATCTACGCCAAAAGCGCCGTCTGTTCCAGCGGCATAAGGCCTCACGAAAAAGCCGCCCCTCCGGTTTCCGGAAGGAGCGGCGTTTTTGGCGGTTTTCCGGCGCTTTAGGCCGGAAGGTTTAAGCGGCTTTGCGCTGCATCTGATAGCGGATCGGCAGGTGCTTCAGGCCGCTGACGAAATTCGCACCCAGGAAGGCTCGCCGGCGAGCTCCACATGGTCGAGGCGGGGCAGGAGCTCGCTGAAGAGCGCCTTGATCTCCATACGCGCCAGATGCATGCCGAGGCACAGATGCGCGCCATGGCCGAAGGCAGCATGTTTGTTGGGCTTGCGCTCGATATCGAAGGTGAAGGGGTTCTCGAAGACGTCCTCGTCCCGGTTCGCGGAGGGATAGCACATCAAAAGAGAGTCGCCCTTTTTGATCTTCTTGCCGCGCAGCTCATAGTCCTGCGTCGCGGTGCGGAAGAAGTGTTTGACCGGCGTCACCCAGCGGATTGCTTCTTCGATGGCGCTGGGCAGGAGGCTGAGATCGGCTTTCAGCTTTGCCATCTGGTCCGGGTTCTGCAAAAGCGCCAGAAGAAGGCCTGCCGTCGAAGACGAGGTCGTGTCATGGCCGGCGGTGGCCACGATGATGTAATAGCCCATGGCGTCGATATGGTTGATGGGCTCGCCATGCACCGTGGCATTGGCGATGACGCTGGCCACATCGTCGGTCGGGTTGGCGCGGCGGTCTTCGGTTATCTTCGTGAAGTAGTTGAAGAAGTCGGTGATGACATTGGTGTCGAACATGGCCTGTTTTTCGTCGCGCTGCATGTCCGGGTCCGAGGAGCCGAACAGCTCCTGTGTTAGTTTCAGCATGAGCGGCTCATCCTCGCGCGGCACGCCCAGAATGTTCATGATCACGCGCAGCGGGTACCAGACGGCGACGTCGGTGACGAAATCGCATTCCCCTCCAAGCCCTTCCATCTTGTCCACGAATTCCTTGGAAAGGCTGGCAAGCGCGCCGTCCATCTTTTTCAGATTGGGCGGCATGAACCAGGATTGGGTCAACGCGCGCAGCACCCGGTGATCGGGATCGTCCATCTGCACGAGCGAGCGGATGGCGATATGGCTGCCGCCGGTAAATTCCAGCACATCCGCTTCCTGCTGGCGGGTGAGCAGGGTGGTGCGCGGGTCGTTCAGGAAAATGTCGGACTGGCGTTCGATTTCCAGAATGTCGGCATGTTTCGTCACGGCCCAGAAGGGGCGGTATTCGTCGGGCTCGGTCCAGTGCACCGGGTCTTCCCGGCGCAGCTCGGCATAGATTTCATGCAGCCGGTTTTCTTTCCCGAAGGTTCTCGGGTCCACCATTTCATTGTCGAGTGCGCGGTCCGCCATTCTTGCATCCTCCCCTGGGCACGATCCGTTCGTCCGGTCTGCGCCGGTATTTGTAACTTGTCACTTGGTCAATAACATGACCGATCCGGCGCTCTTTGCCAAGGGGGTGCGGGGCGGGGGAAATCCCGCGCGTTTCGCGCCCGCCGATGCAAGATGCGACGCGGGCCAAAACTGGCAAGGGGCTTGCGATGCTCTCTCCAAACCCTGCTATGGAGGCCCGAATTGATGAGCATGCTTGACCTATTCTTCGTCGAAGACCTTTCCGAAACCGCAGAAAACCCTGCAAATCCGGGCGCTCCCAAACCCCGCAGCCAGGTCCGGCTCATCGGCCGGGAGCAGGCACGGACTGCCGTCTGGGCACATATTGCCGGGCGCTATGATGTCCGGGCGCTGCCGGCGTCCCATCTGGCCGTTCTTGCCGATCATTTGGCCGCGGCCGAGCTCATTTCCCCGGTCCTTCATGCCGCGCTTCTGCGCGGCGGCGAGCTTTGCGGGACGGGCGCCCATGAGCAGGGGGAAGACGCGCCCGTCGATTGGGTCAAGAGCTGGCAAAAGGCGCTGGAAGAAGGCGGACTGGATATGCGGGACCGCCAGGCGCTGGGCGAGGCGCTTTCCATCGTGCTGCGTCTTGAGGTTATGCGGCCGATGCAGGGCTAAGCACCGGCCTTGCGTTCCTCCGCGTGACCCTGGACAGGCCGAAATGCCGGATGGGTGGCGCGGGGGGCGGGTCTGTGCCAGCATCGCACCCGATTCACCGGCAAGAGCCTTCCCGCACCTAGGGCGCGCAGGCGGCGTGCAGGCTTGGCCGGTCGGCGTTGAACGGGTAAGGCGAGGATGCGATGCGGAAAGCCACTGGGGGATTGGCGGCAATTGCTTTTGGTTTGGGGTTTGCCGGGCTTGTGGCCGCGCCGATTGCGCTTGTCGCGCATTTGAAGGAAGGCCTGCCTGAAGCGGTGCGCGAGAAATCCGTCCTTTCTCATGCCCGCGCCTTGCAGCGGCGCATTGTTACGCTCGACAGCCATGTGGATATTCCCCCCGATTACACAAAAGTGCCCGAGCACGATCCCGGCCGCCTGACGGGCATGCAGGTCGATCTGCCCAAGATGCACCGGGGCGGCATGGATGCGGCTTTCTTCATTGTCTATGTGGGCCAGGGCCCGCGCACGCCGGAAGGCTATGAAGCGGCCAAAGACGCCGCGCTTTTGAAATTCACCGCCATCCGCCGCATGGCCGAAGAGCTTTATCCGGATGAAATAGAGCTGGGGGTGCGGGCGCAGGATGTGGCGCGCATTCATGCCAGCGGCAAGAAAGCCGCGCTGATCGGCATCGAGAACGGCTATGTGATCGGCAAGGACATTTCTCTTCTTGAGAAATATTACGATCTCGGCGCCCGCTACATGACGCTCGCCCATATCGGCCATAATGATATTTGCGACAGCTCCATCCCGCTTTCCCATCTTGGGGATGCGGAAATCGAGCATGGCGGGCTCAGCGCCTTCGGGCGCGAAGTGGTGGCCGAGATGAACCGGCTCGGCATGATGGTCGATGTTTCCCATATTTCCCGCGACGCGATGATGGAGGCGCTGCGCGTTTCCGCCGCGCCCGTCATTGCCTCTCATTCGGCGGTCTCGATGCTCGGCAATCATCCGCGCAATCTTTCCGATGAGCAGATGGAAGCCTTGGCGCGCACCGGCGGGGTGATGCAGGTCGTTGCTTTTTCAGCCTATGTGAAGGTGGATGCGGCGCGCGCCGCCGAAGAGCGCGGGCTGCGCAGCCGTGTGGCGCGGGCTGCGGGGGATGCGCATTTCAGCTATATCAAGCACGGCAAGTTGCCTGCCTTCGTCAATGGCATGAAGGAAATCGGTCAGCGCTATGACCGCGCGAGCCTTGAAGAATTCGTCGATCATATCGACCATGCGGTGAAGGTCATGGGCATCGACCATGTCGGCATTTCCTCGGACTTCGGCGGCGGAGGCGGCGTGAAGGGCTGGGACAATGCGGCCGAGACCGTCAATGTCACCGCCGAGCTTATCCGCCGCGGTTATTCGGATGCGGACATCGAAAAGCTTTGGGGCGGCAATCTGCTGCGTGTTTGGGGCGAGGTGGAAGAAGTTGCCATGCGGCTCGCCGAGCGCCAGGAAGCAGGTGCCGATGCGCAGACGGGCGAGGAGGATTTCTTGCCGGAGGAGGAAAGCATCGCCCCTGCTGAACATGCGCTGGGGCCTAATGGCGGCTGAACAGGTTATTTAACCTCTGCGGCGGCGCGGTTCATCCACGAAGAAAAGCACGAGCAAGAGCGCGGCCGCCTGGCAGGCCATGGCCACGGCAAAAACGCTTTCGAAGGTGCCGCTTGAGGCGAGCACGCCGCCAAAGGCGGGGCCTGCGGCCATCATCGCCCAGGTGGCCGAATTCGACACTGCGATGCGCATAGGCAAGTCCTCGCGCGCGCCGAATTCCAGCACCAGATTTTGCGAGGCGATCTGCCAGCCGCCGAAACCCGCGCCCAGCCCGCCAAAGGCAATCGAAACAAGCCAGATCCCTTCAGCGCCGATCAGGAGCAGCGTCGAGGCGACCCAGAGCCCGAGCGAGGCGATAAAGACAAGCCGGTTGCCCGTGCGGTCGGCCAGCGCGCCCCAGGCAAGGTTCGTTGCCGTTTGCGTCAGCAAAAATGCGATGGAAAGAATACCGACAATATAGCCGGACAGGCCGATGCGCTGGCCCGCATAAAGCACGTAAAACGGCACGGCGATGGTGCCGAGGGCGGAAAGCGCGCGGGCGAGAAAGAATTTCGTATAGGCCGGGTCCGCCTTCAGCATGGCGGGAAGCTCTTTCAGGCGGCTGGCGAATTTCGACTGGCTGCGCACCACCGGCGGTTCCGGCTCGCGCACGAAAAGCAGCATTAAGAGCCCGGCGCTCGTCATGGCGAAGGCAACGAGGAAGGTGGCCGAATAGCCATTGCCGAGCGCATTCGTCTCCACGAAATAAGAGCCGCCGAAATAGGCGACCGCCGAGGCCGTAATGCCGGCCAGGAAATTGCGCAGGCCCGTCAGCCGTCCGCGCCGCGCCACCGGAATGACCTTGGAGAGGAGGTAATTGAACATCACCGCCTGCATGCCGTTGAAAAAGCCGAACAGTCCGAGGAACAGCGTTGCGGCGGCGAGGGCGTAGCCGCTTGAAAGAAACAGCCCGCTCAGCGCCAGGCCGAGCACCTGAAGGCGCATGAGCGCGCCGGTGACGAAGCCCACAGGCAGCACGCGCTTGCGGTGCTCGATCAAGGTCGCGCCGAAAACCGAGGACAGCGCGGCGCCGAGATATTGCGCGGCAAGGGCGAGGCCGACGGCAATTTCTGAGCCTGAGAGCAAATAGATATAGGCGGGCACGAAGGTGGGCGCATGGACGAGGCGGAAGCCCGTTTGCCCCAAAAGCCCGTGCACGAGATGGGCGGCGTAATTGCGCGGCAGATCGCGCCAGACCTGCGCTTCATAGGCCGCTTCGGCTTCCTCGAGCGCGGCGGGACTTGCGGCGGCAGGGGGCAAGGAACTCATGGACGGGGCGACTCGCGGATTTGTTATCGGGCGGCAGTCTATGCGTCTTCGTTTGAAAATGCACCCGCCGGTTCATTTGTGTTTCAAGAGATTGGCTGGTGTTTTATGCTGCCGTTCCCTTGCGATCGCGGCCGGGAGACACAATTTACGTCAGGAGAATGGGGTAATTACCCCATTTTTGCAGGACCGCCGGGCTGGCTCTGTGTCAGGTTTCCGGCACGCATATCGCTCTGTTCCGGTTTCCCCGGTGCCTGAAGGAAAAGCAAAAGCGGGCGCTTGAAAAGCGGACAGGCCAGAGCCATCGTAACCAGCCAAATATCAGTCCGAGCTGGGCAAAGCCC
>ERZ1673962.1589-NODE-1589-length-10177-cov-7.381940_pt1 | contig 10177 bp, 12 predicted proteins | sample MGYA00580188_ERZ1673962 | MGnify/ENA primary metagenome ERZ1673962 (study PRJEB41334, sample SAMN05608104) | rock metagenome | biome: terrestrial subsurface; feature: shale formation; material: shale | place: USA: Pennsylvania ... | reverse complement strand
ACATCCTTTGAGATTGTAATGAATGTTCCGTCTACAAATCCATCCACTTGAAGAAAACCTGCAAGCAACACTGAAACATCTGTAGGGGAATAACTTCTAATAGCCATTTTACTTCCTCCTAAAACAATAAAAGGAGGGGAGCCGTAGCCCACCCTCCCTTGAGTTGCTTAAATTATTACGGCAACCATTTGTCTTCAACAGTACCGCCGAGAGCTTCAAGAGAAGCCTGATCTTCGGGAGTGAAGTTTGCGTTACCGCCGTAATTGGCCTCAAGACGTACTGCTTGAATTTGCCATTCACGAAGTTGCATGGTGTTACCAAAGGAAGCGTCAGGTACACGAGCAATAAATGCTTCTTCTGCAAAGAAGGTGGTGCGGCCTGAGTTATCCTTGATAGTCATTGTGAACAGACCAGAAGAATCCTTGGAAGCCTTATCATTCAAGTAAAGCTGAGAAAGGATGTCATTACTGTTGGAAGTCTGCTGCAATGGTAGTGTAACCATACCAGAAGTATTTGCTTGGTAAATACGGGTATTGGTATCGTCAGCACCAGTGTAAAGGGTGAATGTGTCACTGTTACGCTCAACACTAACGATACTGTCTTCTGAGAACCCGCTCACAATATGTGAAAATCCGCCCTGAGAGATTGTAACTGTTACATCATTCGGGGCGAACGTACTTGTGTAAGTAGATGCCATTTACTACTTCTCCTTATAAATCAATAGGTTATACAAAAACTCGGCCACGTACTTTTACCCTGTGAATGGCCCCTGCAAGACGCCCTTCAAAGGAAATACCTTCCAGAGTACGGGTTGCACGTAGGTTGGGGTCAAGACCAAGTACGTTAGGCACGGTCACTGTTGGTTGCGGGTTCGGAGCAAGACCGCCGTTGGTAATACCTTCAGCAAGTACACTACGGATTTCAGATTCGATGAGAGTTACGCCGCTTTGGGTAACATTTTTGTTAAAACAGATTCGTTAAATCTATCTGAGCTAATGCTCCTTGCGGTTTCCCACAAGATCGGACTATATCTTCAACCTATTAGGTTGTCTCCCACTTCGGATCACTTGATCCTACTCCCACAAGGGATAGTCTCTGAACCTTCCGCTCAATGCGGCTTGGCTGCTGATTGCCCACACCATTATGTGTTTGGGTTTTCCAGCAATTCAGGAGATATAAGTCAGAAGGTTTACCAGACCTTCTCATTAACTTGTTGCCAAGTTAAGCCGCTTGTTGTAGCTCTAACGGAACCTTCTTCAGATTAACCAGCCGGAAGTAGATACGCTCTTGCATACGAGCTTCCAACCAGTCGATAAAAATTGTACATTAAGTTAACAAAGAGTCGTTACTTCTTCGCGAGTTCAGGGATTGTTGTCCAACCGTACTTGGCTCTTTTACACCAATTTTCGATTGTAATATGTTTGACTTCATTACCGTAGTAGTTTGCCGCAAAAATCGGACTATCAAAAACTAAGCCCTCAGGTGAAACAAACTTATAAAAAGACCTGTTAGACTTTTCAACTAACCAATCCTCATTCCGTTCTGCATTGTCAACGACCCACTGACTATATAATGCAGTTTTTTCCGATTTAGCCTTTGCCGATTTAAGCTGTGTCTTTCTCATTTTATCCAGAGAGGCGGGATCTTCCATGCGTTTCTTATGGATCTGTTTCAACTTTGCTTTAAACTCACTCGACAGTTTCGTTCCTGTGAGAAGTTCTCGTAGTCTTTCGGTGCTTGCAATTCTTGCAGCCTCCGTTTGGCCACTTCTCCAAAGGTAAGCAATCCTGTCACCAGCTTGTTTGTAAGCATACCATCTCAATTTGTGCAAGAAAATATGCTGTCTCAAAGTTACACAGACTAAATTGGCGGCGTCATTAGTCCCTCCTTGATGGCGAGGAACTATGTGATGTTTTTCGTAATAGCCGTTCGGGTCTATATCTTGATGTTTAAATTTTTCACAAAATCGGTAATAAAGTTTCTTATAATTCAATTCCTAACTCCTCATAGTTTCCTATGAGATCAGACCATATCTTACACCAGAAGGCGCCCTTGCACTTCGCGTCACTTGACGCTACTCTACTCAACAGCTAATCTGTTTTTCGATGGTCGTTGAAGGTTCCCTTTCGGGATTCCCTGCTGATTGCCCAATCTCAGTTGTTTTTAAACTTTCACGCTTAAACCATTATACTAGGTTTTACGTTGTAGTCAACTAAGCTCTAAGGGGTTTCCAGCAATTCACAAGGTTTTACACGCGGATTACGCCGCGAGGACACTACAGTAGTTAATGTCAATGTATTCACCAGAACCTGTAACACCTTCTGCGGTGATGCCAACACCACCTACACGCTGATAGACGTTAACATTCTTGTCTTTCGCAGCATTGAATTGGGAAGTAGACAGCGGAGATACTGGAATACCAGCAAGTGTCTTAAACTTCCAAGTATTACTTCCCGGTTGTTCAGGCAACTGTCCACCAATCCAAGCAGCTTCTGGATAAGCTGTGTCAGCATCAGCGTGATACATGATAAAGGTACGAGTGTAGCCAAGATCGTATAGCTGTTGGCCAACGTCTGTAGTGGAGATAGCACTCAATACGTTAGTATCGCTAGTAGAAGTGCCGTAGATTTTACGGCGGGCTTCGATAGCAGCAGCAATAGACAGAATATCTGCGTCTGCGTGTGTCTCAGTGACAAGAGCATACCAATCGTTGTTGATGTTACTAACTTCATCCAGAGCGTCTACGTAAGTCTCTGTGGCATTGTATGTAACGTTTACAGCACTTGCAGGACTAACTGTGAAGGAATAGTCTGCGCCAGTTGTAGTTGGTGCAATAGTGTAAGTACCATCCAGATTATCTGTGAAAGTAATTCCAGTGATACTAGCAGCAGTGAAGTCAGACTCAATCAAGCCTACAGCAGCGGTGGCGTCAGCAGCGCCAGAAACGTCTGTGACAACTTCTGTGCCATTGTAGGTGTTAGTGATTGTACCTGAAGTTCCCAATACAGAAACGTCTACAGAGTCTGCATAACGCTTGCCGATTACAATCTCAGGCGGCTCAATGTCTTGGCCAAACAAACGAGTTGCTGCAATATAAGCAGGGTCTGTTGAATTGAAATCTTCAGCAACACCTGCTAGATTCGTATAAGAGCGTTGACGCTCAGGGAAATTTGAATGTGTTCCCAAAAACATCGGGATGTTGAACCCCGCACGAGAAACCGCACTAGTTTCGCGAGAGATATTAATCTCTACGATGTCGGAAATCGTTGCCATGTATTACTCCTTAGCTAAGGTTTAGTTTTATAAAGATTACTTTTCCAACTAATGTATTCGATAGTGTCAATATCCATATCAATGGTTGTTGCATAAGAAAATGTAATATCGAGAACAAAGTAAGGAATCCATTTTGTATCCCTAAGCTCAGGAACTCGTCTTACTTCACTCATTCGCATAACAGCTAAATTGTTGGGGTAAAGTATAAAACGTGTTGCTTCATTATGAAGCTTTGCTTCCATTTCATAAGCCTTATCGCCAGCGTCTTGACCTATGAATAAGAATCGGACAAGAACTTCTCGTTCAGTTCTTGAAGACATTGTTGGGTCAGCACCTTGCGTATCAAATGAATCATACTCACGGCCAACCCTAGTATTATCTAAAACGTTTACAGAGATGTATGTGCCCCTAGGTTCCTCACCGCCTTCGTGAGAAAATATAACAGTTGTAGCTGGAACCAACCTTGAAGTGACATCATAGAGAGAAGATTCTAATTGTTCATACAGGTTCATCAATCTTCTCCTTCATTACAGCGATAGCTTTCCAATGATCCAAGACTGACATTGAATAATTCTCTGCTTTAATCACCTCAAACAAATCACCTTCCCACTCAAATGTATCTGCGCCTTGTTCATTCTCAGCTTGTGAATAGATAGGATCAGCAGAATACACTTTAAGACTTTTCTTCGACCTGTCGGCGGCTTCCATCAAAACAGTTTCTTTGTAAGCGAGTGGTTGCACATTGACTGTTTTAAGCTCTACAGGCTCAGTGACTGATTCCACCCACTTCCCGTTAACATATTCGCCACCACTACCTGTGTGCCGATTAACTGTTAAAGTGATTCTGCCTGTAGCTCTCATGCCTTGGAATTTACTTGAAAACATATTATGGTTTCCCCCGTTTGATGATTTTACTGTCTTTCCTAACTCTGTAAGCAACAGAATCGTACATCTTTCCTGTATGAATCAGGGGGTCACTAAACCCTTTAATTGCCGCCCAATCGTCAGAGTTTCTTCCGGGGTAATCAAGAATAATACCTTGCAGTGTTTCAGAGAGGTCTTTGGCAAGCTCATTTAGATAGTTATTTATGCTTGTAGGGTTTTCGGTAAGAGCCATCATAAAGACACGTTTTGCGAAAGTAGGCCCAAGGACAGAAACATACCTACTGTAATTGACCGTGAGAAATGGTCTGGGAGGGTTGTGGCGAGAACCTAAATCATTCCAAGCTGCTACTTGTGCTACTTGCAACCTGTCATTCTGAGGACCATATTTAGATTCTTTGAAAAAACCTACGTCAACACTACGTTGATGACCAAAACTTTCCAAACGTCTTTTTAGTTGATTCCAACCTTTCTTATTAACTCTCAAATGGCCCGTCATACTGAATTTCCTCGTAAGCATGAGTATCAGTAGCAAAGCCTTTGTAAAACGTCAGGTCTTACATTATCTTCGTTCAAATCATTCTTCAACATATCTTCTTTAGAAATACCACCAGCATAAGGTGTGGCAAGAATAGTGCTGAAGTTTGGATTCTCAATAAGGTCTTTAAGGAAGGCTCTGTAGTTCTTGAAGAACTCATTACCATACACTTCAATATCGCCTGTACGTTCTCGTGTGAAACGAGCAATCATGGCCAGAATGTATTTAGCGCCTTCAAGAGCAGCTTGTTTCTCATTATTGTTATGCTTATCAATCAGATACCCATAAGTGGTATCATCAAGAAACTCATAGACAGGATCAGTGTCGCCTGTCATGAGCCTCACACGATCTGTTGCGCTTGTGGCTGGATTACCAGTGAATGCCATAAGTTACCTCGGAATTTCTGACCAGAATAGTTTGTAGATGAAACTGCCTGTGTTCTGAGTGGAAAGGTTCTTAACCCTCACAAAAATGTAGGTGTCTTTAGGCATTACCCTTGGGAACTCCTGAGAAGTATTGGCTTCCACTCATAAACAATCTCCTGCATTGTGCAAAGCACTCGTTTGAATGCTCTATACAATACAAAAGGGGAGAGGCTTGCGCCCCTCTCCCTAATGATTTATTCTACTTCTTAGGTAGAAGTGTAACCGCGTACAACAATCTGCGGACGACGCAGCATGTTAACGAAGTTAGACTCAGACTGAAGCAGAATGTTTTCGTCAGTAGCACCCGGATATTCAAATACGTATGCTTCTTCACCCATAGTGTTAGTGAAGCTAAACTTGTTAGCCGGTGAGAAGTAAGTCTTGAACATATCGGTTACGCCCATCGGCAGGAAGTAAGCATCGTTTGCCGGAATCAGAGCTTGGCCATTGTAGCTACCACGATACTCAATATAACGGATGCCACCATGCTCAAATTCACGATACAGACCTGCACCAAGACGATCACGATTCGGCTGTTGGGTAGAAGTGTAATACTTGTACGCTTCCTTAACGCCAGCCTGAGAGATCAGCTTGCTGAAGTATTCAGGGGAACACAGAGCAACAATACCAGTTACCAGATCACCGCTCAGAATGTTATCCTGAATGTGAGCAATAACTTCTTCGCCTTTGGCGATAACGTCAGTTGCAGCAGTACCCAGATCGAAATCTACTTCTTTACGGGTAACACCGAAGGCAGAATACCAGTCAACGCTCACAGTGTTGTTCGGAGCGTAGATGGTGCCGTTGGTCAGAGCCTGCATACGAGCGGCTTCCAGAGTGACAGCGTGGTTGCGACGGATACGCTCAAGCTTACGAGCACGTACTTGCGCCAGTTGCTCTTCGGTGTTAGCCATGCCATAAGCACGTTTACCCTGAATGTCTTCTGGAGTGATGTAGTCATCCAGCGGGAAGTGCGGGATAGCAAAGCTGTGCAGTTCACGCTCGTAATCTTTGTTGACGTTGTTACGCTCACCGCGAACACGGTCGGTAATCAGGTTCAGAGACTGGTCAATCTTCTCAACAGTGATAGTGTGCTGAGAAACACCTTCCTGCTCAAAGATACCCATCTGGTTAGTCAGACCCCAAGTATTAGGGATAATCAGCAGCTCTTCGGTAAAATCCGTAAGCTCAAAAGGACGGTCAAAACTACGAATAGTAGCCATTTATATTACTCCTTGTTATTCTTAAAGTTGGGTGTCTACGTTAATACCGATGTCTTCAAGCTGAGTCTTGGCAGCAGCTTCATTAACAAGAGCCTTGAATACCAGACCACCGTCTGCAACGATAGCTGGACCTTTAACCAGACACAGAACTTGAGTGGCAGTGCCAGCAGGAACAGTCTTGTCTTCAATAGCAACGGCTACAGCAGTCGCAGAACCGTCAGTAGCGGCATCGTCATACTGAACGTATTCGCCAGTAGCAGTAACTTTACCCAACACTTGACCAATCTTGTATTCTACTTCGGAAGCTTCAGTTACAGATACCGCTTTACGGCAGTAACCTTGTTCGCTCCACAGTTCACGCTTCAGCATGTTGCTAAGACGCGGATTCTCTTTTGCAATCAGAGTCATATTTTGTTCTCCAAATAATAGCTATTATTGAGATTACTTCTCAGTGTATTTCTTTTTAAGAAATTCTGCGGTAGCAGTTTCTTTCGCGGCAGGCTCTTTCTGCTCTGCGTCTACACCCTTCTCTGCAAACATCTCGCCTTCGTCAGCGGCAGAAGAAAGAGACTTGAGAGCAGTGATAGCTTCTTTGAATGCTTCGTCAGAAACACCTTCAAACGACTTGAACAGCACTTCAGCTTGCTCTTCGTTCTTAACAGCTTCTTTCAGAGCAGACTTACGAGCCGCCATAACTGCTTCTTGTTCTTTAGCCTTGTAAGACTCAATAGTGTCTTGGGCTTTTTGAAGTTCAGTTTTCAGTTCGCCTACAGCCTTTTCGATAAGGCTTTCAACTTCTGATTTCTGAATCATATCTTTATTTTCTTCAGACATTTTAGTTACGTCCTCTTTGGTTTTTTCTACGTTTTGGTTAGAAACGCCCTCTGACCCAACAGAGGACATAGCTTTCTCGATCATTTGCTGATCTTTAAGAAATTGTTCAAACTGGTCTTCATTCAATTCAGACAATGCTTTGTAAATGCTGTCAGCTTTAGCAACAGATTTCATTACTTGGAAAGAGACAATTTGCTCTTCAATGTAATCTTCATAAGACCGCATCTCTTCTTCGCCATTTTCTGAATCCATCATTGCTGTTTCAAAGCCAAGCATTCGTGCAAGCACTTCAGCCTCGTCATAACACAAGTAAAAGAACTTACGAAGAAAGTCTTCGATGTTCATTGTCACTTGTACTTGCGAAGCTTTCTTGATGAATGATTCTGGAATCTTGTTGGTGGATTTTGTCAGAAGGGTTGTGTAACCATTTGCAGCACTTCCTTGATGTTTACCAACGAGAGCAACGGCAGACCCTTCGCCCTCAAAATTAAAATTCTTCAATCGACGTTTAGCTTTCGTCATCCAATACCTCGTATTCAGCCATACATCCAATACTCACTCCATTGACTTCACCTTTCTTAATCAAATCCCAAAGCTCGTCATCTTCCACTTGCCAAACTTGCAACCAACTTCCTTTCTTAATAAACGTGTCATCAAGATAGAAGTCAGAAGGCGCAATGTAATTCTCTACAATGCTTGCAAGGTCTGTTTCCATCATGTGGAACAGGTTTGCTTTTTGACAATGTGTTTGGAAGTTGTGACAACCTTTACGAATTTCATCAGCGTCATAAATATCGCCGTGAAGATCAACTTCGTCAGGAGCCAGCACCAAAAATGTTGCTTGTTTTAGTTCTTCATCAACAGCTTTAGAAATGGTGACATTAACATCTGGATCAATATCACCTTCAGCGTGTCGTTCGTGATTATCTTCAGAATCGCCAAAACATTTCTGAAGCAGGGCAGTGATGCCCTCTAGCAATTTCTTACTTTCTTTTTCTTGCATCGCTACCCCGCATTTTCAGAGTTATTAGATGAGGTATCACTATCAGCAGCTTCGGTTGATGTGCCGTTGCCAGATCCAGAAGCCATACCATCGCCTGCGCGTGATTCTTGCTTAGGCAATTCGTCTTTATTAATTGGCTCACCGTCAGGCTTAGGATCAACTTTAAATGCTGTAGTCCGAATTTTGTTCATAACGTCACGGTCAGCTTCAATAGCATTGACAGAGAAAATACGCTGAACAGCCTTGGAGAATTCTTCAAGGTCAATCTCGTTAAGATTACCGTAAGTGAACTTCGGAAGGTCTGTGTCATCCCAACCATTCATTCGGAATGTTTGTGGGATAAGATCATTATTCAGAACGTCAGCAATCTCTTGAAGCCTAGCGTCAATCGCCATAGACATTAAGTTGGTCTTTTCACCAGCAAGCGCAAAGGAACCTACTTGATCTTGACCAATCTTTAGAATGTCTGCGAAAAGGGCTGTGAGGATTTTATAATCCCATCTGCGGCATACTGCATCTGTGTCGTACTGCTTGCCGCCCTGAACGCCCATCAGCTCGAAATCGAACATCGGTTGACGCGATTCTGGATCGTGTGCTTGTGGCAACACTAGGCCAGCTTGTTCGTTACTGTGAATGTTTCGGATTATACGCTTATAATAATCATAAATCGCCCGCTCGTCTGGCGTGGCGTCTTCTGACATATACCGTGGGGGAATTTTAATTCTTTATATTCAAGAAGAGTCGCTAATTCTTCTCCGCTTTCACTGCTACATGTTTCCATGTAGAATAGACTATATTATCACCCTTACGGGTGCTTCCTCTTTCGGGTTGCTTAACCCTACTCTCCTGCCGGAGATAGTCTTTGCACCTTCTACAATTTATTGTAGCTTGGCTCAGGATTACCTTTTAGGCTTCCCCTGAATTAAGGAAGTGTTTCAACACAAATTTCTTTGTGAAGCCGCTTATGTCTAAACGGGCATCCCCACCATATCCCTAGATATACCGATCGCTTCTTGCTCTTCGATAGTACTACGATACTTCCAAGCAAAATAACATTTCTTCAGAGGGCTATTGCCTTCTGGATTGTTACGCTTGGGATTCGTGCGGAAAAGCATGAACTTCTTTCTAGGAATTTCAATCTTATTTGAGCTTGCCAGAATGTTTCTGAAACGATTAAGATCATAGCTTGCTGAGAGGTCTTGCTGAACACCAACAACGTCTCTACCGTCGTTTGAGAACAAGAACTTCTCAATGGTGTCCTGAGAGCGTACAGGGAGCTTTTTCCAGCCGATTAACCCGTCATCATACTTGGAGCCATCTGCTTTTAATCGTCGCCTGTAGACCTTCTCATGGACGCTGAAACCGTATGTAAGATAACTGGACACTTCCTGAATGAAGTTCATCCATGTATGTTCCATATCATCTTTACATTGAGCAATGAACTTTGCTTTCTTCTTTTGCTCATCTGTAGCATCTAAAGGAGCTTCTACATCCCAATCTACACGAGCTATCATCATTTCAAATAGCCCAATAGCAGAAGCAATGGTTGCGTCATACCCCATCTGTTTGTATGTGGTGATAACTTGCGGCCATCGCAATTCGCTTTTCATTTCTTCGTAGATTCGGTCGTTTCTTACCTTCAGACCTACAGTAGATGTTTCGCCCATCCTCAAACGTGGTGGAGTGCTATCACCTTTTTGTAAGTCCAAATCTTCAGCCATAGGCTCTCCTTTACATATAGTTTATTGAGAATGGGTTGCTTTGCGTGAAATTCGGAAGCTTGAAATCTGGTAGTGTCATTGAACGACTAAGCGCCCAATATGCGTCTGATGTTGCATCGACTTGCTTATCTTAACTACAGTTCGTTAGGCTGTAGTCACATAATGTGCTGCATGTTTCCATACAGTTGAGACTATATCATCACTCAAATGAGTGCCCACCGCTTCAGGCCACTTGACCCTACGTAATAGTCGTTGCACGTTCCCTTTCGGGCTTCGCT
>ERZ1673962.1588-NODE-1588-length-10211-cov-5.302678_pt1 | contig 10211 bp, 8 predicted proteins | sample MGYA00580188_ERZ1673962 | MGnify/ENA primary metagenome ERZ1673962 (study PRJEB41334, sample SAMN05608104) | rock metagenome | biome: terrestrial subsurface; feature: shale formation; material: shale | place: USA: Pennsylvania ... | reverse complement strand
GCAGGAAGATATCTCCCTGTAGGTCTGCTGTCCGGGCAACCACACCTCGATGTCGAAGGTGCGGGCGGCGGAAAACCCAATATCGCCGGTACACAGGTCGACTACCCGATAGGGCAGATTGAGACGCCGCAACACCTCTTCGGCATTATCCAGCAGTTTCAGCAATTCCTGATCCGACTCTTCGGGACGGCTAAACTTGACCAGCTCGACCTTGTTGAACTGGTGCTGCCGGATCAACCCCCGCGTATCGCGGCCGTGCGACCCGGCCTCCTTGCGGAAACAAGGGGTATGGGCCGTGTAACAAATGGGCAAATCGGCATCCGCCAGAATTTCATCCCGATGAATATTGGTCAGCGGCACTTCGGCGGTCGGGATCAGGAAAAAATCCGGATCGTCCAGATGAAAAAGATCGCTTTCAAACTTGGGGAGCTGTCCCGTCCCCGTCATGGTGTCTCTGTTTACCATAAAGGGTGGAAGAATTTCAACATATTTGTGCTCACCCGTGTGCATATCGAGCATGAAATTGATCAAGGCCCGCTCCAGCCTGGCCCCCGCTCCCCTGTAAAGGGCAAAACGGGCACCGGCCAGCTTACCGGCCCGCTCGAAATCGAGGATACCAAGACCTTCGCCGATATCCCAGTGTGCCTGAGGCTCGAAGTCGAATTCGGGCAATTGCCCCCAGCACCTGACTTCGACGTTATCATCTTCCGAGACGCCTACGGGACACTCCGGGTCAGGGAGATTGGGCAAGGTCATCAGCAGGTTGCGCAAATCGCCCTCGACCTGCTTGAGTTCCTCGTCAAGGTCTTTGATACGCGCGGACACTTCCTTCATACGCGCGATCTCACCCTGCACCTGGCTTTTGTCCCTGGTCTTGCCGATCAGGGCCGAGACCTGGTTCTTCTCTGCTTTGAGAGACTCGGTTTCACCCAGCAGATTGCGCCTGCGGGCATCGAGGTCCGTAAAGGCGGACATGTCGACGGCATCGCCCCGGGTCGCCAGCCGCCGTTCGGCCTCGGCGAAATTTTCGCGCACGAATTTAAGATCCAGCATGAAACTCTCCCGTTCTCGGCATGGATAGCCTCCATCTGCTGTACACGGATGGGAGACTTGTCAAGGGCCTATTTATCTAGCACTTATCATCGGGGCAGTCAACCGGATTTCCGCTATCGGAGCCGTTGACCCACCAGTCACTGTCATTGTCGAACCACCAGCGCGTCGAATCGGTGGTCCAGATATCTTCTGCCAGCCTGCGCGCCAGGTCGGTTTTGAGGCGTCGCACGGAAAAGGGATACCATTCGTCAGCATACCGGTTGCCGAGATCCTTGTATTCCTTCAAGGCCAGAATCATTTCCAACTGGTCCGCATCGTGGGCCAGCAGGGCCTCACGGGACTGACGCGCCGCAAATTCGGCAAGGGTCTGCCGGTATTCATCGCCAAACGGCAGAGCCTCCGCCAGGTCATTCACAGCGCGTTGCTCGTCGACCTGCACGTATTTCTTGTTCACATAGTTCAGGTCACCGATGCGCGCTTCAGGGATATCGTGAAACAGGCACAGCTGCAGCACCCGCCCGACATCCGCCTTGCCGTCGAGACGCGCGAGGGCGAATCCGATAACCGCGGTACGAAAGGAGTGTTCCGCCACCGATTCGGCCCCCGAACCGAGAAACTGGAAGCCGGTGCGCGGAGTGCGCTTGAGCATGCCTACTTCAAAAAAGAAATGTGCCAGATTTTTCATGTTTTTCCTCGTTGAAAATCCCGATGATGGAAGGTATGAAATCGTGAGATCGGTTCGGAGACGTTGACAGAGCGCGGACCCTTGTCTATGCTTCAAGCGAAAATCGCTAAAATCCCGTTTTATCCTGATTCGGCAGAACTTAGGACAGCCCTCTTGACAGAGCAATCCTGACCAGCGTCAAATTCTTATGCCTTAAAGCCTTTACCGCAGAGCGCCTGGAGGACGCGGAAAAACCTGCCCGCTGCGAAGCGGGGCGCCTCTTCTCTGTCCTCGGTTGTTACTGCCTTTATTTTTCATGGTCTACGGATGAACAACAAAGACCATGGGTCACTGTAATGGAGATACTTTTATGACCGCGACCAGAATTGAAAAGGATTCCATGGGCACCATGGAAGTGCCGGCAACGGCACTGTATGGTGCGCAGACTGCCAGGGCCCTGGCAAACTTCCCCATTTCCGGGCAGCGCTTCACACGGCCCTTCATCCATGCTCTCGGCCTGATCAAGCGTTACGCCGCCCAAGCCAATCTGGAACTGGGACTGCTGGACGAACAGCGTGCCACGGCCATCATGCAGGCAGCGGAAGAAGTGATAAACGGCCAACTCGACGAGCATTTCGTGCTCGACATCTACCAGACCGGATCAGGTACCAGTACCAACATGAATGCCAACGAGGTCATCGCCAATCGCGCTGCGCAGATTCTGGGCAAAGCGGTCGGTTCGCGGGCGGTTCACCCCAACGACCACGTCAATCTCGGCCAGTCGAGCAACGACGTCATCCCGACTGCCATGCATATCGCCGCGGCCCTGGAAATCCGCAACACGCTGGTCAAGGCGCTGTTCGCCATGCAGGAAGCCCTCGGTGAAAAGGCCCTGGCCTTCAACGATATCATCAAGATCGGCCGCACCCATCTGCAGGATGCCACTCCGGTGCGCCTCGGCCAGGTTTTTTCGGGCTACGCCAGACAGTTGGCGTTGGCCATCCGCAGCATCGAGCGCGCCCAGGAGGATCTGCAGGAACTGGCGCTGGGCGGCACCGCCGTCGGCACCGGGCTCAACGCCCACCCTCAGTTTGCCTCGCGCGTTATCGCCGCCATCAGCGACAAAACCGGGCTCGCATTCCGCGAAGCCAGCAACCATTTCGAAGCTCAGGCGAGTAAGGATGCCGTGGTGGCGACCAGCGGCACCCTGAAACGAACCGCCTGTGCACTGTTCAAAATCGCCAACGACATCCGTCTGCTCGGCAGCGGTCCGCGCTGCGGCATCGGCGAACTGCAGCTGCCGCCCGTTCAGCCGGGCAGCTCCATCATGCCGGGCAAAGTCAACCCGGTGATGGCCGAGAGCCTCATGCAGGTCTGCGGACAGGTGATCGGCAACGACGCGGCCATCGCCCTCGGCGGCTTGTCGGGCAATTTCGAGTTGAACGTCATGATGCCGGTCATGGCCCATAATCTGCTGCAATCGATCGCACTGCTGGCCAACGCTTCCACCCAGTTCACCCAGCGCTGCCTGGAGGGACTGGAAGCCGACCGAACGCGCTGCGAATCGCTGGTGGAGCAGAGTCTGGCCATGTGCACGGCCCTGGCGCCGGTCATCGGCTACGACCAGGCGGCCGACATAGCCAAGCAGGCTTTTGCAACCGGTCGCACGGTGCGGGAAGTTGCCCTTGAAAAACAAGTGCTGCCCGAACAAGAACTGAAACGGGTGCTCGATCCGCGTCCCATGACCGAGCCGGGCATTCCCGGAAAAACCCGCTGAACATCATACCAAACGGCCGCGGCCCGGCGCCCGGCCGTTTTTTCAGATCCACCCCAGCTGTGGATTGTCTGTGGAAGCACCCTCAGATGCCTCATTAAAAGCCCGTCAACCTGTTATTCCAAGGGGTTTCGCACAACAAATGCCTGTGGATAAAAAACTCCACAAGGCTATTGCCCCCTCATCTTCGCCCCAACTCAGCCAGCAGTTCCTCTCCGAGTACTTCGCGCTGCCAGTTCTTCAGAATACCGAGTTCGGCCAGCTCTTCCATATTGGAGGGGCAGACTCTCGCCAGACCTTCCAGCTGGGCGTTATTGACCAGAATGCCCGGATCCATCGACAACCGCTCCGCCATGGCGGAGCGCACCTTCTTGAGAACCTTCATGCGCCCTTCCACGGCCGGATCGCGCTCCCGTCGCTCTCCGCGCGGATAGACCGGCCACTGCTCCTTCGGTAAAGCTGCAGCCTTGCGAACCACCCCGAGCAAAGCCCGACCATAGCGATCGGCCAATCGTGGTGAAAACCCCTCGATTCCTTTTGCATCATGCAGGTTGCGAGGCATGCGTTGGGCAAAACCGAGCAGGGTTTTGTTGCCGACGACCTTAAAGGCCGGCCGGTCCCGCCGACAGGCTTCCTCGTCACGCCATTGCAACAGCGCCTCCAGAACGGCCAGCTGCTTGCGATCCAGCACCCCCGCCCCTTTGGCGCGCAGAAACAGCGGCCCGCTGTTCTCCGAGGGACGTACCTGCTCCAGCAAAGCGAATTCTTCTTCGGCCCAGCTCAAACGCCCCATGTCCCGCAGCCGCGCCTCCAGAATTTCAGCCAACCGATGGAGATGACAGGTGTCTTCCATGGCATAACGGATCATGCCCTCTTCCAGCGGACGCCGGGACCAGTCGGCCCGCTGATAACGCTTGTCGAGATTGACATCGAGATACTTTGCGAGCACATCGGCCAGACCGACACGCGCCTCCCCCAGCATCTGGCAGGCGATCATGGTGTCGAACAGGCCGTGGATTTCCATGCCGAAATCCCGGTAAAGACAGCGAATATCGTAATCGGCGGCATGAAAAATCTTGCGAATGGATGCATCGGCCAGAACCGGAGCGAGGGGCGACAGGTCGTTCACCGACAGCGGATCGACCAGCACCGTGCGCTTGGCGGTGGAAATCTGAATCAAACAGACCTTTTCCCGGTAGGAATGCAGGGAATCGGCTTCCAGATCGACGGCGATGACGCCTTCGTCGCCTAATTCCCCGGCCAATCGGGCCACGGAAGCGTCGTCAATCAGTATGGGGGGTAAAGACATGGTTTCTCCTCGATTTATATTCAGCAACGGGGTCGCCGACCGCGTCCCATGGGGCCATAGAGTCTTGCAGATTCCATGAGACATAAGGGCCCCATATAATATTTATTCCCGACATCCAACTCACAGCAGACCGAGAGCCTTTTTGTGGGATCCGTGCAACGGCCAGTCGGCCAGCTGGGTCGGGGCCAGCCAGCGATAGTCTTCCTCGGCGATCATGCCGCAACCATCCCCCGGGCAGGTAAACAGGTGTACTTCCACGCGGAAATGGCTGTAGGCATGGCGCACCGTTCCCAGCGGCTCCGGGACGGCCGACAGGCCTTCACCGGCCATCAGCGTTCGAACCGTCGCTTCCACAGTTTTTTCTTCGGACACGGCGGTAGAGGGGAATTCCCAAAGGCCGCCCAGCATGCCGTCCAAAGGGCGCCGGCGTACCAGGTACCGCCCGTCATGGTGAATCAGCAGAGCCACCTGCTGCACCAGCGGCACCGCCTTGCGTTTGCCGCGCTGCGGCAGCTGGTCCTGAACCCCCTGCCAGAATGCCTGGCACAGTCCGGACAAGGGACAGGACTCGCAATCTGGATTTCGCGGAGAACAGACCGTGGCCCCGAGGTCCATGATCGCCTGGGCATAATCGTGGGGCCGATCCTCCGGGGTGAGTATTTCGGCAATGCTCCAGAGATGCTTTTCCACTTTCCCGGACCGCGGATCTCCGAAAATGGCCAGCAACCGGCACAGCACACGGCGCACGTTTCCATCCAGAATCGGAGCCTTGCGGTCAAAAGCGATGGACACGATGGCGCCGGCAGTGGACCGCCCTACGCCGGGCAGAGCCATGATGGTCTCGAGCTTTTCGGGAAAGCAACCGCCATGCTCGCTGACCACCTTGCAGGCAGCCTGGTGCAGAAACCGGGCGCGGCGATAATAGCCGAGCCCGGCCCAGAGTTCCAGAACCTTATCCAGCGGTGCGGCGGCCAGTTCCATCACGGTCGGAAAGGCCGCCAAAAACCGCTCGTAGTAGGGGATCACCGCCGTCACGCCGGTCTGCTGCAGCATGATTTCCGAAAGCCAGATCCGGTAGGGATCCCGGCTACGACGCCAAGGCAGATCGCGGCCGCTACGCCCGTACCAGGCCAGCAGACGCCGGCTCATGTCCTCAGCCGGCCAGGGGAGTCCTTGCATAGTCTCTGCGCTCAACCGATCTCCACCAGTGCCGCCAGGGTTTTTTCCATTTCCTCGCGCGTTCCGATGGAAATCCGTATACCGTGGTCAAGAGCCGGATCGCTGAAATAACGCACCAGAATACGCCGCTCGTACAAGGCCTCATACACCCGCTTGCCATCGCGATCAGGTGGAGATGCGAACACGAAATTGCCATGGGATGGAATAACTTCCCATTCCAGAACCCGCAATTCGGCGCTGAACCAGTCGCGGGTTTCGCGGATTTTATTCACACATTGGCGAAAGTATTCCTGATCCGCCATCGCCGCCACACAGGCCGCCTGGGCCAGGCGGTCAAGATTGTAGTGGTCGCGGATTTTGTTCAGCGCGGCAATCACTTCCGGATGAGCGATGGCCAGTCCCAGCCGCATACCGGCCAGGGAATAGCTCTTGGAAAAAGTCCGCGTAACCACCACGTTGGGCAGACGACGCACCAGATCAAGCGAATTTTCTCTGGCGAAATCGGCATAAGCTTCGTCGACCACCAACACCCCGTCGACCCGTCCGGCCATCTCCTCGACAAACTCCTGCGGATAACAGAATCCCAGGGGCGCATTGGGGTTGGTCAGAAAAAACAGCTTGCCCTTGTACCGCTTGGGAAAATCCTTCAGCGACCACCCCTCGTCGAGCAGAAAGGTCCGAACCTTTGCCCCCTGCACTTCGGCCAAAGTACTGTAATACGAGTAGGACGGATGGACGTAGGCGACTTCCTCCCCTTCGCTGACAAACGCGCGGATCAGGTTGTTGAGCACCTCGTCCGAACCGTTGGCCATGATAATCCACTCGGGATCGAATCCGTAGAGCCGTCCCGCCTCTTCGCACCCGGCACGGCTGGCGGCATCGGGGTACTTGCGCAGCCCATCGCCGACCTCGGCCAGGATCGCCTCGATAACCTTCGGCGAGGGAGGATAGGGATTCTCATTGGTATTGAGTTTGATGTACCGATGCTCGTCACGCGGCTGAAAACCGGGCACGTAACCGGCCATCTCGGCAATATTTTTGCGCAAGGGAAGCATGATGTCTCCTGCTTGAAAAGATTGGTATATGAAGATCACACCCTAAAACAAATTGTCAAAGGGTGCAAGATTGTCATTGGAAACTTGTCTCTTGTCTCTTGTCTCTTGGGCCTTGGGCCTCAAACATATTCTTCCAGAACATCGTAACCGGTGGTGCGGCGGGCGGGGACGAAACCGGCTTCGCGGATCAATGCCAGCAGTTCTCCACGGTCGAGGCGAAAGCTGGCGCCGGCGGCGGCTACGACATTTTCCTCAAGCATGGTGCCGCCCAGATCGTTGGCACCAAAGGACAGGGCTACCTGGGCCATCTTGCCACCCTGGGTGACCCAGCTGGCCTGGATATTGGGAATGTTGTGCAGCACCAGGCGGGAAACGGCCAATACCCGCAGGTAATCGACGCCGGTGGCTTCCTCGCCGCCGAGTTCGGTATTGCCGGGCTGGTAGGACCAGGGAATGAAAGCGCTGAACCCGCCGGTGCGTTCCTGAAGCGCCCGCAGCCGCAGCAGGTGGGTGACGATATCTTCATCCGACTCTCCCGCGCCGAACACCATGGTCGCCGTGCCGGGAAGCCCCAGACGATGGGCCGTTTCCATGACCTCGACCCAACGGCGCCAGCCGATCTTTTCCGGAGAGATGCGCCGGCGCACGCGGTCGACCAGTATCTCGGCACCGCCCCCCGGCAGGGAGGCCAGCCCGGCCGCCTTCAACCGCGCCAGGCACACCTCCACCGACAGATCGGATTGCGCGGCGATATGCACGATTTCGGCCGGAGACAGGGAATGGATCTGCACCTGCGGGAAGCGCCGCCGCAGACTGCGAAACAGCTCTTCGAACCACTCGATGCGCAAATCTGGGTGCAGGCCGCCCTGCAACAGCAACTGAGTGCCGCCGCAGTCGGCCAGTTCGGCAACTTTTTCGAGGACCTGCGCGTGGGACAGCAGGTAGGCCTCGGCATCATCCGGCTTCCGGTAAAAAGCGCAAAAACGGCAACCGGTTATGCAGACATTGGTGTAATTGACGTTGCGGTCGACGACGAAGGTTACCCGTCCCTGGGGATGCAATCGGCGCCGCATGCCGGCGGCCAGACGCCCCAGGGTCAGCAGATCGGCCTGCTGCAATAAAACCAGGGCATCCTTGCGGTCGAGGCTCCACCCGGTATCGAGTTTCTCGGCAATGGTTTTCAGCATCCGCCCTGCTCCCGCTTCAGTTCCCGATACAGGCTGTCACGCTCGACCGGCGTCCGCCCGGCATGATGAATCAGACGCACCAGGCCCCGGCGGCTCAACGCCTGAGGCGATGCGGCACCGGCCTGATGACCGATCTGTTCCTCCACCACGGTGCCGTCCAGATCGTTCACGCCGAAGGCCAGCGCAACCTGCGCCAGCTTGACGCCGAGCATTACCCAATAGGCCTTGATGTGGAGAATATTGTCGAGGAACAACCGCGCCACCGCCAGGGTTTTAAGGATATCAACGCCGCCGGGTCCCCGCACTCCCTTGAGCCGCGTGCCCACATCCTGAAACGGCAGAGCCACAAACGCCTGAAAGCCGCCCGTTTCGTCCTGTAGGGAACGCAGACGGGCCAGGTGGTCGACGCGTTCTTCCAAGGTCTCCAGGTGGCCGAACAGCAGGGTGGCGTTGGAGCGCAGACCGGCCCTGTGGACCGTGCGCATGGTCTCCAGCCAGCGTGCGCCGGAAATCTTTTCAGGGCAGAGCTGCCTTCGGGCCCGTTCGGCAAACACCTCCGCACCGCCGCCGGGCAGGGATTGCAGGCCTGCCGTCTGCAGCCGGTCGATCACCTCGTCCAGCGGCCGATCGCTGATGGCGGCGAAGTGCTGCAGTTCAACGGCGGTAAACGCCTTGATATGCAGCTTCGGCCCCGCATCGCGGATGGTGCGCAGCATTCGTTCGTAAAATTCCAGCGGCAGGTCCGGGTGCAGCCCACCGACCACATGCACCTCGGTGGCCCCCGCGGCGGCCGCCTCCGCCGCCCGCACCGCGACCTCCTCCAGGTTCAGGGCATAACCTCCCGCCTCCCCTTCTTCACGACGAAACGCGCAGAAGGCGCAGTTGTTGACACACAGGTTTGTGTAGTTGATGTGCCGGTTGAGATTGAAATAAACGTTGTCGCCGTGCAGCCGGCGATTGGCCTTGAACGCCAGTTCACCGACCGTCAGCAGATCGGGCGATTGCAGCAGATAAACAGCCTCGGCCTCGTTCAGCCGAATCCCGTCTTCGACTTTGGCGGCAATTTCAGACAGATCCATCACGATGCCTCATCCCCCCAGCGCCGGTACAATTCGTGTTTCATGTTCAGCCCGTCGAGCACCTTTCCGACCACGAAGTCGACCAGAGCCGCCATGCTTTGCGGCTGCTGATAAAACGCCGGCATGGCCGGCACGATACGCGCTCCGGCCCGCGCCAGTCGCAGCAGATTCTCCAGGTGGATGATGGACAACGGGGTTTCCCGAGGCACCAGCAGCAGCGGACGTCCTTCCTTCAAGGTGACATCGGCCGCCCGTTCGATAAGATTATCGCTGGTCCCGCTCGCCAGACGACCCACCATACCCATGGAACAGGGCATGACGACCATGGCCGTGGGCGCCGCTGAACCGCTGGCCGGCGGCGCGAACATATCGTCCTCGGCGTAATGTGTCAGTTGCTCGCCGCATTTAAAATGCTTGCGCATTTTATCCAGCCGTTGTTCGACGGATCCCTGCCAGTCCAGACCGGTTTCATGCGCCAGCACCTGCCGACCGGAACGACTCGACAGCAGGGTCACCCGGCATTTCGATGCCAACAGCTCTTCGACCAGGCGCAGGCCGTATATTGCGCCGGACGCGCCGGTCATGGCGACAAGGATATGCTGCATGAAAAAATCCCTTTCCTCGGATACCAAACTGTTACCCATGTAGCTGAACCGAAATATTGACGGTGGTTATGAATCGTTGGCCGGAACCGGCGGTATTGAAGTTATGCCCGTTGCCTGCCCTCTCATCGCCCGGAACTCAGCACTCGCTCAAACCTTACACCGGCGGGTCGCGTCCCGCCAGACGCCTTCCTCTTTTTGCTTGCCCAATAAGAGGAAGCAGAAAAAGGGCACCCCGCTCCTGGCCCGCCTATGGCGGGTACCCTCCACTGCGCGACCGCCGGGCGGGCGGAAAAGATTCGCTGCGCT
>ERZ1673962.1587-NODE-1587-length-10214-cov-4.786495_pt1 | contig 10214 bp, 8 predicted proteins | sample MGYA00580188_ERZ1673962 | MGnify/ENA primary metagenome ERZ1673962 (study PRJEB41334, sample SAMN05608104) | rock metagenome | biome: terrestrial subsurface; feature: shale formation; material: shale | place: USA: Pennsylvania ... | reverse complement strand
AGACGTGTGCTCTTCCGATCTTAATATTATTATTACCTGGTGCTTTATCATTATGTTTTACATCTATATCTTCTTCTCTAAATATATACCCATGTATACCAGATCCATAGAAACCTGGATTTCCAGGACCACAAGCTCCGTCCCCGTATACTACCGCTGTAAATGTTGTTTCTGGTGTTATTTCTTCTTTTTTCCTAGCCATCATAAACTCCTAATATTTCTCTATCTAATCATAACGGAAATAAAAAAATACCATACTCTACCACCTATGGTAGAGTACGATACAATCTCAAAATTTACAAGGAGGAAAATGACAAAAACAGCTTAGCAGTACAACAGCTACTTTGGACATAGATTGATCCAACTACAACCAAGAACAAGTAGGATCGGGTCAGGGTTAATGGAGGTAATTATTAACCCTTCAATTAATATAGATTGTTTTTAATGAATAAATTAGATTACCAATAAATAAAGGACTTACTATGGAAAATAATACAAATGGTCTTTATAGTGCTAAAGAAGAAGATATCTTAAATAATAACTTGGACATAAGAAATAAAGTTATAGCTAAGTTAACTAAAAATGGATCAGAGATACCTGATAACCAAAATGTTTTAAGAGTATTGGATTTATACTTAACTGGTTCTGATACTTCCGTACATAAAACTGCTGAAAATAGAACTAAGCACCAAGCTGCTCAAAATACTGAAGAAACTTTAGAAATGGTTGCTGGTCTTATTAAAACTGTTAGTAATAGAACTGCACTTATAGATAATAGTAAAACTAGACAACTAGAAGTGGATGATGATATTATAGAACTAGACACTGTTGAGGGTGAAACTTCTATAGGTGTAACTGAATTCGATGTTAAAGAATTCACAGGAGGTGATTAATGGTTTTATCTTCACAAAGAACTATACATTGGTTATCTATACTTCTAGATATGTCTATAGGTAAAGTATTTAAAATACTACCGAATACTTCTCTTAATGAGAAATTCAATATTGATACAGATGTACATACTCCTGAAAATAATTATCCTAAGTTAAACTATTACTCTATTGGTGTAGGTGGTTCTCCTATTACTGATGCTACTGAAGCATATAAGTTTAGTAAACATAGTGCTATAGACGGAGCATTGTTTAATCAAATACCTTTTGCTATTAAAAAACTAGATGAAGATTTTGATTTAGCTACTAGAAACTTGTATAGATTTAGAAAAATACTAGTTATAGATGATATTGAGTATGCTGCATATTATTTAAAAGTTATAGATAAAACTGATTTAAGAGATTTCTATTACGAAATTAAAACTATTGACGGACAAAGTACCTTAGGTGTTTATAATAATAATACTGATAAAATACTAAATCCGTTACCTATTGATAAACCTAGTAGATTAAACAATATTAACACTGCTAGCTATATTAGTAAATTAATTAAATTCTATTTTAGTTTAACTAAAAATGAAGTAGATGAATTACTTAATGTTATTGCTTTATTAAATTTAGATGCTACACATATAACTGAAATAGGAATATGTAGCGGTTATGATATAGATAACACTGCTATAGATGTACAGTTAGCTTATATATTAGATACTGATCTTTTTATAACTACTGATATGTTGTCTGACGACAAAATTAACTTATGGATAGAGGTGGGTGGTAGTGAACCAATGTTTTTATAAAATAATAGGGATAGACCCTGGAGGAAATACAGGTATATCTATAATGACTATCGATGATGAGTTTAATATAAAAGATATTGAACCATTAACACTTAAACTTGATGATTATACTAAAAGTACTAATAGCGAAACCAGATCTGTTGATAGACTAATAGCATTAGATTCAGTTATAACAGATATACTTGAATCACATGACCCTATAGCAGTAGGTATGGAGATAGCTTTTATTAATAAAAGATTTCCTTTATCTGGATTAAGTTTATCTAAGTATACAGCAGTGTTAGATGTAGCTATAAGAAAAGCTTTACCTAGAACTGTGGTATTTAGATTAGCTCCTAAACTGATTAAAAGTGAAGTAGGTGCTGGTGGTAAAGCCATAAAAGATGATATGTATGAAAATCTCTTGAGTATAAGTGAAGTAAGTAGATACATTTTAGATAACGAACAATGTGATGAACATAATATAGATGCTACTGCTATATGTTATGTTATATTAAAACTTCTTAAACAAGATCCAACAGTATTACTCTCTAAAAGAGAGTAATACTTTTTTATACTCTTTTCGTTTAAATGATTATAAGGAGGTAATATGAAACAATGGTTACTAAATATCATTAACTCTCTTTTTTACAAACAACATAAACCAATAAATCTTAATTATCAACAGCTAGATAATATTAAAGAACTTGTTTTACTACATAAAGATGTAATTGAATATATTAAAGCATTAGACACTATACTAAACCAAGATCTGTATAATAAACATTTAGATAAATATACTATGTTAAGTTATAGTAAAAATAGTATTACTATAAAACACTGGTTTACTAACAATGGTAGATTAATAGATATTAACGATGAATATAATAAATGGTTAGAGTTATCTAATAGATTAGTATCTGAATTTGATAAGCTAAATAGAATAAAGAAAGGTAATACTATAGTTAGTTTTAATATAAGAAAACTACAACCTTATATAGTGAATATAAAAGAAATAAAACAACATATACATAACTAGTAATCTAGTTATGTATATAGTAATTATTATGTAATATCATTATGGAACAATCATATATTATTAATATAGTATAGTGGTAACACTAAATAAATATTAGGAGGATGCTTTGAAAAAGTAAAACATATACATCGTAACAAGTCTATAAACATAACTAAGAAATAAAGGAACAGAAATGAAAAACATATTTTCTAAGAAAGGACAACCTGTCAATAGTGCAGATGGTGCGTTAGCTAGATTATTTAGAAAAATAGTGGTTGAGGATAAGTTATTACCTAGAGTTGAAACTTTGGTTAATTCTTATGCTGAAAGAACTGAAACGACTAGAGCTGGTAAAAGTAAATGTAAGAACAATCTGTTTACGCATATCGGTAATAACAAAATGACATTTAAGATATTTGTTATGATTATGCAAAAAGTATTTAGAGTCAAAAAGATAGAAGTAAATATAACTATATTTTACTCTAGAGATAAAGTTAGTAATCATAGTGAAACACTTATTTTAAGCGAGGATAACGATGAAAAATCTGAATAAAGAAACATTAGAGCTTATGACACAAGCTTACCTAGATGAATTCGATCTATGGGGAAAAACAGAAGGTAATACAATATTACCAAGTATAAACGGATTTCTTAAAAAAGTAGTTGGATATAATATACTTATCTTTAATACTGAAGAGACTGTTAAAAGTTTAAAAACACATTTAGTTAAAGATGAAGCTACTCAAGAAGGAGTATTAACATTTTTACTAAGAGTTAAATTTAGATTTATATCATATGGTGGTAGTTGGGATTTATTCATAACTACTTTGAAAGAGATTAGTAACAGTATTAGTAAAGATGATACTTTTGGTAGTTTAGAAGGTTATAACTCTACATCTGAGATATCTGAAAATAAAACTATACAAGCATTATTATACTATTATGTATTATCACCAAACATTTTAATATTAAGGGGAAATTATGATCAAGAAGCATAGTTATATACCAAGAATAACTTTAGATTCCCGAGATGGTGTTGGTTACATAAATATACTTAACCCTAAGACTCTATTAGGAGAACTACTTAAACCAGATCATATTTATCAGTTTGATACAGTATTTGGTAATGTTGTAAGTGTAAGAAGAGTTATGGAATATATTAACCGAGTTGATTATCCTGTTAAGTTTCTTACCAAGAAAAAGTTAACACATATAGATGTTAAAAGAATTAAAAAATGCGAGATTAAACATGTTAAACATTACTGGGCGTTTATACTTTATGTACTTATAAAAAGAGTTAGTAAAGATACTAAGCTGAGAGAATTAATGTTAAACAACACTTTAGAGTATGTTGCTCTAGATGAAGGTGTTATAGAAGAAGAGTTATTTAATAAGAAAATAGAAGTTAAAAAACATTTAACTAAACTATCTTATTACACTAGCTGTATTCGTATAGTAGACGAGCTACTTAAAACAGGTAAACTAGATGATAATGAACATATATCTAAATTACTAGATAATGAAGTAAACGGTGATTTCTTTAATAAGTTAACAAACATAAATAAACTAGTATAGAGGATATCCTCTATACTAGTATCATCCTACGTATCTATTTTTACTTAAATTGACTGTAGGTTTAGGTATTTCTAAAGACGACTTAGAAATATTTGGGGTATCTACAACTTTCTTTTCTTTACCACTAACAGTATATTCTACTAAAGTATCAATAGATTCTTTTATACCTACTTGTACTTTATAAGAGTTTAATAACACATTTTCTATATTAGTTAGATTGGGAGTATAATCTAATTGATCTGGTTTCAGAACATCTTGTTTTTGAGTTGTCGTCTGTGCAACAGCTACACTTTTAGCTTTCGCTGTTTCCATACTCTTAACAGTATTCTTAGTCTTCTCTAGCATAGGATCAGATGTATTATTAGCAGCCGTCATGTAGTTAGTAGAACTTCCGTCTATACTACTTTTGATAGTACTAGCTTTCTGTTCATTTTTAAGAGTATCCATTATTTTTAAGATCTCTTGACCTTTACCTTCTTTACGAAGTTTTTCTAACTGTTGTTTTTGTTCTTCTGAGATTCTTATTTTAGAACCTTCATAAGCAACTTCATGTACAGCACTAGGTTTCAGAACATCTTGTTTTTGAGTTTCTGTTAAAATATTCTTTCTAACAGCTTCTTTCTCTTTTAATAACTTATCCCACTCTTCACTACCCATCTCAACTTTAGATAATTTATTATCATAACTATCTAGTTGTTTAAACTGGTCTTCATTAACTTTAACTTGACCACCTTTACCATCAGCTATACTATACTCTTTAGTACTTAATGTAACAGGTTTAGTAACATTATTAGCTGGTTGCATATCTTTTACACTAGCCATAGTAGCAGCTTGTGTTATTTTAGATTTAGCACTTTCCACATTAGTTTTTCTTTGGTCATCTGTACTTGGATCATTACTAAATCCAAACGCTGATGCTTTCTTAACTAGTCTCTTTTGCATAAGATTATATACTTCACTATTAGTTCTAGGAGAACCATCTTTATTAAAGAATATGGACTTATTAGCTCTAGCAGCGGCTGGTAATATAGCAGCAGCAAATTCATCTGGTCTAGCACCAAATAACTTTTTAGCTCCACCAGGACCTAGGAAGTGAGCCATGTATAAGTCAGTCATACCTACTTCATCTCTTACGCCTTGTAAAGCTTTAGTATTCTCTTTAATGTACTCCGCACCCATTAATGCATTAGCCATAGGATCAAAAGGTGATACCATAGGATCTAACTCATATTTAGGACCATATTTCTTAAGCATATTACGCCAAGTACTTTTTATAAATTGGAATAAACCTGACGCACTAGATGTACCAGCTTTAGCATTAGGATCAAAACCTGATTCTATAGCTGCAAATGTTTTTAATGTATTAGGATCTACTCCTGTTCTTTCAGCAGCTTTATCTATAATCCCCATAATCTCTTGTCTACTAGGAGTAGCTTTGAAACTACCTGTTTTAAAGAAGTTACTAGTTTTATCTACCATTTTACCAACTGGATTAGTTCTATCTGTTGCAAAGTTTTTAATCTTAGCATAAACATTACCAAAGAATCCTTTATCTTTAGGAACATTTTCTTCTTCTATTTCTGACTCCATACCAGAAGTTCTTGCTTCATCAGGATCTTTTATTTTAAGATTCTCATCTGGTTTTATAGGATTACCTTCTTCATCAACAGCGGGAGCTTCATCATCGAACACATCAAACCCTAAAATCTGTTTAGAAACAGCTGAGCCAAACGATAAACCATCACTAATCATATACTTAGCTATCATAGCACCATCATACGCTAATAACGCTAAACCAGCTATAGGAACAGCTCTAGCAGCTATCTTAGCAGCTAATACAGCTAACGCTTTAGCACCAGCTTTCTTACCAAGTTTTTTAAGTATCTTAGTTTTGAAAGACTTAAGAGTAGCCATGATTTTATTAGGTGGTATTTTCTTCTTAGGAGTTTTTACATCTACTTTAGGTTTACCAGTGATTTTATCTTTAATAAACTTACCAGCAGCTAATGCTCCAGAAGCAGCCATACCAACACCTTTAGATAACATACCTACAGCACTAGTAAAGATACCTCCTAAACTAGATATAGCTGGAATTATACCCATAACACCTTTTAGTAGTTTCCCACCTAATCCCGCTATAGTACCTAAGAATGGTAATGCTCCTTTTAACATATTCCAAATAGAACCTAGTATACCATCTTTCTTAGTAGTTTCTTTAGATTTAGGTTTATTAGTTAATTTATCTTTTACTCCTTTAGCAGCATTAGATAACCTATCTTTCCAACCCATATCTCTATCACCATCACCATCTTTATCTCCGAACACAGTGTTTTTAGTTTTCTTAACACTGTTGAATAATGTAAATGGTAATTTAAAAGCACCTACTGTAAGTTTCTTCATAACAGACGGTATAGACATAAACATTTTTCTATCCCATTCTCTAGTTTTCTTAAGTATAGATCTAACTGTAAACTTTCTTTGACCTGTTTCTTTATCTATCTCCATCATCTCTTCTAAGTTACTATTAACTTTACTAAAGATAGACTCTTTCATCTTTTCATTTTTACTATCTTTATTTTTCAATTTAGTAAACTTTTTACCTAGGAAAGTATAACCTAATGTATTAGCCCATGATAAGAAACTTAATCCAGTATAAGACGCTCCGCTATCTTGATATTTTCTATACATAGTATCTGGATCAACTTCATCTTTAGATATAATATCAGTTATAGACGGTTTCTCTATTCTTTCATTAAGATCGTTAAGTTTATTAGTAGTTTCTTCTATAGTATTATCTATAATAGGTCTAAGCTTTTTCGTTTCTTCTATCACTATATTTTTAATAGACTTAGCTTTTGACTTTTCATATTGTTTTATAGTATCTTCTACTATAGGTTTAACTATATCATCTTCTGTCTCAGTAACTCCAGTTATAGGTTTAACCATACCTAAGTTATTTATCTTTTTACTAACTTCCTGTTGATCAACTTCCACTACTTTCTTAACTACTTCATCACTAGTTTCTTTTAATGTAGGTTTAACTTCAGTTTTAGGATACTGTTTAACTAAATCAATTGGTTTACTCTTACTAATAACTTCTTCGCTTTGTTTTAGTATAGGAGATATTTTTTGTTCTTGTTTAACCGCTTTAGTAATAGGTTTTTCAACACTATCCTCCATAGCTTTATCTTGATCGTAAGTTATAGACCCTTTAAGTATATCAATATACTTCTCTCTATTTAATCTATATTTTTTTCTTAATGGATCATAATCTACTAATCCCATTTTCTCAAGATTTTCTATTTGACCGTTTTTGAAATATTGTTCGATTTGTTTATCCATTAAAGGTATATTGTTTCTGGTACCCTCTAAAGAAGATTTAAACTCGTCTAACATTAATAGATCATCTTTGGCTTTATCCATAGTACCAGAGATACTCTCTTTAATAACATCTCTAAATTTAGGATCAAACTGTTCTAAGAACTTATCTTTAAGCATGGCTTCTGGAGATATAGAACCATTTTTAACTAAGTGTCCGACTATTACACCTTTAATATGGTTCTTCTCTTCATCGGTAAACTCTTTATCCCCACCTCTTTCTAATAAAGAAGTAAATCTATCTAAGTTAGCACCAGCAGCACCTTGAAATGTTACAGCGGTATCTTTTAATAGTTGCTCTTTTACATTACTATCTTCTTGTAACTTACCTGTATTGTAATCAAAGTATACTCCTTCGCTAACTTCTCCTGTTCTCATACCTTTAACTTCTTGATAAATCTTAGATAGTAAATTAGGTATAACTTTAACTATAGAGTTTTTAGTTCTATAATCAAACACCGTTGCTTCGTCTGGTTCGTATTCTCCAAATCTAGTAAAGTCTTGTCTATCGGCTTCGGTAATACCGCCAACCATCTTTAATAGTTTAGAACTAACTCTACCCATGCGAGTACCTTTATCGAATTGCTGGTTAGCTAATTCATAAAGTGTTTCCCTTGGATCTGCTAAAGAGATTTTAGCTTTATACATTTTATCTCTTAAGAAAGAGTTCTTCTCAGCAGCTCTACCTGCTTCATCTCCTAAATAGTTTCTGAGGTATGATGCTAATTCACCACCTAACATTTCTGACTTACTAGGACCCATTCCCATAGCAGCCATTTCATTAGCTTGCTCTAAGAACATATTGCCTGTTTCCATACCCATCTTAGCACCAGACATAAATTTACCAATATTACCAACAATATTGTTTTTCATAGCTGTTAATGGGTTAGCCTTACTATAAAATGCATCAGTTACATTTTCTCTAAATCTATGTTGGATAGACTCTTTAAACTGTTCACTATTTCTTAACTTAACTAGATCTGGTAAAGCTGAGTTTTTAACAATAGCTTCTAATTGAGTTTTAAATAAATCAAAACCTGTCTTAGTAACTTCTAATTGTTGTTTATGGACATAAAGTGATTTAAATTGTAACTCTAATGATTTTCTATAATACTTCTCTGTTATCTCATCTTGGAAATTATTACTATATCTTAAATTACCTAAGACATCTGTTAATATAGATACTGTTGTTGCAAATTTGTTACCCTCTTTAACTTCTTGCATAACTTGTTCTATGTTATCTTTTTTCCTATTTTTATCAAATACTCTTTCTATAGCACTTGCAACTAGTTCATCTTCAGTAGGTTCTCTAGTATAACTACCTTCCTTATCTGGATCATTGCTTCCTAATGCAGATGATATTTTAGATAAGATATTTCTATATATACTATTCTCAGGAGTTTTCATTTTTATAAGATCAACAGTTTTCTTAGCACCTGATCTTAAATCACTAATGTTATTGTCATAAAGCTGTTTTAATTCTTCACCAGCTTCCTTAACAACATTATACTCCTCTCTGATACCTCTAGGTACTGCGTTTTCTAAAAACTTGGCAGCGTTATCCATAGGATCCATTTTAAAAGAGCTAGTAAAACCAGTACCAACATCTTTAATAGATTGCTCTATAGCTTCTCTTTTACCTTTAGGTTCATTAGCCTCTGTTTCAAAACCATCGTTCTCGATATCGCTTAACAATTTATCTATTTCATCCATGGTTTTTCCTTTATAATCATTGGTTAGATGATATGTAATATAATACTTTCATTTAAAAAAGGAGAAATGTTATGAAGAAACTAGACTTTAGTAGCGGTTCATTATTTAATATAGATATATTAGCCCCTACAACACAAGAAGTGAGAACTATTGGTAAGATAACAAAACTCAATATATTTTCTAATGGACATGAATTTGATCCAGATGGATTATTCTCTACCACTATTTATGGAGAAGTAGGTTCTAAAGAGAGAAACACAAGATTCGGATATATTGACTTAGGTATAGATCTATTACATCCTTTAGTATATCAACACGCTATATCTTTAAATTCTTTATATAGGGATATTATACACGGTGATACATTTGCTATGTTTGATGAAAAAATTAATGACTTTGTAAAAGTAGATGATATATCTACTGGAGAAACTGGTTTACATTTCTTTATAAAACATTTTAACAAAGTAGATATAGATAAAGGACAAAGCGATCAAAGAGATTTTAAAATAGAGATGGTTAAAAAGTATAGCACAGATGAAAATCTTATAAGATATTTATTAGTACTACCAGCTGGTTTAAGAGACTATTTAGTTAAAGATGGTAAACCTAGTGAAGATGAGATAAATGATAAATATAGAGCTATGTTATCTATATCTTCTAACTTAACTAATATGAAGATTACTAAAGCTAATATAGGAGATTATAATCCTGTTATAATAAAACTACAGAAGATATTTTTAGAAATATATCTACACTTTAAAACTATACTTAGTGATAAAGGCGGGTTTATACAGGATAAGTGGGCTAAGAGATCTATTAAGTATGGTACACGGAATGTTATTACTCCTATTACTAAACTTA